>MDSZ01054113.1_pt1 | contig 46584 bp, 44 predicted proteins | sample 811201 | NCBI WGS metagenome assembly MDSZ01 (sample SAMN05326647, study PRJNA326480) | marine metagenome | isolation source: seawater | place: Indian Ocean: North | collected 2010 | reverse complement strand
GGTGTCACGTTGTCGAGGCTCTCGTGATAGCGGCGATGGTTATAATGCTCGACGAAGGCCTCGACCTGCCGTTCGAGATCGCCAGGCAGGAAGTAGTGCTCCAGCAGGATGCGGTTTTTCAGGGTCTGGTGCCAGCGCTCGATCTTGCCCTGGGTCTGGGGATGTAGCGGAGCGCCGCGAACATGGCTCATGTCATGGGCTTTGATCCAGTCGGCGAGTTCGCCGGCGATGTAGCTCGGTCCGTTGTCGCTGAGCAGCTTTGGTTTGTGCCTGACGGTGGCGTGGTCGCAGCCTGAGGCTTCGAGCGCGAGTTGCAGCGTGTCGGTCACGTCCTCGGCCCGCATCGTGGTGCACAGCTTCCAGGCGATGATGTAGCGCGAGAAATCGTCGAGCACGGTGGAGAGGTACATCCATCCCCAGCCGATGATCTTGAAGTAGGTGAAATCGGTCTGCCACATCTCGTTCGGGCGGCTGGTCTTGCGATGGAACTCGTCGGCCGCCTTGACCACGACGAAGGCCGGGCTGGTGATCAGGTCATGCGCCTTGAGCAGGCGGTAGACCGTTGATTCCGAGACGAAATAGTCCTTCTCATCGGTGAAGCGCACCGCCAGTTCGCGGGGCGACAGATCGGACTGCTCCAGTGCCATCTCGACGATCTGGTCCTGAATGGCGCCGGGGAGGCGGTTCCAGACCCGGCTCGGCGCGGAAGGACGATCCTCCAGCGCCTCGGGGCCGCCTTCGAGATAGCGATCATACCATCGGTAGAAGGTCCGCCGCGCGACGCCCAACTGGTCGAGGGTCCGCTTCGCCGGCAGGTGCGACTGCTCGACGATGCGGATGATCTCCAGCTTCTCGGATCCCGGATACCTCATTCGGGGTCTCCCCCATCCGCGATCATGCTTTTTTTCAGCAGCCGGTTTTCGAGCGTGAGGTCGGCGACGGCCTCCTTCAGGGCACGCGCCTCACGGCGCAGATCCTGTACCTCGCCGCTCGTCGCGGCACGGGCGGTGTCGCCCGCCAGCCGACGCTTCCCGGCCTCCATGAACTCCTTTGACCAAGTATAATACAAGCCCTGGGCAATGCCCTCCTTGCGGCACAGCTCCGCGATGCTGTCATCGCCGCGCAAGCCCTCCAGAACCACGCGGATCTTGTCCTCCGCCGAGAAATGCCGGCGTGTCGCGCGCCGGATATCCTTCACCACCTGTTCGGCCGACGCCTTGGGTTTGCGGGCCGATTTTACGCTTGAGGATTTGGGCTTCATCTTCGTTCCTTCGTCACTACGACGAAGCCCAAATCCTCCTTACATCACAACCTCAAATCTGTGCCATTGGCGCTGACGGCGGACAAGCTTGAACGTCGCCATCGCGCGCCGAAGCAGATCCGCTTCGCTCGGTGTGAAGCCAGCGCATTCGATGGCCACGCGCATCGCCTGCTCCTGAAACAGCGGCACCCCCAAGGTCTTCTCGAGCACGCGCCGCAGTTCCTCGGTCGGATAGGTGACGGCCTCCTCGCCGTTGCGCCGGCGACGATAAGGGTGGACCATATCGCCCTGGATCGGCCCGGGGCGCACGATCGCCACCTGAATGACCAGATCATAGAAGGTGCGCGGCGCCATCAACGGAATGGACGCCATCTGTGCGCGGCTCTCGATCTGGAAGACACCCAAGGTATCGGCCTTGCGGATCATCGCGTAGGTCGCCGGATCCTCGGCGGGGATGGTCGCGAGATCGAGCTTCAGGCCCTTGTCATTCTCCATGAACTCGAACGCCCGCCGCATGCACGACAACATGCCCAGCGCCAGGACATCGACCTTCATGAAGCCCAGGAGATCGATATCGTCTTTGTCCCATTCGATCACCTGTCGATCTTCCATCGCAGCCGGCTCGATGGGCACCAGTTCGTCAAGCCGATCGCGCGTCAGCACGAATCCGCCAGGATGCTGCGACAAATGGCGCGGCGTATTGATGAGCTGACGGGCCAATTCCAGGGTCAGCACCAGGCGCCGGTCGGCGAGGTCCAGATTGAGCTCTTCCGCGTGTTTTTCCTCGACGCCATCCTGGCTCCATCCCCAGACGGACCCGGCCAGACCCGCCGTCATGTCCTCGCTCAGGCCGAGCGCCTTGCCGACTTCGCGGACCGCGCCCCGCGCGCGATAGCGGGTCACGACGGCCGTCAGCGCCGAGTGCGTCCGCCCATAAGTCTCATAAATCCACTGGATCACTTCCTCCCGGCGCTCATGCTCGAAATCGACGTCGATATCGGGCGGCTCGCGCCGCTCGGCCGACACGAAACGCTCGAACAGCAATTCCGAGCGCACCGGATCGATCGAGGTGATGCCCAGCACGTAGCAAACGGCACTGTTCGCGGCCGACCCACGTCCCTGGCAGATAATCTCGCGCCGCCGCGCTTCGGTCACGATGGAATGGACGGTCAGGAAATAGGGCGCATACTCAAGGTCCGCGATGAGCTTCAGTTCGTGCACCAGTTGCGAGCGCACCTTGTCATCGACCCCCTCGGGATAGCGGTCGGGGGCTTTCTCCCAGGTCAGCCGCTCCAGCTCCTCCTGCGGCGTCCGGCCGGGCACATTGATCTCATCCGGATATTGGTAACGGAGCTCCTCAAGGCTGAAACTGCACCGCGCTGCGATCTCGAGCGTGCGAGAGACGGGCGACGCATCCTTGAGATAGCGACGGAACAGCCGCTCCATTTCCTGGCCGGTCTTGAGATGCCGATCGGCGAACCGCTCGCGCCGAGCGCCCAATTCGTCGATCGTGCATTTCTCCCGGATGCAAGTGACAACATCCTGCAGCATGTGGCGCTCCGCCGCGTGGTAGAGCACGTCATTGGTCGCGACCGTAGGAACGCGAGCCGCAGCCGCCAGGTTCGCGAGATCACGCAGCCGGATCGCATCTTTCGGTCGCCGCCGGATCGTCAGAGCCAGATAGGCACGGTCGGCGAAAATCCGTTTCGTCCGCGCAAGGGCGGCCTCGGTGCCGACGTCTGCCCGGTCAGGACTCAGGATCGCGATGAGCCCGTCATTCCATTGTTCGACATCCGACCAGTCGAGATGACAGGCTCCCTTGCCGCCGCGTTCTTTGCCGATGCTGAGCAGTCGGCACATTCGGCCATAGGCTGCGCGATCCGTCGGATAGAGCAGTAGCGCCGTGCCGTCGCTCAGATCGATCCTGCATCCGATGATGGCACGAACGCCGGTGGTCCGTTCGGCATCCCAGGCCCGGACGATGCCGGCGACCGATCCTCGATCAACGACGCCGAGAGCAGGCAATCCGAGCAATGCGGCCGCGGCGAACAGCTCCTCGGGGGATGATGCGCCCCTCAGGAAGCTGAAGTGCGTCGTAACCTGCAGCTCGACATAGTTGGCGTCGACCTCGCTCATGCGAACGCACCGTGGATGAACCAGCGCATGGTGCCCGTAGCCGGATTTACGCCGTCACCGAGCCGGAACAGCCAGTACCGACCGCCTGTCTCGGTCTCGACCTGATAATAATCCCGGACGATCAGCGCCTTGTCGGCCTCATTGCCGCTCTCGCGCCACCATTCGCCGTGCAAGCGTTCCGGACCATCGCCTCGGGTCACCCGATAGCGCTTTCGACGCCACACGAAGAGGCGAGGGGCATCGTCTGGCAGCAGGGCGACCACGTCGATTGGCTCGGGTCGATCCAACATGCGGGCGGGGCGAGGGAGGTCATCGTCCCACTGGGCGCCGCTATCTTTCGCAAGGGCGGGCATCGTGGTGATCGAGCGCTCAGGCATACTGCTCGCGTGCGGTGCCGCCCGATGCAGGCTCCGTGGACCAAAACGGTTGGCGAGCGCATCGACCAGAGAGGCGAGGTTCGGCCCGCGTCGCGGGCTTTCCAACCCTTCATCCTGTTGGGCCGCGAGCGCGTCAGCCAGCGGCGTCACGAGGGTCATTGCCTCAATGCCAAGCCCTGGCTCGACCGTCTCGATCTTAGCGCACAGCAATTTCGCGAGATGGCCTGCGTCGCGGGATGCGGTTGCGGTCCCGATGCGGATCGCCTGATTGTGGCCGTCCACACGGTGGAAATAGCAATCCAATCGGCGAGCACCCTTGCCGATACAGGTGAGCTGCCCCACCACATCGGCAACGAGATCGCCGATCACCTGGGCGAAGGCTTCAGGTGTCGCGATCGGCTCCATGAAACCTCGACGGGCCCGCGGCAGATGTTCAGGGTAGATCGGCTCGATCGGCTCGGGCACGAAGCCGAGCGCCTGATCCAGCCGCCGATGCAATTCGCGGCCGAACCGTTTGGCGAGAGGGCCGCGCGGCGCACCGATGAGCTGTTCGATCCGCTCAAATCCGAGCTTGCGCAAACCTTCGACCTCGCGTCCTGGCAATCGCAACGCCGATATCGGCAGGATGGAAATGGCAGTGCGGTGTCCGCCCGGCTCGATCGTGACCGGCCGGCCGGCGGGTACATGCCGCGCAACGGCATGGGCGCAGCCTGCAGTGTCGGCCACAGCGATCTGCAGAGCCAGCCCCGACGCGGCAACACGGCGATGGAGATCCTTGAGCAGCGCCTTCTCGGTGCCAAAGAGACCCGCGCAGCCGGTGATGTCGAGCCAGATTCCGTCGGGCGCATCCGGTGATACGAAGGGTGAGTATCGGCGGCCCGCCCATAGCGCGAGATCGCGAAGTCCCTGCAGGTCGCCCTCCGGGTCGGCATCGACGACCTGCAATTCAGGGGCAAACGCTCGGGCCTTCGTCACGGTCATGCCGACGCGGACACCGAGCGCCTTAGCCTCGGCATCGACGGCAGCAATGACTTTCCTGCCGTGATCGGGCACCGCGGTCACCAGCGGAAGATCAAGGACCAGGCCGTCACGGCACTCAGGCGACAATTTTGCGATCTTCCGCCGCAGCCGGTCGGTCGACCAGTGCGGCAGGAAGAGCGATACGACCCGTCGCATCGCACGCCTCCACGATCCAGGCGTGCGGATTACCACCGCGCACACGTTCCAAATCCACATGCCAGCGAGGGCGACCCAGGCTCGGCAGACCGAGATCTTCGCTTGGTGAAGCGGTGATCCGCCAGCGTGTCATCGCTGCCGTCCCTTCGGCGACCTGTTCGGCCTTCGCCGCGCGACGAAACACGAAGGCCGCTACACCCGAGCTTTCCGCCGCCAATTGCAGGCGCTTCGATGCAGTAGTCGAATATTTCCCGACTTCGCCAACCACACCGGCGATGCCAGGGTGATGCAGGCACTCCTCCATCGCGAGCAGGACATTGGTGTCGCTGCCGGCCTCGACATAGATGACCCGATCTGGATGAAGACCGGCGAGATGAAGGGCAGGGGCAAACAGGTCGCGCCAGCGCAGGCACCAGAAGACGGGACCTTCCATTCGCGCCAGGATTCCCGCCAGAAAGACCGTCGCACTCGCCTCGTCCGCGAGATCGGGACTGCCCATCATTTCATGGAGAGCACCTGCAGCAATGCCTCCGCCCGGCAATCGCTGATCCAGTTCGTCGATGCCGAACGGGATCGCTTCGCGCTGAACGCCTACGCCCTCGATACGCGCGATGCGCGCTCGCAAATCTTCAAGGACGGTTGATTGACGCATGGCATTCAGGAGACTCGGGACTCGTTGATTCGTTCCTTATTTGTTCCTGTTCCCGGCGATGAGTCAAGCAGCTCAAATGCACCGCTTCCGAAGCCTGTGGAATCCGCCAGAAAAAAAGCGCCTTCGGTCCTTTGTGGGATTCACATCCACCAAAGTGCATAGTAGATTCATGCTATGTTCCATCAGGCAGACCTATTCGAAGCATCCGTCGAACCCGCGCGAGGGATGGACACGCCGGGGCTTTTGGCGGCGATCGCCGCAGCTTCGCCGCGGCCAAAATTCTCCTACATGCTCCTCCAGCTCCTGGAGGAAGTCGCTGACGAAAAGGGCAGGGCTGGACCGAGCGTGATGGTGAACGGCGACGCCGTGCCTGTCCGCGACTGGCTGTGCGATGCGCTGGCTCCGATCGCGCAGCGTACACCCTGGCGCCGTTCGACGATCGAAACCGTGCGGTCGGCACTTGAGCAGGCTGACGAACTACCGGCCGATCCGACACAGGCTGACCGTGTCATTGAAGAAAGGGTCCGTGAGCGGGTTCGCCAATCGGGCCGCTGCAATGTCAGCCGCGCAGTGTCGGATCTATGTCGGGGCGGCCTCCTGCGACGCCACTATCAGGGCTATCGGGTGGATCATCAAAATCGCGGCGCCCAGCGCGAGGCAGTCTACACGATCATGCCGGACACCTTGGCGGCGCTACGCCGGCGATGAGCTGCCGCTGATCGCAAGATCGGCTTCTACTGCGGTCGCGCGCATCAGGCGATCGGGCATCTCCAACAACTTCACGGCCGCCGCGGTGATCGCTTCGGCTTCGGTGGGATAGGATTCGGCCGAGCTGATCGATACCCCATCGGGCAATGCGACCGTTGCCTGAAATCCGTTGCCTTTAGGTGTCGCGCTCAATCGGACTTCCATGAAAGGTCTCCGCGTTGTATCGGGACTGATATTCTTATAAGATATTGATATTTAACATAATTCTTATTATCGCTCTAAGAATTTGTAAGCGCAACTTCGAAAAGAGACACCTCCGCAATTTCCAAATGAGACTCGTCTCTTGAGGACGCCCCTGCCGCGATCCAATGCTGCTCTTCGAAGCCCGACTTATCCCGCCAACCAGCGGACGGTCAACTTAGCTGACCGTCCACTCCTCGGTAGTGTAGCCTTCGTGGCCCGCCGTTAACTCTGGACAGCGGCGTCGATCTTGGATCGTTGATCACGGCGGACTTGCCACCGAGCAGCAAGAGCCGTGATCGCCGGCAAAACGAGCAATGTGAGCACGGTCGAGGTGATCAGTCCGCCGATGACCACGGTCGCGAGCGGCCGCTGGACTTCGGCACCCGTACCGGTTGCCAATGCCATCGGCACAAATCCGAGACTGGCGACTAACGCCGTCATCAACACGGGGCGCACGCGCTGCATCGCGCCACTGACGATGGCGTCTTCCTCGCCCGCCCCTTCTTCGCGTCGCTTGCGGATCGCGCTCATCATGACAAGGCCGTTGAGCACCGCCACGCCCGACAGCGCGATAAACCCGACCGCCGCGGTGATCGAAAACGGGATGCCGCGCAGGAGCAGCGCGAACACGCCGCCGGCGAGCGCCATCGGCACCGCGCTAAAGACGATCGCTGCCGGCACGAGCCCGCCGAGTGCCATGTAGAGCAGTGCGTAGATGGCAACGAAGCAGATTGGCACGACGATCAGCAAGCGCAGCCGGGCCGATTGCAGGCTTTCGAATGTGCCGCCCCAGGCTGTATACATGCCGGGCGGAAGATCGAGGTTGCCGATCTTCGCCTGCGCTTCCTGCACAAATCCGCCCAGATCTCGGCCGCGGACGTTGACCTGCACGACCACCATGCGCTTGCCGTTCTCGCGGCTGATCTGGTTCAGCCCCTGGGTGTAGCTGAACCGCGCCACTTCGCGCAGCGGGATCGAGCGGGCAATCTGGCCATCGGCCGCGGGCAGCATCACCGGGATGGCGCCGAGCGTTTCAAGATCGTCGCGCTGGGCGTCGGGCAAGCGAACGACCACCGAGAATCGCCGGTCACCTTCAAACAACAGCCCCGCCTCACGGCCTCCCAGTGCTGCGGCGACGGTACTGGCGACCTCCTCAACCGTCAGTCCGTAGCGCGCCGCCGCGAGCCGATCGATCTTCACATCGAAGGTCGGCGCACCGTCAGTCTGTTCGGCGCTGACGTCGCCCGCGCCGGGTATCGTGCGCAATACGCCGGCGATGCGCTTGGCCTGCGCGCTCATCGCATCAAGATCGTCGCCGTAAAGCTTGACCGCGACATCGGCGCGCACGCCCGCGATCAGCTCGTTGAACCGCATCTGGATCGGCTGCTGGATCTCGGTGCGGTTGCCGATCAGCGGCTTCATCCGCTCCTCGATCCGCCGCAGGATATCCTCCTTGGTTTTGACCTCGGCGGGCCATTCGCTCTCGGGCTTGGGGATCACATAGGTGTCCGAGGCATTGGGTGGCATCGGGTCGGTGCCGAGATCGGCGTTGCCGTTCTTCGAGAAGACCAGCGCCACCTCGGGCAGCGTCTTCAGGGCGTTTTCGATCTGCAGCTGCATCTGGGTCGACTGGTCGATCGATGCGGAGGGCACGCGGAAGTTGGTGACGGTGATGTCCTTCTCGTCGAGCTGCGGCATGAACTCCTCACCGAGGAACCCGAACGCGAACACAGCCGCGGCAAACACGCCGACCCCACCGAGAATGAACGGCATCGGGCGCGCGACCGCCTTGTCGAGCAGCGGGGCGTATTTCTCCTTGAACCAGCGGATCGGCTTGACCTCGGTCTCGCTGACCCGGCCCTTGATGACGATCGCGATCATGGCGGGCACGAAGGTGATCGACAGCACGAATGCGCTGGCCAGCGCGACCATGAGCGTGATCGCCATCGGCGAGAAGGTCTTGCCCTCGACCCCCTGGAAGGTGAGCAGCGGCACGAACACGAGGAAGATGATCAGCTGACCATAGACGGTCGGCCGGACCATCTCCTGCGCCGCCTCGATCGTCTCGCCCATCCGCTCCTCGAGCGTGAGCAGACGGCCTTCATGCTCCTGCCGCTCCGCAAGGCGCCTGAGCGCATTCTCGACGATGATGACCGCACCGTCGACGATCAGGCCGAAATCGAGCGCGCCGAGGCTCATCAAATTACCTGATACGCCGAGCCCATTCATGCCCGCCGCCGTCATCAGCATGGTGATCGGGATGACCGCCGCCGTGATCAGCGCGGCGCGGACATTGCCGAGCAGCAGGAACAGGATGACGATGACGAGCAGCGCGCCTTCGACCAGGTTCTTCTCGACCGTGGCAATAGTCGCGTTGACCAGTTTCGAGCGGTTATAGACCGGCTCGGCGAAAACGTCAGGTGGAAGGGCCTTGTTGATTTCGGTGAGCCGCTCGGCCGCGCTGTTGGCGACGATGCGGCTGTTCTCGCCGACCAGCATCAGCACAGTCGAGATGACCGCTTCCGATCCCATGCGGCTGCCCGAACCGGTCCGCACCGCGCCGCCGATGACGACCTGACCGACATCCTTGACGCGCACGGGGACGCCCGCGCGGGTCGCGACGACGGCCTGCTCGATCTCGTCGATCGATCTGAGCCGCGCATCGGCGCGGACGAGGAAGCTCTCGCCCGCGCGCCGGACATAGTTGGAGCCGGCCGAAAGGTTCGCCTTCTCCAGCGCATCGGCGAGGTCGGTGATCGATAGGCCGTAGGTCGAAAGCGCATTGAGGTTCGGCTCGACCAGATATTGCTTCACATAGCCGCCGTTTGAATCGACGCCGGCGACGCCTTTCACGTTGCGCATCTGCGGACGGATGATCCAGTCCTGCACCGTGCGCAGATAGGCTGCCTTGGCGAGTTCGGTGGTGAGCCGCTCGCCCTCGGGCGTCAGGTAACTCCCGTTGGACTGCCAGCCGGGCTTGCCGTCGGTATGTTCGGCGCCGCCCTTGCCGTCGGGATGCCGGAACGCGACCGAATAGAAGAAGATCTCGCCAAGCCCGGTGCTGAGCGGTGCGAGGTTGGGCTGGATGCCGGCAGGCAGGCTGTCCTTGGCCTGGGCGAGACGCTCGGTTACCTGCTGTCGCGCGAAATAGATGTCGGTCGTGTCCTCGAACACCGCCGTCACCTGGCTGAAGCCATTGCGCGAGAAGGACCTGGTCATCTGCAGGCCCGGAATTCCGGCGAGCGCTGTCTCGACCGGGAAGGTCACCTGCTTCTCGATATCTACCGGTCCAAGCGTCGGCGCAAAGGTGCTGATCTGCACCTGCCGGTTGGTGACATCGGGCACCGCGTCGATTGGCAGCTTGGTGATCTGCCAGGCGCCGAACGCGACGACCAGCAGGGTGAGACACGCAACCAGCCAGCGGCCGCGCACCGAGAGTTGGAGGATGCGGCCGATCATTCCGCCGACTCCTTCTCGAGTTCGGCCTTGAGCAGGAAGGCGTTGATAGTCGCAATCGGCGTGCCGGCCTTTAGCCCAGATACGATTGCAACCAGTCCGCCGCTGCGGCTGCCGACCTCCACATTGGTCGCCTTGAAGCCGTTCGCCGTGCGGACGAACACGACCGTTCGGTCGCCGACGGTCTGGACCGCGTCCTGCGGCACCATCACGCCATCCTTGGCGGCGCCACCGCTGCCGAAGATGCGGGCCTGTATGAGCTGGCCGGGTGCCAGCATCGACACGCCGGCACTTGGTTCGATGACCACCGTCGCACCGCGCGTGTCGGGATCGACCACGCCCGTCGAAGACCGCACCCGGCCTTCGATGATCTGGCCGTCAGCCAGGCTGAGTTCGACGCGATCTCCCGCACGGACACGCGGCGCATCGGCCGACGGCAGGCTCGCCGTGATCTGGAGACGGCTGGGATCGGCCACTCGGAACAGCTCGGTCTCGGCCGAAACGAACTGGCCAAGGTTGGCGGGAGCTGCGGTGACACGACCTGAGACCGGGCTGGCTACCACCACCGATCGCCCGTCACGCGCGACCCGCGTTGCGCCGGCGGCAGCGCTGGCGCGCATTGCGTCGGCGCGGGCGACCGCGAGGTTGGCTTCAGCCGTTTCATAGTCCGCGCGCGGCGAGACGCCCTGCGCGAGCAGGCTGCGCTCGCGCGCCAGTTGCCGGGCCGCGAGCGTCACCCGCGCGGAGGCAGCAGACTGGTCTGCGGCGATCGCCGAGGCATCGCGACTCTCGACCAGCGCCAGCGTCTCGCCGGCGCGAATGGGATCGCCGATCCGCTTGAAGATGCGGCTCACCGTGCCGGCGGCGCGCGAGGTCAGCACCGCCTCCGCGTCGGGCGTCGCCTCGAGCGTTGCGGATGCCGCGATCGCCGCGTCGAGTTCGCCCGAGGCAGCGGGCGCGACCGAGATCTGCGAGGTCTTGATCGCCTCGGCGGTCATCGCGACGCTGTCCGATGGCGCGGCCGATTGTTCGGCGGCTGCTTCGACCTGTGGTGTGGGAGCGGTCAGGCGAGCAATGCCGAACCCGGCGCCGGCAGCCAGCACGAGCGCCAGCGCAGCGCCGGCAGTGAGTTTCTGATTGGCGTTCATTGGATGGGTTCCCCCGTGATGGTGCGGCCAGCGAGGCGGGCTAGGCGTGCGCGCGCTTCGAACCGGGCGGTTTCGGCGTCGAGAACGGTGCTGCGGGCGGTGCCGAGACCGTGGCGGGCGGCGAGCAGTTCGACGAGCGGCGACTTGCCTGCCTCATAGGCGATGCGGGCGAGACGATAGGTCTCGTCGGCGGTGGCAAGCGCGCCGCGCGCGGCGGTCACCCGGCTTTCAGCGGCGGAGAGCTCGGCGGCCGCCGATTGCGCTTCGGCACGGGCCTCGGCGCGTAGCACCGCAAGCCGGGCTTCGGCGGCATCGACCTCGGCGCGCGAGGCGGCGATGTTGCCGCGGTTGCGGTCGAACAGGTGAAGCGGAATGGTCACGCCGCCGAGCACCGCGGTCGCACCCTCATATTCCAAGCGGCGCACGCCCACGCTCGCGGTGATGTCGGGTGTCGCACGGCGGCTTTCGACATCGAGCCGGCGCGCTGCGGCCGCGCGTTCGGCTTCGGCGACGAGCAGCGCGGGACTGGCCGTCGGATCGACTGGGCCAACCATGTCCGGGCTGGGACCGGTATCGAGCAGCGATTCAGCGAGGCTGGCAAATGGCGCATCCGCTCCGACCAGTGCCGACAGCCGGACATAAGCGGAGATGCGGTTCGCTTTGGCGAGATCGAGCTGGGCGCTGACCTCGTTGAGCGCCGAGCGTGCCTGGAGCGCGCGGAGCCGCGTTTCCTTGCCCGCACCGACCAGCGCTTCGGCTGCCTTCAGGTCGCTCTGCGCTTCCTCGACTTCGTCTTCGGCAAGGCCAACGCGCCGGTCACCGATTTCGGCGGCGGCGTAGGCGCGTGCGAGATCATAGGCGAAAACGACCCGGGCATCGCGGTCGCGAGCACGCGACGCGACCACGCCGGCTTCTCCGGCAGCGATCCGTGCCGAGCGCTTTCCGCCCAGTTCGATCGGCTGGCTATATTGCAGCGTCGTCTCGGCGCGCCCGAACCCGGAATAGGGTGACGATCCCGCCACATTCTCGGTCATCACATTGATACTCGGATTGGGCCGTGCGCGCGCCTGATCGCGCAGCCCTTCGGCCTGGCGGACGCCGGCTTCGCTTACCGCGAGCCGCGGAGCGTCCTCGCTTTCACGCAGCAGCGTGGCGAATGGCGGCGCTACCTGCGCATAGGCGCTCTGGGCGACCGCCATGAGGCAGGTCGCGGCCAGCATGCCGGCAACCGCACGCCGCGGCAGCCGGCCTCGAAAGGCTTGCATCGGTATTTCCCCTTGAAGGCTTGAAGATCGGGCGCGCCAGACGGGCGCGCGACTTCAGCCTCGCGGGGGTCTCAGGAGTCCGTCGGGGTGGATCGCGCCGGGCGCCTGCGGGCCGGCAATGCTCCACTGGAGCGGCACCGGCTTGAGCATCGCAGCCAGCACGGGCTGGCGCGGTACATCGATCGTCTGGATCACGGCGTGCGCCGCCATGTGCAGGACATCCGCCATGTCGGGCGTCTTGCTTGGCGCATGCTCGTGATGATCGCGATCGACACTGGTTGCATGAACTGCGGCATGGCTGTGCGGCATGCCATCGTGCCACGTCGATAGCGCCAGCACGCCGATCATTGCGAACAACGCCATAAGCGCGGCGACGCGCCCGAGCGCGCCACCGGAGCCGAAGCGCCGCGTGGAGATCGACATTGCTGTCATACGACAAGACCTATCGCGAGAGCTGTGAACTCACAAGACGAACGCGCGATCATTGGCGCGGCCAATGCTGGTGCAGATCGTCGATCACGAAGACATGGCTCTGGTTGCCGCCGCTATGATCTTGGCGAAGATGCGGATGGTCCGGGCCAAGCGTCTCGTGATCATGCGCGATCTCTTGCGGATCGCTCTTCGGCCATAGCGCGACGGCTGCAAAGAACCCGATCCCGGAGAGACCTGCCATCGCGGTCAGCGCCGCGGGCATTCCAATCGTCGCGCCAAGCTGGCCGACCAGCGGATAGGCGATCAGCCAACAAACATGGCTGAGCGCGAACTGGGCGGCGAACAGCGCGGGCCGGTCTCCGGCGCTGGCCGAGCGACGCAGCAGGCGCCCCGATGGCGTGACGCTCATCGAATAGGCGATGCCGAGCAGCGGCCATGTGAGCAACAGCACCGTCCAGCCAATCCGCCCGCCGCCCGCGGTCGCGCCCCATGTGGCGAGGCCGGCGAGCATGACGGTCAGCAAGGCGGCGGCACTCACCATCACCGCGCGATCGGCAATACGATCGAGAACGCGCGGCAACAGCAGCGCCGCGAGCATCGAGCCGCCGCCATAGGCGGCAAGCGCCAGGGCGACCTGCGACTGGCCGAAGCCGAGTCCGCGGACGATGACGACGGTGTTGACGATGACCATCGCGCTCGCCGCGGCCGCAGCAAGCGTCACCGCGAGCAGGCCGCGCAGGCGCGGTGTCTTGAGATAGATACGGATTCCGCGGGTCGTCTTGTCGTAGATGCCAGTATCGGCCTTCGGTGAAGCGGCGCTCCTGGCGAGGCCTGATGAGACCACCAAAGCCGCCGAGGCGAGGAACCCGATCGCGGTCCCCGAGAACAGCCAGTGGAAATTGATGATCGTCAGCAATGCCGCCGCGAGCATCGGGCTGGTCAGGCTCTCCATGTCATAGGCCAGCCGGGACAGCGACAGAGCGCGGGTATAGTCGCCCTCGTCGGGGAGCACGTCGGGGATGGTTGCCTGGAACGTCGGCGTGAACCCTGCGGACGCGGCCTGCAGCACGAAGATCAAGACATAAACCTGCCAGACCTCGCTGACGAACGGCAGGCAGATCGCGACCGCCGCGCGGACCAGATCGAGCGCGACCAGCAGCGCCTTGCGCGGCACGCGGTCGGCGAACGCGCCGGCGATCGGACCAACGCCGATATAGGCGACCATCTTGATCGCCAGCGCCGTGCCAAGCACCGCGCCCGCATCACCACCGGCGATGTCATAAGCGAGCAGGCCGAGGGCGACCGTCGCCAGGCCGGTCCCGACCAGCGCGATGAGCTGGGCGAGGAAAAGATGACGATAGGTCCGGTTGGCGAGCACGGTAAGCACGCCCGCCCCATATCCCCCTGGGGGGATACATGTCTATCCCCCCAGGGGGATATTTTCTCGACAGTCGGTCGCCTGCATGCGATGCTATCTCATGGCCCACTATGCACACTCCAATCATCCGGCGATCATCAAGCGGCTGAACCGTGCCGCTGGTCACCTGAAAAGCATCGTCGGGATGATCGAGGAGGAGCGGCCGTGCGTCGATATCGCGCAGCAGCTCCAGGCGGTCGAAAGCGCGATCGCCAGCGCGAAGAAGGCACTGATCAACGATCATATCGACCATTGCCTCGTCCATGCCGAGGAGGGTGAAGGACCGGCGGAGGCGATCGCGCAGTTCCGCGCGATCTCCAAATATCTCTGACCAATGCGCTTTCTTGCGCAGAGCTTTCTTGACAGTCGCGGGCTCCGGAGGCTTATTCGCGGCATGGGGATCGCGATCACCCCATGAGGCGACAGGCTGAAGCATCGCGTCCTTCTTGATAACTCAAGGACGCATCATGCCTGCGCTCAATTCCATCCAAGTCGACAAACTATTTCGCCTGATCGGCACGCCCAAGGCGCCGGTCATCATCGATGTTCGCACCGACGAAGACTTCGCCGCCGATCCGCGCCTCATTCCCGGTGCGATGCGCCGACCCTGGGCCGAGGTCGCCAACTGGGCGGGCGGCTTCCGCGGCAGGCCGGTCGTGGTCGCGTGCTGGCAAGGCCACAAGCTCAGCCAGGGCGCTGCCGCATGGTTGCGGCAGGATGGCGCGGAAGCTGAAGCACTCGACGGCGGCGTCAAGGCGTGGGTCGATGCCGGTTATCCGCTGGTGCCCGAAGCGATCCTGCCAACGCGCGATCCGCAGGGTCGTACCGTGTGGGTCACACGCGCGCGGCCGAAGGTCGATCGCATCGCTTGCCCTTGGTTGATCCGCCGCTTCGTCGATCCGAACGCGGTCTTCCTGTTCGTTGCGCCCGGCGAGGTGGTCGGGGTCGCAGACCGGTTCGGTGCGGCGCCGTTCGACATCGAGGGCGACGGCATCCGCTGGAGCCACGACGGCGATCGCTGCACCTTTGACGTGATGCTCGACGGGCTCGGCCTGGCCGGGGTCAAGCCGCTTGCCCATCTCGCCATGATCGTGCGCGGCGCCGATACCGGGCGTCCCGATATCATTCCCGAGGCAGCGGGGCTGGTCGCGCTGTCGCTCGGTCTGTCGCGCATGTATGCCGACGATCTCGAACAACTCGACGCCGGAATGCTCGTCTATGACGCGCTCTATCGCTGGTGCCGCGATGCGACCGGGGAGACCCATGACTGGGTCTCGCATCAACCGAAAGGCGCGCGCGCGAAGCCGGTGACGGCATGAGCACCGCATCCGTGGAAGTGGGCGTCGCGTCGTCGCGGCAGCCGGGACCGGTCGCGCCGGTCACACTTGGCGAAGCCTTCTGGGTCTGGCTGCGCATCGCCGCGCTCTCGTTCGGCGGTCCCGCCGGGCAGATCGCGGTGATGCACCGCATCCTCGTCGACGAGAAACGCTGGATCGGCGAGCATCGGTTCCTGCACGCGCTCAACTATTGCATGCTGCTTCCCGGTCCCGAGGCGCAGCAGCTCGCTACCTATATCGGCTGGCTGATGCACAAGACGCGTGGCGGCATTGTCGCCGGCGCGCTGTTCGTGCTGCCCGGCGCGGTCTCGATCATGGCCTTGAGCTGGATCTACGCGCTCTACGGCCGGGTCGGCATCGTCTCTGCCTTGTTCTTCGGCCTCAAGTGCGCGGTGCTCGCGGTGGTGTTGCAGGCGGTCGTGCGGATCGGCAGCCGCGCACTCAAGAACACCATCATGCGCGGGTTGGCAGTGCTGGCATTCCTGCTCATCTTCTTCCTCGGCGTGCCGTTCCCGGTCATCGTGCTCGGCGCTGGCCTGATCGGCTATTTCGGTGGGCGCGCGGGGATCGCCGCGTTCCAGGTCGGCGGCGGGCACGGCGCGGCCAAGGGCGAGATCGTCGAGGATGCCGACACGCTGCTCGGCGAGGCGCTGCCCGCGCACGCCAATCCCACGATTCGTCAGTCGCTGCGCCAGGCGGTCGTCTGGATGGTGCTGTGGCTGGCACCGGTTGCGGTGCTCTTATTGCTCCTCGGGCGGACCAATGTGTTCAGCCAGATCGCCACCTTCTTCTCGACCATGGCGGTGGTGACGTTCGGTGGTGCTTACGCGGTGCTCGCCTATGTCGCGCAGCAGGCGGTCGAGGGCTATCACTGGCTCAGCCCGACCGAGATGCTCGACGGTCTCGGTATGGCCGAGACGACGCCCGGACCACTGATCATGGTGCTCCAGTTCGTCGGGTTCATGGGCGCCTATCGCAATCCGGGGATGCTCTCTCCGTTGCTCGCGGGGACGCTCGGCGGACTGCTCGCAACCTGGGTAACGTTCATTCCCTGCTTCCTGTGGATCTTCCTCGGCGCGCCGTTCATCGAGCGGATGCGCGGCAACAAGGCGCTCTCCGGCGCGCTCGCGGCGATCACCGCGGCTGTCGTCGGCGTAGTGCTCAACCTTGCCGTCTGGTTCGCGATCCACACGATCTTCCGGCAGGTGCGGCCGCTGCGGGCCGGCCCGATCGAGTTCGACATGCCGATGCTGACCAGCGTCGATCCGTGGGCGCTCGCCATCTCGCTTGCGGCGATCATCGCCATGTTCCGCCTGAAGGTCGGTATCTGCCTGACGCTCGGCGGCGCTTCGGCCGCAGGCGTCGCCCTTCACCTCGCCGGGCTGGTCGGATGACCGGCCACAGCCATTTCCAAAGGAGACGCCCATGACTGACCCCACGATTGATCGCCGCAACCTTCTCGCCGCCGGCGCGATGGTGACTCTTGGTGCCGCCGCCCTCGGTTCGGCCGAAGCCGTGGCACAGGCTCCGGCCGCGGCCGGTCCCGCCGGCAAAGCGTTCGCGCCGCAGCCCGTTCCGCTGCCGTTCGATCCGAAGTCGATCACCGGCTTGTCCGAGCGGCTGCTCGTCAGTCATCACGACAACAACTACGTCGGCGCGGTGAAGCGGCTCGGGGCGATCAGCACGCAGTTCGCGGGGATCGATCCGATCAAGGCGCCGGGGTTCACGGTCAACGGCCTCAAGCGCGAGGAACTGATCGCCTGGAATTCGATGATTCTGCACGAGCTCTACTTCGCTGGCCTTGGCGGAACGTCGCGCCCGGGTCGCATGCTTGGCCAGCTGATCGAGCGTGACTTCGGCAGCTTCGATCGCTGGGCAGCGGAGTTCACCGGGATGGGCAAGGCACTCGGCGGAGGATCGGGCTGGGTGCTGCTCCAGTGGAGCCACCGCGACAACCGGCTGACCAACCAATGGGCCTCCGACCACACCGCGACCCTCGCCGGGAGCACGCCGCTCCTCGCGCTCGACATGTACGAGCATGCCTACGCGATGGATTACGGCGCCAAGGCAGGAGACTACGTCGATGCGTTCATGCGATCGATCGCGTGGAGCCATGCCGACACGTTGGCCAGCCATTTCGGTGGCGGTTAAAAAGACGCCCGCCAACGAAGCTTTCGCTCTGTCTGTTCAATATTGAGGGAGCTCATCGCAGAGCGATGGTTCCTTTGGTTTGTCGACAGCGAGCGTCGTTATGAGCCGGGGCAGCGTTGAGCTGTGTGGAGGGCTCCACACTGCCCCGGCTCATAACGACGGTTGGGCAGCCCTATCGCCAGCGAGAGTCTCGTTTCTAACTTGCGCGAGAATGTCTCTTTTCAAAATTGGTTTAACAGAATTTGCGATTGTGGCACGTGTCCGCATCGGCCTATTCCGGTTTGAATGCGAAGTTACTCAATGATATGATGTCGGCGGTAGAAAGTCGCCCATGTTTGATACGATCACATACGCATTCACCAAAGATCTACCCGGCGGCCCAATCTATAGGCCGGCCGATCCGATGCCGCATGAGATCAATTCCGACGAGAGCGATGACGATACTAGCGAGCTTTCGCGTGGCCGCCTGATCGGTGGCGTGATTTCGCTTGTCCTGCTCGTGGCGACGGGTGCCTATCTTTACCTGACGCTCTGACCGGTCCTTTACTTCCGCAAGTTCGGATCGGTGAAGAAACCGCGATTGAGTTCGCGGCCGACCTCGGATTGTAGATCAACATTCGCGCCACCGCGATTGTTACGGGCGGCTTCCGCTGCCGCCCGATCACCGTCCAGCTTCGCCTGTCCATCAGCGATCATGCGGGCAGCGGCGCCAGGGTCGCCGCCTCCCCCACCGCTACCGATCCCGCTAACCCCGCGCGGATTATAGGAGCCGCGCACATCGCCGGCGTCGAGATCGATCCGCGACACGTCGACCAGCGACGGGTCCTTGATATCGCCGCTGATCTCGGACCAAAGCGCGTCTCGTTTTTCCTGTGCCCACTGTTGAATCAATTGGTCACGGACCGCGCGCTTCTGCGGCGTTAAGTCGGTCGCCCAAAGCTCGGGCGCATCAAGGTTGGGATGAAGGGCCTGTTGCAGCCTGTACCATTGCGCAAGATCCTGGCTCATATTCTCGCTGAGCTGCATCCCGTGCGATTCGGCGAAGCTCGCATCGCGCGCGAGGGATTGCGATAGCTCTTCCATACGCCGCGCGGCCTCGGAATAGGATCGTGCCCGCGAAAGGGCGTCCTCGGTGCTCACCGAGGACGATGACGTCACCGATGACCGGCTGAACGAGCCTGAACGAACATAAGTGCCGTCGGATGTGCTAGCTCCGCTGCCGTTGGAGTGCTCGTCGCGCACACCGCTTGAAGACGAGCTGGAGCTGTCGGAGGAACGCGTTTGATCCGTGCCATAGCGAAGATTGTCGACCTGTTGCCCGGTCTTGCTGACCCCAAGGGAACCGCCGACATTGGGAAGAAGTCCCCCGCCGCCTGCCCGCCCACCGCCACCCTTACGACCTCCGCCGCCGCCGATGCCGCCATTGATCCCGCCGGTCACCTGATCGAGCGTGCCGGCTGACCGATCACGGCCCATCGAGATCCGATCGGTCAACCCGGTCGAGGAGCGCTCCTCTAGGCCCTGCGAGCTCGACCCGGTAACACGATCGAACTTCTCGACATTTGTATTTGCGGTGGACCCGCTTCCAGATTCAAAGCCTCTGGATCGCTCGGACGAGACCCCAAACGCACTTCGGTTCGTGTGTGTGCTGGTCAGAATATCCTGCGCGGCATTCTCCCACGCTTGCGCTTGGCGATGCGCCGCGCTCGACATTTCCCGCCATTCCGCGACGGTGCCGCTGTTCATGGTTGGCGTGAACCCCAGCCGCGAGATCGCGCCCGACATGTCGATGACATCTTGTCCATTGCCGAAGCCCGACACCACGGCGCCGTTGTCCTGGCGCCAACCCACGCTGGTCGCACCGCCCGTGAAACTCGGCGCAATCGACCATTGGTCGCTCTGGCGCATGTTCGACGTCGCATTCGCCCAGCTCACATTGCCGTAAGAATAGTTTCCCGTGGTCTGTTCCAGCGCGGCAGCCTCGGCGGCGTTCTGTGCCGGCGCAAGCATCGAGGTCGCCTGGCCCGCGATCGACATCGCGCCCCGTGCAAGACCCGCGGCGAGAAATGGGATGCTCATCAGCATGAAGCCGGCGATCGTCGCAGTCTCTCCATTCACGGCGCCGATGCCGGCATAGGTGCCCAGCGTGACGCCGCCGGGCGCGACCCCCGCGGCGGCGGCCTCGGCTCTTGTCATGCAGATCATGTGCAGGATGACATAGAGAGGCCCCCAGGCTGCGAGATAGAAGAAGCCCATCGCATAGCCCTTCAGGGTCGCGAGACCCGTTTGCGGCATCAGGAACAATGGGAATATCACCGGGAACATCGCGAAGAAGACCACGGTCAGCACGATGTTGAGGATGGGCACCCAGGCCATCGCCTGCTGTGCGATCGAATTATAAGTGTTGCGTGCCTGAATGTCGGCGCGGGTCTGCGCGAAGGTGTCGATCGTCGCCGCGCCCGATCCGCCCGCCATGCTGTTGCGGGCTTGCATGAAGGCGTTGATCGCCGTGTTCTGCCGCATGGAATCGCTGTAGTTGCTGCCCGAGCCGGTGAACGCGGCATTGGCGATCGGCAGATCGTGCCTCAGCTTGTCGGCCGCCAGCGCGTTGCTCAGCTTCGGGTAAAGCTCCTTCCCCCAGAACGGCGTGTTCGCCTCGATCATCGGCGCCCACCGCGCATTTAGCATGTCGTAAGCCTGCCGGCAGGTGACGATCGCGCTGGTGACGGTCCCATCGCCCTGCCGTTCGAGCCATTCCTGCGATCGGGCTTCCGAGCCGGGACCGATTTCCGCCCAGAGATCCTTCGATTGCGCCAGGACGGTCAGCGACTTCCGGTAGAGCATCACGTCCCCGAAGACGCATTTCTTGAAATGCTCCTCAAGATTGGTCGAGAACTCGGCATCGCGGATCACGAAGTTGCGAGTGGCGTCGAACAGGCGCGCGCCATAGACCATGCCGTTGGTCGAATAGTTGAGCTCGCTCGGCATCACGAAAACGGTCTCGGCCGTCCGCGTCAGCCAGTCGCCAATCTGCGTGGTGAAACTTGCCAGAACACCAAGCCCGAGCGGCACGTTCGCGACCGTTGCCGGTGCCAGTGACGGATTGATCCGGTCGGTGACCTTCACGTCGATGGTCGGCACCATGAGGCAGAGATAGATCGCCGTCGATTGCAGAAACCAGTTCATCCACACGCGAAAGTTCATCGTGAAGGCGACGACGAGCAGAGAGTAGATGAGCCCCATCACCATCACGACGCGGAGGAGCGAGCGGTATCCACCTCCCCCGGACCAGGCAGCGACGGCGTTGAAGGTGTTGACGAGATATTCCCCGCCCCCGACCGTAAAGACCTCGAGCATCGCGCCGGCTCCCCTGCCCTAATTCAGCCCTTGTGCGTTCAACCCGCGCGAGAAATTGAGCGCGGACGCCATGCCCGGCGTCATCGAATTCTGGAGCGTGGATTCGAGCATGATGCTGCGATCGATGATCTGCATCGTCACCTGCAGCTTGTTGGAGAGCTTCACGTCACGCTGCGCGAATTTCTGCCGCGTCGCAGCGATTTGCTGTTTCCACTGCGTCGCGGTGGCCTGGTCGAACGTCTGATAGTGAGTCTGCGCCTGCTCGACGCGATCGAGCATGTTATCGAGCATCGCGGCCAGCAGATCGACTGCGACGATCTCTGAGAGCGTTTCGATTTCGCCGTCGGTCAGCGCGTAATGCGCATAGGCCTGGACTGACAGGATCTTGTAGAGCGGTACGGTCGCGAGGTTGAGGAGCTGCTTCTCCGAACCGTCGAGCGCGGTGTCCGTCCTGATCTTGCTGCTCATCGAGCGGATCATCCCTGCGATCCGCGGCCGCAACGCCGACGAGGCCGGCACCGTCAGGGTCTGCTCACCGACATCGTAGCAATCCGTGTCGTTGCACTTGAGCATCTTCACCGCCGGTGCGTTCGCCGTGCCGTCGAGCAGCGCCGTAACCACCGCCTCCTCGGCGGGCCCGAACATGATGACCTTCCCGCCTACGCTCGGATCGGTTGATGGCGTGGTGATCACCGTGCCGACGAGCGTCATGATATATTCGGAGAATGACTGGTCGAACGCCCCGAATTTGGCGGACTTCTTCAGCGCCTCCCAAGTGTAGTTGTGTGGCTCGCCGACGAGCTGGTCCTTCATGCTCGCATCGGTATTGCCAGCGATTGTGCTGTCCCGGCGGTTGCCGTTGTTGCAGCCTTGCCGTGAAGCGGCCCAATCGGAGAATATGCCCTGGCTGTTGCCGACCGCCTCGCAGATCGTCGAGCGGGTGGTTTCCATCTGCGGCCAGATTCCACCGACCAGCGCCTGCGCCGTCTCGCAGCTCGATATATTCATCTGGTTGAGAAGCTGCGCCTTCTGGCTGAACTCATCCATTACCTTCCCGATCTCTGGCGAAACGGAATCGATCGCGAGCTTGAAGGCGAAACCAAGGGCATTGTTGGCGGTCGCCTTCAACATCGCCACGATTTCCGAGGCGTTGATGAAGGAGAAGCTGCCTGCGAACAGGTCGATGCCGCCGCAGCCCGCCCGCGCGCTCGGAAGCTGCAGATTGAACGGCGAGACGCTCTTCTGCGGAAAGCGGGTCCACACGTTGCCAAGCGAGTAATAGCCCGCGGACTGACCCTGGAATGCCGTCGGCCCGGTGACATTTGCGGCGCCACCGGCATCGTTGAAGAAGCCGTTCATCTCAGACGCGACATCAGCGTGCGCGACGCCGACGATCGCGAAATGGGAAGCTGCGATTAACGCCAGACCAGAGCCGAACTTCCGGCGCAGGACGCCCTTTTTTGCCTGTGTCATCAATAGTCGCTCCCGACCTTGGTGTTGGTCAGCATGAAGATGCGGTCCATGATTTCGTCGGCGCTGAGCACGCCGTAGCCGACCGGAATCGTCCGCTTGGTCTGGGTATCGAACAGGACCAGCGCAGGCGTTTCATTGCCCGGCACACCCATTCGTGCCCGCTGCCCGGAATCGACGACGTAATTCGGAAAATCCCTGCTCGGCCCGCCGTCCATGGATACGGCCATCACCGTCATCCGATGACTATCGGTGACCGATCGCAGGATCGGCGCGAACACCTCGCACGCGCCGCAACTTTGGGCATAGAAATAGAACAGCCCGTAGCGCTGGCCGAGGCTGGTGAGGACAGCATCGCGGTCGGCCTTCCGATTATCGAGCCACAGACGCTTGCCGACCGTCGAAACCGGGCGTTGCAGCGTATAGTCGAGGTCCGGGTTCTGCCAGAGCGCGCGTTGCCAGGTGTCCGAGAATGTCGACGCGCGATCGAGCTGTTCGCGCTGGAAGCGGATATAGTTGATGACGTTCGCTTCCGTCGGCTCGAGGATGGCCTTGGCCTTCAGCTCGTCGAGTTGCTTGGCGATCGCGGCGATCCGATCCGTGGCGCGATCCGCTTCGACAGGCGTCGCCGGCTTGGCGTTGTCCATCGGCTTTGGCTTCGCGCAATAGAACCACTGCCCCAGCCTGCGCTCGCCGCAGTAGAATTCGTCCGGCCGATCCTGCTCGATGGTATCATTTCGGGCCGCGGGCGCGTCCTGGGCAAGCGCGGGCGCCCAAATCGCCGCCGAGAGAGCTGCCGCAAGGATCACCGTCCGGTCAAGAATTGCCATGTTCCGTCCCTCCCTCGGCCTTACCGGGCGACTGTGCAGGGCGTTCGCGGGGCGGGCTTTCTTTGCGCGCTTCCCAATCCGGTAAATGAACACAGCAATCGGCCACCGTTGCGGCGTGCCGGGAGGCGCACGGCGGGCGCGGCGACGGGCTCTCGTGCGCTGGCTGAAGCAGCAGCGCTGCCGCGATGACGGGCAGCTCAAGAAGCGGCATCGACATGATCATTCTCCCTGACTTTCTGGCTTCGGACGGCCTCCCCCCGGCGTGGTGCACATCTGACCCGCCTCATTTTCCGTGGAGGTCGTAGTAGGACTGAATTTTCGCCTGGATGTCCGTCATCGTCTGGACTTCGTCAGGCAGCTTCGCCGCATCCATGAAGTCCGCATACACCTCGGTGAAATTCATGACGGAGAGGTCGAGGCGGGCAAATTCGTCGACGGTGAAGCCCTGACACGTTTCCTTTTTGGCGCTCCCCCAAGGCTTGCCGAGCTGTGGCCGGCCCTGTTCCTGAAGCACGCGGCTGAGCTTGCTTTCAAAGCAGCAATAGGCGGTCCGCTTCGTTGTGCAGATGCCGAGGATCTTCGATGAGCAATAGGTTCCGAGATTGTGGCACAGACCCATCCGATCCTTGATGTCGAGCTTCATCTCGTCCTGCGAACAAGCGAACAGGGTCAGGAAGGGCGTCGCCAACGCGGCGATCGCCGCAGGCCCGCCGGCCAGTGCGGCTGCGCCTGCACCGACCGTCAGCAGGCCTGACGTTTTGCCGGCGCAGCAGTTGATGAGCCCGAACACCGGCTTGTGACAGGTCTCGCGATTGCCCTTGAAGACCGTGAAATTGGTCTCGTCGAACTCCTCACCGGCCTGGTCGATCGAATGCAAGGCGACGAGCGCATCCTTGAATTCGGTCGACGCCTCGCGAACGATCGGCTCGCAATCACCGTTGATGCAGTAGACATCGTCGCCGCAAATATATTGCGGTGCGTCGCTGGTCCCACTCAAGGGCGTCGGGCATTTATAAACCCGGTTTTCGACCTGACATGCGCCGCCGTTCGGTTCGTCATCAAGGCATTCGGTCCGCAAATAGGTGCAGGCCCGATTGCTCTCGAGGTCGCCGCAGTCGCTGGCGGGAGTCAGCGTGTGGCAGGTGAAGTCTCTTTTCCACGCCCAGCATGCCTGGGTTATCGGCACCCCATTGATGACGCGGGTCTCCGGGCCCTCGGTGCAAATCTCCCCCGCAGGATCGGCCGTGCACATGGCATCCGCTGTAAGAGGTCCACAGCCGTCGGCCCTCTTGACGGTGACCTGCGTGTCGGTCGTTTTGGCATGCCAATCCCGTCCGGTAATCGGGCTAGGGAGGAAGGCAATTCCCGTCAGGTCCTGGGAGCAAACATATTCGGTGGCGTTGTAATCGTCGCAAAATTTGTTCGTCGAAACGCCGTAGATGCGATGGGCGGCGCACGCCTGCATCACCACGCCAGTCGGACGGCATGTCCCGGCCGTTATATGCGGCGCCATCGAATCGTACCGTGCGAACGGGGTGCCGTAGGCGCTGTTGGGAACCACAAAGAATTTGAAGGCGTCGACCGTCGTCGTCTCCGGCACCATCGTGATCGAGCAGGAGCGCGGCTGGTCCTCGATCTTCGTGCCCTGATTGCAGGTCGCTTCGTAGTAGCCTGCGTTCCCAACCGCCGGTGGCAACGGCACACAAGCCCCGCCACCGCCGCTATAATCTTCACCGGCCAGATAGGTGGATGGATCGTTCTCAACCGACGTCGCCCTCTGCGTGGCCGCCAAGATCTCCGAATTGCTGAACGTCGCGCGCGTCCGATCGGCGTCCGTCGTGATGCGATATTGCTCGTTCGAGGACTTCGCCGATTGACCGGCCGCCTCAAGTCGCTCGGGATCGTCGAAATAGGAACCTTCGGGCAGGCTCGGGCCGGAATAGCCGGGGACCGCTGCCGCCTGGGCGTCACTCGACGGTACGAGCGTCGGATCGTTGCGCTTCTGGGTGCCGAGCTCCTTGCCCTGCTCCCGCGCCTCCTCGACGGTCGTTTGCGCCAGCGCCGGCGTTACGACCATCAGCGCGACAACGAGCGCAGCCGAGGCGGGGATCGACCTCACCGATTGACCTTGCGCATGTTGGAGAGCCCAACGGCGGCGACGCGGGCACCCGGGCCATTCCCCTCGGCAAACTGCTCGAGCGCATATTCAACCGAGACGTTGCCAATGAGACGGTCGTGGGGCGGAACCTTGGTCTGGCACGAGAAACCGGCGCAAAGGTCGAAATCGGACGAGACGGCGATATAGGTCGGAACAGCTTGGACGTCGAAAGCGCGGAAGAGGCGCGGATCAATACCGACATTGGCGAAATCGTCCTGCCGGGTCACGATCTTCCCGAGGGCGGACGAAAACTCCTTCATCGAATTGTTCGGAAAGCCCCGGAAGACGACCACACCGCCCGCGCGCGCGGTATCGCCGATCAATTGCTTGAGCGCCTGTGGCGGCATCGACAGGCTGGCAAACACTATGAACTGGGGTGCTTCGCCCTTCCCCACCGTCGCGTTCGACGCGGCGCCCGCTACGATTTCGTCGAAGTCGACCGGACCAGCGGGCCCCTTGGGCAGATCGGTCTTCGCAACGCGCTGCATGTTGGCCATGCCACCGTCATTCACATTGGCCGCCTCCTCGCGGAACGCATCACCCCTGTCCTTCACCTGATTGACGAACGCCTCGGCATCAGCCTGAAGCTCGGCTGAGCGCTTCTTGATCGCCTGAACGTCGATCCCATCGACGCTCTGCGCAAGCACCGCCGATATGCTGGCGATGCCGAGAACAGCAGTAGAAGCCCAAAGATATCCGCGCATCGAAAGGCCCCCCTAGAGAACGCAGCAGTTGCGTTTGCGCCAGACCAGGTAGCCCATGTCCTCGCCACCGGCGGGATAGGCGCGGCCTGCGTCGGGCGGCATGGTGGATGCCCCGATCGCGGAGCAAGCGAAGCGACCGCTCACGGTCGGGATCGGATTGACCATCTGAAAGCGGTATTGCTGCTTCCGCATGATCGGCATGAGGTACTTCTTGCAGAGGCCCGCCGACCCCATCGTTCCCCACGCCAGCGCCTCGCGGTGCATCTTGTACGCAAAGCGCGACAGCGCGAGCCGCGAGGACTGAACGTGGCCGATCGACGACGGCACGTTTCCATTGAGCGGATACATGCTGCCCTGGCAGCCAGCGCACCAGAATAGCGGATCGAGCGGCAAATGGGCGGTGCCGGCGATGCAGTCTCCGGCGCAGGCAACCTGGGCGATCGGATTGGCAAAAACGATGGCTTCCGGGTTGATAAGTGCTGTCAGCGAGTCGTCCTGCCAGAGCGGGTCGATCTCGGTCATGTACGCGATATCGAAACTTGCCTGCTCGAAGCAGACGAAGTCGGTCAGGATTTCCATCCAGTAGAGGAGCGGGTACACATACCAATGGACGTGCCATTTGGCCGTGCTCTGGGAGCGGCCGCCCACCATCGACGGGCCGGCCAAATAGCCCTGTCCGATGTCGAAGCCGGGTGCGATGCGGATACCACCAAGGTTCGGAAAGCACCAAGGCTTCATGGTCACGTCCGCGAGGCGCGCTGGTTCCCAGAAACCGACGGAGATACCGATCCGAGGAATGGGGCTGCCGCAGGCGCAAATAGGCGAAGCCGGATTGGCTGTATCCGGCCGGCCGCTCGGCCAGATCTTGAGGCCGCCCACCGACAGCGGGAAGAGGCACGACCAACAGACATCGGTGATCGGGTTGACGAACTTCCCGTGACAGGTCGGTCCCGCCGCCTGAGCGCTCGGCGCGAGAATGAAGGCGGCGATCATCGTCAGGAGGAGCCGCAGAGCCCATCGCGCGCTATGCATCATTGCTCCTCCCCGCTTGCTTCCAGAAATGAGGTGTCGGCGCGATGCTTCCGCGCGAGGTAGACGGCGGTCGTGCAGATATTGGCAAGCAGAAGTACTGCGATCGCGCATGGCGCCGCCCGCCCGAAGGCGAGCGATAGCGGCTGCAGGCCAATAATCGCGGCGCCGAGCATCAGACAAAGCATCTGCCAAATCAGGCGCAGACGTCGCAGCGCGCCGGTCTCGGGGGCCGCCATCGGCGTGCGAAGCATGTCTAGCCAAGGTGGCATCAGCCTGTTTTTCCGGGCTTGAGCGCGACTTCGGACACGCGCATCACCCTGCCGGCCTGGGTGACGATTGCCGGTGTGTGCTCGATGCCGAACCGGGTCGTGAGCTTGCCTGCCTGGTCGAAATAGAAACGCCGCTTTTTCGCGGTCATCAGCTCGACCGGCGAGCCATTGACCAGGATGATCTTGGCCTTGATGTCGGAGTAATGCTCGATGGCCCACGCCGTCTGCGCGGGGTCGTCACCATCGATGAAGACGAGGTCCTGTCGGACCGAGACGAAGTCGAGCGGATTGATACGCTGGCCGGCCGCGGCGATCAGGTTTCCTTTCTGATCGCGAATGTCGCGCTCCATCATGACCGAAGGATCGAAGTCCCAGCTTCGGGCCGCTCGCGCCGCGGTTATCCCCGCCACGGGATCAGGACGCCGAACCTTCGCCTCGACGCGCTTGGCAAACATCTCATTGGTGCGCGCGAGTTCGCCACTCGCCTCGGCCCTGCGCAGTCGGGCTTCGATCGTCGAAAGCAGATCCGGCTCGATCACCGGAAATGCCTGTGCCGCCTGGCCATAATCCTTCGCTTCCGACCGCATCGGGGGAAAGACGAGCGCCGCGCCTAGCGCCGCAACCGCGCACACGCAGCTCGTGACAAGCATCCTCATAGGATTGGCTCCCCTGTCCCAATGATCTGGCGCCCGCAGACGAAGCCAATTTCGCCGTAACGGCTGTCGAAGCCGTCCTTGTGAGGCGTCGCCGCGAAATAGCATCCGGCCGGCACCCGTCCGGTGGCGCCAGGAGTCAGCGGCTCGCCGAAGCGTGTGAAGGGCTTCATCTGCGCGACCGGGTGACCATTCACGGCGACCGTCCGGCCGATATGGCTGATGATGTCGCCGGGCACGCCGTAGGCGATCTTCCCGAACATCTGTGGCTTCGCGCCGAAATGGCGGCGGAGGAGCTCGCCGGGCGGCGGATCGAAGAACACATAGTCGCCGCGTGCCGGCAGCTTGTGGCGCTGGATGAGAAACGCCCAATTCGGGAGCGAGTCCGTCGTGTTGATCAAAAGGGCGTGGCCATCACGCCATTCGCCGATCGCGCCGAAGCCAAGCGTCCCGGCGACGGCCACCGCCAGCATCCCCCACATGCGCGTGCGGGGACGCCAACGCAGGGCTTCCACCCTATTGGCCGCCGTTGCCATCAGGTCCTCCGAACGTCGAGACGGACGCACCGGGAATCTGCGGCGGGATTGGCTGGGCCGGAAAAGCCTGGCCCGCGGGCACCTGAGGGCTGGCGCCGGGGACGCCAGCCATCGGATCGATGGTTGCCCCCGGCGCCGCCAGCGGTGCTGCACGCGAGGCGGCCAGCGCCGATTGGGCAGCCGAGAGCTCCTGCATCCGCTGCAATTCCTCGACGGACATACGCTTGGGTTCGGGAACGCCCGAGGCAAAGACCGCCATTTTCAGGCTGTCGGTGATGTCCGGCACGTTCTTGGTGAGCACGGCTTCACCGACAAGCACGATCTGGCCGTCTTGGCTCCTGCGCTGCAGTTCCTTGTCGAGCGAGGACATGAACGCCTGCATCTCGGCGCGCACGCGGTCGGGCGGCGAGCCTGAGAAGCGCTGTGCCTCGACATAGTCGCCGACCAGCGCCGACAACCGTGCCGAAACGATATGGTCTTGTTTCGACTGGGTCAGTGCCCGCGTCACCCACATTCCCCAGATGATCGCAGCGACGAGCAGCAACAGGATCAGCATCTGGACGCGCGTGAAGCCGCCAAAACCGACCCTGCGCTTCGCTGCTCGGGTCTCAGGCGCGGAAGGGGGAGGAAGGTCGAGTTGGGGTTGGTCAGCCATGAGGCGGAACTCCCTCATCCGCACGCTGCGGAAGGATGCGATTGGCGCGAAGAGCGACGACGGCGGTGGAAAGGATCATGTGCGCGATCGCGAACATGTTGAGGAAGGCGGCGGTGCGCGCCGGGTCCGCGGCAACGTAGCGCGTCGTGAAATTATTGAGCTGATGGACGAAACCATCGAACGAGAAGCCGCCGATCGCGAGGAAGAAGAGGCAGAAGAGGCCCCAGGTGATGAGCATCGTCGACGCGACAAAGCCGAGCCCATGCAGCAGGAAATGAAGCATGGTCTGCCATTCATGGCGCGTGAACCCGATGTATCGCCGGGCGGTGGTCGGGACCGGATGCGTCGCCATCCCTGCTACTCCGCCGCGATCGCGATCTCGTCCTCCGGGACGAGATTGCTGACCCACTTTTCGGGATTGTTCGGAAACGCGATCCGCTCGATCGCCTCGTCCATGCTGAGGCCCTCGGCGATCAGAGCGTCGATCGCCGCAAAAGTCTTCGGACTCGAGGAGAACAGCGCTGCGGAATAGGGGTCGAGGACCAGGCGGCCGACAGCGAGGGTGTCGGGCCCTTTGATCATGATGTCCGAATATTCGAAGCCGTTGCGCTTCAAGGATCGCAACAGCGCATCGGTGTGATCGTCCATCTCGAAGCGGTCATGCTTCTTGAAGTCTGCGATCGTCTCCGGCTTTTGCTGGAGGATCACGAACCAGTCGGAATTTTCGAGCGCCGCGACCGATCCGGCCGATTTGTAATAGTCGTTCAGCGATTGCGTCGCCGTGACCAGCGATGCGCCATATTTCCGGCAGGTACGCGCGTAGGTCTCGATGAAATCGGCCATCGCCCCGCCGCGGAGCATCTGCCATGCTTCGTCGAGGAGTAGCGCTTTCGGGATCGAACGATCCAGCTTGCGCATCATCTGCTGCGACATGAACATGATCGCCGTCAGGACGACGCTGCGCAGCTCCTCACGGGCAGACAGATCGGAGAGCTCGAAGACCGTGAGCTGGGCCGAAAGTTCGAACGAGACCTCGCCCTGAAAGAAGCGGCCGTAGGTGCCGCCCGACGAGAAGGGCCGCATCGCGATCGCAAGGTTCGCGGCCAGCCCGTTTCCGGTTGCCTCGAGCGCCTCGATGACAAGATCGATCGAGCCGCGGCTGCCGTGCGCCTCCCAGACCTGGTTCACGGCACCGTCGATCAGCCCGCGCTCGGTGTCGTCGAGCAGGTTGATATGCCGGGACATCTGATTGATGATGGCCTTCAGCATTGCCATGCAGTCGAGGAGATAGTCCTCGTCTTCGGCGGCCTGGGCCTCGTCGATCATCGAGAAGGGATTGAGACAGAAGCCCGAGCTCATGGTGAACTCGACAAAGGCGCCGCCCTGAAGTTTGGCCGAATGCTCGAACGAACGCCCGTCGTCGATCACGACCACTCGCGCGCCGGCACCGCAGAGCGAGCCGCATAATTCCTGCAGCGCGACCGACTTGCCGGAGCCCGATTTGCCGAACACGGCGACGTTGTGATTGCCGGCGGCATTCTCGAAGGGGCTCCAGAAGAAGGGCTGTCCGCGCCGGCCGATCAGCAGCAGGTGGGGAATGCTTCCGCCGAGATATTCCCCCTGCAGCGGCGCGAGATTTGCGGCCGTCGTCGTGAGCAGAGTGCGCATCCGCTTCATGCGCTCGAGATCCTTTGACAGGCCATTGGCCATCGTCATGGGCATCGCGCACAACAGACCCATCACCTGCAGGTAGCGGTCATCGAGAAGATCCCAGCCCGCCGCACGGTAGACCGACTTCAGCACTCGCTCGTTGCTGTCGCCCTGCCCTTTCGGCGAGAACGACGTGACGCTGAAGAACACGCGCACGAGCTTCCTGCCCTGCCGGATCTCTTCATTGACGTGTCGCCACTCCTGCGACTGCTCGCGGAGCTGCGGCAGGAAGCGGGACGATTTGGAATCGGCCAGGCTGGTCGTTCGCATGAACTTGTAGCTGGCCTTGTTGGTCGACGCCTGCGGGTCCGGGAACTCGATGCACAGGTTGGTCGATACGGGGCATGGCATGCGCAGCTTGTCGGTAAAGATGTCGCCGATCAGCCGGGTTACGTCCCATGGCGCCCAGCGCGTGGGCAGGTTGCGCACCGAGAAGGAGCGCACATCGAACACGTCGGGGTAGATCTCCCCGATCTCCGGCGCGCCCTTCAGCGTTTTTCCGGTCGGCCGGAAGCGCTCGGTCCGCAGCAACATGCGGTCCGGCTCGATATGCAGCTCGATATCCCTTCGGATCGCCTGATCGGCGATCGGGTCGAGAGGGTTGTAGCTCACCGCATCGTCGCCAGCGGCGGTGGTCGGCGACGTGATATCGTCGATCCAGCCGATGAGCGCGACCGGGTCCATCTTGCGGGCGGATACGTTCACCGATTGAAGAGCCGAGATCAGCCCGTCCATGAGCGATACGATCTGCTCGATCGTGATGTTTGAGGACTCCGGCGTCGAGTAGGATATCGCGACCCGATGATGGCGAAGGCAAAACGGCGCGTCGGCTGAAAGCGAATTCCAGACGCCGTCCGTCAGGAAGTCGACCCGGTGCTTGGCCATCCGTTCGTAAACGCCGCGCGCCGAGTAGCGGGGCAGATACCATTTCGAGAGCTGCTCGCCGATGCGCGGCGACATCCATTGGTGAATCTGAAGGCAGCCGGGCGCGGGAATGCCTTCGGACAGGAACTGCGCCAGGATCTCACCCGTCCGCTCGTCCGCGCCGACCAGCGGCGCGGCCTCGATCACGAAGCCGCGCGAGGCGCTATTGTAGAAGATACCGGTCTTCGGGTCGAAGCTTCGATAAGGGAGCCAATGCGCAAGCATCGGGACCACCAGGTCCGGCCGCTGGGTGTCCGGTCGCTTGCTGTCGCCGAAGATACCGGACAGCAACTCATCGAGGAAGCCGCTCGCCATCTCAATTTTCCTCTGGAGCAGCGGCCGGGAAGTTCGCCGCGCGCACGGTGGGCTTCGTCTTGGGCTCGGGTGTCGGCGTCGATCCGGGCAGAGCTGCTGCCTTCGCGTCGCTCGCTGCCTGAGCCGAGCGCGCCTGGTATTCGGTAGAGCCTCTCACCCGCGTGATTGCTTCGCCGATCGCGGTCGCACTGTCTGCGCCCTCCGGCGCCGGGGCGGTCCCGGCCGAGGCTTTGTCTGCCGTTGCGAGCGGCGGCACCTTCGCTTCGATAGTCGGCGCCCCCGGCACTGCTCCCTCGACGCTGCGCGATTCCGCGCGCCTGGAGGAGACGTTAGTGGCCGGGGGCGTCGGTGTGCGGCCCGCCTTGGGGGCTAGACGGGTCGCAACATCGTCCTTGATCGCTTTGACCGGGTCGGCTGCACGGGCGCGGGCTGCCGCGACGGCCGCAGGATCGGGTAGATTGGGGTCGACGCCGCCCGTCGCTCGGCTTGCCAGTTCCGCTCGATCGACCGCTTCGGCGAGCGATTCCGGCTGCTCAGCAGCGACAATCGCATCTCGGTCCGGTATCGCTGTTGCATTGACGAGGAATTGTTGTTGCCATTCCCCGCTTTGCACCACGGCATGGACTGCCGTCACCTCATGAAGGCGGCCACGCTCATCGATATATGGCTGAAAGACAATGCGCAGCACGCGCTCCTGGGTACGGCGCGCATCGATCTGAGGTGCCGGCGCTTGTCCTAAAAAGGCGATGTGCGAGGATCTGGGTGCAGACTGCCTGGCCGGCCCGCTGCTGGCCGGCGATGAACGCTCGACAGTGCCCTCTCCGGTGATCATCGCGAGTGCTCGATCGTCGATCGAGGACGATGGCGCGCAGATGCCATCGGGCGCTTTACAGGAAAAACTTCCCTTCACATTGCTGCCGAACGTGGCGCACCCGCCAAGCAGGGACAGAGCGGCGATCGCGCAGCCGCGCAGCGACAGGGCGTGCCGCGCCGTCACGACCGCGTCCCCTGCAGCCAGGCCTCGAGAAACTCCTTGGGCCGATATCCTTCCAGGACGGCGCCATCACCCCGAACGATGATTGGCGTCGCATTAAGCCCATGCTCGCGCGCGAAGCGCTCGTTTGCATCGAGCCCCTTGGTGTCGCAGCTCGCCGGCGCTTTGAATGGCTCACCGGCATAGGCGGCATGCAGCGCCTGTTCCTGGTTTTTGGAGCAATAGACGCGGTCGGCGATGTCGCGGCTACCGAGGACCGAGATCGGACGCTCGACCACCTTCACATCCATGCCGCGCAAGACGCTGGCGAGCGCCCTGCAATAACCGCAACGGAAGTCCGTGAAGATGGTGATGCTCTGTTTGGCCGACCGGTTGCCCCAGACAATGGCCCCGTCGGCCGGAAGCCCAGACAGGTTGAGCGAGACGGGGCGGACCGGCGCGGATGTCTTGCCGACACCGCGCGCCGTCGCTGCGATTTCGCCAGCCTCGCCGTCATCGGATACCGCGGCGTTCGCCTTGGCGGCCCCGCCCACCAGCATGTCCGGATTGATCTCGAGCAGCCGCGCCGCGGTCAGGTCTTGGCGCGTCTCCATATCGTAGACACGACCGATGATCAGATAGCGCGCGCCATGATTGACGTAGAAGAGGTTCGCGCCCGAGGTGACTTCGCACAGCCCGTCGATCTTATCGCAATCGAGCTTGTTGATCGGCGTCTTCGGAAGCCTGGTCTTCAGGAGCAGGCTGACCTTGGCGTCATCCTTGCCGGCGACATCGGCTGCAAGAGCGATTCCGGCAACGCCGAGCGCGGCAGCGGCCGCTACAATCGGCGCCGGGCGAGCGAACGCGCGCAGCTTTCGCAGACGATCAATTGCGGACATAGACACCCTCCAGGAAAACGATTTCGACATCGATGCCGGTCGGCATCTCGATCACGGGCTGATATTGCTCGGCCCGCTCGATCAGATATTTCGAGACGTCCTTGCCCGATTCCGCGGCACCGCCGCCGAGCGCGCGCAGGCCGACGCTGCCGAAGTTGGGCGTGCGGTTGACGCCCCCCTCCCCGTCGGTGCTGATGCTGGCGAGCGGCTGATTGAAAGCGGTGTTGAGAGCGTTGCCGCCACCACTGACCAGACCGGCCAGAAACGCCTGCATGGCAAGCGAGCCTTCCCGGCTGACCACTCGGCCGCGCACCCCTGTCTTGCCGCCAAAGGCGATGAACCCCTTGACCTCGGAGACGGCGTAGCGCCCGCCAGGCTGCGGGCACGTCATCTTTTGCAGTTTGACGTAGACCTTCTCGCTCGAGAGCTCGCCGCGGGCGGCACCGTTCACGAGGCAGCCTTCGATCTTGGTCGTTAGGAGGCGCCCGTTCTGATAGACGGAACGGGCCGGGCCAGTGACGCGAAGCACGACCGGCAAGGGGTCGGTCTGGCTGTTGACGCCGGCGCTCGCGTCAACGCCGACTATGACCTTGGCACTGGCGAAGCTGTTGGGCGGCAGATAGTTGATGCTGTCGCTGAAGGTGGTCGTTCCCTTAGCGACGCGCGTGGCATTGCCGGCATCTGCGGTCTGGAAACTGACCAGCTTGACCTCGGCGGCGCCTCCCATCGGCATCGGGCGACCATTGGCAGACGCGTTCGGCCCATCCGGACGCTGATAGGCCTGGGTCCCGTTGGGCCCGTACATCGCGCCCGGCCCGGTCGCGGGCGCTGGCGCCGGCGTAGTTCGGGCGGAAGCCACCTGTCGGCGCAGCGCCTCATTCTCTTGCTGATAAGCCGAGAGGACGCGCGAGCCGTCCGCCCGCATCGCCTGATTTTCCCCCTTGAGCAGTTCGACCTGCTGCGAAAGCTGGTCCAGGCGTTGCTGCTGGCCGTTGACCGATTTCAGTTGATTCTCGACCGATTGCATCTGGTTTTCGGAGAGCGCCATCCACTCCTGCTGGTTGAGATTCTTGTTGACCATGTCCTTGGTCGACACCTCGACCTTCGCGGTCCCGTCGTCGTTCGTACCGGTCGCCTTCTCGTCGCCGCCGAAGATCCAGAAGGACGATGCCACCAGGCCGACGCCGGCGACCCCGGCGAGCAGCATGCGCTGCTTTTTTCGGATGCTTTCGTTCGCGGACAGGTCGGCCGAGATGGGCGAGACGCCCTCAGTATCGCTGCCATCCAACGGCTCACGATTGCGTTTTAGGAAGTCATTCCAGGCCATGTCACTGCCTCCCGGTTTGTGAGACGAGGTAGGCCGTGGTGACCTTCCCAGGTTCCAGCTTCGGCTCGGCGATCGACACGGCGAGCGCACTGCTCGGCGCGACCGTGCTCTCCGTCAGCGTGACGGCTTCCCCGCCGCGATTCTCTATGCGCAGCACGCGGCCGGTCAGTTCCGACCCCCGATATTCAGCGATCATCTGGACCTTGAGATTGCCGACATAGACCGGCCGCAGAGTGCGCTGGCGCATCTCGTAGCCATCGGCGACGCTGTTTGAATACATCGCCTGGATGAGGACGACCGCCGCTTCCTGCGGGCTGGTTGCAACCACCGCCTGGGGCGCCCCATTCTCCTCCACGTTGGCCTTCGCGATCGCCGGATTGGAGATGAAGAGCTGCACGGCCTGCTCGCCGGCGATCCGGCACACGATCTTGTAGACGTAGCCGCGCTTGCTGGTCGCAAAGAACGAAAGCGCCGGGCGCGCGAAGCCCTCCGGCACCGAGAGGTAGATGTCTCCCCGCACCGGTTCGTTGACGACGGAAAAGTCATCCTGCGGATTGCCGGTCGAGATCTTCGAGACCGACGCAAACTCGTCCTCGACCAAGCTGATCCTGGTGAGATCCTTTGCCGACGCTGCGCAATCAACCTGGCTGCCGTCGGCTGCCATCACCGTCTGGTCCGCCCAAGCCGGGGAGGTGATGAGGAAGAAGCTCACGGCGACTAGGGCAACGCCGATCATCCGGCTCACGATGCAATAATAGCGCGACAGGAAGACCGCGCCGGTCGCGGCGCTGCCGATGATGTAGACCGACATCACTGATCCTTTTCCTTGCCGGTCGTCACCATTCCGAAGCCCACGAGCTTCAGGGACAGTCCGGAATATTGCCAATCGAAGCGGAAGGAGCGGCGCTCGCTGGAGACGACCTTGTTGCCGACGATCGTGTGCAGGTCGCCGGTGACGGTCGACCGCAGATTCTTCGTATCCAGCTCCATAGTCTGGATGGTGAAGAACTGGGCGATCGACGAGCCGCGCTGCTCGTTGACGATCTTCATCAGGTCGGCGCGGATCTTTCCTTGCGCGCTGGGCGCGGTGATATCGAGTACCGACTTCATCCAGTATTCGAGATTCGCCGGGCTGCGATCGAGCGTCAGCACCGCGGTGTCGCGGGTGACCAGCTCGAGATACTGCCGCGAGACACCTGAAGAGTTCACGACCAACGGCGATGCCAGGATCGGTTGAAGGACAATCTCCCTGTCGCGCGTGACTGTCACAAGACCGAGGATGGCGCACAGGCTGCCAAGGACGCCGGCGACGATCACAAGCAGGTTGCGCTGCTTCAGGACCCGCTGGCTTTGAGCGTGGGTGTAGGAGATTTCCATCTCAGCCCGCCATCAGCCGGAGATAGGAGGGCGGTGTGGCCTTCATGCCGGTGAAGCCGGCCGGAAGATGCCAGTAGGCCATGTGAAGCAGCCAGGAGATCGCCCGTCCTGCCTTAGCCTTCTTCAGTCCCCACCAGCCTGCGCCCGCAAGCAACATGCCAATGAGAATATGCTGAGACAGGATACCCCAGACGAATGGCAAAACCATCGCTAGGAACTCATCCAGCGTCCACAGCCCGATTAGCTCGGGATCATCCAGATGAGACGGAACGACGTACTTGTCCGCGGCCATATCACCACCCTCCCCGCAGGCCGACCGGATCTGCTATTCCGGCCGACCCTTGGACTGTTCAGATTGTTGCCGTGACGGTGGAGGTGACGATCGGAATGCCGGTCCCGGCACCCACACCGACGCCGACAGGAATGGCGATCTGGCCCATCGAGAAGCGGCCTGAGGCCAACGCGACGATGCCGCCCGCGAGCGACAGGACGGTGATGATCTTGCCGCCCGACCCTTCGAGGAAGTCGGTGAACTTCGTGAGCGCCGTATCGAACGTCGTGTCGGCACCGGCGAGGGCCGGGCCGGCAAAGAGCAGGAGCGCGAACGCGAGTGCGACCAAAGCGAAGATCGCCAGCTCCGCACGACCGCTGTACTTTATGACAGACTGCATGAGAGTTTCCCTTCAAACGGAACGCGACTGACCCGCGCCCAATTGAAGGGTGGTCCCGGCGAGCGATCGGCGGCAACGCAGTTCCCGACGGCACGGTCTCGCAAACGAATTTTATGTGAGTCTGATCGGACCCTGCCCCGATGGCCGGGGCGGCGCGCCCCGGCATGCGGGGCAGCTCGCCCCACTATCTGGGGCACGCCGCCCCATTTCTCGGGGCAGACGAATTTTTGATTCGGCGTCCGCGCCTCTAATTGCGATCAATGACGGGCGAAGTTAGAATCGCTAACCGGATTCGGGGGGATCCCGTCAGCCCGGCTTAATCGTGTCTACGTTATCGAACCACAGCTAAGGATGGAGGATAGCCAGGTGCAGGTGCCATGACAGGAGATCAGTGCACCCTCGCGCTCGACATATCGGAGCATTTCTTCAATTTGACGACGGAGAGCCTGCGCCTGCGTTCGAACGAAACCAGGTGCTATCAGACCCTCGGAAATCTGGTTTCCGATCGGATCGGGTTGCCGTGTGCGCTGGAGGACCATGCACCTGAAACAATCCGGGAGCATCTGTCGGCGATCCCTACAACAGGCGACATTCGAATCGATCTGACCATCACCAGATCAAGTGCCGACAGCCTGGATGCAGTAAAGAAGCTCATCTCTGAGGGGCTTGGGTCCGAAATAAGCTTGGGGGACACACTTTCGATCATGCTCTTCCACTACGTGGTCGGCCAGAAAGCTGCGCGCGTTCTTGAGCGACTGGGATTGGAGGGCACAGATAATCCGCCACGAAAATCTGCGATCAGCGAAGAACTGGGTAACGACAAGATAGTCCCGCTAAGATAGTTGCTGCTGGCTTTTGCTGCAGGCGCACAAAATGCAGAGGCTTGCTAAGTCACTGCCTGTGTGTTTCGTTTCAGGCCTTGCGTGCAAAAGGGGGCCATGACTTGTCATCGCTTGCCCATATCGAAGCTTCCGACGATGGCTGCGTTCCGGCCAGGGTCGAGCAGTGGGACTTCATCCCGCTGATCCTCGAAGCAATGTCTGAACAGAATGTAGGCCAACGCAAGCTGGCGCTGAAGACCGGCATCAGCAAAACGCGTCTCGGTCTCCTACTTCACAGTGATCCCGCTAAGCGCGCGCCGATGTTCGTGTATGAACTCCAGCAGGTTTTGGCCGCCCTGGACATCAACATCGTGCAAGCCATGATCGCGATCGAGACCTACAGTGATCCAGCCCTCTTCCTCGACGAGCGCTTCCAAACCTCGCTTGTGATGCTCGCCGAGTTATTCAAAGGCCTCCCGGCGATGCTCGTGGCGGCGCTCGACGAAATCGAAGGGATGGATGGCACAGAGGTACGCAAGGAGTGGGCCGGGCCGCTACGACAAGCGGTAGTTGAGAAGCTAGTCAAGGAGGTCAGTGCCGTGATGGCTCGGCGGGTACAACTCGCTCAGATTTCCACCCTCAGCCTGCTCTTGTGGATGTCGACGATGGCCACGGACTTGCTCGATCCGCTTCTCGCCTAGTACGAAAAAACTGTTACCCTTCGGGCTCTGTGCTGCTGCCGCACGGCAGCGAGCTCCGACATGACCTGGACCGTCGCCCGCGGCGGCAGCGCCGCCAAACGTCGCCAATTTAGAAGCACGTTATCGACATAGGCCTGGGTCTCGGCGATCCGCGGCAGCATCCCGTCCCTCACGCGGCTCGGTCCGGCATTATAGGCTGCAAGAGCCAGGTGGACCTGTCCGAAGCGATCGAGCTGCTGCCGGAGGTATCGCGCCCCGCCTCGCAGATTCTGCTCGACGTCGTAGCGATTGACTCCAAGGTCGGCGGCCGTGCCGGGCATGAGCTGCGTCAATCCGAAAGCGTTCTTTGGCGAATAGATCCCTGCCTTGTAACCGCTCTCCCGGATGATCATCGCATCGAAGAGGCCGACCGGAATGCCGTACTCACAAGCGATGCTGCTCATCATCTCATAGTATCCGGATCGTCTATATTCGGTGCGGGAATCAAGGAAACTCGCCGGTCGATAGCCGCTTGGGGCGCAGCCCGGCGCACTACTCGTTGGAACACTCGAGAAGACCACACCCTCGCGCATCCAACCTGGGATTGCTATTGGGGAAGTGAATGACACGGCGTCCTGCGACTGAAGAGGCGCAGTTGACGCGACTCCTACATGCGCAAAGGGATCCTGGTCATTGGGATCGGTTTGCGCTGTCGCCGCAGCGAAGCTGTTCGCCATCTCAAAGGCGACCCAACGCCTGCTCAGGTCATGGGTCCGAAATGCCGTAGGAAGCGAATTGGAAGCCGTCACTTGACGATTGCCTCCGTTATCCTCTGCGCGCGGAGCTGTGGCATCGACAGCAGATCCCCTCGGCGCTGGCTCCGTCCCCATCACGATCACCTCCACCGACCTGCGCTCCCTGCCTTTTTGGCTGGCACCGGCTTCCGAGCCATGAAAGGCAACGGATAGGGCGACCGCCACGAGCAAGATTGATCTCATTTCGCACCTCCTAGCCGTGCTCATGGGGAGTGGAGGTCAGGGCGAATATTGTTGTCAATCCTGAACGCTTCAGGGACGATCGGATCGAAACCCGCTTCGACAGGTTAGTCCATGTGGTTGATTGATCGCCATAGCGACGGACTTGACGCCGCTCGCATCCCCCTTCCGCTCCCCCTTCGGGCGGCTCTCGTGCGCTGGTACATCGGTAAAGGATCCCGACATGACGAAGAGGCCGGCATCACGTTGGTGCAGCAGGCGCGTATCGGCTCGAAGTGGATTGCCTGCAACTGCCGTGGCACCAAACAGGCACCACCCATTTTGACACCCGCGTTCCTGTCGGAAGCGGAGACCTATTACCTGCGGCGGCTCACAAGCACAAACCGGCCCGAACACGTTTCGTCCTGTCCCTTCTTTCGGGACCAAGCCACGAACCGCATCACGGAAACGCGGAGAGCCCAGACGCCGGCAGACCCCCCCGTCGGCTATTTCGAGGTTCTGCGCCCGGCGCCGGAAAAGCTCGCTCAACGACCAGATGACGACGCCAGCGACGACCGCACGCGAAGTGCTTCCGTTCCGCGCCTCGCCCGCCTGCTCTGGAGGCTGATCGCCAATGCCGGTCTCAACATTGCCGTCCCCAGCGATCAGGAGCCGTCAGAGCGTGCCATCGGCGCGGAGTTCAAGCTGCTCGCAGCGGCCGCCGCGAGGATCGAAGTTGCCCCTGGAATCGAACTCGATCGTGTTCTCTGGACTCACGGCGACGCGCTTCACAGCAGGCGGGCCTTCGCAGGCATCCGAGCGCTATCTCGCCGATGGCCGCGCGGCCATGCACCCCAAGGCTTTCTCACGATCTTTGCCAAGTCGTTCAAAGGCTCCACGATCTTTCCGGCAGGATCCGAGCCGATCGCAGTCGCCAATCGCGTCCAGTCGCCATCGGTGCGGGATAACTCGATCACAGGGCCGTATCTGGTGATTGTCGTTATCGGCCAATATCCCGAAGCGCAAGGCTATGCGCCACTGCGAGCCTACGCCCAACCGATTTATTCGGGTCTGAGGTTCATACCGGTCGATAGCAATTTCCATAGGACCTTGTTGAGAGCCCTCCTCCGATCGAGGCACCGCCTCATGCAAGATGGCATCGAACTAGCAATTGAGAAGCCAGTTTTTGACCGGCTGACCCCGCTTGGAAGCTGTCGACCGGAATTCCTCCTCGAAGCGCGCTCGCGTCTTACTGGTGAGATTCGACGATTCATAGTGCAAGCTCTAGAGGAGACGAGCGTCGAGCTACGTATCCCGAAGCTGGCTGCTCGCCGGAGCCTTGAACAGATCGCTCCCGTTCTTTCAATCACGCCGAAGGACGTTGAGGATGAACAAATCTGGCGCCTGATCGTCGAAGCGTTCTACCGATCCTGATGGAAGGGCGTAGCCCTAAGGCCAAGACAATGTCATGGCGAATGCACTCACGATGGCAAGCGTAACAGGGGTCGAAAGCAGGTACAGCTTCTGCCATCTCCACCAGGTTTTAGGGATGAGCCGGAGCAGGTTCCTCGGCGTGGTGACCGTTTCCCATGTCCGTTCGCGGCACAGCTCGACGGTGATGAAACCCAAGGACATGATAAGAGCAAGGGCGCAGCAAAGCCCCGCAGCGGCATAGAGCGCGATCCAATTCTGAAGCTCCGCGGCCGAAAGATGTTCCACGGTTCACAACCCTTCCATCCGCTCTGGTCGTATCAGTCGACCACGGCCGTCGTTTCCATGAGACTTACACCAGTCGCAATCAATCGACTACACACGCAAAGTTGCTCCAATTTGGAGACGATTTTCAGCGATCTCGAACGGCGTCGGGCTTAGCATGGTCAGCAGCCTGGAGACAGTTCATAAATTGGTAGGTACACAGGGCGAGCTTCAAGGTGTCATGCAGGTATCGGTTCTTGTGATACTCTATCGTGGGCGAGAGCGCATCACGGTTCACGACGACAGTGATAAGGCCTGGTCTGAACTTGTAAATTTTGTCGACGCCTTCTGGAAGAATTCTGACGTGGCGGTGCTGACCTCTACCCCCGCCTCAGAAGAGCAGCGCGTCAAACTATTCTTTTCCGAGACGGGTGCATCCTATATCCTAGGCCATGCCGACGTGTCGGCGCTTGCTGCACACGTTATGGCAATGGAAGACTAAGCAAGGCCGAGTTGGTTCCAAGTTCTGTACCGTCCGGCAATCTCAGTCGCCTCTCTACACGAGGATGTGCATGTTCGCGTGCCTTGTTATCGGTGACAGCATTGGCGTCGGACTGTCGGGAGCGATCAATAACCGATACGCCAGTGGGTGCGATTCGGTGGTCGAGGCAGGCGCTACCATCGACCAGATACTGGCGTGGCGTAAACCCGCCAGGCTATATGGCACCACCGTCCTCGCCGTCGGATCCAACGATCAGCCGAGCCGACAGCTAACGCTCAAACTGACCAGACTACGCCAAAATATCGCGACAAAACGAGTGATCTGGATGCTGCCCTACTCCCGGGAGCGAGCCTATCTCATAAACTCGATTGCTGTGACGTTCGGCGACGACACGTTGGACATCGCGCGTTTCCGCACGAGCGACCGTGTCCACCCGATCAGCTACGATGAGATCGCGGCTGTTCTCCTGCCGAGGGGCCAACCACGGGGGAGCAGGAAATCCACTGTTGAGTGGTCTCAACGCAGTCGACGATAAAGCATCGACCTAAAACGCTGCATTTCATTCGAGTAAGCTGAGCTTAGTCCTCCATTGCTCCAGATGTTGGAGCGCAGGTCTCAAACCATGCGCCAATGGCCCCAAGCCATAGAGTTGATAGGATTCAGGCGGTGGCGACATCATTCGCGAGACCAGAGATACGCCTTCCAATTCCCGTAGGCGGACCGTGAGCACATTAGCGCTGATTTTCGGTATGGCTCGACGAATGGATGTAAATCGCAGCTCGTCTTTGCTCAGGGCTACCAGGATGTGCAACACCCATCGGGCACTCAATGTATGGAATATCGCGTCGGCCGCCGCAGGGTCTATCGCTTGAAAAAGCTGTCTTTCTGACTCGATGCACATCCAGTTACTTTCTCACCCTAAAAGGCGCAGGGCCGGACTGAGTCAGCTACGCCGTTCGCGGTTCCGTCGGGCCCGGCTTGGCGGTGCTTGGAGGGTCGCCGACCCGCTCATGGACAATTGCGGAGGGCGTGCGCGAACGGCGGCGGCGAGCGGCCGAACTTGTGACCACCACTGCCTTGGTACGTCTTCGTCCCAGTGAAGAGCAGATGAGGGAAGGCGCTTTTTGACATCACGATTTGCCGATGCGCGAAGGTCCGATGAGGGACGACTCTGGGGCACCACGACGGATTTCATGTCACGCGATCCGCCAAATCAAGTGAAGCTACTCCCGACAAATCAAAGTACCGCAGTGCAACGCGCCTGATGCGTGCGTCACCGTTCGAATATAATACGCGGCGAAGCGTCCAACCCCTCAGCCTCGGCGCGGCGGAGCTTGCTCTTCGGGCCTCATCGCCTTACCTGCCGCCTCCCCCCGAGCGGGGTTGGAGTCGGAGAAACGAGCCGACCGACCACGTAGCCGCGGAACAAAGGCGGGTACGCGGTCCATATACGCACGATATGCCTGGCCAAATTCCGCGAGCGCCGCCTTCTCCTCATGCCGGGCAAGGCGAATATACATCACCACCAACACCGGAAACATGGCGAGCGTCAGTAACGTCGGCCATTGCAGCAGAAATCCGAGCATCACGAGGATGAACCCGATATATTGCGGATGGCGAACCTTGGCATAGATTCCCGTCGTTGCGGGCTTGTGAACGCGCTGGGCTGCGTGAAGCGGCGCCCATCCGGCCGAGATCAGCCAGAAGCCCGCGCCGATCAGCACGAAGCTGGCAAGATGGAACGGGCCAAAATGTGGGTTGACCCTCCAGCCGAACATCATCTCGAGCAGATGGCCGGCATCGTGGCTCCACCAGTCGAGGCCGGGGAAATGCGACTGGAGCCAACCCGAGAGCAAGAAGATGGTGAGCGGGAAGCCATACATTTCGGCGAAGAGTGCAACGATGAATGCGCTGAATGCGCCGAAGCTGCGCCAGTCGCGCCCGGTGGCGGGTTTGAAGAAGCTGTACGCGAATAGGATGAACACGGAGGCGTTGACCAGCGCCAGCCCCCAAAGACCATAGCCATAATCGGTATGCGTCATCGCGGCCCCCCTTCCACGCGCTCGTTCGAATTCGCAGGCAGTCCGGTCGGGACAGCACCCGGCATCTGGTCATGGCCATGCTGATGGCCGCCATGACCGTGATGCATGAACAGGTGCATGAGCGGACAGGCGAGCAGGATCAGATAGGGCAACACACCCAGGAAATGTGCGGTGTGCTCGGTGATGAGGAAAAAGCCCGCGACTAGCAGGAAGCCGATCAAAACGATCTTTCCACGCTTGCGCATGCGATGGTCATGCCCGTCCATATGCCGCTCTTCTCTCGCCAATGTCTTGCGAGCATAGATCCGAGTCCCGGGAGCAAGGTATAAGTAGAGACCGAAGTCCGTCATTCGCCCAAGAAGGCGATGCCGGCTGGTTCACAAACCTCACCATCCCTATCGGCGTTACGCAGTGGTCATGACGCGGCCGTCATTCTGCGGCTTTTGCGTATAGGCGTGCGCTGGTCGTCCACCAATGCTGCGCTAAGGACAATAAGCGTGAGAGGCAGGCCAGAGTTCATGCACAAGAAAAGGAAAAAGCATCATTCCCGCGGCCATGTCGGGGTGAACCTGCTCGAACGGGAAGCAAGGATCGACCTCGCCACGCGACCTGCCGACGGCCTTGGCGTCGCGTTCCTCGGCGCATCGGAAACGGTGACAGGGTCGCGCTATCTGGTGGACGACGGCGATACGCAGGTCGTGGTCGATTCAGGCCTGTTCCAGGGTCCGAGGGATTTGCGCCGCCTCAATTGGGCGCCGATCGCGCCCGAGGTTGCCGATGTCGGCCTGTTGCTGCTGACGCACGCGCATCTTGATCATTCCGGCGCGCTGCCACGCATGGCGCGCCTTGACTGGGACGGGACCGTCCTCAGCACCCGGGCGACCGAAGCTTTGTGCGAGCTTCTGCTCCCCGACAGCGGGCACCTCCAGGAAAAGGATGCGGAGTTCGCCAATCGCCACGGCTTTTCCAGGCACCAGCCCGCGCTGCCGCTCTACACGCAGGCTGACGCCCGCCTTGCGCTGCAGCTGTTCCGCACGGTCGAGTTCGGGGCGTGGCACCCGATCGCGGACGGCATCAGGGCGCGCTATCATCGCGCCGGCCACATCCTCGGCGCCGCCTCGATCGAGATCGATTGGAAGGGCCGCACGATCCTCTTCTCAGGTGATGTCGGGCGCTATGGCGACGCAGTCATGAAGGATCCCGAGCCACCTGCCCGTGCCGATTATGTCCTCGTGGAATCCACCTATGGCGATCGCCGCCACGAACAGGTCGATCCGACCAAGACCCTGGGGGACCATGTCGAACGGTGCGTCAAGCGTGGCGGGACCGTGGTGATCCCCGCCTTCGCCGTGGGCCGCGTCCAGTCCCTGCTCTACCATTTTTCCCGGCTGCGCGCCGAAGGCCGTCTGCGCGACATCCCGATCTTCCTCGACAGCCCGCTGGCGATCAACGCGAGCGGGCTGATGTGCGATTTCATGGACGAGCATCGCCTGACACGCGCCGAGTGTGAAGCGGCGTGCGGGGTCGCGCACTATGTGCGCGAAGTGGAAGAATCCAAAGAACTCACCGCCAACCCCGCCCCTAAGGTCATCATCTCGGCCAGTGGAATGGCGACGGGCGGCCGCGTGCTCCACCATCTCAAGCGCTTCGCGCCGGATGGGAAGAACCTCATCCTCTTCTCGGGCTTCCAGGCGGCGGGCACCCGCGGCGCCGCCATGATCGGAGGCGCCCGGACGATCAAGATCCACGGTGAGTATATCCCGGTCGAAGCCGAGGTCGCCAACCTGACGATGCTCTCGGCCCATGCCGACAGTGACGAGCTGATGCGCTGGCTCGGGTCTCTGCACGAGGCCCCACGCCATGTCTATGTCACCCATGGCGAGCCGACCGGCGCCCAGGTTCTGGCAAAGCGCGTCTCGGAGGAGCTGGGCTGGGCATGCAGCGTACCGGCGCTGGGTAGCTGGGGCATGCTCGCATGAAGCCCGGGATTATCGAGGACGCCGAAGCAGAGCCTGTCGCGACGACGCTGCGGGCACACCGCATCGGCCTGTCGGCTGCCGGAAGCGATCAGATCGCGGTCATGCGCCACGACTGTCCGGTCTGCCGCTCGGAAGGTCTCGCGTCGCGCGCGCAAGTTGCGCTGCGCGCCGGCGGGCGGGAAATCGTCGTCTCGCTGCTGCATAGTTCCGCGGAGGCTCCAGCGCCAGGCGAGATCGGCCTGTCCGAATCCGCTTGGCAGCGGCTCGGCGTC
>MDSZ01246479.1_pt1 | contig 46588 bp, 47 predicted proteins | sample 811201 | NCBI WGS metagenome assembly MDSZ01 (sample SAMN05326647, study PRJNA326480) | marine metagenome | isolation source: seawater | place: Indian Ocean: North | collected 2010 | reverse complement strand
TCCGGGCCTTCGTTCGACTTGCATGTGTTAAGCATGCCGCCAGCGTTCGTTCTGAGCCAGGATCAAACTCTCAAGTTTGAATAACTAAGTAAAACTTAGTAGTTTGAACCCAACACAAACATGTATTTGTCATACTGAATGTGTTGTGGTGTTTATCACCACCTACACATTCCTTTAATATTAAATTTTCAAACAGCTACAACTATCAAAAAAATATTGATAATAGGTGAAAATTGTTATAAGCATATTAGTCTTAATGGTCAATCTTTTTTTTTGGAAAATTGACTTAGTTTATATATTGTTAGCGAGTTTAAAATGTTCAAATCTAATTTAAAAAAATTTAACTCAATTTTAATCCTCGCTTTGCTTTATGTTTCTCTCAAAAACATTACAAAATTTACTGATGATTCCCTTGAAATGCCAGTAGAACAATTGAGAATAAACAGTAATAACGAACTTTCTTCCTCTTTTGATCCATTAGTTTCAGATGTAAGCCCAGGAGACATTGAATTAGAAATTAATCAATCATTAAAAAAAAGATTTGAATTAGTGAAAAAAGATTTTGAAAAGGGAGAAACCTCCTCTGATGTTGCATATTATACAGATACAGAAATTGCTTCCGACCTTGTATATGATCAAAATAATTTATCACTAAATATTGTGCCAGTTTATGAAACAATACTTTTTTCTGGAGTACCTGAACCACAGTTTAGACCCATTCCTGACAAACCTGAATATTTTAAAACAGTTACTCTATCTTTGAAAAATAAAAAAATGCTTACAAAAAATCTTGAGAATTATTTAAAGGAAAATGAACATGAAATCATCTTGGAAGGATTAGCTAATTACTTCAACTACAAAATTGAGGAAAATATTACTTTTTTTATGGACGACAATGACTACGTTGTTGAAATTCAAACATACACAAAAGATTTACAACATTTAAATTTACGAAGAAACTTAAATAATAATTTTGTTTTTTATTATGAAGATACTCCTACAGAAACTAAAGTTATAAGAAATAGATTGACTGTGAAAGAAAGTGTCAGCAGAACACTTAAATCTTCTGATATTCCACCAAGTATCGCAAAAGAATTTATACAACAATTAAGTTATACAATTGACTTTCAAAGGGACGTAGCGAAAGGAGATATAATTGATATTCTTTATGAAGCAGATTTCGCAAGAAATAATAAGATTATTGGACAACCATTATTACTTTACGGCCTAATGCACTTAAAAGATCACAAGCTTGAATTATTTAGATATACATTAAATAACGGTATCACAGACTACTTTGATGCTTATGGGAAAAGTATTAGAAAGCATCTAATGAGAACTCCTGTTCAAGGGGCTAGGCTTTCATCTAAGTTTGGTGTTAGAAAACACCCAATTTTAGGTTATAGCAGAATGCACAGAGGTGTAGACTTTGCGGCAAAAAGAGGCACACCAATAATGGCTGCTGGAGACGGTAGAATCACATTTGCAGGTAGAAACGGAGCTTTCGGTAGATTTATTGAGATAAAACATTTGAATAACTTTAAAACAAGTTATGCTCATCTTTATAAATTTGCTACTGGTATAAAAAAGGGTAAGTTGGTGAAGCAAGGAGATATAATTGGTTATGTTGGTACAACTGGGAGAAGTACAGGCCCACATCTGCACTACGAAGTAAAACATAAAAGAAGAACAATTAACCCAATGAAACTTCAATTACAGTCAACAATCAATGTTGAAAATGAAGATATGTCAAACTTTTACGCTAATATATCTCTTACAAGAGAAAGGTTTTTAGCTACACAGTTTAGAGAAACTGAAAGTGTTGAAAATTTTTACGATGACTGAGAATTTTTCTCAGTGTTAACAGAAGTTTGAAAAGGTTTAAGTGCTTCTAAACCATCTTGTGTAAAATTTTCTTTAGTTGATGATTCCTCTGAACTTAAGCCATTGCCTTTATGCCTTTGCTCTTTTGCATCAATAGCTCTTTGAGTTCTAGATGGTTTGATTTGGTTTACTTCATTAGATTCTTTTTCTTCATTTACACTAATATTTTTTGAATCAGATTTTTGAAAAGAATTATTTTCGTTTAACAGTCTTTGGTAATGCTCTGCAAATTGATAGAAGTTTTCAGCGACAATCTTGTCACCATTTGAATTTGCATCTTGTGCAAGATTCGTATATTTCTCAAGGATCCTGACAATTTGACCTCTGGACTTGGGGGGACCGGAATTATGTCCATTAAGTTGCTTAAAGGCAGGTGGTTTTTTTGAATGAGGCCTTGGCCTCCTTTTTCTTAATTTATTTCTTTCGATCAATTTTAATCAGATTCTTTATTAATATCTTTTAATCTTTAATTCTAAGGGAAAAAATATACATTAACATTAAAAAAAACAAAATCAAATTTTATTTTTAAAAATAATTACTCTATCCCTTCCCCCATAATCCTTATATTCATTTAACACAATAAATTTTTCTTTTTCAAAAATTTTCCGAACTTTTTTTCTCTGATTATATCCTATTTCAAGACAAATATAACCTTTTGGATTTAAAAAATTTTTCGCTAATTTAGCAATTTCTCTAAATCCATCTAAACCTTCAATGCCACCATCTAAGGCAATCAATGGATCAAATTTTTTTACACTGTTTGGTAAGTTTTTGATTTCATTCCTTTCAATATATGGAGGGTTTGAAACAATTATGTCATACTTTCGCCTCACATTAGAAAACCAAAAGCTCTCAAAAAACTCTAAATGTTTTTCTATCTTATGATATTTAGCGTTTTTAACTGCTATTCTAATAGCCTCATTACACCGATCAACCCCTGTTCCAAAAACAAAATTATTTTTTTTCAATTCTAATATTAAAGATATTAATAAACACCCACTACCTGTTCCTAAATCAAGGATTTCTAAATTCTTATTACCAACTTCAATTTTTTTAATTATGTCAACTATGAGTTCTGTTTCTGGTCTTGGGCAAAGAGTGGAGGAGTTAACAAAATAATCTCTGGAGTAAAATTCTTTTTTTCCAAAAATTTTTGAAAATGGTTTTCCAAGGCTTCTTTGAAAAATTTTTTTCAAAAAAATTTTAATTTGTTTTTGATTTACTTTTTTATCTTTCGACAGATAATAATCTAGTGGCTGACAATTATTAATTTTCGAATAAATAATTAATGCTTCATATTTTGATCTTTTAATCTCATTATATGACAATACTTGTTTTCCTTTATTTAATAAATCTCGTAAAATCATATAGTCAACTCAGAAAGTTTTTGCATATTATCATTAGTAACTAATGAAGAAATAATTTCCTGCAAACTTTCGCCATTTAGAATTTGCTCAAGTTTGTAAAGTGTTAATGAGATTCTGTGATCAGTTACTCTTCCCTGAGGGAAATTGTAAGTTCTAATTCTTTCTGATCTATCGCCAGACCCTACTTGAGATTTTCTACTCAACGCTCGTTCTTCTTCACTTTTCTGTCGTTCAAGTTCATATATTCTTGATCTCAGAACAGTCAAAGCCTTTGCTTTATTTTTATGCTGTGATTTTTCATCTTGACACTGCGCGACCACCCCAGATGGTAAGTGGGTAATTCTTACAGCACTATCTGTTGTATTTACTGACTGTCCTCCAGGACCACTTGATCGAAAAATATCTATCCTGAGATCCTTATCCAAAATTTCAACATCTATATCAGAGGCCTCTGGAAGCACAGCAACAGTTGCCGCCGATGTATGAATTCTACCACCAGATTCTGTTTCAGGAACTCTTTGAACTCTATGAGTACCCGATTCAAATTTTAGCGTACCAAAAACATTTTTTCCTGATATGTTTACAATCACTTCTTTAATTCCATCATGATCTGTTCCACTTAAATCCATAATTTCATATTTCCAATTGTTTAGTTCAGAAAATTTTATATACATTCTAAAAAGATCAGAAGCAAAAAGAGCTGCTTCTTCTCCACCTGTACCTGCTCTAATTTCAACAATTGCATTTTTTTCATCAGATAAATCTTTTGGAATTAATAAAAATTTTATTTCTTCCTCCAAACTTTCTTTTTTCTTAACTAAAAGATTCTTTTCATTTCCAGCCTCTATCTTAATTTCTTCATCCTCGGATAAAAGAAGATCATTGACCTCAATAATTTCTTTTTCGCATCTAAAAAGAGTATTAATTTTTTCAACTAGTGGCTTTAAATCTGAGTATTCTTTTGATAGCTTGGCATAATTCTCATAGTCTTGATTGTCAATATTGCTAAGTTTTTTCTCAATACCTTCAAAATTTTCAAGAATTATATTTAGCTTACTATTCTCCATTATCTATCCTCTAAATATTTCAAAAAAATTAAATAACTTTTTCTTAAATTCAATATCAGTGTTTTTGTCTAGGAAAAATTTAAATTTAGAAAAAAACACTTTTTTTTGACTAGAATTCAAATTAAGTCCGTTTACAAAAGAATTCAGGTTTTCATTTACATCCAAATCCTCAATAAAAAAATCTTCTCCGTCTTTTAATGAATTTTTTTGAGTAATAGAAAAAAACTGCTCAAGATCATTCAAATCATATAGAAATAAATTACTAAGTTTTGAAACACACGGATCAATGTTTCCAGGAACTCCACCTTCTATTAAAAATAATGGTTTTTGTTTTCTAAAATTTAAAATTTTTTTTATTAAACTTATAGAAATAATTTTTGAGGCTTTATTAAAACCAATTAAGAAAACATCGATTTTGCATAATTTTTTGGGCAGTTCACTTCCTTCAATCAAAGTTTCACAATTTCCGTCAAAAAATTTTAGTAAGGACTGTTTATTGAGAGAAAAATTTTTGAAATTGAACTTTTTTAAATTTTGACCAATACTTATGACTATGCTTTGGTCACCTAAAACAATACAATTTATATTGTTTGTTTTTCCAAAAATTTGTGATGAAACTCTTACTATTGCCTGAGCTATTTGCTGAGGCTTAGATGAAAATACTTCATTCATATTAGACATAATTATATTTTTTTAAAAAATCGTTTAACCCTTTTATTGATACGTTTTGCTGAGATCCATCCTTAAAGTTTTTCCAAACCACCTCTTTATTTATTAATTCATCATCACCAATAACAATGCAACCAAAAGAATTTACTTTATTTGCTTTGGCCATTTTTTTTTTAAGGCTACCATCGTTTATAATATTAATTGAAATATTCTCAAAAAAATTAATTTGATTATAAATCTCTAAAATCTTTGGTTCTAAATTACTTGATGTTGAAAAAAAACTAATTATTTTCTTATGATTATCTATCGTTTCATGTAACATTAACATTCTTTCTATGCCAGCTGCCCAACCAACGCCTGCTAAATCATTCCCTCCAAGAGATTTGACAAGTCCATCATAGCGCCCACCAGCCAAAATTGCATTCTGACTTTTTTCTTGAGAGAATATATATTCGAATGTTGTATGATTATAATAATCAAGTCCTCTAACGAGAAAAGGGTTTAATTCAAAATTAATTTTCAATTTATTTAGTGCATTTATTATTTTTTCAAAAAATAATGCTGACTCATCATCCAAATAATCAAGAATTTTTGGTGACGATTCAATAACTTTTTTATCATTCTTATCTTTCGAGTCTAATACTCTTAGTGGATTTTCTGTTGTTTTTTTTTTGCTTTCATCAGATAGATACGAAAAATTAGATTTTAAAAATTTTACAAGATCATTTTCATATTTCTCTCTACATTTTGGTGTGCCGAGAGTATTAATTTGTAAATTTAATTTTTTTCTTATTTTTAGAGATTCCAAAAATTTTTCAGCTAAAATTATGGTTCTAACATCGTCCATGTAATTTCTAATTCCAAAAATCTCAACACCAACCTGATGAAATTGTCTTAATCTTCCTGATTGAGGTCTCTCTCTTCGAAACATTGGTCCAAAATAGTAAAAACTTTTATTTAATTGATCTTGAAGAGAATTAGAAATTAAAGCTCTAACTACTGAGGCAGTTCCTTCAGGCCTCAAAACTAAATTATCTCCTCCTTGATCTGTAAAATTATACATCTCCTTAGAAATTATATCTGAAGTTACACCTAGTGTTTTTGTGAATACTTTTGAATGCTCAAGAATTGGTGTGGAAATTTTTTGATAATTTAAGAATTCACACCATCTTTTAAATTTACTAATAATTCTATCATGACTTAAGGCCACATGACCAAAATGGTCTTTAGTCCCTTTAACTGTATTCAATTTTTGCAATTTTTTAGCTTTTACCTAATAATTCTTTTTGTTTTTTTTCACACAACTCTACTAGATGATCTATCATATTTCCCTCTCTAAGAATATGATGTTTCTCACCATCAAGATATATTTGATGATTCTTACCTCCGGTTAATCCAATATCAGTTTCTTTGGCTTCCCCTGGACCATTTACAACGCAACCAATAACTGACAGTGTCATTGGTGTAGTTATATGTTCTAGCCTTTTTTCAAGTTCTCCTACTGTACTTATTACGTTAAAATTTTGCCGAGCACATGAGGGACAGGAGATTATATTAACACCTCTGTGTCTAAGATTTAAAGACTTAAGCATATTGAATCCAACCTTAATTTCCTCTACAGGATCGGCAGATAACGAAACTCTAATTGTATCTCCAATACCTGCCCATAACAAAGATCCCATTCCAATCGAAGACTTTATTGTTCCGGGTATCATACCTCCAGCTTCCGTAATACCTAGATGTATAGGGTAATCACAAGCATCAGATATTCCGTAATATGCTGCAACAGCTAGAAAAACATCGGATGCCTTACAGCTTATTTTAAATTCATAAAAATCATTATCCTCAAGAATCTTTACATGATTTAAAGCTGACTCAACCATTGCTTCTGGGCAAGGTTCTCCGTATTTTTCAAGGAGTTCTCTTTCTAGACTTCCCGCGTTAACCCCTATCCTAATTGAACAACCATTGTCTTTTGCTGCTTTAATAACCTCTCTCACTCTCTCCGGCTTACCAATATTTCCAGGATTGATTCGTAGACAAGAAGCTCCAGATTCTGCTGCTTCTATTGCTCTTTTGTAGTGAAAGTGAATGTCAGCAATAATTGGAATATTAACTTCTTTGACAATTTTTTTTAGAGCCAGACTAGACTCCTCGTCTGGACATGAAACTCTTACCAAATCTGCACCAACATTTTCGAGTGATTTAATTTGATTAACAGTAGCTTTTATATCAGTTGTAAGTGTGTTAGTCATGGATTGGACTGATATAGGGGAATCTCCCCCAACTGAAACATCACCAACCATGATCTTTCTGGTTTTTTTTCTCTGGATGTCTCTCCAAGGCCTAATACTCATCTAATTTATCCTAATTTTTTTTATTATTTTTATAAATCAAAAAAAAATAAAATTATTATTATTAAAGCAAAACTAATCAAAAAATAAATAAATTTATTTGGAAAATTACCCTTACCCCTCATGGAATCTCTGCTATTGTTAGCATTTGAATTCAGAATTTCAATTCTATCTAATTCATCATCAATATCTACCTCTAAAAACTTTGCATAAGCCCTAATAAAACCCATCACCGGAACATGTTTTGGAAATTTTTGAGTATCACCATCTTCAATTAAGCTTAGATGGTCAATACTTATATTTAAAGTTTTGGAAATACTTTTAAATTTTTTTCTTCTTTTTTTTCTCTTCAGACAAATTTTATCACCAATTTCACAAAGAATTTTTTTTCTTTCATTTTCTAGATTAATCTCACCCATTGCTTCTCATTTCTTCTTGGTTAATCTGCCCTTTTATCTGTAATAATAATTCTTCGAAAATTTCTTCAACAGTTTGTACTTTTTTAACTAATGAGACGCTTTGACCAGCCATAAGTGACCCATTTTGAATATCTCCATTAAGTACAGCATTTTTCAAAGATCCTGCCCAAAAATGTTCTATAGCTAACTGGGCATCTTTTAATGAAACCTTATTACTATCTATTAAATTTAGTAGTCGCTTTTGTTCACTTAAAAAATCTTTTGTTGCGTTGTTTTCAATAGCTCTAACTGGTATAACCGGAAACCTATCATCAAGCTTAATTGATACTTGAGCATTTCTAGCTTCTGATTTAATAAAAATTTCTTTAAAGTTTTTGTGTGCTACTGATTCTTTAGCACAAACAAACCTTGTACCTATTTGACACCCAGATGCACCAAGTTGAAGAAACTTCAAAATAACCTCACCTCTTCCAATTCCTCCTGCAACAAAAACAGGAACCTCATCTATTTCTGGAAGAATTTCTTGAATAAGAACATTTATGGAAACTGGACCAATATGTCCCCCTGCTTCACTTCCCTCTAAAACCAAAGAATCTATTCCATTAGAAATCATTTTTTTTGCGATTGATAAAGTTGTAGCAAAACACATTGTTTTTACATTATTCTCTTTCAAAATCTCAATTTGTCTTTTTTTTGGAAAGCCTCCTGCAAAAACTACAAGATTTACTTTCTGGGAGATACAACAGTTAATTAAATCATCTATTTCTGGGTGAAGTAAAATAAGATTAACTCCGAAAAAATTATTCGTCATTTTTTCTGTTGCTATTATCTCTTCTTCAAGCTGTTCTGAATTCATTGATCCGCAGGCAATAATTCCAAAACCACCTGAATTAGAAATAGCTGAAACTAAATTTCTTTCTGACAACCAAGTCATAGCACCACACATAATTGGATATTTAGTTCCAAGAAATTCATTGCCTTTTGAAAATAATTTTTTTAAAGAATCATTCATATTCAATTAAGAATCAAGACCATAGGCTTTATGCAAAGAATTTAATGCTATTTTTTTTTTTTCAGAGTCTATTAGTACACTTATTTTTATTTCAGAGGTCGAAATTACTTTTATATTAATATTTTTTTTGGCAAGAGTTTCAAACATAATTTTTGCTACCCCAACATTACTCTTCATTCCAACACCAATAATTGAAATTTTACAAATTTTTTCATCAAATGAAATTTTTTTGCATTTGATTTCAGACTCTTTTAAAACTTTAACGGCTTTTTTGCATTCTTCCAAAGGAACAGTAAATGTTATACTCGCGAATTTCCCATCGTCAGTAATGTTTTGAACAATCATATCAACATTAATATTAGCAATTGCAAGAATACTAAATATCTTACCCGCAACTCCTGGCCTATCAGGGATACCTTTCAGTGAAATATTTGCTTCACTTTCAGACGCTGAAATTCCAGTAACTACTTCTTTTTCAAGCTTACTTTCTTCTTTAAGCACCATTGAACCATTTGTTTTTGTAAATGAACTTCTCACATGGATGTTAATATCATATTTCATAGCTAATTCAACTGATCTTGGATGAAGCACTTTAGATCCCAATGCTGCCATCTCTAAAATTTCTTCATAAGTTATGTTCTTAATTTTTTTTGCACCTTTGACTAATCTAGGGTCAGCAGAATAAATTCCCTCAACATCTGTATAAATTTCACAGATTTTTGATTTTAATGCAACAGATAATGCAACTGCAGTGGTATCAGATCCGCCTCTTCCCAATGTAGTAATTCTGTTTTCAGAGCTTACTCCTTGAAAACCAGCTACAACTAAAACATCAAATTTTTTAAGATTTTTCTTCAGTTCACTAGAATTAATATTTTCAATTCTTGATTTACTATATCTATCATCTGTGTTTATTGGTATTTGCCATCCTAATATTGACCTTGAATTAATTCCACGTTTATTTAAAAAAGTACTAATTAAAGCGCAAGAGTATTGCTCCCCAGTTGATAAAATTACATCATATTCAGGATTGTTAATTTCTTTATCAATTTTTTTATACTCGTGAACTAATTTATTTGTAACACCACTCATTGCAGAAACAACAACGATATTTTTTTTTTGTCCATTTTGAATCTTTTTTTTTACCACCTGGTATAAATTTTTTATTCTATTCAGGTTTGCAACTGAAGTGCCACCAAATTTCATTACCAATATTGACATTAATTACTTATAATTAAACAAATTAAATACTAACATATGTAAAGATATTGAAATGAAAAGCAAGAAAATTACTTCTAATATAGCTGTCAATGAAACTGTCTTTGACAAATTGTCTTCAGAATGGTGGGATGAGAATGGAAGCTTCTCAGCTTTACACTCATTTAACCCAATTAGAATGAAGTTTATTCTAGATGCTGTTGGCAGTTCACTCAAGAACTTAAAAGTTCTAGATGTAGGTTGTGGAGGAGGTATTCTTTGTGAACCTATGTCTAGGTTAGGGGCTTTAGTAACAGGTATTGATGAAAATAAAAAAGCCATAACAGTAGCCAAAGAACATGCAAAAAAAATGAATTTAAAAATTAATTATCTTCACGGTAAGGCAGCTGACTTAAATATAAATGAAAAGTTTGATGTTGTAACATGTATGGAAGTTGTTGAGCATGTAGAGGATGTAAATTCCTTAATTCTTCAAGTAAAAAACCTTCTCAAAGACGATGGATTTTTTATTGGCTCAACAATCAATCAAACTATTACCTCATACATTTCTGCGATTTTACTCGCAGAGGAAATTTTAAGAATTGTCCCTAAAAATACACATTCTTGGAAAATGTTTGTTAAACCTAATAGGCTAAAAAAAGAGTTGATAAAAAACAATTTTTGTGAAATTAGATTTCAGGGTGTTTTTTATAACATAATTAGAAAAAATTGGCGTTTTATAGGAAACACACTTGTAAATTACATGTTCTCGTGTAGAACTAAATAAGAAGTTGTGTACATTTTAAAAAATGATAATTAATAAACTAGACTGTGCTTTAAAAAGTTTTTTAAAATTCCGTCATTGCAGGTATTCTTTTTCTAGATGCTTCTATTTCACCTAAATTTATAGAACAGGAGACTGTTCCGATAGAATTCTTTGCAGATTTCAAAATTCTCCCCCAGGGATCAATTATCATAGAATGACCATATGTAACTCTTCCATTATCATGTTTTCCACATTGTGCAGGAGCAAAAACAAAACATCCATTTTCAATTGCTCTAGCAGTTAATAATGGTTTCCAGTGAAACTTGCCAGTAGTGTAAGTGAATGCCGCTGGTATTGAAAAAAAATCTGCTCCTTTTTTTGCAAGTTTTTTGTATATATAAGGAAATCTCAAATCATAGCAAATTGTCATTCCAAGTTTTCCCCATGGTAGAGAATTTACAGAAAATTTATACCCTGGGTCATAGTTTTTAGATTCAAGATAGCTTTCTGTTTTACTTAAAGTTACATCAAAAAGATTAATCTTATCATAATGAGAAATAATCACCCCCCCTGGATCAATCAATAAAGATCTATTTAGTAGTTTTAAATTATTTTTTTTATATGGAACTGATCCTATCAAAAAATAGGAATTATTTTTTTTTGCATAACCTTTAATAAGATTTAGAAATTTTTCATGCCAATTTGCAATGTAATCCTGAATCTTTTTTTTATTATCTGAAAAAATTGCTACGCATTCAGGCAAGCAAACTAAATCCGCTCCAATTAAATTTTTACCAGCAAGAACCTTATCTAATAATTGAATATTTTTCATCGGAAACTGACTGCTAGTAGTTTGAACGCAGACGATTTTAATTTTCATTTTTCTTTTCCAAAATAGAGGAAATCTTACCCTCCTCATAAATTTTTTTTAAATCATCATAACCACCAACATGATTATTACCAAAAAAAACCTGTGGAACAGTTTTTCTTCCATTAGAAACTCTAATCATTTGATTCTTGACCTCAGGGGAATTATCAATAAGAATTTCTTGATAATTAAGGTTTAGTTTTCTTAATAATTTTTTTGCTGCAAAACAATATGGACAAAGTAAAGATGAATAAATTAAAATTCTCATGATTATGCATAATATTATAGATAAAAAAAAACTAATTGAAGAAAAAAATAAAGCTTTTGAAACGTGGGAAAAAAATTTTATTTTTTCAAAATTTTCTAAAATACTATTTCAAAAAATAGTTGAACTTAAACCTAGATATAAAAATATTTTACTAATAACCTCAGATTTAGATGAAACAGCTAATGAGGTTTCAAGAATAAAATGCAAAAACTTTATTTACCTGTCTCAATACAATTGTTTATTAAAAAGAAATCTTCAAGAGAAATCCTTTAATAAAGTCTTTGCCTTCTTTGACAAAATTCCCATTAGAAACAATAGTATTGATTTAGTAATTTGTAACTTTTGTATAAATAATATAGAGGATAAAAAAAGTTATTTAAGTAAATTATATAATATTTTAAGTGACGATGGCTTATTCATTTGTAACTTTTTTGGAGAACAAACCTTAGATGAATTAAAATATTCGTTTATTGAAGCGGATGAAAAATTTTATAAAGGATCATATACTAGAATACCCCAAAATATCAGGATGGCAGACTTTTCTAACTTTATATCAAACATAGGTTTTAAAGAAATTGTAACAGAAAAGGTAAATTATGAGGTTTTCTATAAAAATATTTTGTCTCTTCTAAAAGATATACGTGCAACAGGTGAGAGTAATATTTATAAATACAAAAGAAAACCAATTTCAAAAAGTTATTTAAAATATACTGAACAAATTTACAAAAAAAAATTTAAATTAAAAGCCTCAATAGATATCATTTCTGTAAGTTCATGGAAAAATATGAAGTGATTTCAAAAATTTAATTATCAATTTATTAGAAGATAGCATCCTGTGGGTATTTATCTTATTAAAATCTATCCATCTAATATTTTGTTTTTCTGAGGGTTTAATTTTTCCTAGCCATGAACTTGTAAAAAAAAAATTTAAAATTAATCTCTCATTTTTCCTTTTTACTAAGTAAGATTTAATAAAAATTAGTTTGTTTAAATTTAACTTTACCGACAATTCCTCAAAAATCTCTCTCTTTAAGGCCTCTAGATTATATTCATCTTTTTTTACCTTTCCTCCGGGAAATTCATAAAAGCCATAATAAGGCTTTGGATAAGGTCGTGATGAAATCAAAATCTTATTTTTTTTTTTAAAAATACATGCAACAATTTTAGTTGTTTTAACTTCGGTAATCTGCATTGATTGAAATATAATCTTTCGTTAAATCACAGGTCCAAACCTTGGCTTCTCCATTTTGTTTGCCAATTTTTATTGAAATGAAAATTTCATTGCCCCTTAAATATTTGTTGATTTGTGAAGTATTAGAAATTGATAAATTTTTTTCATTATTAAAAACAAAAAATTCCCCAAATTTTATTGAAATCTTTTTGTAATCTAGAGGAACCGTACCTTTTCCAAGCGCCATTATTATTCTTCCCCAATTACTATCTGAACCAGCCATAGCCGTCTTAAAAAGAAGTGAGTTCGCAATTAAAAATGCAAGTTTTTTTGCATCATTATAATTTTTTGCACCTTCAACTTTAATTGTAATAAACTTTGAAGCTCCTTCGCCATCTTTGACAATAAAATGAGACAACTTTGTCATCAAATTTTCAAGTTTTATAAAAAATTCCTTTTTTTTGTTTAACTCTAATTTTGGATTAATTTTATTTTTTACAAATATTAAGAGAACCATATCACTTGTTGAAGTGTCGTTATCAACTGTTATAGAATTAAATGTTTTCTCAACTATTTTAAAAAATTTAGTTTTAAACTCCTTTTTACTAATGACTGCATTGGTAAAGATAAAAGAAAGCATTGTTGCCATATTTGGGGCTATCATGCCTGAACCTTTGGCAATACCGTTTATAAAAATCTTTGAATTATCGACTGTCAGTTTGTCTGAATAAACTTTTGGGAAAGTATCAGTTGTTCTTATAGCATTAGCAGCTTTTAGCCACGACTTGGAATTATTTGATAAATTTTTTAAAAGATATGGAATCTTTTTAATTATTTTATTTGGGTCTAAGGGTTCACCAATCACACCAGTAGAGGCAAGGTAAATTTCTTTTTTATCTATACCTATAGTCTTTGATAAATTTTGTACAATTTTTTTTACAGTCATAGTTCCCTTAGTACCATTAAAAACATTCGCATTTCCCGAATTAACAAGTATGGCTGAAACTTTACCCTTTTTTTTTATAGACTTATTCCAAATAATTGGTGCACCAGGTGTTTTAGATTTTGTAAAAACAGAAAAAATCTCACTTGGTTTGTCAAATTTTATTAAAACTAAATCATCCTTTCTATTTTTTTTTAGACCACAGTGGGTGGAGGCCACACAAACCCCAGGAATTTGATACGTCTTTTTAAGTGTTTTTGGAGCTAGTGGTGAAACTTTTATAACCATACTTTAAATAAACAAAAAAAAAATTATATCCTTATCTATAAAATTATTATAAATAAATACAATGTTAAATTTTTTTGCACAAAAACTTTTTGGATCATCTAATGATAGATTATTAAAAAAAATCCTACCTGTGGTTGAAAAAACAAATTCTTTAGAAGTAAAATATGAAAAATTAAGTGATGAGGATCTAATAAAAAAAACCAAAGAATTTAGAGATTTACTTGATAAAGGAATGAAAATTGATGAGCTTATTCCCGATGCTTTCGCAAATGTAAGAGAGGCTGCTAAAAGATCACTAGGTCAAAGACATTATGATGTTCAAATTATCGGTGGCATTGTTCTTCACCAAGGAATGATAGCTGAAATGAAAACAGGTGAAGGAAAAACTCTTGTTTCAACTTTATCTGCCTATATAAATTCTATTTCTGGTCAATCAGTCCACATAGTAACTGTGAATGATTATTTAGCTAAAAGAGATTGTAATTGGATGGGAGCTGTTTTCAATAAATTGGGTCTACAAACTGGTTTCATAACTAATGGTATGGATGATGACGATAGAAAAAAAGCATATTCCGCAGATATAACTTATGGAACCAATAATGAATTTGGTTTTGACTACCTTCGAGATAACATGAAATTTTCAAAGGAACATCTTGTCCAAAGTAAATTCGATTATGCCATAATAGATGAAGTTGATTCCATTCTTATCGATGAAGCCCGTACACCTTTAATTATATCGGGTGCAGCTGAAGAATCATCAAACCTTTATAAAGTTGTAGATAAAATAATTGCAAATTTAGGTAAGAATGAGTACGAGAAAGATGAAAAATCCCGAACTGTAGTTTTAAACGACAAAGCTGTTGAAAAATTAGAAGGAATTTATTCAGACAATAAATTACTTACGAGTGGAAGTTTGTACGATATAAATAACGTAACATTGCTTCATCACACCAATCAATCACTTAAGGCAAGGTTTATTTTTGAAAAAGATAAGGATTATTTAGTTCAAGGAGGAAAAGTTTTAATTGTAGACGAATTTACAGGAAGAGCAATGGAAGGAAGAAGGTTTTCAGATGGTCTTCATCAGGCTATTGAAGCAAAAGAAAATTTAAATGTTCAGGTTGAAAATCAAACATTAGCATCTGTGACTTATCAAAATTATTTCAGAGCTTATAAAAAACTTTCTGGGATGACAGGCACCGCAAAAACTGAGGCTGATGAATTTTTTGACATTTATAAATTAGAGGTTGTTGAAATACCAACTAATAAAACAATGGTCAGAACTGATAATGAAGATGAAATTTACAGAACACTTGAAGAAAAGTATAATGCAATCATTAATCTTATAGGGGAATGTAGAAAAAGAAATCAGCCTTGTTTAGTAGGAACTGTTTCTATAGAAAAGTCCGAAAAAATATCCTTACTTCTTAAAAAAAAAAAATTCCTCATGAAGTCCTTAATGCAAAAAACCACTTAAAAGAAGCAGAAATTGTTGCAAATGCAGGAAAACCTGGTCAAGTAACAATAGCAACAAATATGGCAGGTCGAGGTACGGATATTCAATTAGGAGGACTAGTTGAAAATGAAAACTCAAGCAAAGAAAAAGATACAGCAATTAAAGCTGGAGGACTTTTCATAATTGGTACAGAAAGACATGAATCTAGAAGAATTGACAACCAACTTAGAGGAAGATCAGGAAGACAAGGTGATCCTGGTTCCTCAAAATTTTTTCTTTCACTTGAAGATGATTTGATGAGAATTTTTGGATCTGAAAAGCTTGATTCTGTTCTTCAAACTCTCGGATTGGAAGAGAATGAATGTATCCAGCACCCATGGATAACAAAAGCACTTGAAAGAGCACAAAAAAAGGTTGAAGCACGAAACTTTGAAATAAGGAAAAGTCTTTTAAAGTTTGACGATGTAATGAATGAGCAAAGAAAAATTATTTATTCCCAAAGAATGGAAATAATTGAAGATATTGAGATTGATAATTTAATCTATGATATGAGAGATGGTTTTGTTGACGACTTTTTAGAAAATTATCAGATAGATGATTCTCAACTTGACGATGAAAAGAAAAAAAAGATTTGCGAAAAATTTAAAAGTGACCTTAACATCAATCTTAATTTTGAAAATTTCGAGAGTCTTCAAAATATTCAGATTGAAGATATTAAAAATGAAATTAAAAACTTATCTAATGATAATATAAACTTAAAAAAAACTAAGTATTCTGAAGAATTATTTAATTTGGCACAAAAAAGTCTTCTTTTACAAATTATTGATAAAAGTTGGAAGGAACATTTACTCTCATTAGATCATTTAAGGCAAGGTATATCCCTAAGAGCATATGGTCAAAAAGATCCACTCAACGAATATAAGCAAGAAGCTTTTTTAATGTTTGAAGAAATGATGAGAGAAATTAGATCATCAGTCTCAAGGATTATTAGTTTCATTGAGATCAAGGCTGATGTACCAGAACCATCTGCAGAAATACCACAACAAAATCAAAAAATTGTTCAAGGAAAAGTACCACGAAATGCAAGATGTCCATGTGGTTCAGGAAAAAAATATAAACATTGTTGTGGGAAATTAAACTAAAGTTCAGTTCTCAATAAACTTTTTACCTATGCTGAGATATTTTTTTTCTCTGTGCAATATAATTTCTTCCGAAGTTTTGTTTTCAAATTCTGAAGTAATTCTCAATAGACAATCTTTTATATGTTCACAAGTTTCTTCAATGTTCCTGTGTGCTCCTCCTAAAGGTTCCTTAAGAATTTCGTCAATCACCTCTAGATCAAGAAGATCCTGAGCAGTTAGTTTTAAGCTTTCGGCAGCTCTTTCCGAATGATTAATAGATCTCCACAGAATAGATGCACATCCTTCAGGAGAAATAACAGAATATATTGAGTGCTCTAGCATTATTATTTTATTTCCCATACCCAATGCTACTGCACCTCCAGATCCACCTTCTCCAACAACAAAAGAAAAAATTGGTGATCTTACAAAAAGAGAGTTTTTTATCGAGCTTGCAATTGCTTCTGATTGACCTCTGTCCTCAGCCTCAACTCCAGGAAAGGCACCGGGTGTATCAATAAACGACACAATTGGTAAATTAAATTTACTAGCAATTTTGAATAATCTCTGTGCTTTTCTATAACCCTCAGGTTTTGCCATACCAAAATTATTTTTTACTCTTGAATCAATATCTTTTCCTTTATCATTTCCAACAACCAAAAATTTTTTATTTTTAATTTTTGCAAAGCCTCCCTTAATTGATGAGTCGTCTGCAAAAAGTCTATCACCAGAAAGGTTTTCAAAACTTTCAAAAACTCTATTTACTATATCATCAAACTTTGGTCGATCTTGGTGTCTACAAACCTTTACTTTTTGAAAAGGTGTTAATTCGCCATAAATCTCTGAAAGCTTTTTATCAAATTTTTCTTGAAGATCACTTAACTCGTTTGCAATATTTTCACTAGTATCTTTTAAGTGTCTTAATTCTTCAATTTTTGACTGAATCTCAAGTAAAGGCTTTTCAAAATCAAGAAAATTTTGCATTAAAACTCAATTTTATTTTCCACCAATTAGCTTGGCCTTCTGTACTAAAACTTCAGCTTGTCTAATTGACGCTATATCAATTAATCTACCATCAAGAGAAACAGCTCCTTTGCCATCTTTTTTTGCTTGTTCCATGGCCTCAAGAATTCTCTCAGCCTGGTTAACCTCTTTTTCTGATGGACTCATAACTTTATTTGCAAGGTCAATTTGACTAGGATGAATTGCCCATTTACCCTCACAGCCGAGTGTAGCTGAACGGTTAGCCTGAGCTATATACCCATCAGGATCATTAAAATCTCCAAAAGGACCATCAATGGGACGTAGTCCATTGGCTCTTGCTGCTATAACCATCTTGGAAACAGCATGATGCCACATATCACCCCAATGTTTTTCTCGAGGGTTATCTCCATCAATGTCAGTTAGAACATGATAATTGGGGTTTGGTCCTCCTATTACGGTTGTTTTTGCTTTAGTTGATGCTGCGTAGTCAGCAACTCCAAAGTGAAGTGATTCAAGTCTTCTTGGATATGCAGCAATTTCATTGATGTTTTGCATTCCTAGTGCTGTTTCCACAATTAATTCAAAACCAATTTTCTTTTCAACGCCCATTGCATCTTCAACTTGGGTACATAACATATCTACAGCATAAACATCAGAAAAAGTGCCAATTTTTGGAATCATTATTAAATCAAGCTTTCCTGGTGCTTGTTCAATCAAATCAACAACATCTCTATACATAAAATGAGTATCGAGACCATTAATTCTAACAGACATTGTTTTTGAGTTCCAATCAATATCGTTTAACCCCTCAATAATATTTTTTCTCGCTTTTTCTTTCTCATCAGGTGCAACTGCATCTTCAAGGTCAAGAAAGATTACATCAACATTACTTTTTGCAGCCTTTTCGAATAAGGAAGGGTTACTGCCAGGTACAGCTAATTCACTTCTATTAAGCCTTGGTTTTGCTTGTTCAATAATTTTAAAACTCATAATTTCCTCACTTTTAATTTATGTGTTTATTTTAATATAAAAAATAATCTTTAAACTCAACTTAATTTTTTAATCTTTTTTATCTCCTCATCAACAGATTTTTTTTTCTCTAAAACTTTTCTAAGCCTATCCGACTGAATATGCGTATAAATTTGAGTTGTAGAAATATCTTTATGACCCAATGATTCCTGTATTATTCTGAGATCGACACCTCTACCTAACAAATGTGAAGCAAATGAATGTCTTATTACATGTGGAGAGACCTTTTGGGGGTCTAAATTAATTTTTAAAGCAAGCTCTTTTAAAATCTGAAAGAATCTATTTCTTGTTAAATGTCCGAATTTTGATTTTGAAGGAAATAAATATTGTTGATGATTCATTAGTTTATGGTTGCAAATAGAGAAAATATATTTTTTTAAAACTTTTGAGACTTTTCCAAAAATAGGCACTATTCTCTGTTCTCCCCCCTTACTCTTTATCATTATAGATGAAAAATCATCATTAATATCTCCCAATTTTATATTAACCAACTCACTGACTCTAATGCCTGTAGCATATAAAATTTCCAGAAGTAAAGTTAATCTTAACCCTCTAAAACTTAAATTCTCATAACTTTTTTCAATTAGTGTATTAATTTCTGATTCTTTTAGAAACTTAGGAACTTGCTTAGGAATTTTTGGAAAATCAAAGTTGTCAATTGGATTACTCTTAATTAGTTTAAGATCAATTAAAAATAAAAAAAAGTTTTTAATCGAGGAAAGTTTTCTGCAATGACTTCTAGGTGAAAGATTTTGGGATAAATAATTTATGTAATTTTTTATTGATTTATTATTGTTTGAAAAAAAACTATTTTTACCTAAAAATTTAGCAAATTCTAAAATATCGTTTTTATAAGATAGAATCGTATTTTTTGACAAGTTTTTTTGAGCAAATATAAATTCAATGTATCTTTCTATGTAATAATTTTTATTTTCAATCATTCTATTATAATTAATGACATTTGTTTCAGCTCCTCGGTAAAACCAAGATTCTTTAAAATCAATAATATCTGATAACTTTCAATGATACTGAGATCTTTAATACTTTTATTTCCAAAAGTTTTAAAAAAAATTTTCATTGAATTAAAGATATCATTTTTTTTTGATAATGATTCTGCCATGAACAGACTGTTCAAAGAATTACTATTTAGTTTTTCATTGCTTAAAAAATTTAACTTACTTATGACATCACTCATAGGCTGGGTTAAATTAAAATTTAAAATTAAATTCATTAAAATTTTTTGATACTTTTGAGAATTCAATTTACTAACCTTGCCTAATTTATTTATTTTTTCCTCTAAGACAAATTTGTCAGTAGAAAAATTATTAAGTTGCTTTGCTATTTCAATGGATAACTCTCTAAAAATTGAGTCTATATCATCTTTGTTTTCGATTTTTTCTAGAACCAAACTTGCATTAATATAATCTTTTTGTGATTGATACATTCTTGAAACTAATAAAATTTGTTCTTTTGACTTTGTTATTTTTTCAAGTTTGACTTTATCAAATATAAGACTTGAAATTTGGGTAAATAGATTATCAATGATAGATACTTTCAAAAGTGCAATTATTTTTTGAAATTTCATCTCTTCATTTTTTTCCATTATAATTGATTGATAAAGTAGTGGTCTTGCTTTAGCTGGAGATAATGTTTTATAAAGTTTTAGGGAATTTTCCAAATCAGCCCCCTCGTATCTTGGCAGCATATATGCCTCAGATAAAAAATCACTTTCAATTCTTCCTTGTTTGACTAAAAGTTCAGCACAAAAAATCTTGATATCAGTATCTACGGCTGGATTAGATAAAATAAAGAGTAAACCACTCGTATTTAGATTTTCTACCTGCTCATAATTAGGTGAAATATCAGCATATTGTAAGGATGACATTATGATTGGATTTAGGGATTTAATTTGATTTAATTTTTTTTTAATATTTTCAGATCCAGCATCACTTTCATCTCTCATAAGTGAATATGCCAAATCAATAAAAAAAGAATCTCCTGGATTACTTTGTTCTTTCAATAGAAGTAAGCCTAATTTAGCTTCTTCATAATTATTATTTAAAATATCACAAATTATTATTATTTTACCAAAAACAACTGGTGGTGTATCAATTGGTTTTGTTTCTAAAATTTTACAAGCTTCTGCATGACGGTTTCTTAAAAAATTTCCCTCTATCATTTTTATTAAAATAAATTCATTAGATTTTAAATTAGTAGATTGTGTATAATAATATTCTATTTCGTTTAATCTCCCAGTTTCAAATAATTTATTAATTAAAAGTTCAAGAATCTTTTTATCTTGATCTAATGTAACTGAATCTTTATCAATAACTTTTCTAGTAGTCAAAAAGTTGAAGATCATATTTTGAACTAAATGGTTTGGACTTTTTCCAGGAAGTATTGAGATAAAATTTTCCATATCATTAAAATTTTTTCCTTCAAAAATATTTTTCCATGTGTCATCATTATTTACATCCCCAATCTCACTAAGATAAATAGTTTCATTCTCTTTCATTTGTATATTTTTGTCACCAAAGATTTGGGCTGATTGCAATTGAATACAAAAAAAAAGAAAAAAAATAATGACTAAACTATTTCTTATCAACTTGATAATCGCTTTCGATAATTTTAGGTTTTACAACAAAATCAGTTGTACCAAGGTATATTAAAAACACAAAAAATGAAATTACAAAGGATACAAGGATTTTTAAAACTAGTTTATTCATAATTATGTAGTTTTAACATCAAAAATTAATTATACAAATCATACATGATTTCAGACAAATAAGATAGATTACAATGATATTAGAAAAAAAAAATATAGTACTTATAGGAATGACTGGAGTTGGAAAAACAACTATTGGAAGAATTTTATCTAAAATCCTTAGAAAAGGTTTCATTGATATTGATTTTGAAATAGAAAAAGCCTCAGGTCACAAAATAACTGACATTTTTGAAAAATATGGTGAGGATGAATTTAGAATTCTTGAAGGGAAAGTTTTATCAAAAAATTTAGATTCTCTGAAAAACTGTGTTATTTCAACCGGTGCAGGAATTTTGCATAATGACACAATTGTTGAACTCGTGAAAAAGAAAAGTATTAGCATTTTTTTAGAAATTAAAATTTCAAATCTTATCCATAGGTTATCCAATAATTTAAAAAATAGACCAATGCTAAAAAAAGGTGACTTAAAAGAAAATCTTGAAAAAATGTTAAAAATAAGAGAGATAAATTACAATAAGGCTGATATTAAAATTTCAGTCGATGGACTTTCTTTGACAGATATTGTAGGTAGAATTGTCCAAAAACTAAAAAGCTATGAGTAAAATTGAAAAATTACAAGTTAATTTAAAGTCAAGATCTTATCCAATTTATATCGGAATGAATCTGTTAGCTGATATTGAAAAACTTATAAAAAACTACGAGTTTTACTCAAAAATTATAATAGTAACAGACACTAATATTAAAAGAAAACTTAATTATTTAATTATTTCTTTAAAAAGTCGTTCTAGTAAAGCTTTTAGTTTAATAACTCTCCCAGCGGGAGAAAAAACTAAAAGTTTCAATTGTCTTCAGTTTCTTTGCGAAAAAATTTTGCAAAAGAAAATTGATAGAAAAACACTTTTAATTTCTATGGGAGGTGGAGTTGTTGGTGATATTGTTGGCCTAACAGCAAGTTTGCTTTTAAGGGGTATTGATTTTATTCAAGTGCCAACTACCCTGCTCGCTCAAGTTGACAGTTCAGTGGGAGGTAAAACAGCGATAAACACAAAATTTGGAAAAAATCTAATAGGAACATTCAATCAACCCAAAGCTGTTATTATATCGCTAGAAACCTTAAAAAGTTTACCAAAAAGACAACTCCTTGCCGGATATGCGGAAATATTGAAATATTCCCTCATAAAAGACAAATCTTTTTTTGACTGGCTTAAAAAAAATGGTGGAAAATTAATTTCACTTGATCAATCATCATTGATTTACGGAATAAAAAAAAGTTGTAAAATAAAATCAACAATTGTATCGGAAGATGAGAGAGAACTTGGAATAAGAGAAATTTTAAATTTTGGTCACACTTTTGGTCACGCTATTGAGTCATTAACTGGATTTTCCAATCGCATTATTCACGGCGAGGCAATTTTTTTAGGAATGTTTCTAGCTCTAAAATATTCAGACTTTTTAGGTTTCTGTAAACCAAGTGATATTGGTTCATATAAGAAACATTTATCAGAACTTAAAATACCATTCAAATTATCTGATTATAATCTTAAATTTAAACCTAAGGCTTTCTTAGAACATTTAAAATTTGATAAGAAAATAAGTAACAGTAAGATAAAATTTATTTTATTGAAACAATATGGTAAAACCGTAAGTTATATGGTAGATAACGAAAAAATATTAATGAACTTTCTCGAGAAAAATTTAAAATTATAAAATGGACTTTCCATTACACATCTTAATTGGTTCAATATTTGGATTAATAATTCTATCAGCTTTTTTCTCTGGATCTGAAACCTCATTAACATCTGCTTCAAAACCGAGAATGCACAATCTTGCAAGAACGGGAAAAAAAAATGCAAAGATATTTCAGGAATTATTTAAAAATAAAGAATTATTAATCTGTACGATATTATTTGCGAATAATCTTGTAAATATTTTGGCTTCAGCCATTGCAACCAAAATTCTCTTAGAAGTTACAAATAATGAAGGAATTCTCTATGCAACAATTATCATGACGCTGATGATTTTAATCTTTGGAGAACTTATTCCAAAAACTCTTGCACTATCAAAGTCTGATCAATACGCACTAAAAATTGCACCTTTCATGAGAGTATTGGTTTATCTACTTTATCCTCTGACAATTAGTCTAAACTTTGTAGCAACATCAATCTTGAAAGTTTTTGGTGTTAACATTCTTCATTTTAAAAAGGAAGAAGTCTCTGAAAAACGAGAAGAAGAATTGAGAGGAGCAATTGATCTACATGGTGAGGATTCCTCAAAAGATGAAAAAAATATGTTAAAATCAATTTTAGACCTGGATGATATTACTGTTGGCTCAATAATGATTCCAAGAAAAGATATTTTCAGCCTTCCATCTGATATTCAATATAACGAATTGATAGTTAAATTAAAGAATTCACCACATTCAAGAATTCCTATTTGGGAAAAAAACCCAGAAAATATCATTGGAGTTTTCCATATAAGAAAACTCATAGAATTAAAAAGTAACGATTTAAAAACATTTAATATTAATTCATTATGTCAAAAACCATGGTTTATTCCTGAGTCTACAAAACTTGATAACCAGCTTCTTGAATTCAAGAGAAGAAAAGAGCATTTTTCAATCGTTGTTGATGAATATGGAGAGTTTTTAGGAATTGTTACTTTAGAAGATATTATCGAAGAAATAGTTGGGGAGATTGATGATGAGCATGACGTACTTAAGATTTCGAAAAATATTCAAGGAATTAAGTCAATAACCCCTAATAGTTTTTTAGTTAAAGGTGATACATCAATAAGAGACTTAAACAAAGAATTAAATATAAATCTTCCAGTATCGAACGCCTCAACTACAGCTGGACTTATCTTGTATGAGAGCAGAACAATTCCAAAAAAAGGACAGGTCTTTTCCTTTTTTGATTTAAAGTTTGAAATTTTATCAAAAAAAAATAATCAAATTACATTAATTAAAATCATTAAATAGAAAATCATTGAACATTTTCCTAAAATGATATTATAATAAGTTGGGGAGATTTATATGGTTATTCGTGACCTGTTAGATAAGGTTTTAATTAATCAACGTTTAGTTATTATTGATTTAAATAAATCAGCAATGGAAGCTGCAACCACGATGGTTAAAAATAAATGTGGTGCTCTACTTGTCTGTGATGAAAAAAAAGAAGATACTTTAGTCGGAATAGTTTCAGAAAGAGATTTAGCCTTTAGAGTAATTCCAAAAGACCTCAACCCAAAGCGAACAACAGTTTCGAAAATAATGACCAAAAATGTTGAAACTATCTCACCCAAAAAAACAACTCATGACGCCATTCATATTATGAAAGCTCGGGGCTTTAGACATCTACCAGTTGTTGAAAATAAAAAGATTATAGGAATTCTGTCGATGCGTGACCTTTATGATTACGCACACAATGAACTTCAGGATTCACTTAAGAAACACCAAGAATTTATGTTTGGAACAGGTTATGGAAGTTAGATAATTTTAATCGAAAGTGCATGTATATGCTTATCCATTTCCTGTTTTAAAACTGAATATATCTGTCTTTGCCCCTCAATTCTCGGAAGTGCATCAAGTTTAGTTGATTTTATTTTAACTGAAAAGTGCGAGTTTCCATTATTTGGACTACCACTATGACCTTGATGTTTGTGCGAATCATTTGTAACCTCAAGAATCTCAGGTTCAAAAAAATCAAAGAGTTTTTTGTATATTGTTGATTCATTCATATATTAAATAATAAAATATATTATGAGAAAAAAGTCAAACAAACCGTTTATTAATAAATTTAATAATGAAAATAGTATTAAAACGTGTGATGAGCAAGGATGTACCAATCATGGAGAATATGTTGCTCCTAAATCACCTAATAGTAAGGAAAAATATTTTTTTTGTTTGGAGCACATAAAAAAATATAACAAAAGGTGGAATTTTTTTGCTGGAAAAAGTCAAACACAGATTTATGAATATCAAAAGAATGATTTTTTCGAAGGTAGGCCAACGAGGCCTTTTGCTAGAGGACACAGTTCAAAAATAAAATTTCAATTTAAATATGGCTTTATAAAAGAAAAAATAAATTTTAAAAAAAGGGACTTTAGTTTCACTAATAAAAAATCTAAAGCACAACCCAAAATTAATGCTGCTCTAAAAATTTTCTCATTAAAACATGATTTTGATGAAAAGAATCTAAAAAAAAGATATAAAGAATTGGTAAAAAAATATCATCCAGATCTCAATAAAAATCTATTAAACAAAGACTCTAAAATTAAAGAAATAAATAATGCATACAATATTTTAATAAAACACGCCAAGGAAAATTATGAAACTACATGATGAACTTAATATTTTAAAAAAACCAGATAGTGTGTCCTATACAGATGAACTTTTCGGAATAGAAAAAAGGATTTCTGTATCTCACTTTTCAAAAAAAACTGATTTAGTTCCACCAATAGATGAAAGTTATGTGTTTGATGAAATTACAACAATGTCAATTATTGCTGGCTTCAATCATAATAAGAGAGTTCTAATTCAAGGTTTGCATGGAACCGGAAAATCGACACATATTGAACAAATAGCAGCAAGACTCAATTGGCCTTGCTTACGTATTAACTTAGATGGTCATATCAGTAGATTCGATTTATTAGGTAAAGATGCAATTACAATAAAGGATCAAAAACAAATTACAACATTTAAACAAGGGTTGCTTCCATGGTCAATTGAAAACCCTGTTGCTTTAGTTTTTGATGAATATGATGCAGGTCGTCCTGATGTGATGTTTGTTATTCAAAGACTTTTAGAATCTGATGGGAAATTAACACTTCTTGACCAAAACAAAATTATAACACCCAACCCATACTTTAGAATTTTTGGAACATGCAATACATTAGGTGCAGGTGATAATTCAGGTCTTTATCATGGAACACAAAGTCTTAATCAGGGTCAATTGGATAGATGGAACATATTCACCACATTAAATTTTATGAAACCTGAAGTTGAAGCCAAAGTCATTTTAAACAAAATTGGTAAAATTAATAAAAAAATAAAAAACGAAATTAAAAATATGGTCAATCTCGCAAATCTTATTAGAAATTCTTTTACCAAATCTGACATCTCCTCAATAATGTCTCCGAGAACATCAATTATATGGGCACAAAATATTATCATTTTTAATAATGTAGAATTGGCCTTTAAACTTACTTTTTTTAATAAATGTAACGAAAACGATCAAAATATAATTGCTGAACTTTATCAAAGATGTTTTGGGAGAGAACTTGTCTAAATCTAATAAAAAAGAAATTTTAAATCATCAAGAAGCAGTTGCTTCAACTCTTTCCTTCAACAAAAATTTTCAGTTATTAAATTCTGAAAACCAATTCACAGGAAGCCCATTTGAAAAAAGTGAAACGAAAATTGACGAAACTACTAAGAAGTTCACAAGAGGTTGGTTTGATTTTAGAGCATTAAATGTTAAATATAATAATGAAAAAATTTTTAATGAGTTTTTGCCTTTTAATCAAAAAGAACAAAATCTTTTTAAACTTTTTAATTCATCTAGATGCTTAGCTCTTGGTTTTACTTCTTATAAAGGGTGTCGCTTAAATTTTAAAAACTATTTTACTCAATTAGATTTAATATTTGATTTTAAACTAGAAAAAAATGATGAGCTATTTTTTAAAAATTTACTGTTATTTTTTGATTCCTCGGGTACAAAATTTGAACCCTTAAAAAAAATCTATCCAAAAATTTCAAAAGGAGACTTTGATCAACTATTCCAAAACATTTTAGATCAAAAAAAGTTCTCTAAAAAATGTATTGAAATTATCAAAAAATTTTTTTCAGATGAAAAGGAAAATCATATTAATTCAACACAAAACCTTGAAAATACAGAAACAAATCAACAAAAAACCCAACCTAAAAAAGAAGAAAAGCCTGCAATACCTAAAGAAAAATTATCTCAGGATTCAAAAGAAAAAAAAGAAAGAGGTAACGAAAATACTAAGTTTCAAAATCCATTAAGTCAGGAAAAAAATAAATATTCCTACTATACGAGGGAATTTGATTTATTTGTAAATGCTGAAAATCTCTCAGATAGGAAAGAATTAATAAATTTAAGAAAAAAATTTGAGATAGAATATTTTGAAAGCTCAAGATTAATTAATAAATTGGTTAGGAAATTAAACAAACTTTTTAATTCTTTAAATTCAAACGCCTGGAACTTTGATCAAGAAGAAGGGTATTTTGACACATCTAAATTTGCAAGCTTTATTGCAAATCCAGCTCATAGAGAAATCTATAAAAACGAAAAAGAAATTAAAGAAAAGAACACAATTGTTAGTTTGTTACTTGACAATTCCGGGTCAATGAGAGGTAAACCAATCATAATATCTGCAATTACAACAGAAATTATTACTAAAGTTTTAGAAAAATGTAATGTAAATGTTGAAATACTTGGCTTTACAACCAGAGAATGGAAAGGAGGAAATTCAAAAAAAAAATGGATGGAAAACGGTAAACCAAATTTTCCAGGAAGACTTAACGACCTCCTACACATAATCTATAAAGATGCAAACTCCCAATGGTATAAATGTAAAAATAACCTTGGCCTAATTCTTAAAGAGGGATTGCTTAAAGAAAATATTGATGGTGAAGCTTTGCTATGGGCCTACAATAGATTAATTTTTAAACAAGAGAAAAAAAAGATACTTATAATAATATCAGATGGTGCACCAGTTGATGATTCCACATTATCAACAAACTCCCCTAATATTCTTGATGATCATTTAAAAGAAATTGTAAATCAAATTGAGAAAAAAAATAAAGTTAATTTACTAGCTATTGGCATTGGTCACGATGTATCAAAATATTACAAAAATGCCTTTGTTATTGATGATGTAGATAGTTTGGGTGATGTTATTATTGAAAACTTATCCAAAATGCTGATAACAAATTGATTTTTTTCAAGAGGGCTTTTTAGTTGAAAGAATTTTTTTAATTTTCCTTGTTTGATCGTTAAGTAAAGAGTTTTTGAGGCCAAGAATATAATTATCAATACCCCCATTTTTCTCTACTGTCTTTATTCCTTTAGATGTAACTTTAAGTCTTATATTCTTTCCAAGAATTTCAGAGAAAAAAGAAACGTTTTGAAGGTTAGGAAGAAATCTGCGTTTAGTCTTATTGACAGCATGACTAACATTATTTCCTGACATTGGTTTAACATTAGTTATGTTACATTTTTTTACCATTAGTGTATAAAACATAAAATAAGATAAAAATCAATAATCAAACAATTTATTTTTTTATCATATAGTTACTTATGGCCCTAGCAGCACTGTACAAACTCAGTTTGTTTTTTTTAACATTTTCTAAAAACTCTTTAATTTCTTTTTTTGAAATGAGTTCATTAGAGATAAAGTCTTTTACCTTAAAATCAACAAAACTCCATAATCTTTTTATTTTTTGTAAGTCTCTCTCAACAAAAAATTCTTTATTTTTTTTTCTTTCTTTTATAAAACTTTCTATAAAAGCCCATATTTGTTCCATTCCACTTAAATTTAAAGATGAACATGTAAATACTCCAATGTTCTTGTAAGACCTAGGTTTTTTTATTATATGAATTGCATTTTTATATTCTCTTTGGGTTATTTCTGCAGACTTTTTTAGTTGACCATCAGCTTTATTGACAATTATTATATCGGCCATCTCTATAATTCCTTTTTTTATGCCTTGAAGCTCATCTCCACCTGATGGGAGAAGCAAAACAAGAAAAATATCAACCATATTATAAACTTCCGTTTCAGCCTGACCAACTCCCATTGTTTCAACAAATATTATATCAAAACCAGCCTCCTCTAAACAAAGAATTGATTCTGAAGTTCTTTTTGCAACACCTCCTAGATGTCCACTACTTGGTGACGGTCTTACAAAAGCGTTTTTATTTACTGAAAGTTTTTCCATTCTAGTTTTATCTCCTAAAATGGATCCTCCAGAAAACTTTGAAGATGGATCAATTGCTAAAACTGCTATTTTAAAACCTTTTCTTATTAACTCACTTCCAAAAGATTCAATAAAAGTTGATTTACCAACACCTGGCACCCCAGTTATACCAATTCTAATTGATTTATTATTTCCTTTGAATTGTTCCAAAAGCCTCTCAGAGATAATTTGATCCTTTTTTAGTGATGATTCTATAAGGGTGATAGCTTTTCCTAAGTATTTTCTTGAGCCTGATTGAATGTGATTATGAATTTTTTTAATTTTCTTTTGTTCATCTTCATCTATAAAATATTCTTTTTCATCTCTAAAACAAAAGTCATTAGGACTCACAAAACCTCCTGTTTCATTGTAAATTTTTACTAATGTTTTCTTTTCAGGAAATCTCTCTCCATTAATATATCTGGACAAGGATACTGGTGATATTTCAAGGACTTTTGAAAATTGTATATGTGAGATATTTTTTAGTTTAAGATAATCTTTAAGCCTCATAATTAACCATAAAGGTTAATATATCATAATATTTTCATAATTTCAATAGCTGCCTCTGGTATATTTGTGCCTGGGCCAAAAACTTTGCTAACGCCTAGCTTATAAAGATCATCATAGTCTTGAGGTGGTATAACTCCTCCACATATAACCCTAATATTATCAGCATCGTATTTTTTTAAAGCCTTGATTAGTAGTGGAACCAAAGTTTTATGTCCAGCAGCTAATGTAGAAACACCGATAATATGTACGTCATTTTCAATTGCTTGCTTAGCTGCTTCATCTGGTGTTTGGAATAATGGGCCCACATCGATGTCAAAGCCTAGGTCAGCAAAAGCAGTTGCAATCAGTTTTGCTCCTCTATCATGACCATCTTGACCCATTTTAACAACTAACATTCTTGGCCTTCTGCCTTTATTATTTATAAATTTTTGAATATGATCATTAATAGAGCTAACTTTTTCTGTTGATTTTATATTTTGTCCGTAAACTCCACTTATAGTTTTGCTTGATAATGTGTGTCTACCAAAAACTTTCTCCATTGCTTCAGTCATTTCTCCAACCGTACAAAAGTTTCTAGCGGCCTCTATACAAACCTCTAAAAGATTACCCTGACCTCTTGCTACTTCTTCAATTTTTTTTAAATAATTTTTTACTACATTATTATCTCTAGAATCTTTAAGTTTTTGGAGTGCTGTGATTTGTTTTTTTCTTACCTCTTCATTATTGATTGATAAAATATTAATTTCTTGTTTTTCAGTTGGCTTGTATTTGTTTACACCAACAATTATTTGCTCTTCAGAGTCTACTTTTGCCTGTCTCTTAGCAGAGCTCTCTTCTATTCTCATCTTTGGAATACCCATTTCAATTGCTTTTACCATTCCACCAACTTCATCAATTTCATCTATTAATTTATTTGCCTCAGATACCATGCTTGAGGTCAAGCTTTCTAAATAATAAGAACCAGCCAACGGATCTATAACATTTGTGATTCCAGTTTCTTCGGATAAAATTAACTGAGTATTCCTTGCTATCCTAGCTGAAAAATTTGTTGGTAGGGCTAAAGCCTCATCGAAACTATTTGTATGCAGAGACTGAGTTCCTCCAAGAACGGCAGCCATCGCCTCAACAGTTGTTCTAACAATGTTATTGTATGCATCCTGTTCCATTAAAGAAACACCTGAAGTTTGGCAATGAGTTCTAAGGGCCAGGCTTTTGTGGTTTTTAGGGTTGAACTTCTTCACAATTTCTGACCACATAAAGCGTGCCGCCCGCATTTTTGCAATCTCCATAAAAAAATTCATACCAATAGACCAGAAAAATGATAGTCTCGGAGCAAAATCATCAATATCAAGACCTCTTTCAAGTGCAGCCTTTATGTATTCCTTACCATCTGCAAGAGTATAAGCCAACTCTTGAACTTGATTGGCACCAGCTTCTTGCATGTGATAACCACTAATAGAAATTGAATTAAATTTGGGCATCTTCTTTGAAGTATATTCTATTATATCAGCCACAATTCTCATACTTGGTTCAGGCGGAAAAATAAATGTATTTCTAACCATAAATTCTTTAAGAATATCATTCTGGATTGTTCCAGTCAGTTTTTCAATCGGGCAGCGTTGATTAATCCCACTTGCAACAAAACATGCTAAAACAGGTATTACTGCACCGTTCATTGTCATAGACACACTCATTTTTTCAAGTGGAATCCCATCAAATAATTTATTCATATCTTCAACCGAATCGATTGCAACACCTGCATTTCCAACATCTGCAACAACTCTTTGATGATCTGAGTCATAGCCTCTGTGCGTCGCTAAATCAAATGCAACCGATAATCCCATAACACCATTTTTTAGACCTTCTTTGTAAAATTTATTGGATTCCTCGGCAGTGGAAAATCCAGCATACTGCCTAATTGTCCAAGGTCTATTGGTATACATAGTTGCTCTAGGCCCTCTAGTAAAAGGTGGTAAGCCTGGTAGCCCAATTTCATGGTTCAAATTCTTGGTATCATCCTCTGTGTAAAGAGGTTTTACTTTTATACCCTCTGGCGTCTCCCAAGAGAGGTCTTCTAAGTTTTTTTCTTTTAATTCCTTGGAAGCTGAATCTAACCAATTTTTAATATCTTTCTTTGACAACTTATACTCTCTTTAAATAAAATTTTTCATACAAAAACTTGGGAATATATTTTTTTTTTTATTAAATCATCTAATTTTTGTTTATCAATATCGTTATTATTATTTACATCTCGGTGAATACCATTTGTAATTAGCAAAGAATCTAAATTTTGTGAATTTGCACCCATGATATCGTTTTCAAGAGAATCTCCAATGACTAAAATTTTATTTTTTTCATTAAGAAGTTTAAAACAAAATTCGTAAATATTTTTATGAGGTTTTCCAAAGTATTTCACCTTGCCACCTATTTTTTCATAATATTCAGCTAATAAACCAGCACAAATCATGAAGTTTTTTCCTCTTATCACAGTTTTATCTGGGTTTGAACAAATCATTAGTGAGTCAAACTTTATTAAGTCATTTAATATATCTGTGTAATTATCTAAAACATCATCATCACCCCATGGCCCTGTGTTAATTATTATATCTACGCCTGAGGAATAATCTTCCACTATTTCAACATCTAGACCCTCAACAAGGTGAAAGTCTCTTGGTGGTCCAATCAAAAAACATCTCTTTCTCTCATAGTTCTCTTTTAAATTTAACCAAGTTATTTCTCCTGATGAAACGATATGATCATAAAACTCTTTTGTTAATCCAAAGCTCTTTAATTGATCAGAGATTACAGATGCCCTTCTTGGTGCATTAGTTATAAAGAAAATTATTTTTTTTTTATTTTTCAACCTTTTTAAGGTACTCTTCACATATTCAAATAACTCTACACCGTTATGAATTACCCCCCACAAATCAACAAAAAAAATTTTGTAGTCGTCCTCAATCTCTTCTAAGGTTCTTAGTTTTATACAATCTTTCATATTTCTCTGTTAGTTCCAATAAGATCCTCTAATGTTTTTATTTTATTTTTCCTCATCAAATTACTAAGTTGAGATAAAATGTTAATAATAACATTAGGACCTTTATATACTAAAGATGTGTAGAGTTGGACAAGACTGCAACCACTAGAAATTTTTTCAAAAGCATCTCTACCATCAGACACACCTCCCACACCTATAAGAATAATTTTTCCTTTAGTAAGTTTATATGTTTTTCTTATAATTTGATTACTTAATTTTTTTAAAGGAGTGCCAGATAAACCACCATCCTCGGAAATTTTCCAGAAGTTTTTTACTGGCCTTGACTCTAAATTTTCTCTCTGAGTTGTTGTGTTTGTAAGGATTAAGCCGTCAACTATTTGTGACTTAATTACTATATCGCAAATATCTGTTAACTCTTTATTGGTGAGATCGGGTGATAATTTTATAAAAGTTGCTTTTTTTTTTAGTTTTTCAAGATTGTTTAAAAGTTTCTTTAACTGTTCCTTCTTTTGCAAATCTCGCAAGCCAGGGGTGTTTGGAGAGGAAATATTTATTGTTACATAATCTGAATATGGTTGAACCAACTCATAGAGAAATTTATAATCAGATAAAGGTGCTGAGGAACTTTTATTTTTCCCAATATTAACACCAACAATATCGTTTTCATTTTTTTTAAATTTTTTTAAATTTTCTAAAAATATCTCAATCCCACAATTATTAAAACCTAATCTTTGAATTATAGCTTCATACTCAGGAATTTTGAAAACTCTTGGCTTTGGGTTCCCTTTTTGTGGCATTGGAGTTACTGTTCCTACTTCAACAAATCCAAAACCTAATCCAAATGAACCCTTTATTGCTTCAGCATTTTTATCAAAACCAGCAGCTAACCCTATTGGATTTTCAAAATGCTTTCCTAATACCTTAATCTTTAGATTTTCAAATTTTTTTTTTTTTTTTAGCAGATTACTTTTTAATGTCTGTAAAAATAAATAATGCAAGAATTCTGGTGGAAGAAAACTTGTTATTTTTGATAGTAGGCTATAATTTAAGTTATTTAGCATTAAAAAAATCAACCTTAACCACATTTTCTAAAATTAGTTTGTCGTATAAATGAGGAAAGTATTCTCCGTCTCTTGACTTTTCCCAAACTAATTTTTCCCTCAAATTATCAACATCAATTTTTAGTATAACTATCTTTTTTTTTGGAAAATATATTTCTATTGTGCTTTTAAGTTGATTGTACTTTGATAAATGAATGTATCCAGATTTTCTGTCTAATAAATTTCCACAAAAAATTTTATTTCTGTTAAAATATGACCATTCTTTTTCATCCAAAACTCTGTAAACAAAGCTTTTCTTTTTACTTTTGTTCAATTTTAGTCTCAAGAAGCTTAATTGTTTTATCGATACCATAGAATCTAATAAAAGATCCTAATCTTGGTCCTTGGCTTTGACCAAGAATTACTTCATAAAAACTAGAGAACCAATCTTTTAATTTTTCAAAGTTAAGGGACATACCAATATCATAAATTTTTGTTTGTATATCTTCTGCTTTGGCATCAGAAGGGGTATTTTTTAGGGTCTCTATCAATAATTTAAATCCCTCTTTCTCTTTTTCTGAGGGCTGTCTATATTTTTTTGATGGTAAGATAAATTCTTTAAAATAATTAACTCCATAATTTAAAAGTTTATCTATCCACTCATTTTTTTTTTGTTTCATTTCAGGATAATAGTTGTAAATAAATTCCCATAATATATCACTTGATTCTGCGTTACAAACACTTGCTAAATTTAAGATCATATTAAAAGTAATATTTTCTGGAATTTTTTTCTCGTTAAAACTTATAAACCAAAGTGCTCTATTTATTTTCTCACTTTTATCAAGTTTAAGATATTCATGACTTAGCTTTAAGAACTCGTCTGTAGTTTTAGGAATAACATCAAAAAATAATCTTTTAGCTCTATTAGGGTTTTGGAACATAAAAAGCTCAAGACTTTCTTTCGGAGAGAACTTTAACCAGTCTTCAACTGAAATACCGTTCCCAATAGATTTTGATATTTTTTCACCCTTCTCATCTAAAAAAAGTTCATAGGTATAATTTACTGGCGGAGTCCCTCCTATAATTTTATTTATCCTACTTGAAAGTATGTAGGACTCGATCAAATCCTTTCCATTCATCTCATAATCAATCCCAAGAACATACCATCTCATTGCCCAATCAACTTTCCATTGGAGCTTACATTTCCCATCAAATATTGAGGTGTCTTCTTTTTTATTTGTTAAAGGGTTAATATAAATTATTTTTTTCTCTTTAATGTCTAATTCCAAAACCTTTGCTTGCAAAACTTTTCCTGATGACTGACAAATTGGCAAGAAGGGTGAATAGGTTTCTCGTCTTTCTTTTCTAAGGGTTGGTAAAATAACATCAAGGATTTTTTTGTAATTATTAAAAATTGCTTCTAGTCCCTCATTAAATTTACTATTTTTATAATAATTAGTTGCTGATTTAAATTCATATTCGAATTCAAAACTATTTAAAAATTCTTGTAATTTATTATTGTTATATTCTGAAAAAGATGAAAATTTATTAAATGGGTCAGGAATAGAAGATAATGGTTTATCTAAATTTTCTTTGATTATTGCTTTATTAGGTATGTTATCAGGTACCTTTCTTAGACCGTCCATATCATCAGAAAATACAAAAAGTTTTGTTGGCATATCCGATAATAATTTAAAAGCCTTAATTACCATAGTTGTTCTTAAGACTTCACCGAATGTTCCAATATGAGGTAAGCCAGAAGGTCCATATCCGGTTTGAAATATACAATTTTTTTTTGAGGAATTACTTAAGCGCTTTAATAATTTTTTTGCCTCAATAAATGGCCATTGTTTGAAGTCTGTGTTTTTCATTTTAAAAATTAATAAGATTAATATGATTATCAAATTAAAAAAAAATTAATATACATATCTTTTACGTTGAATTCTTTATTATGCTTTTTTTTATTGTATTTTATTTAAAAACCTTTACTTTTTATATTATATTAATACTTATTGGTTTATGGCTAAAAAATTAAAAGGTGATTATTTTTATCTGTCAGCAAATGACCTTATTACTGGGGATGTGATTTATTTGGGTAAAAAAGAATGGAGTAAAGATTTTGATGAGGCTATAAAAATCAATCGAAGTGAAATTGATACTTATGAAAAAATAGCTTTGGATGATGAAAAAAAATGTCTTGTTATTTCACCAATTTTTGTGGAATTGAAGGATGATGGTAATATAAAGAAATTAAGAGACAAAATTCGAAAAGATGGGATAACCTTTAATAAAAAGTAAATGTATAAATACTCTGAAAAAGACAAAAATATTTTAAAAAATAGAACAATAGAATTTAAATACCAAGTTGAACGTCGATTAAATGGACAATTAACTGAAGATGAATTTAAGCCATTAAGATTAATGAACGGTTTATACCTGCAACTTCATGCTTACATGTTGAGAATAGCAATTCCGTACGGAGAGCTTTCGTATCTTCAACTTAGAAAGTTAGCAGAAATTTCTGAAAAGTTTGATCGAGGTTACGGTCACTTTACAACAAGACAAAATATTCAATTTAATTGGCCTAAACTAATTGATGTGCCAAATATTTTAAAAGAATTATCTTCAGTTGAAATGCATGCAATACAAACCTCAGGGAATTGTATAAGAAACATATCCTGTGATCATTTAGCAGGAATTAATAACGAAGAAATTGAAGATCCACGGCCATGGTGTGAATTAATTAGACAATGGTCTACCTTTCATCCAGAATTTTCATTTTTACCAAGGAAATTTAAGATTGCAGTTACAGGAGCAAAAAAAGACAGAGCTGCAATTGAAGTTCACGATATTGGGCTAAGATTAATTAAAAAAAATTCTAAAATAGGCTTCGAAATTTTTGTTGGAGGTGGGCAAGGAAGAAGTCCATTTATTGGAAAAAAAATTAAAAATTTTTTGGAAAAGAAAAACATTTTAAATTATCTCGAAGCAATCTTATCAGTTTATAATGAGTTAGGGCGACGCGATAACATTTACAAAGCTAGAATAAAGATACTCGTTCATGAACTTGGTGAAGAAAAACTTAAAGAACTTGTAGAGGAAAGATACAAAGACTTTGAAAACAAAGAACTTGAATTGAGCCAAAAAGAAATTAAAAAAATTTTTAGTTTTTTTAAACTCCCTGTAAAAAAATCTGTAAAATCCAGCTTGCCAATAAATGATAGTTTGGAGTATAAACAGTGGTTGTCTCAGAATATCTTAGAACACAAAGTAAACGGTTATTCTGTTGTAATAATATCACTAAAACCTCCTGGGAAACCTCCTGGTGATATTAACGCAAAACAAATGTATGGACTTTCAGATTTATCCTATAAGTATTCTTTTGGAGAACTAAGAGTTTCTCATGAGCAAAACTTACTTTTACCACATATTAAAAACTCTAATCTATATGATTTATGGATTGAATTAAAAAAACTAGGACTTTCTACTCCAAATGTAGGTTTAATTTCTGACATTATTTGTTGCCCAGGGATGGATTATTGCGCCTTGGCAACAGCAAGGTCAATACCCATTTCTCAAAAAATTAGTAATTCTTTTAAAGAGTATAATTCTCAGAAGAAAATAGGAAATTTAAAAATTAAAATTTCGGGCTGTATCAACGCCTGTGGTCATCATCATGTAGGAAATATTGGGATACTTGGATTGGATAAAAACGGAGAAGAATCTTACCAAATTACTTTGGGAGGAACTGCTACAGAAAATGCTAAAATTGGAGAAATTATTGGCCCATCTTTTCCTGAAAGTGAACTCATGAATGCTTTAGAAAAAATTTTAGAGACATATAAAAAAAATAAGATTACTGATGAAGAGGAATTTCTTGAAGTTTTTAACAGAATAGGAATAAGTGAATTTAAGAAGGATCTTTATGGTAATTCTTAATAAAGATAAGTTGCAAAAAAATGATTATAAATTTGTGAATGAATTACTGGATATAACTGATTTAAATAAAGCAAAGATAATTGTACCTAAAATTTTATGGAAAGAACAAAAAAAAATTCTAAAAGAGAAAACTGAAAAAATTGGGTTACAAATAAATTCTGATGAATCTATTGATGATATTGTTGATGATTTATCACATTTCAGTTTAGTGCAATTAAATTTTCTTTCTTTTAGAGACGGAAGACCATTCACTTTTGCAAAAACTTTAAGAAGGAAGTTTAAATTTAAAAAAGAGATTCGAGCAGTTGGTCACTTATTACCTGATCAATACATTTTTTTGATAAGGTGCGGGGTTGATACAGTTGAAATAGAAAGTCAAGATGAAGAAGTTTGGGTTAAATTTTTTGAAATGGACGAGGGGCTATATTATCAATGAGAAGCCTGATTCAACATCAGGCTTCGTCAAAAAATAATATGGTTCACTTAGAAAAGATAGAGAACTAGAAGTCCATGCCACCCATGCCACCCATGCCGCCCATGCCGCCCATGCCACCACCTGGCATTGGAGGCATTGGTTCTTTAGGCTCTGGCAGTTCAGCAACCATAGCTTCAGTTGTAAGAAGAAGCCCAGCTATAGATGATGCATTCTCAAGAGCAGTTCTAACAACCTTGACTGGATCAATAATTCCAGATTTAACTAGATCAGTATACGTTTCTGTTTGTGCATCAAACCCAAAGTTATTATCTTTTTGCTCAGATAATTTGCCTATCACTATAGAACCCTCAACACCAGCATTCTCTGCAATCTGTCTGCAAGGTGCTTCAAGTGCTTTTCTTACTATATCAATACCTGCATCTTGATCAGGGTTTTTACCTTTTAATCCGCCCAGACTTTGAATTGAGTAAAGAAGAGCAGTTCCTCCTCCAGGGACTATTCCTTCTTCGACTGCAGCTCTGGTTGCATTTAATGCATCATCAACACGGTCTTTTCTCTCTTTTACCTCTACTTCTGTTGATCCGCCAACATTTATAACAGCAACTCCACCTGAAAGCTTGGCTAGTCTTTCTTGGAGTTTTTCTTTGTCATAGTCAGATGTTGTAGTTTCTATCTGGGTTTTAATTTGTTCACAGCGCGCACCAACATCATTCGACCTTCCACTACCACCAACGATGGTTGTGTCTTCTTTGTCAATTCTAACTTTCTTGCATGAGCCTAAATCATTGATGGTTACATTTTCAAGTTTTATTCCAAGCTCGTCACTTATAACTTGTCCACCTGTGAGAATTCCTAAATCCTCAAGCATAGCTTTCCTTCTATCACCAAAGCCTGGGGCTTTAACGGCAGCAACCTTTAGACCACCTCGCAATTTGTTTACTACCAATGTAGCTAAAGCTTCACCCTCAACATCCTCAGCTATTATTAAAAGAGGCTTACTAGACTTTACCACAGCTTCTAACAGGGGTAATAAATCTTGAAGGTTTGATAATTTGCCTTCATTAAGAAGAATAAAAGGATCTTCAAATTCACAAATCATTTTTTCAGCATCGGTGATAAAATACGGAGATAGGTAACCTCTATCAAATTGCATACCCTCTGTTGTTTCAAGAGTAGTATCTCTCGTTTTGGATTCTTCAACAGTGATGACTCCATCTCGCCCTACTTTATCCATAGCTTCAGCTATTTTTTTTCCTATTTCCTCTTCTCCATTTGCTGATATAGTGCCAACTTGCGCTATTTCACCGGAAGAGCCAAGTTTTTTTGCTTTTGATTTAAGATCGGTTAGCACTTTATCAACTGCTAAATCGATTCCTCTTTTAAGATCCATTGGGTTCATTCCAGATGTAACAGCTTTGGCACCTTGTTTAACAATAGCCTGAGCTAAAACCGTTGCTGTTGTTGTTCCATCACCAGCAGCATCAGAGCTTTTACTTGCAACTTCTTTAACCATTTGAGCACCCATGTTTTCAAACTTTTCCCTTAATTCAATTTCTTTAGCAACTGAAACTCCATCCTTAGTTACTCTTGGAGCACCAAAAGATTTATCTAAAATTACATTCCTGCCCTTAGGGCCCAAAGTCACTTTAACTGCATTTGCCAATGCGTCCACGCCTGCAATCATTCGATCACGTGCGTCTGATCCATAAGATATTTTTTTTGCTGACATATTATCTCTCCTTTATTCTAAAATACCCATAATGTCTGATTCCTTCATAATCAAAAGGTCATCACCATCTAGTTTAACTTCTGTGCCAGACCATTTGCCAAAAAGAACTTTATCGCCTTTTTTAACATGCATTGGTTTTAGCTTTCCATCCTCAGTGAGTTCACCGGGACCAACTGCCATTATTTCACCTTCACTAGGTTTTTCTTTTGCAGTATCAGGAATAATTATGCCGCCTGACGACTTTTCATCACTTTCTAGTCTTCTCACGACTACGCGATCTTGGAGGGGTTTGAATTTCATAAAGAATCTCCTTTGTTAGACAATTCAAAAATGAGCCTTTTTGTTATTAGCACTCATTAAGTTCGAGTGCTAAGATAAATAAGATTTAAGTTTTGTCAACTATTTTTTTATGCCAAATTCCTTAATTATAAAACTTTCTAATTTTAAAACACTTTCATTAATAGTCTCATTCATAGTATTGACTGTTAAGTCAGGTGTTTTTGGTTCCTCATAAGGCGATGAAATGCCGGTAAAATTTTTAACCTCCCCCTTTATAGCTTTTGCATAAAGACCCTTAACGTCTCTTTTTATACACTCGTCCAAAGAAGCTTTAATATAAATCTGCCTAAAAATTTCTGGTCTAATATCTCTAGCTTTTTTTCTCTCACTCCTGTAAGGAGAAATCAGAGATACAATAACAATAAATCCTGCTTGAGCAAAAAGATTTGCAACTTCGGCAGTTCTTCTAATATTTTCAGTTCTATCCTCAGGTGAAAACCCCAACCCACTGTTAATACCCATTCTCAAATTGTCTCCGTCAAGAACAAAAATATTTAAACCCTTAGAAAATAATTTCCTTTCTAATTCTTTTGCTATTGTGCTTTTTCCTGAGCCTGAAAGACCTGTCATCCAAATAATTCCAGGTCTGTGATTAAATCTCAGGGCTCTGTCAATTTCAGTGACACTAAAATTTACTGGTTTTATATTTTGAGTTAATCTTTGATTTTTTTGATCTGGAAAGTTTTCAAGATTAATAATTCCTCCAGCTATTATTTGTTCATCATCTAACAAACAAAACCTTCCTGTTCTTTGGTTTTCCTTAAAATCATCCATTGGAATAAGTTGTTGCGAGTGGATCACAACCTCACACACATCGTTTTTACTAGGCAAAATTGTAGATTTTTTTGAAATTAAATTATCTGTGTCAATTACTTTTTTAACCTCAGTAATATTTACGGTGTACTCCCCAGTATTAATTTTTAAATCGTATTGATTATTCAATTTTAATTTTTTTTCACTAAGCCAAAATAAGTTTGCTTCAAACGTATTCATCAATTTTGGAGGATTTTCGACATGTGAAATTAAATTACCCTTATCTACAAATATTTGATCTTCAAGAGTTATCCCAATGTTATCTCCTGCAAAATATTCTTTTTTTGAATCTGGCCATACCTCAAAAGATTTTAACTTTACACTCTCATTAGATGGCAAAAAAAATAACTTGTCACCTTGGCTAATTTTTCCAGATTCAATTTTTCCAACAATAATTCTTTTATCTTTTTGTTTATAAATATCTTGAACAGGGAATCTTAGTGGTAATTTTTTTTCATTATTACGTATTTTATAATTATCTAAAACCTCACAAAAAGTTTGCCCAACAAACCAGTTAGTATTGTTACTTTTATTTACAATGTTATCTCCAAACTTTGCCGTAACTGGAATAAAACTTTCTACTTCAACACTAATTTTTTTTAGGAATTTTTTTAAATCACTCTCTACCTCATTATAATTTTTTTTGTCGTAATTTATTTTGTCCATCTTGTTTAACAAACATACTACTTTGTTCAAGCCTAATAATTTTAGTAAGTAGGCATGTTTTTTTGTTTGCTCTCTTAAACCCTCATTGACATCAACTATCAGAATGGCAATATCTGCAGATGAAGCTCCAGTTATCATATTCTTGATAAACTCCTTATGGCCTGGAGCATCTATAAATATATATTTTCTCTTATTTGTTTTAAAAAAAATTTGAGTGGTGTCTATTGTTATTCCTTGATCTCTTTCCGCCTGCAATGCATCTAGTAAAAAAGCATATTCAAATTCCATTCCTCTTTTTTCACTAACCATCTTTAATTCTTTATATTTTTCCTCAGGAACCTCGTTGAGATCATACATAAGTCTTCCTATTAAGGATGATTTTCCATGATCAACATGACCAACCATAACAACCTTTGGAATTTCAGAAACTTCAAAATCTTCCATTTACATATAACCCTTTGATCTTAGCCTTTCAAAAACATCTTCTTGTTCATGATCCATAGCCCGACCAGACCTCTCTGAAACTTTTGTAAATTTTAATTCCTCTATTATTTCCTCTAAATTACTGGCTTTGCTATCTATCGGGAAAGTTATATCTTCGTCCCCTAATGATCTATATCTTTTACCATTTTTTGAAAAATACAAATTAACTATAGGTATTTTCTGGTTTTTTATATATCTCCAAATGTCAATTTCTGTCCAACCTAAAAGTGGGTGAATTCTTATGTGTACTTTGTCAGGATAATTAAAATTTGATTGATCCCAAAATTCTGGTGGTTGGTTTTTTGTATCCCATGTTCCAGATTCATCTCTTGGACTAAAAATTCTTTCCTTAGCCCTAGTTCCTTGCTCATCTCTTCTGATTCCAGCTATTATTCCCTTGAATTTAAAATCATCTAATATCTTTTTAAGACCCTCAGTTTTTCTTGCAGCTGACCTGGCAGCTGGAGGAAGTGATTTATCTATTTTTTCAAGAGGGGGACAGCTTCCTTTTATTAGGTTTAAGTTCCATTCTTTTTCATATTTATCTCTAAACACATACATTTCTTTGAATTTTTTCCCAGTGTCAACATGAACTAGTGGAAATGGTATCTTCCCTAAAAATGCTTTAAAGGCCAACCAAACCATGACGTTAGAGTCTTTTCCAAGAGACCATAACATTGCAAGATTTTTAATGGATCTATATGCTTGTCGAAAAATATAAATACTTTCATTTTCTAATTTTTTGAGATGACTATCCATAATTTAGATGTTTTTCTTATTTAAATGAATACCACATTCTGTTTTGGTGTAGTCTTTCCAACGGCCTGATCTGACATCATTAGGATCTTTAACTTTAGAAGTACAATGAATACAACCAATAGACAAATAGCCTTCGCTTAACAATGGATGGTCAGGTAAGTTATTTTTTCTAAAATAATCATCTACATCTTTTTTTTGAATGTTGATTAAAGGATTTACTACGATTTTGTCGTTTAATGCTTCAAATGCGTCTAATTTCTCTCTTTCACCTTTATGATAAGACTTTCTTCCTGAAATCCACGCTGTAAAGTCTTTAAGTTTTTTTTCAAGTGGCTGAACTTTTCTTAAGTTACAGCATTCATCAACATTCCTTTTCCATAAATCGTCATAAGGATCATTTTCCTTCAGCATTACGCTGTCTGGAAAAATGTCTGTACAATTTCTTAAATCCAATTTTTTAAGCAGTTGATCTTTATAAATCAAAGTTTCAGGAAATAAAAATTTGGTGTTTAAAAGAAATATTGGAAAGTCCTTGTCGATGCTTGCAATCATATTCAATATTATTGCTGATTCAGTACCAAAAGAACAAACATAGACAATTTTTTTTCCAAATTCATTTAAAGACTCTCTAATAATATCTTCAGGACTAAATCTAGAATACAATTCATTAAGTTTTTTTACTTGATCAACTATTTGGTTCATAAATGGTAATTAATGATAATATTTTGAATTTGTCAATGAATTATGTAATTATATATATTATACATAAAATTTATGTATTTTAAAATTTTAATTAAGAACTATTAATTAATTATGAGTAATTTTTCGAGTAAAGCTAAGCTTACATGGATAGCGATTAATATTTTTATGATTATTTTAATGATAATCATTGGAGGGATAACACGATTAACAGACTCTGGTTTATCAATGACTGAATGGAACTTAATTTCTGGAATTGTCCCTCCCCTAAATACAAATGACTGGATCATACTTTTTGAAAAATATAAAAACTCTCCAGAATACAATCTTAAAAACTTTGATATTGAATTAAATGAATTTAAAAAAATTTTTTTTTGGGAATATTTTCATAGAATTTGGGGAAGACTTATTGGTTTAATCTTTGTTATTCCTCTTTGTTTTTTTTGGATTAAAAACTTATTATCTCCAAAAGAAAAAAAATTTTTTAGTTTATTGCTTATATTAGGTTGTTTTCAAGCATTTATGGGGTGGTTTATGGTTGAAAGTGGTCTAATTGATAAACCAGATGTTAGTCACTTTCGTTTATCAGCGCATCTGTTGATAGCATTCATTATTTATTCAATGCTTTTATATTTTTTTTGGAGTAATTTAAATATCAAAATTAAAAATATTACTTTTTTTACTGGCAGATATGAAGGACACGTATTTAATCTTAAAATTTCAATTTTCCTTCTTTTAATAACTATATCATCTGGTGCATTTGTTTCAGGAACTAATGCAGGTTGGGCATATAACAATTTTCCTTTTATGGGTGATAATTTGTTACCACCTATTTTATATGAAGAAAAACTATTATCATTTTCATTATTGTTTAACGACATTGGATTTCTGCAGTTTTTACATAGGGTTTTGGCAACGACTACTCTTTTTTTTGTTATTTTTACTGTAATAAAAATTACTAGAACCAAACTCTTTAAATCAATCTTTTCTTTAAATTTAGCACTTTTAACAGCTGTTATTTTTCAGTACGCATTGGGTATTATTATTTTAAAGCTATTTGTCCCGATTACCCTTGGTCTAGCACATCAATTAGGCGCTCTTATCCTTTTGTCAATTTTAATTGTAACTTTATGTGAGATACAAAAAAAAAGGGCGATTGCTCGCCCTTCTATTTAAGAGTAAGTAGGTTAAATTACGTGCTTAAAAACTCTTTCCTATGGAAAATGAAACCTCATCCATCTCAATATCAGCACCATACCCATCGACAGTTGTGTAGTATAGACCTAAATCTAAACCAAATACACTAGTTGAAATAGATGCAAGATAATCTGTGTAAGCGTTTCCACCTTCCATTTCAGACCCTGTAAAACCTGCTGCACCACTGATTGTAAATGGTGTGTTGGGTATAGCAATTTCCAAACTCACATTCTGGTAATCATAATCATCTTGTTGAAATCCTGACGGGGAATATCCGAAATAATAGGAGAGTCCTACATCAGTTATTGTGGTAGGAACAGCCAAGCTTAAGGAACCATAGTATTCGAAAAAATCAACATTTCTTTGACCAAGTGCTGTGTTTTCATCTGTCATTCCAGGATAATCATAATAAAGAAATCCGGCGTCATAAGAAAAATAATCCTCTAAAAAAGGCACAGCTCCGGCAAAGCCTCCATAATAATCTAATTCGTTACCGGATAAAGGGTTTGTTCCACCGGAAACGTTTGAACCCCAAGTACCTACGTAAAAATCTATATAATTTTCAACTAAATTAACACCATAATCAAGACCACCCTGAATGGAAGACTGACCATCATTCTGTTGCTCACCCCTCCAAATGTACTGTGAATAATAACTGACATTTGCTGAGATTGATCCGAAAGGTGGTTCTTCTGGAAATTCAAAAGCTTTTATTTGGTTGGTTGTAAGTACCATGGGTAACGACAAGGCACCCACTATTAAAAATTTCTTAATCATTCTAATCCCTTTCTAGTATTGCACAATATTTAATCATTTTATAAATTGTTTAATTATTAATCATTAATTTATATATATACCCTTTTTTTTTAAAAATCAACGATCAGTAATTAAAATAAAAAAAATTGTTGTTTTTTTGCAACAATAAAGTTTTTACTACAAATTTTTGAATTTTTTATTATTCTTGTGAAATGCTTGAGATTATCTCAATTATTTCTTTTTTGACCTGGATATACATTATTTTCTTTTATTCAAATAGAAACTTTTCATACAAAAATCTTTTTTGGTCAAATAAAATTGTTTTTGAAAATGAAAAAGCACAAGAACTAAGAAAAAAAATAAAGCTTTGCATTATCATACCAGCAAGAAACGAAGAGAAAAATATTACAAAAACTCTAACGTCTATAAATTGTCAAAAATTTAAGAACTTAAGTATTCTGGTGGTCGACGATAACAGTACTGACCAAACAATGAAAAAAATTAATGATTTTTCAAAAAAACAAAAAACTGTTAACCTTTTCATTATTTCGGGAAAAATTCTTCCTAACGGCTGGAGTGGGAAAGTATGGGCATTAAAACAAGCAATAGATTTTTTAAAAGGAAAAAATTTTTCGCATTATTTATTTCTAGATTCAGATATTAG
>MDSZ01211725.1_pt1 | contig 46593 bp, 44 predicted proteins | sample 811201 | NCBI WGS metagenome assembly MDSZ01 (sample SAMN05326647, study PRJNA326480) | marine metagenome | isolation source: seawater | place: Indian Ocean: North | collected 2010 | reverse complement strand
TTCCGGAACACCGAATTCCACAAGGAAATCGGTCATCCTGTGGGACTCTTTCTGTTCCTCCTGAAGAAGTTCTCCACTTCCGCCAGCAGAGACGATCATGGGGGCAGCTCCTTGTTTGAAGAGCCGAATCCCGGTCAGCGACCGAGCCGGATTACCACCCAGAACAACAATGGCATCGGCCTTAATATCCGCAAAGTTTGTCGGTGTCGCCATCTGGAGGGGCCGGACAAGAAGTCTCTGGACCGGTGTAATGCTGAAAAGATACAGCACTGCAAAGCCGGAAAAGAAAAAGCGCTTGAAAAGACGCCTGTCTCGTTTACGCTCAAACCAGTATGCCAGAAGGAGACATACCATTCCCAGAGTCAAAGGGTAGATGCCCCAGACAAGGATTTTTGAAAGATAATGATAGATCACAGCGAACCTTTCCGTTTAGGAATCCCTGAAATAATCAGCAACGACGTCTGCCAGAGCGGATAGACACTTTTCACCAATCTCTTTTGACATTCCCCGGGCGTCCCCCAGAATACCGTTGTGCGTAACGGTGTGGAATCCTTCATCAATGATCTTTTGGATCACTTCTTTATCCAGTTCGGCTGTAAACCCTTTTTCCGCTTTTTCTTCCCTCACCAGTTCCGGATGTAAAAGAAGCATGAGTGAACTTTCGGCAATGTCGGCATGTCCACCCACACGGTCCGCCAATCCACTTTCCTCATCAACGACTTTTTCCCATGTTTTGGCTAGCTCAATAAGGTTGGTGTACGCCACAACTTTGCACTCTTCTTTCACCGCATCATTCAGTTCGTCCAGGATATTGTCCAGTGGTTTGAAGTTGCCGCCGTGGGAGGGGAGCATGCAAATTTTCCTGAATCCGTGACGGGAAAGGCTGACGCAATAGTCACGGCAGACAGCGAGGAAAGTGTCTTTCTGAAGAGAGATCGTCCCCGGAAAACTCATATGATGTTCCGAACACCCTACCCGAATGGTGGGTGCAACAAAGGTATTGCCAAGACGTTCAGCTACTTCAGCTCCCAGACAAGTGCCATGTTCGGCATCCACAAAAAGGGGGAGATGGGGACCGTGTTGTTCCACTGCGCCACAGGGAACTATAACAGTAGTTACACCTGATTCGATGGCAGCGCCAATTTCAGGTGACCGCATTCGCTCCAGGAAGATTTCAGTCATTTGTTTTGTCTGTCCCATTTGATTGCTTTTCCAGATCATACCTGCCTTCGCGGTAATCTTTGTGTATCTGGTTGATAGTCTTAAGGCTGTAGATGAAAACAAACAGGCTTCCGGCGAGAAAACCGAGAATGAATAAAAGAATATACAGGGTGGTATTCAACTTAATGATTCAATAAGGTCTTGTTGAAATTTTCTGTCTGTTTTCGAAAAGTCGTAAAGCCAATTCGTGGGGCTGCCTAATATGCAGTTATAACAGTTGTGTTTTTTCAACTTTCAGATGCTGACTTTACTGTTTCAAAGTGTTCGGTGAAAGTCAACCGGATCTATTTAAAACTGACTCTAACGCCGAGGAAGAGGTTCCCCTTCTATCCAGGGTGCGCCCGCTTCAAGCAAGTCCTGCGCCAGTTCGGACATTTTCTTCTGTGCTGACTCTAAGTCTCTCTTGGCTTCTGCCAACTGATCCATAGCGATCTTCAGGCTCTGTCTGTTGGTTTCCGTGGGGCCGTAAGTTGACTGACCTACGCCACGGGAGACGGAGAAAAGGCGATCACTGATGGTCGGTTTTGTTTTTTCACCGGGTTCATTCTTGGATTGGTTACCGGATACTTTGCCTTCCAGTTCCAGAATTTCCATACGGAGATCATGGATACGCTTGTCAATATCTCCGGCATCGGCGGTAGAGTTTGCCAATGCCAATTTCATCCCTTCTACCTTGGCCTTAGCGTTACTAAAAGCCAAACTAAGCGCGCTAGCAGAGCGGACGGCATCTTCATACTTTCGCCAGAAGTTAGCCACATCAGCAGGCCTGGCACCGGGCAACGCCCCTTTTCTGAGTCGAATGACTTCAAACTGCTCTGTTTTTGACAGTTTTTCTACTTTACCGTTCACCTGTTTGTACATGGTAGCGGTGTATGTTCCGGGCGGCGCCAGGAATCCTCCGGACGGTTCGTCAAACAAGGGTTCTTCGCCGCTGGCTTCCAATTCGATTGCATCCGGGGCCGGGTACCTTAAATCCCAGGCTACTCTATGGAACCCTTTCGTAGCAACTCCAGGAACTCGTCTGACTACATTGCCGCGATGGTCTTCTACAGAGATCCAGATTTTAGCTTCTTCCTCTCTTCGTTCAGCCTCAAGGGCATCCCAACCGGGGAACGGAACATCTCTGTTTTTTTCATTTAAAGACTTTTCTTTTTCCTGCCGGACGTTTTTCACTGTTTTGTAATTGTCTTTCAGGTAGTAAGTAAAAACAGCACCATGAGGTGGGTTGGGTGCAACAAAATGATCAGCGCCCTGATCACCTTTCTGACCGTAAAAGCCTAGGTGTGACCTGGGAATGTACCACCACGTCTTCTTGACCGGGAAAAGTGTCGCTTCTTCTTGCATCTGTTTTTCTGATATCTGTCGAAGAACTGTGTAATCATCGAACAGATAAAAACTCCGACCAAAGGAAGCACCCACAAGATCATTCTCCCTGCGCTGAATGGCAAGATCGCGAAATGATATAACAGGAACACCACCCGTCAGTTTTGTCCACACTTCACCGCCATTAACAGAGAAGTAGATACCGAATTCTGTGGCGGCAAAGAGCAATTCAGGTTTCACATGATCCTGAACAACGCGCCATACCAGTATTCTGTCTGGAATATTTCCCTTAATAGAACGCCAGCTTTTGCCTCCATTTGTTGTTTTGTAGAGATATGGTTGATAGTCACCGTATTTGTGGTTGTCCAAGGCAATGTATGCGGTATTAGCATCGAAGAGATCAGCTTTAATGTCATTTACGTAAGCTGTAGCAGGGACGCCTGGTAGTGAGCCAACTTCAATCTTCTCCCAGTTTTTTCCACCATCTTTGGTCATTTGAACCAGGCCGTCATCGGTCCCTATATAGATCACCCCTTCCTTTATTGGGGATTCAGCAATGGAAGTTATGGTGTTGTAGGTGGACATGGCTCCCACATCCCATGCATTGTCCCAGCTTTGTACTCTTCCCATAATCGGTAGAGCAAAACGTTCCTCGTTACGCGTGAGATCACCTGACACAGCTTTCCAGCTATCACCTCTATTATCGGATCGCCAAAGTCGCTGCGAGCCAAAATAAAGCCTGGTAGGGGAGTGGGGACTGATAAAGATTGGGGCATCCCAGTTGAAACGCTCATAGTCTTCATCGACACCAGGTTGGGGAACAATGTCTACCACTTCACCGGTGGTTAGGTCGATCCTGGATAACGTTCCCTCTTGGCGCTGACCGTACATTATGTCAGGGTTACCGGGCTCAGTGGCAGGCTGGTGACCATCCCAGTCCAGTACTACTCTCCAGTCAGAATTTTGAATGCCCTGAGCATTGTCTGTTCTTGACGGACCACCCTGGGTGCTGTTGTCCTGCGTGCCTCCATAGATATTATAGAACGGTTCAGCGTCATCTACTGCGACTTTGTAAAACTGTGTAATGGGCATATTCTCCATGAATCGCCAGTTTTCTTCCAGATCAAAACTTTCATACAGACCGCCATCAGTTCCCACCAGAAGGTAATCGGGATCATCTGCACGGAAAGCGATAGCGTGGTTGTCACCGTGCTTGTTCTGTTCTTTCATCCGTCGAAAAGTTTTACCACCATCTTCGGAGACCTGCATGCGGCTATCCACAAGATAAAGTCTGTCAAATTTGTGAGGTGAGGCATAGAGCTCTTGGTAATAGTGAGGGCCCGTTGCACCTGAGACTGTGTTTGACCTTTTCTCCCAGGTGGCGCCCCGATCTGTGGAACGGTACACAGCCCCTTTTTTCCGGTCCAGCTCAATGGCTGCGTAAAGAACGTCAGGATTTTGGGAAGAGATGGCGAGCCCAATTTTTGCCATATTGGATGTAGGCAAGCCTTTGGTCATTTTTTGCCAAGTTTCACCACCGTCATTACTCTTGTAAAGCGCCGTGCCGGGTCCCCCGCCCATGTAGGCTGCGATTGTCCTGTGCCGCTGCCAGGTGGCAGCATACAATCTGTCTGGATCTCGCGGATCCATAACCATCTCCGTGGCACCCACCCATTCTTTGTCACCCAAAACCTGTTTCCATTTTTTGCCACCGTCTTTGGATTTAAATACACCACGCTCGCCCCCTTTAGACCAGAGGGGTCCTTGGGACGCCACCCAAATGATGTGGGGATTATTTGGGTGCACCATGATCCTGGAAATATGTTCAGAATCCTTGAGACCCATGTTTGCCCAGCTTTGTCCGCCGTCATCACTACGGTATATGCCGTCTCCGTAGCCAACATGACGACCGCCTACATTTTCCCCTGTCCCTAGCCAGATCGTTTCCGGGTTGTTGGGATCGATGGTAACTGTACCCGTGGAGTAAGAACCCTGATCATCAAAAATAGTTGTCCAGGTAACTCCTGCATTGATTGTTTTCCAAAGGTTACCAGAACCGACAGCTACATACCAAATGTTGTCATCATGAGGGTGGATAGCGATATCAGCGATCCTTCCCGCCATAAGTGCGGGGCCGATCTCCCTAAGCTTGAGTCCAGAAAAATTTTCATCTGTCCAAACAGACTTACTCTGGGCCGGAAGGGTTGTAACTAATAGCGCAACGGTTAAAATGATATTAAATGGTGTTTTTCGGTTTTTCATGATTTCATCCCCACTTCTGATTTTTTGAACTTATGGAATCTACGAGAATTTCTCAATGCGTGATTTCCTATGCTACGGATACGTCCACCTAGTTGCCTACATGGTCAACTGTCAGGGTCGGTATTCCGTCCTTCCAGAGTACAACATAAAGGTCTCCGTACTGGTTATCTTCAATCGTGATTTTCTCAGGAATAGCCAGCAAGTCAATGAGGCCGGGTAAAGTGTTGGAGTGCCCGGCAATGACCACATTCTCACCACAATGATTCTTGAACAGAACGTCTATTTGTTTCTCAGGATCATCTGCCGGTATTATGGCTGCTTCCACGGACCACGCTTTTGACAGCGGGGCTATAGTTTGCCGGGTCCGTTTATACTGGCTTGAGTAGACAGCACCTGCTTCAATATCACTCATGGCAAGAGCGAGTGCTTCGGCCCGTTTGAAACCTTCAGACGTTAGATCAGGGTCATTATCCCCAGGTATAATCATTTTTTCAGCGTGACGAAAGAGATAGACAGCTGCAGGTCTGCACACTTCTTCGGCAGCAACCACAGCAATCTTATCTCCTTTGGGGCTCACCGTAAGGCGGGTGATGCTGCTTAGCCCGAAATTGGAAAGGTCGCCTATTTCCACCCATTTGCTGTCCCTTTCAGGATCAAATTTGTATAGCTTGGTTTTTTGTCCCATAATGATGGTACCGGAAGGGATCCAGGCATAATCTTCTGATCCTTCCAGAGTGTTCATAATAAAGTCAATTTCTCCTGTTTCCGGATGAATGGAATTGATGGACCACGGCTCCTTCTGTTTGCTCACATAACTCATTAACGATTTCTCCGGGATAGGATGGAGGGATCTGCCAATGGTACTGTCCATTACTCTGTTTACCCCATCTTTTAGATAAGAAAGTTGGAGGGTCGGAGGGTCACCTAACACAAAAGAGAGTAGCCTGTTTCTGTCGACCCAGCTGTAGTAGCCTATCTTGAGATCGGGGACAAGAACTTCTCCTTTACCACTCCTCATGTTGTATTTGAATAGTAGCTGAGTCCCGTCTTCCTCCAGTAGAATGGCAGAGAATGTTTGTGTACTCCCAATTTGAAGAGGGGAGTATTCACTTCCTTCTGTATCGGTAAGCCAGGTTTTCCTGTTTCTTCTGATATTATAGCGAACAATATCGGTCTGGCCGTTACGGGTGGAGGTAAAGAGGACTTCCTGGCCATTTTTCATGAATGAAGGCTGATTATCATATCCCCGATTGTCGGAGATATTAACAGGATCTGAAACTGTAAAGAGATTATCAACCGCTTTCAGATCAAACAGGTAAACATCAGTTGCCGACTGTGCAGAAGCCGCGGTGAGAAAGAGTGTTAATGCTAAAAGGAATTTTGATCTCATGCTATTCCCTGCTTCCTACAGACCTTTTCGCAAATAGCGTCTTATGGCGCCTACTGCCCTCTCCACATCGCTATTTGAGTTATAGAAATGGGGAGAGAAGCGAACCCCCGCCCAATCCTCACCTCCCAGGCTAGCGGAGACAATGCCGTCCTCTTCGAGGGCTTTCACCACTTTTGCCGGCTTGAGGTTAGCGGGGCGGAAAGTAACCACTGCTGAACGGAGGGCGCGTTCATTTGGGGTATAGATGTATACACCTTTGATTTTCTGGAGCTCCTCAATGATTTTGGTGGCGATATCCCCACTCCTTTCCTCGATTTTACCCTGACCAATTTTCCGGAGAAACTCAATTTGTTGTCCGAAGGCGTAAAGGGCGGGAGTATCACGTTGACCTAGTCCTTCGTGTGTCTGGGCCAATCCCTCACGACCCTTGTAGGCGCTGTACATGGAAGGCCAAAACCGATCCTGGATAGCTTTGTTTACAAACAGAACGCCGGTCTCTTTGGGACCGCATGGCCACTTGTGAGCGCTGCCGGAGTAGAAATCGGGCTGAATGTCGGAAAGATCGACATCCAGCAGGCCGAAACTTTGAGCACCGTCTACCAGCGTGATTATTCCTCTCTTTCTTGCCATTACGCAAAGCTCTTTGGCGGGGAAGAGATCTCCCACTGTGTTGCTCAAGTGCGTGAAAGAAAGTACACGGGTGCGAGGCGTCATGGCTTTTTCAAACGCTTCCAGGTAGTAGTCGAAACCGGGGTGGGGGTTCAGAGGAAGAACTTCCTTTACAATGAAGCCAAATCTTTTACCTCGTTCTTTCCACGCCTCATTGTTACTGGGATGGTTATCCGAAAAGATTACTACTTCATCACCGGCCTTCAAATCGAGTCCATTGGAGACCCAATTGTTGGACTCGCTGGTGTTACGCGTGATAAGAATCTCCTCCGGGGTCACTTTCAGGTATTCGGCCAACTGTTTGCGTGTATGTTCCTTAACCTCTCTCATCTCTGCCCGGTAGCTCGGGACCGGTTCACTATCGAGGCGCTGAGTGTAATTGTAAACGGTCTCAAGAACCGGCGCAGGGGAGGGGCAGAGATTGGCAGCATTTAGAACTGTGAGCTCAGGCGGCATAAGAAACTGAGATCTTACAGTTTTCCAGTCCACTGTACCGGCAGACGTAAACGGGTAGGTAATTCTTACCGGCTTTGAGCCAAGTAATGTCTGGTGGCTCAGGATTGCGGCAGAACCTCCCATTGCAAAAAGACGGGCAAACTCACGACGGCTCATGGAATGTGTCGCCATAGAGACCTCCACTGTTGAGTTAAATAATCTGAGCTACCCCACGAAGAAGGAAACTAGCAACCGAGGGCGGTAAAACCAACTTGAGTCAGTTGAAACAGGAAATGGTTTCCAGCATCACCGTGTCAACTCCCTTTACGGGGCAACTTTTCATTCAGCATGGCCGTGTGGTAGACAAAGGAAGCCATGATAACAGCATTTTTTTTCAGGTCATCAATGGGCAGTGTATCGTAGTAGTCCATGTTGGTGTGGCCTCCAGTGCCGCCGACCCGGTCCTGCAAAAACTGGAATGCCGGAAGGCCGACCCGATCAAAGGCTACATGATCTGTACTCCCGACACTTTGGGATGAGATAGTAGTCATTCCCAGGTCCTTAAAAGGTTCCATCCAGGATGTAAAGATTTGCCGAACATGTTCATTTTCCTGGAGGTAGATACCTCTATATTGTCCCGGGCCGTAGTCCTGATTGAAATAGGCTGAAAATTTTTTATAGTCCGGTTTTATACCGATCTCAGGGTCGTCAGGATTCCCGAAATGTTTATATACATATTCCCGGGAGCCGTGTATTCCCTGTTCTTCACCTGACCAGAGGGCAATTCGAATGGTTCTCCTGGGCTTGGCGCCCACTACTTTCAGAATACGGACAGCCTCCAATATTACGGCCACGCCGGAGGTGTTGTCGCTGGCGTTGGGGCTGGCGTGCCAGGTATCAAAATGGGCTCCCAGCATGACCACCTCATTCTTTTTGTTTGACCCGGGTATTTCACCCAGAACATTGCTGGCTTTTTGAACTTTCTTACCTACCTTGGTTTCGATCTCTACTTGAATTTTTACAGGGATATTTCTTTCAAGGATCCGGTACATGCGATTGTAGTGTTCAGGGTTAACGGCCACAATGGGCAGGTGAGCCACCGTTTCTTCTCGTGCCCATTTATCGATCTTGGCACCGGGCCGGGCAAACCCGCGAACGGCGCCGGGCCAGCCGCTGCGAGACTCCAGGATCACCACAGCACCTTCCTCTTTGAAGAAAGTGTTCCGTTCTACATTCGTAATCAGATCGGGATTGGCAGGGGGGCGGGGTTTACGGGGACCAGGCGGTAGGGGTTGTTCGGCCTTTTCCCGTAATTCCTCATCACTCCACCGCTGGACACCTTTGCTGTAGCGGGTTAGATCATTGGTTGGCGGTGGCGTCGCCAGGACAGCCTTTCCCTTAAGCTTGCCCTTGAACTTATCTTGGTCAGCTTTTGTCTTGATATCCGCAATAACTACATCAAGTTTTTTCCGGCCGGTGATACCTGGCGTATGGGCAATGGGATAGCCTACCATGACCTGGTAATCAGGTTCCAGGAGATTCAAGGAAAAATAAGTGTTGTCCCAGCTGACGCCGTAATCCATGAACGGTTCTATTTTTCTGTTCTTCAGGCCTATGCGCTTCATCTCATCCATGGCCCATGCCTGGGCCCTGCGCATATCCTCTGAATTGGTGAGGCGGGCGCCTAAAACATCAGTCATATAGGATAAAGTGTTGGGAAGTTCTGAACGGTGAAATCCTTCCTCCCGGATCTTGGCAACCATCTCCCAATCTACTGGATACTGTTTACCAATGTTCTGCCCGTTAACATGTAACCCGGCAAGCAGGAGAAGTGACAATAAAATCGTAAACATAGTGTGGTGGTTTTTCTTCATGGAAATATCTCCATTTCTGGTTGCGATTTGCAAATTAGCTTGGAAAGCATAATGAGAGGGACTACCTCTCTGGAGGAAAACTAAGGAGAGATAGCGGTAAAGTCAATCAGAGGGGAATATGAGATCGGTATTCTATAAATATAAATCCCCACTGGTGAGGGGATAAATTTACCCCGAATTCTGGGGAGTGGGGTGGACGTCGGATTGTGAAGACAAAAACCAACTTAATAGAAAAAAAAGACCAGGGGCTGCGAGGGCATCAATGAGTGGATCAAAACTAGGTTTTTTGTGGAGCACAAGCATTGTTAGATGAAAACCGATTATACTGCCAACTGCTATCATTCCTCCCAATCCATCCCACCTCCATGCGGTAATCAAACCTATGATAACACCTAGAGGGAAAAAGGATAACGCAACCATTTCACCAAACGTAGGTGAGCCTGATGATGGTTCTGAGCCAAATAGATGTCCACCAACCATAAACAATAAAAACGCAATGCTCGCTAAACTGGATATTCTGGCTATCCAGAGGATGGTGATCGAGAGTTGATTATTATTCATTGTCCGTTTTCTTTTTCATCCCCACCGCCCCTCCGTCACTTTCCAGGTTGAAATCCCCAATTAGAATTTTTTGTGATCCGTTCTTTTATGGGTAAGCAACCAATCGTACAGTTCCTGCTTGGCGTAAGTCTCCGTCCAAGAATCATGATAAGCGTTGGGATATAATGTATAACGCACTTTGCCCTTAACTTTTTGAAGTGCCCTTACCATTTTTTCAGATTCTTCGGGCAATACTACCTTATCCCGTGCACCGTGAAAAACCCAAATTGGCAAATTTTTCAAGAGACTGGCGGTGGAAGGATCACCGCCACCGCAGATGGGTACCGCCGCGGCAAACAGATCAGGCCTTTTAGTGGCTAAAGCCCAAGTACCATATCCACCCATACTCAATCCTGTAATATAGACTCTGTCTTTATCAACACGATAATTATTCAATGTTTTTTCCAAAAGATCTAATAAAGTTTCCTGAATAATCCCATCCCTCCAGTCATAATCAGCGGGGCATTGGGGCGAGATGGCAATGAAAGGGAATTTTTTTTCTTTTTCTACAATTTTCGGAATGCCATGAATTTTTAACAATTCGAGATCATTTCCTCTTTCACCTATCCCATGAAGAAATAAGATTAGAGGCCAGTTGGTTTCCTGATCATTATTGTAACTCTCTGGCAAGAACAGTAGATAATTCAGGTCTACCTCTTGCACAATCTTATTATCCACCTTCATTGGCTCTTTCTGGCAATAAACAGATGTGAGAAGAAAAATGCTTAATAATAGTTTGATTGAGCAATAACGTGTCATTAGTGGTGTCAATAAATTTCGGTTTCCCTATTCTTTTTTATCTCTACCATACTGTTGTTACTATTTGACCCCCGATTGAGAATTAGGTTTATATCCAAACATCATTGGGGGCAGTCATTTTACCGCCTGATTCACCAGTATTTATTACACCCTTAGGTTCAACAAGCATTATTTTACATTCGTTTTCTGCAAAAGGCTTATGTGCAACACCTTGCGGAACGACAAACATTTCCCCTTCTGACAAGTCTACCATACCATCTTGAAACTCAATGTTCATTGAGCCTTCAATCACTATAAAGACTTCATCCGTATCATCATGTTCGTGCCAAATAAACTCGCCTTTTATTTTGGCGAGCTTGAATTGATAATCATTCATTTCTGCAATTACGTGCGGGGACCAGTATTTTGAGAACATTGAGAATTTTTCTTTTAGATTGATTGTATTTAATGTCACTTCAGAACTCCTTGAAGAATGTTTGAAGAATGTGGTGCTTCTTTCATCCCGACCGTCCTCCCGTCATTTACCAGCTTGAGATTGGGAAAGTGGTTGAAAAAGCTGATGTGTACGCATAATGGGAAAACTACCTTTCTGGAGGCAAACTAAGGAGCGATAGCGGGAAAACCAATCAGGAGGTCTAGAAACAAAAAAGCCCCTTTCTGGGGCTTTTTTGTTTACAAGTGAGTGTATTATTGAACTACGATTTTCTACTATTTAGATAAAATAAAGTAGAAAAAACAAAATTCATTCCCGTGCTAATGAAGTTTGGAGCGGTAGATGGTGATATTCCCACAGCAATGTCATACACTCCCATAACACCAAATAGTCCCCAAAAAACCGCTGATACCATCCCAAAATTTGAGAGATTTTCTCCAGCCCACATTGGGAGAGTCCAATGAAGTGTGGCAAGTGCGGCCATTGCCATGCCCATATACCTCATTAAAACTCTTAAGTCAGGTGATGAATTCCAGCCAAATGTTTCTTCAACCATCGAAGGTAAGAACCACATTTGCAAAACCCACAATACCATGAAACCAGCTGCAAGCTTAAAGACTAATGATAGATTCATGTTGACTCCTTATTGTTAGTTAATCGATAGATGACTCGAGATTTAATCAAATTTCAAAATAATTATATCACGATTGGATGCTTCTTTCATCCCGACCGTTACAAAAGATTATTGTGGTGGTTTCATCTCATTGAGTGTAAAAAATTCATGATACTCAATATATGGTTCCACCATTTTTTTGAATTCTGGATCTGATGCTCGTTCCGCCATCGCTGCCATATCGACATTTTTCATGATTATGATTGCAGTATTATCATTAGCCTTCCCATATAGGAAATTACCATTATTTACCTGCTCCTGATTATCTTCATGAGAAAGAAATAAATTTTCCCATGTTTCATAATCACATTTTAAATGTGCAATTGATGCCATATTTACTTGTTCCATGTTTTTGTCCTCTACTTTTTCATTATTTTGATATAAAGGAAAATTAGATTATTAATTTTTTCCCCTTCATGTGCCATAAACAGTTTATAATGGCAGTAGTCTATTATTACTACGGCATTACCACGTACATTGCGTCAATCAGAGGTAGGAGGGTGATTTTTTCAGGAATATAGGGAAATAGTGGAAGCCAATCAGGTTATGAGCCCGATATAAATACCAAAAATTATACCACTATGTGGGTGCTTCTATTATCCCAACCATCCCCCCGTCACTTACAAGAAGGAGTAACATCTTAAGGTTTAAGCTCTCCGTTTGTTACAAGATTCCACTCTTTCGCAAGATCAGGACTGTTTAATTGAAGATTATTTTCCTTGGCAGCGATGAAGCGTACTGCCATACTTGGGAAAAGAAGTCGCCCCTTCACCGAAGAATAACCAACTTCGCGCATCATTTTCTTGTATTGACGGGTAGTGCCGAAATGAGCATATGTCTTGGTCAACCATTTCCAAGGGTGGTCGCTTTGTTTGCAGACCACTCGTGCGTATGTCCCAACCCAGAGTTTCATCCACAACCAGCCGAGCCAGCCGTGCAGGAAGTTTGCTTTTCCAGCATCACAAATCAGCAATTGACCACCGGGCTTCAATACCCTGAGCATTTCCTCAAGCCCTTTGCGTTTATCTTTGAAATCACGGAAGGAGAAGAGGCAGCATACGACATCAAAGGCGTTGTCTGGTAGAGGTATTTCTTCTGCAACACCCTCAACGAAATGCGCCTCATTTTCCCCACGCGCTTCACGCGCTCCGTTTACACGACCTCGCGCCATCTCAAGCATGGCCGGTATTGGATCTAGACAGGTCACTTCGCAACCTTCGATTCGTTCAGCGAATGTACCGGGCCCACATCCAATTTCAAGAACTGAACTTTTTACAGGGATGAGCGCTCTGACTCCCTTGCGCCACCGTTGATCTTGACCTAGTGTTGCAAAGCGGTTGATTCGGTCATAAACAGGGATAGTCGCTTCTAAATTGGCCTGCAATTCAGACCATTCGGAGTCGCCGATGTGCTCCATTGTTTCAGCCATAGCGAGGGAATTTTTCATTTTTTCAAAAAATTATATCACGATGTGGGTGCTTCTTTCATCCAGACCGTACCCCCGTCATTTACCAGGTTGAGATTGGAAAATTCGTTGAGAAAGATGATGTTGCAAGGTAATTGAAAATTTTCATTCAATGAAATCCCCTTATGGAACAAAGGCAAAGCCAAAAATAGGCATTGGATACGACAGCATTATGCCCTTGCTGGTTAATCTTTCACCTTCAATGGAAAAGGAGTCTTTAGTCAATATAACCGGCAAAGGTAATATCCCTGCCCATGACTTTTTTCTCTTATACATAGAACCGCCACTTGAAATCACGCCTATCCCAAATCCTCCAGCGACAATACTCACAAGATTGAGTTGTAAATCACCATACCTCAGTTTTGTACCATCTTTCATTTTTCTGGAGCCGTAGGTCAATCCTATAAAAGGTAAGACTGGTAATTCACCATGTGGAATAACTACAGCAAAACTTACCTGTAAATCCCGGAAGCGTTGCTCATTGCTGTTTTTCCCAATCTGATACGAAATAGTAACATATCCACCGGGGAAGGAAGAATTGCAAGGGCGACATTCGTTTTGTCCCTCAATAACAGTAATAATAGATAAAAGTAGAACTGTTTTCCTTATTATCACTCTACCCCGTCACTTACCAGGTTGAGATTGGGAAAGTGGTTGAGAAAGCTGATGTAAACGCATAATGAGGAGCTTAATATTGGAAGATTATCAATTATTTATAAAAAGATTCAAAATATTTTTCTCTTTCATCTTTCATCATTCCAATTGTTTCATCCATAAACCTATTTCTATCATCACGAGTTTTAAACATCCAAATACAAATTGTATCTTTGCTATGATAAATAGCTTTTAACTCATCATCAATTTCGCATATTTCTGTGGGAATTTCAGTTTTGATACATATCATTTTGTGATTCCTAATTATATAATTAATATAATTTACAAATACCCACCCTTCGGGTTATGAGCCCGATATTAATACCAAAAATTATATTACAGTGGGTGCTTCTTTCATCCCGACCGTACCCCCGTCATTTTCAAGATTGGGAAAGTGGTTGAGAAGTCTGATGTAGAAACATAATGGAGAAACTACCTCTCTGGAGGCAAACTAAGGAGAGATAGCGGTAAAGTCAATCAAGAGGGTCTAGAAACAAAAACCCCACGAATGTGGGGATATTTATAATTGTTATAAATGCAATTTCATCCCTATATGGCTATCATTAAATCCTAATGCCTTATAAAACTCAATTGCATCAGGTCTCTGCTTATCAGTTGTTAATTGAACCAAATGAGCACCCTTATCCCTACTTCTATTAATTGCCCATTTGAAAATCTTTTTTCCAAAACCTTCTCCTCTAAATTTTTTGTGAATTCTTACTGCTTCAATTTGGGCTCTGAGACTACCTTGATATGTCAAATATGGTATAAAGGTAAGTTGGAGGGTGCCTATTATATCTTTATTATCATTTTCAAGAATTATTAATTCTTGGTTTTTATCTTGAAGAATATTTTGAAATGCATCGTAATATTTTTTCGGTAATGGAATTTTATAATCCTCTCTTTTGGAACCAAGTTCATCATCTGCTAACATTTTTACGATACTTGGTATATCAGCCTCTTTTGCTTTTCTGAATATTAACTCCACATTATTCTCCATATCAAAATCTACCCATCAGGTTATGAGCCTAACCTAAATACCAAAAAATTATATCAGAATGGGTGTCGGTCTTATACATCGCACGGTACCCCGTTCGTTTTCGGGTTGCGGTTGAGATTTTAGGTTGAGAAGCATAATGTTGAAATCGGAGTTACTATACCATTCACTATACCATTACTATACCATTTGTAGTATACCATAAGGGAGCCTTCAGTCTGACGCTGACTACGCTTTCCGAAGTTACGAATGGGGGGAGCTTTGAAAAAGTTACTGAGGGTATAAACGAAGAACCCGTCGTTGCCGACGGGCTCATTCAATGTCGGGGTGATAGGATTTGAACCTACGACCCCCTGCTCCCAAAGCAGGTGCGCTACCGGGCTGCGCCACACCCCGGAAAAGTGACTAAGTTATATCTTCTCTATTTATTGCTGGCGTACTTAATGCCGCAGCCGAGGGCCTTGGTGGAAGCCGTGGTTATCTTTTCGCCAGCAACCATAGCGTTAATGGCATCCATCAGGTAGGGGTTCTCTACCTTTTTAGGCCTTCTGGCATTGTCATCTATGGCGCCGCGGTAGACCAGTGTACCTTTATTGTTGAAAAGGTAAATGTGAGGTGTCTTGGAGGCACCGAAGGCGGAAGCCAATTTCGACTCCTTGTCCAGGGTGTAGTAGAAATCGTACTTTGCTTTCTTGGCTCGGGCCTGCATGTCCTCCATACCGTCGCCTTTTTTCCGGCTTCCCTGGTTGGGGTTGATGGCGATCATGCCCACACCTTTTTTCTGGGACAGCTTTGAGACCGAAATATACCGGTCCTCCCAGGCGTCTACCCAGGGGCAAGTGTTGCAGGAGAAAACAACCAGCAGTCCATTCTCACCTACGGCATCATTCAGGCTCACCTTTTTACCGCTCACGTCAACCATCTTTACATCTGCCATTGGAATATCGGAGCCAATCTCCAGCTCGCCCGCCACGGCAGCGGTCACCAGCATCAATGGGACTATCCATATCAAGGATTTTCTCATGACTTTACTCCTTCGTTAATTGCTTTTTCAAGTGCTTCAACAAATCTTTTTTCAGACTTTTTTGCCTCCCAGTAATCTACAACATTTCCCGAATTCTTACCGTATACGATGGTGAAAGGGAGGGCCCCGGACCATTCCCTGTGGATGCCGTCAATAAATTCATTATCAGTCTGATTTTTTATAAAAGAGAGACCCTTTACTTCCTGCTTCTCAAGAAATTCCAGTGCCCTCTCTTTTTCATCCAGCCAGTCGGCTGAGACAAACAGCACAACGGCCTCATGGGCATATTCTTTGGACAGTTCCACGATCATGGGAAACTCCTCCACGCACGGGGCACACCAGGTGGCCCAGTAGTTCACAAGAACAGCCTTTTCTCCCTTGTGTTCCGCCACGGCAGTGAGTATGTCTTCAGCGGTGACCTCCTGGAGGTCAACAGGCGACCGGGAGCAGGAAAAAGAAAAAAGGAACAGTAGCAAAATTCTGCTTCTTTTCAATAGTCTAAACAGTTGCATTGATCAACTTCCTTTTTTCAGTGCTGCACAGTGAAGTTCCGCTGTAACATGATGCCTCTGGGAAGTATCTCCCAGTTGTGACCGGTGTTGAACAGATCCATCCCATGTTGGAATCGAACTTCATGCTCGACCGAAAGTTCCGGCTCAACGAGCATGAGCCGTTCCTCCGCATTCGCTCCGCCACTAATTCTCGACTTTTTCCGTTTCGGCTTCGGCCTGAGGCGGTTCTTCAATCAGCCCCTGGGCCATGACTGTCCACTGGCTCCTATCGGGCGTGCGGCCAAGCTCCATTCTGTAGAGTTTCCCTGTGGCTGTGTCCATCATGTAGTGCCAGTGGGTCCGGTCGATATTGAAAGACTGCAGCTGAAACCGACCTGCAGTGGTACTTCTGGACATCTCATCCCGGAGGAACTGCTCCAACTGTCCCAGGTAGACCTTGATGGAATCATCCTGAGGACTTGCTGTGGCTGTTACCACCATAAAGCAAGCAATCAGCAGAGCGCCGGTGAGGAGTCCCCATGCGTAACGTTTCATCTCATCTCTCCTTAGTTTGGTTTATAACTAACGTGATCGTTCATATTCTTCCATCCTCCTGACGAAATCATCTTCATCCGTAGCCTGAAGGAGTGGACTCATTTCAATATTTTCCTTCATGGAAATCTTCTGTACAGGGCCGTAATCGTGTCCCGAGTAGATGGTAGTGTTGCCGGAAAGGGTTAGCAGCTTTCCGGAAACGGAGCGGTAAAGCTGCCTGGTGTCGCTGCCGGCGCCGATGGTTCGACCGGTTCGACCAATGAAAATAGTGTCACCGCTGAAGAGAGCATCTTGTACATGGAAGCAGGTACTGTCTTGTGTGTGCCCCGGTGTATGTATGGCAGTGACAGTGAGCCCGCCGATCTGAACGGTGTCACCATCGGAAAGGGACTGTTTATTCAGCCATCTTTGGGAGCCATCCAAGGCACACACTTCTGCGTTTGGGTAAGCGGATATATATTCGTCCAGATGGGCAGTGTGGTCAAAATGAGTATGTGTCAACAAAAGTTTTGATGGAATGAGACTGTTTTTTTCAATGGTAGATTTAAGACTGTTTAGAGGTACTGAAGCATCGACGATGGCGGCGTCAGGAGAGACACCATCAGAAAAAAGGTAGGTGAAATTGTTGTCGAATCCACCTTCAAATGTCCAGATTTTCATGGGCTGGTCCTCAGTCGAATATTGTAAAATGTACGATGATGTCCTGTGCCAGTGAATTAATTTCTTTTTGGGTTCGGCCGGCAGTTTTGAAAGCTAATAAAACCATAACAAATCAGAAAGAGGTCCTCGAAAAAATATTGGCCCCTCTGGCAGAGGAAGGAATTGAGATATCAGGCATCGACCTGGGCACCATGAAACTGGACCGGGAAGCGGCACTGGCCCTCCAGCGGGAAGTGCGCATGATGGTGATGCGGGGACAGCACACTACTGTTGACCTGGACGGGGTGGCCATTCCGTTGAGTCCGGAAGAGATCAATAAGTTGCTGAAGGAGATACTTATTCCATATCAGAAATCGGGAGAAACAAAATGAGAACATCAGGTATTTTTATGGTGCTTGCGGGGAGTGCTATTATTGTTTTTTATATTATTTATGAATTACTGAAAGTCATAGTTTTCATTCCAAGTAAGATGAGGATTGCCGTAGCCCTTATCGTTCTGGGCGGTCTGTTATTGTTGGGGAGTGTTATCAAGGACAGGGTGAACGATTCAAAAAAAGAAACTTTCAAAGGAGTTAGATCATGATACTCACAACATCTTCCAATATACCGGGTTATACTATCACTGAAACCAAGGGTTTAGTGAAGGGGAGTACCATCCGTGCCAGGCACGTTGGGAAAGATATTGTTGCTTCTCTCCGGACCGTCATTGGAGGTGAGATAACAGAATATACGGAAATGATGGCTGAGTCCCGGGAAGAGGCTCAGCAGCGGATGATCGAGCGGGCTGAGGAGATGGGTGCTAATGCCATTACAGACATACGGTTTGCCACCTCCATGGTCATGTCCAACACTTCAGAGATACTGGCTTACGGGACAGCGGTTATGGCTGTCAGAAGCTGAACAGCCAGTAGTTCACGACTTTTTCATTTTTTCTACGGCCGCTTTGATCTTGGCCTGGCTTTCCGGCGTTTTCCACTGACGGATAAATTGGTCTATGGAGTCACCCTCTTTTTCATAAAGTTCCAGCGCCGGTGCATTGAGATGTTTTTTCAATCGTTGAAAGGGGGCAAGGGAATCCGCCAGCGAAGTTGACATTTTTAGTGCCTCTTTTTCGGCATCATTACTGATCTTGTTTAACATACCGAGCGGAATCGCTTCTTCCGGTGAGTAGAATCGGCTGAGGGAGGTCACTTCAAACTGACGGTGGACCGGGACACATTTTCGGACAGCCGCCAGGGCAAATGAGGGGAGATCGAGGCCCAGAGCCAGTTCATTCATTCCCATTTTGTAGTCACCTGGCACGCCAATACGGTGATCACACGATAGAGCCAGGAGGCACCCGCCGGCTACAGCGTGACCATCTACAGCGGCCACAACGGGACCTGGAAAAGTCATAATATTCATGATGGCACGGCCCAAAGTTTCGATAATCTTCCAGGCATTGTCATCGTCTCCTTCCATGAGGTTCACGATATTCAGGCCGGCGCTGAAAAAGCGGCCGTTACCTGTTAGAACCATACCGTCAAAGCCGTTGTCCGGGATGCAGGCATCAGCCACGGCGGTAAGAAACGGCAGATCCATGGCGTTAGCGGGACCGTGGTTCATACGGAGGACTTTGATCCTCCCTTCAATGGTTGAATCTATCATCTGTCTGTCTCCCTCGTCATTTCAAAACAATTTGATGTGGCTGGACGCCCTCGTATTTTCCGTTATCTAGTCCGGCTTTTCAACGGGTATTTACAGATGATGAATGTTCAACAGTCCGCCTTCGTCGCTGCACAACGAATCAAAAATTACGTTCTGGAGACGCCGGTTGAGCATTCTCTCTGGCTCAGTGAGGAGACAGGTGCTGACGTCTGGTTCAAGTGTGAAAACCTTCAGCACACCGGCTCCTTCAAATACCGAGGTGCGGTAAACAAACTGCTTTCTCTCTCAGCTGCTGAACGGTCCGCTGGTGTGGTGGCTGCTTCCACGGGAAATCACGGCGCCGCTGTGGCTCGGGCCATGTCACTTCTGGATACATCCGGCGTCATCTTTGTGCCGGAGAACGCCTCTCAAACAAAACTGAAAACCATTGAAAAGTACGGTGCAGAGGTTAAGATGGCGGGGGACGATTGCGTGGTGGCGGAAGCGGCAGGGCGCCGTCATGCAGAACAGAACGGCATGGCCTATGTTTCGCCTTACAATGATCTTGACATCGTAGCAGGGCAAGGGACAGCAGGAGTGGAACTCGTGAACCAGTTACCGAACATGGAGGCTCTTTATATCTCCCTGGGAGGCGGTGGACTCATCTCCGGAATGGCCGGTGCAGTGAAGGGAGAGAGGAAAGTATCTGTAGTGGCATGCTCACCTGAGAATTCACCTGTCATGCATAAATCCGTTGAAGCAGGGAAAATCCTGGATCTGGAATCTAAACCTACCCTGTCAGACGGCACAGCCGGTGGTGTGGAGGAAGGGGCTATCACTTTTGAGCTTTGCCAAAAACTTGTGGACGATTATGTTCTCATCACGGAGCCTGAGATAGCCGACACGTTTGGGGCATACATGAAAAACCACAGTATGATGATCGAAGGGTCCGCCGCTGTGGCTATTGCAGGGTTTCTGAAACAGAAAGACCGGTGGCCCGGTAAGCAGGTGGCAATTGTGCTGTGTGGTGCCAACATAAGTAAGGAGACAATGGAGGAACTTTTGTGAAAACATACTCTCTGGATCAGATCAAGTCAGCTCTGGAAGGGGTGGACCTTATGCCTCTTATTGAAGAAGGGTTCGTGGCCTACTCCGATGGACGCTCCGTAGTACCGCCGGTTGGGGAACTGGTGTTTAAAAATCCGCCCGGCGATGTTCATATCAAATACGGCTACATCCAGGGAGATGAATATTACTGCATAAAAATTGCCTCAGGCTTTTATGATAACGAAAAACTGGGTCTTCCCGGCGGTAGCGGTATGATGTTGCTGTTCAGGCAACAGACAGGAGAGTCAGTCTGCGTGCTGCACGATGAGGCGTATCTCACTGATATCCGGACAGCGGTGGCTGGGGCCATTTCGGCCAAACTGCTTGCACCGGAGGATGTGAGCGCTATCGGCGTTATTGGTACAGGTGTTCAGGCGAGACTTCAGGTGGAACATCTGGACGGTGTAGTTGCCTGCAAGGAAGTGGCAGTGTGGGGGAGGACACCTGAAAAGGTGGCACTTTATAAAAGTGATATGACGTCCAAAGGTTACACTGTTACCGTTTGTGATTCACCAGCAGAAGTGGCTCAGCGGAGCAATCTCATCGTTACAACAACGCCGGCCACGGAACCGTTGCTTAGCGATGATGACATTTCTCCTGGTACACACATTACTGCCATGGGATCCGACACTCACAAAAAACGGGAGCTGGATGGTGCTATTCTGGCCAGCGCGGATCTTGTGGTGGCGGACAGTATTCCGCAGTGCCGGGAGCGGGGAGAGATTGCCTGGTGTCTCCGGGAAGGGTCAGTTTCAGAAGTAGATTTGGTGGAGTTGGGCAACGTAATCAGCGGTAAAACACCGGGGCGGACTTCCCCCCAGCAGATTACCGTTGCTGATCTCACTGGGGTGGCTGTGCAGGACATCCAAATTGCAACTGTAGTTTATAAGTCTTTGGATAATTGACACCGTGAAAGGAGAATAAGATGAAATTCAAAACATTTGAATTGGAGCGAAACATGTCCGTCTGGGAAAACGCGGTGGATTACAACCTGTCCGAAAGTGGTGTCCATCCGCTGGCGCTTAAAGATGTTTTAACGCTGGAGGAATTGGAGGAGATTTCCGGTATGGAACTCTATTACACCGAGGCTAACGGTACAGTCCTCCTCCGAGAAACGGTGGCGGCCATGTACCCCGGCTCTACGCCCGATCATGTTCTCATCACCAACGGCTCCGCTGAGGCCAACTTTCTTTGCACCATGACACTCCTGGAGCCGAGGGATGAACTGATCTATATGGTACCCAACTACCTTCAGATCGGAACACTGGCCAGTAGCATTGGCGTGGAGGTGAAAGAGATCCGGCTGAGACCGGAACTGAACTGGCAGATGGACCTCGATGAACTTAATTCACTTGTGACGTCCAAGACGAAGATGATTGCTGTCTGCACCCCCAACAATCCTACAGGTGCCATCATGTCCACGGAGGCTATGGCTGAAGTACGACGTATTGCCGAGGAGCACGATCTATATCTACTTTCCGATGAGGTATACCGGGGTGCCGAACTGTCTGGCGTGGAATCATCCACTGTCTACTCAGGGCGGAAAAAGGATATTGTTAACTCAGGACTTTCAAAAGCATACCGTCTCCCGGGGCTTAGACTAGGGTGGTCCGTCACCGATCCGGACACTATCTGGGAACTGTGGAAGCTTCATGATTATACTACCATCTCACTGGGGCTTGTGAGCGACACCGTAGCAAGCAAGGTGCTCCAGTCGGAAAGGAGGAAGGAACTTCTGGCCGGGACACACCAGTTTCTTAATACTAACCTTGCCCTACTCACGGAATGGATAGAGAGCCAGGACGGCCTGTTTTCATTTACACCGCCGGAAGCGGCGGCCATTGCCTTTCCCAAGTATCATCTGGACATTCCTTCAATTGAACTGATCGAGAAGATCCGAGATGAGAAAAGTGTTCTCATCATGCCAGGGAAATGGTTTGGGGTAGAGCAACATGTTCGCATCGGCTACGGCACTCCGCCGGAGCTCCTGAAAAAGGGTCTTGCCCTAATGGGGGAGACTTTTAACAGCATGCGGGAGCCGGTACCGGCGTAAATCTCCCTTTTCACCCTTTAATTGTTGCCATCTTTGAGCGGGGGTAAATTTGGCGTCAGCCCCGGTAGCTCAGCCGGATAGAGCAACGGACTTCTAATCCGTAGGCCACAGGTTCGAATCCTGTCCGGGGTACCACTCGAATAGTCAAACTATTCAACACCTAAACTGTGCTTCTTTTATCAAACAAAAAACCCTTCGAATTAAGGGGTTTTAGTCTATTATTGCTAATCCGGCACAGTTTTGTATAGCTTATATTCGTAGACATTTTGCAACGCAGTTATTCACTGATTATGGGGATAGTTTGTATGAAAATGACCCACATTATGCTTCTCAAGCTTGGGAGTTAAGGGGGGGGGGGGCTAGTTAGGATAATAAAGTGGCAAGAGCTTATACAATTGTGGTGGAAATAGCACGTTCCGGAAAATGGAATTAATGCGCATTCCCAAGCAAACTATGAACAGCTGTTTTTTTTCGGTGGTTTTTTTTGCGGTTTGCGTCTTGACCGCTTCAGACCGACCTACGGTTACAGCCCATTGGACTGACAGCCCCATCACAGTAGACGGTGCTCTGGATGAACCCATCTGGCAGACCATCCAACCCATTACTGAATTTGTCCAGCGCTTGCCTCATGATGGGGATACACCCAGTGAAAAATCCGAAATGCGAATAGCTTACGATAGTAAATACCTCTACATGGGACTCACCTTTCACGATAAGAACCCGGAACTTATCAGAGCCTCCATTCTGAGCCGCGGAGGATGGATACACCGGGATGATTTTGTTTGGATCGGCCTAGACACGTACCATGACCGGCGCAATGCCTACTTCTTTGAAATGAATCCTCTGGGTACACAGGATGATGCCCTGATTACCGATGAGAATAAACCAAGTCTGGATGAATGGGCCTGGGATGGTGTTTACATCAGTGAAGGCAGGATTACTGATATTGGATGGATCATGGAACTTGCTATTCCCTGGACGACCCTGCGGTTTCCCGACAAAGAAGATTTGACAATGGGCATTGCCATTATGCGTCAGATCAACCGAAAAAATGAGAGCGTCATCTGGCCCCACATTCCACTTAATTATAATTCGGGCATTTTTCAAGTTTCTCAATACGCAAACTTGACAGGTTTGAAAAATATTAAGCGTGGTAAGAATATTCAGATAAAACCCTATGGAATTGGAGGAGCCCAAAAACAAGAAACTGAAGATGGAACCAGTAGCGAAAGTATTGAAGACGCCGGTTTGGATTTATACTATGGCTTGAAATCGAACCTTACTCTCAACCTGACTTATAATACAGATTTTGCTCAGGTTGAAGCGGATAATGTTCAGATAAATCTTACCCGATTCAATCTGTTCTATCCGGAAAAACGGGAATTTTTTCTTACCCGAGCAAAATTGTTTGCATTCGGCAATCCCCGCCAGACGGAAATGTTTTTCAGTCGCCGCATCGGCTTGAACCAGGACGTGATGGGGGGTTCCCGACTTTATGGTCAGATTGGTAAAACGTCCGTCGGCGCACTAAATATACATACTCGGGCTGAGAATGGATTGCCTGCCACCGCATACAGTGCAATCCGTTTGCGCTCTGATGTACGGGACCGTACAACAGTAGGTGCAATTATTACAGATTTAACCAGTAGTGGAGGTACCAATTCTGTATTTGGCATCGATGGGCAAATGCGCTTTTGGGGAAGCAGCAGTATCTCAGCCTGGTACAGTGAAGTAAATGATTCCGACCTGGGAAAACCGTCCTCTGCCTCCATGATTCGTGTGGATTTAAGGAATGATCGATATTATTTGTCCACGGGCCAGCATCATGTAAGTAGAGATTTTCGGCCAGGACTCGGTTTTGTCCAGCGAGACGATATGATCGGCACTGGGATAATAGCCGGTTTCACGCCCAGGGTGGGTGATGGTGATGAATTGATTCGTCAATGGAAATTTAGTATTTATGCCCGCGACGTAAGGAACCACAGCGGTGTCAAAGAGACTGGCGTATTAAGTGGTGGGATAGAAGCACACCTGGAATCCAAGGACCGAATCGGTATTAAGGTTATCCAGAATATCGAACGATTGGCAGATCCTTTTTATCTGAAGAATGGAATCGAGATCCCAAACGGTGAATATGATGACAAAAAATTTGAATTTTCCGCGCGGTCCAACCAAAGCCGAGGACTTTGGACTGAGCTCCGCTTTACGCAAGGCAATTATTTTGGTGGAGATCAGACCAGCCTGGTCAGTTCAATTGGTAAACTGTTTTCAAACCACCTTACTTTATACGGATCGGTGAATCGCAACATTATTGATATGCCGGAAGAAGGAGAGTTTACCGCAGCTATTTATACCGTAACGGCTGAAATGGCACTAAACAGAGAATGGTTCGGTAAGGCCCTGATACAGTACGATAATTTTTCAGAACAGCTTCAGATCTACTGGCGTATCAACTGGATTCATACACCGGGGAGCGATCTTTTTATCGTTTTGAATCAGCGCTACGATTTGACTGGCGGGGGAAATAATTTGATCCAACAGGCACAAGTACTGAAATTGACCTATATGTTTCAGATTTAGGGTTTTGGAAGGGGCATTTGGTGTCAAGGTATACCTTGCACCTAGATAAATTTCTGATAAACCCTGTTTCCGAAGGATTTTTTATTTATACCTCACCCCGTGCTTGATCACCATATCCACGTTTTGTAAATGACTGATGTGCCTCAGCACATCGCCCCGGACAGCGATGATATCTGCATATTTACCGACGGCGATGGTACCTGAATTGTCTTCCTGTTCCATGAACTTGGCGGGCCAATAGGTAGCCGCCCGGATGGCTTCCATGGCTGGAACCCCAAAGTGGTTCACCCAAATGTCCAGCTCATTCCAGGTGGACTGACTATGGAAGAGCATGGGGACGCCGCTGTCAGTGCCGATCATCAGCACTATCCCCGCCTCCCGGAGCTGCTGGAATTTTTTCTTCAAAGTAGGCCGTCGAATGGGCGTCAGCTGGTAGTAGGGGAGTCTGTCGGGGGTTGCCAGCGATGCTCGGATGTCGTCAATAATGTCCTGCGACAAGCCCTCTTTCCAGGAGGGGTCGTCCAGCATTTCGGGGAAATCCCGCATATACTCATAGTTGAACAGTATGGAGACGGTGGGCGTCCAGTAGAGAGGCCCTAGATTCATTTGCGCCGTCCGCTCCTTAAGCATGGCCATGACATCGGGTGGATATTCGGGGGCGCTGGAGAGGCCCGTATGTTCAAAGTTGTCCACGCCTGCTTTAACGCCTCGGCGGATCTCTTCAGGCCGATGGGAATGACCCACCACTTTCAGTCCGTTCTTATGAGCTTCATCTACCACAGCAACCACTTCATCCATGGTCATCTGGTCCTGATCGATTAGCTTGATAACATCCACCCCTGCCTTGGCCAGTTTCCGTATCTTGGCGCGGGCATCCTTTTCACCTTGCACGCCCCACCGGAACAGTTCGGTACCGGAGTACGGTTTGTGTTGAATAAAAGGGCCGGAGACATAAAGGGTTGGGCCGGGAATCTTGCCGTCATTTATCGCTTTTTTAACGGCCAGTGCATCGTCCAGCGGTCCACCCAGATCGCGGGCGCTGGTGATACCGGCCAGGAGCAGCTGTTTCGCTGAGGCGGGCATGATCTCATCCCTGAAACGGCTTGGATATGTCTTGTCCCAGTGGTCGTAATCGGCGTGGCCATTGATCATCAAGTGAACATGCATATCCCAGAGGCCAGGCAGGACGCTCATACCTTCAGTGCTGATGATCTCGGCACCCGCTGGCACAGCCAGGGAGCCTACTTGCCCCACAGCCTTGATCTGCTTTCCCTGGATGAGAATGACGCTGTTCTCTAAAGGATGACCGCCGTACCCATCGATGAGAGTACCGCCTACCAGTGCCTTTAAGGTTTGGGCTTTAAGAGAAGTGTGGAGTAGGAGTCCTGAAAAGAGAATGGCTATCTTAATAATCTGATTTATCTGTCTGTTCATTGATGTCCCCTTCATCAAACGAAATGTTAGATCTAACCCCGGTGGGGGAAAGTTAACCAACTAACTGTTCCGGCTTGATGGGAAGTTTTCGAACTCTTTTTCCTGTGGCAGCGAAAACAGCATTAGTAACAGCCGGTGCGATAGGCGGCAGGCCGGGTTCACCGACACCACCAGGCGCTTCTGTGCTCTTTACAATGTACACTTCCACTTCAGGCATTTCGTCAATTCTCAAAACATCAAAATCGTCAAAATTGCTCTGGACTACCTCACCATTTTTGATTGTGATTTCACTTTTTAGCGTTGCTGACAGGCCGTAGGTAATGGCGCTTTCCATCTGAGCTTTAACGATAGAGGGATTGACTATCTGCCCACAGTCAACGGCGCAGATGACCTTGTGGACATTTACTGTGCCGTCATCGGCTACAGACAGTTCCGCAACCTGAGCAACATAGGACCCGAAAGAAGCATGGTTGGCAACGCCCTGAAAGTGTCCATCCGGCAGTTTATTCCCCCAGCCGGCTTTTTCCGCAGCCAGGCGTAAGACTCTCGCGTCACGTGGTGAGTTTTTCAGACGATTGAGTCGAAACTTTACCGGATCAACATTGGCTGTATGGGCCAATTCATCCATGAAACATTCATTGGCATAACCGTTCTGTGAATCATAGACGGAACGCCACCATCCCAAAGGGACCCCGACTTGTATTGACTTATATTCAATCCGCATATGGGGTATTTCATAGGGTATATTCTTGGCTCCTTCCAGAGCCACGTAACTGGCCAGCTTATCTTTGAACGGAAAAGGGTACTGAATAATCTGAGTAAATAAGATAGACGGTGCCACAACTTTATGTTTCCAGGCGTCAAGTTCGCCATCTTTATCAAGACTACCGGACATAATATGCCGGCTGGGCGGTCGGTAATAATCGTGGCGGGTATCATCTTCTCTCTTCCAGATGAGCTTCACTGGTTTTTTTATGCGGTTCCCCACTTCAAGGGCCTCGCCAATGAAGTCATTAAATGACTTCCTGCCGAAGCCGCCTCCCAGGAAAGAGACATGCATCTGAACCTTTTCTTCCGGTAAGCCCGTAATTTCGGCAGCCTGTTTTATCGCTTGGACGGGAGCCTGGGTGGGAGCCCAAATGCGACACAGATCGGGCTGTATGTCCACTACACAGTTGACCGGCTCCATGGTAGCGTGTGCCTGAAAAGGGACTTCGTACACAGCATTTATAACCTTGCCGGGATTTCTCAGAGCTCTTTCGGGGTTTCCTTCTTTTCTACCGGTAGCCCCCTTCTTACCGGCTGCATGAGTGAGCTGTTCTGTGATTGCTTCAGAGTCTAGGTGAGCGGATTTCCCCCGATCCCAGTTAATGTCGAGAAGATCCCTCGCCTGTAGCACAGCCCATGTAGTGGAACCCACAACCGCTACGCCGTTTGACACTTCGAAAATATTCAGGATGCCGTTTATCATCTCAGCCCGGCTGAGATCCATATTTTTTACCGTCCCACCGAAACTGGGCGACCGCACCACCATGGCATAGACCATACCATCCAGGTCCACATCCATGGCAAATTGAGCGGACCCGTCTACTTTAAGGGGCGTGTCCTTGCGGGGAATATCCGTTCCGATGAGTTTGAATTGGGAAGGATTCTTCAAGGCAACTTTTTTCGGCAGGCGCTCTGTCGATGCCGCCACGGTCAGTTGGCCAAAGGTGAGCTGCCTTGAGGTAGCGGGATGACTTATGGTACTGTTTTCAACAGTGCAGTCACTTTTGCTGACGTTCCACTCCCGGGCGGCGGCGGTGAGAAGCATTTCCCTGGCGCTGGCGCCGGCCTTGCGAAGTTTTGTCCAACTACTCCGAACAGAGGTACTTCCCCCCGTGAAGCCACCTGTGGTTTCTCTTGTTGCGACGCCTTGCTCGACCTTTACTTTCGACCAGTCTGCATCCATCTCTTCGGCGATAATCATGGGCAGGGATGTCCACACTCCTTGACCCATCTCTGATTTTCCAGCAATTATTGTGATCTGGTTGTCAGGCTGTATTGTGATCCAGGCGTTGGGAACAAAGGGTTTGCCTAGCCCAGCCTCAGCCGCCTCAAGCGGATTGCGTGAGGGGAGGTAGAAACCTATGACAAGTCCCGTTCCAGCTGCGGAGGCGGTCTTAATGAAATCTCTGCGGCTGACTGACGAATATTCAACCACGGTTCAGCTCCTTTGCCGCCCGATGTATCGCCCTTCGGACACGCAGATATGTGCCGCAACGGCATATATTGTTTTTCATTGCGTTATCTATTGCCTGTTTTCTGGGGTTCGGTCTTTGAGATAGAAAAGCCGCCGCAGTCATGATCTGCCCCGACTGACAGTAGCCGCATTGGGGCACATCTTCAGCTATCCACGCTTTCTGTACAGGATGGGAGTCCCCATTTTTCCCCAAACCTTCTATCGTTCGAATCTCTTCATCTTCAACAGTTTCAACAGCCGTAACGCAGGAACGAGTTGCTTCTCCATTAACGTGAACGGTACAGGCACCACATAACCCACGGCCGCATCCGTATTTTGTGCCGGTCAGTTTGAGCTCGTCGCGGAGAACCCACAAAAGAGGAGTGCTCCCATCTATCTCCAGGTTACGGATTTCGCCGTTTATATTTAATGTGACTGTTGTCATTACATTAGTTAAGGATTGGTTACAGTATGTATTTGAAGAAGAAATTACGGGGCGGAAGACACTTCGCAAACAGTCGATTCCATATTTTCCCTCAATTGACACTCCCGAAAATCGGATATTTCCATAAAGGAACTATTGAGATGATAAATTATTGAAGTTGTTCGAATTTCCTTTTTGGATGTTAAATCGGGTAAGTTTGGCACATGCAAAACGGTCTGGGAAAGCACTACAGTGTTCAGATAGGGTGGTTTAAAACTTATTTTGATCACACCATGGAAAGACAGGGAGTGGAGGATGTCCATCAGCTCCGTGTTTTTATAAAAAGAATCAGGACTGTCCTGTCCCTCACGCAAATATTCAGTGGTAAGGTGTTCAACAAAAAACCCCATTATGAGCTGTTTTCACCCCTTTTCCGTAAAGCCGGGTTTCTCCGGGAAATCCATGTGAATCAAGCTCTCCTGTATGAGGCGGGACCCGGTTTGCTCCCGCTTTACCAGGACTATCTTTCTGAGAGTAAAGATTCAGCCACGGCCGATCTGCTTACTGAGGGTGCCAACTTTGATTTTTCAGCCTTTGAGGTCTTGAACAAACCCCTACTGGAACGGATGGACACCCTGTCCGATGGACAGGTGGCGAAACAGTCGGCAGCTTACCTTATGGGAAAGTTAAACAAGGTGGGAGCTCTTCTGGATTTGCTTAACGATAATCAGAAAGTGCATAAAATAAGGATTCATCTTCAGAACGTCCGGGCGGCACTAAGACTCATGCATGATCTGAACCCCTCTACTGAGATCGAGAAACTTCAAAGTGATTCTGAATTGTTAACGGATCTCATTGGCCGGTGGCATGATGTAGCTGTGTTTGTGGAAGCATTGAATCATTATGCAACTTCCTCTGATAGAAAAAGGGGTGATGATCAACTGATAAACGTTTTTGACCAATTCAGCATGGAAAAAGAATCGACTCGGGTCGAAATAGGTAATGCGTTGAAAACATATCTTGCTAAAGATATGAAAACTCCCCTGCAAACCTGGACTGATTCTCCAATTTTTGATACAAATTGACTTTTGTTGACTTGCTGCGTAGCTTTCTCCTCGCGCGAGAGGGACTGGGAATTTTGGAGATATGTAAAAGAAGCCAGCAGCCCACCCAGATAAATACAGCAATATAAATAGAAAAAAGGGGCGGTTAGAACCGCCCCTTTTTATTTCAGCAGATTTACTTTAATGTTTTATTCAAACACCACACCCGAGCCACCGTAGAGAGGGCTGTAATGAGCACCACTGTTTAGCCACTTCCCACCAATCTTTACAAACACTTCGGAAGCTCTTGTCCTGTAATTTGTAACAATCGGTTTACCATCTCTCATGATATTTCCGACAAGATAATATGCCGCATGAGCAACATCCTTTTTGGAGCCCATTATCTGAACGTTAATGTGTCTAGGTTGAAAAACCAGGGTATTTGGTGAATCTGTGATCATACTTACAGTCTCTTCGGGAGTCTGAAATTGCCACAATCCCCCTTCGGAAGTTGCCAGCCAGCTTCCGGCTGGATTAGAGTCTCTGGGGCTAGTCTGTTTTTTTGCAGTGTCTGTCCAACGTTTTTCAATTGCAGCAACAATATCTTCCAGATCTCCTGCTTCAGCTCCAGCGGGAAAAGCCAGAAAGAGGACTGTTAGTATGATTAGTTTATTTTTCATCATTATCTCCTTATGTATTGGCAAAAGAACAGATATTAGTTGTCAAGTAGTTCGTTGATCTCCTTAACCTTATTTGTAGCGGAAACAGAGAAGGGATATTTATCGAGGGCCTTTTCGTAATATTTCAATGCTGTTTCATATTCCTTTTCATTAAAGTAAAACTCGCCCATGGAATCGGGTGGATTGTACCCTTCAGGGTATGCCTCGAGGTATTTGTCAAAATAAGATTTAGCGATGGCCTTCTCATCTTCTGCGTAGTGCAGATAACCTAATACATTTAGGATGTGTGAATATGCACGACCGGTTTCTTTATTTTCCTCCAAAAGAACTTCCATTTCATTAATACGCTTCCTTGCTGTTGGCATTGTTCGCGCATAAAAGAAATGAATAAACTTGCCATCAGGCTCTATTTCATGCATTTTGGACCAGATCTCATGCCTTTTTGCCCTTCTTTCCTCTCCCGCAGGCAAATTAATGTCCAAAAGAGAAACCATGAGGTTCGAGTTTTCATTTTTCCCTTTTACAAGCTCCCTGGCCTTTGATTTATGCATTTCATCGGCTTCTCCGTCAGGGGTTAACCAGGCCAGAACAACGTGAGAGGCAAAGAGGGTTGAGTCAACCTCAAGTGACCCTGCGAAATAAGAGTATGCTTGTTCCAGTTCAGCATTATTAAAGTGCCGGACCCCTTTCCTGACCATGGCATTGGCAACTTCATTTTCCCCTGACCATTGAATGTATTTTCCATCTGTTGAATCGCTAGTTTTGTTACATGAAATTGTCAGAATAGTTAAAAAAAGAAATGCGGGGATTATTTTTTTCATCATGATGATTTCCTTTCTGTTTGATTATTTATCTGTTTAATCAGTTAGTGGCTGTTTGACTGGTGCCGGCTCCCCCCATAATTGGGGACCAGTGAGAAGCTCTTACCCTCCATTCGCCGTTTTCTTTAACAAATGCTTGGGTAACACGGGTCATATAATGGCCCACCGGCTTAGATCCTTTAGGTGTCATGGAGCCTTCAGAGTAGTACATGGCTACAGCAGCTTTTTTCGGAACCAGAATAACCACTTCAACATGTTTAATGCTCATGTTAAAACTTTCATATTCATCAGACCGGCCATCGGGTCCGACCTCATGCATCAGGCCTCCGCTGGACCAGAACTCCAGGGCACCTTCCTTTGAATATTCAGACATGTTCGTTTTGTTCTTATTTAAATAATCGTTACTTGTCATTATCTGTTTGATAACGTCTTCTTTGTCTCCAGCGAGCAGAACACCACTGAAGAATACAGTTATTAAAAGTAACAGTTTTGTTGTTTTCATGATTGCCTCCTTTTGGCTGTGAAAGTTTAAGATGCGGCAACTATTTTTTCCACAATAACAAGCGAGTGGTGTGGGAGTCTTTTGGTGTTGGATGTCATTAACTGCTGCGACTCATTATAGAACGGGCAGATCGTGAGATCTGTAGTAATTTTCGATTGGACTTTGGCCTGTATATGATCGAACTTGGAGGAGCAATGAAAACACCAATTCCGATTTTACTTCTTCTATTTTCGGTCTTGTCGGCGCAGCACAAGGTACAGCACAAGATGATGACCGAAGAGGAACGATCCGTCCACCACCGTTTTGACGACGCCGAAAAATGGGCCGATGTTTTTGAAGATTCAACGCGGGACGAATGGCAGCTACCGGACGAAGTGATAAAATCCCTGGCTATCGGCAAGGAAGATGTTATTGCCGATATCGGCTCGGCCACCGGTTATTTCCCGGTTCGATTTGCACGCACCGCCAGCAGTGGTCGTGTCTACGGTATTGACATTGAACCGAACCAGGTGGACTACCTGAACGCCAGGGCAAAGAGGGACAAGCTACCTAATCTGGAAAGTGTCCTGGGAGAGGCAAACGATCCGAAGATCCCGGAAAAAGTGGACCTGGTCTTCATCTGCAACACATATCACCATATCCTTAATCGCGGTGACTATTTTGAAAATCTGAAGCAATACCTCAAGCGGAATGGTAGACTGGTCATAGTCGATTTCAGAAAGGGCGAACTGCCTGTGGGACCCCCGGAAGAAATGAAGCTGTCGAAAGAAACTGTGATCGGAGAGCTAACTGCTGCCGGCTACCGGCAATTATCGAATTCGGCAAAGCTACCCTATCAGTATGTACTGGTGTTTCAGGCGGGACATAAGTAAGGTGTCATTTCAGCTGCGATAGATGAAAGCAATGTTTTTTTGATGGTCTCACTCTTGACCTTCTCTCAACCTTGATGTAAACTGAAGCAGCCTGATTCAGATTGACGAACACAGGCGTTAGCAATGACAGATATCTGGTCACAATTCATTTCACCACACATCACAAACTTTGTGTGTGGCACAAAACCTATTCGGATCCAGCGCACCAAAGTGATCCCTCAGGCAGCAGGTGTGGTCCTTGAAATCGGGTTTGGTTCCGGGTTGAATCTTCCTTTCTACAAAAGTGATAATGTTAACCGGGTCATCGGTATCGATCCGTCTGAAGGGATGCAAAGACTGGCGCTGGAAAGAATCGAAAAGACAGATTTTGAGGTGGAGTGCATCAGTGGTGAGGCTGAGGACATCCCTCTTGAAACCGATGCTGTAGATACGGTTGTCTGCACCTATACCCTTTGCACTGTACCGGAACCGGGAGAAGCTCTAAGAGAGATTTACAGGGTTCTGAAGAGAGGGGGTAAACTTGTTTTTTGTGAACACGGTGAGGCTCCGGACAAGCGGGTTCGGTGCTTTCAGCGCTACGTGGAACCTGTGTGGAAAATTGTGGCAGGTGGCTGTCATTTAACACGAAATATTCAGGCCTTAATTGAAATGAACGGTTATAAAATTGGGTCGTTTCATACCATGTATCTGCCGTCAACACCTCGTTTTGTAGGTTATAACAGCTGGGGCTGGGCTACCGCTGAAGCATGAAAATAGCCGTTGCATAATGGGATCATCCACTCGTCCAGAAGAAATTCACAGTAAATACCTTTCTCCTGCATCTGTTATTGACAGTGATAACGATCAAATCGTGGCTTACACCGAGGACCTATTGAAGAATGTGGATGACGATCCGGTTGCAAAAGCTGTCAGTCTCTACTATGCTGTCCGGGATGGGATCTGGTACGATCCTTACCGTCCGTTTTTTCTTCCGGAACACTACAGAGCCAGCAATGTGCTGAAAAGTGGAAAGGCCTTTTGTATCGGGAAAGCGTCGCTTCTCTGTGCTGTTGGCCGCGTTGCCGGAATTCCCACGCGAGTAGGTTTTGCCGATGTCCGGAATCACTTGGCGACGAAACAGTTTATAGAATTCTTGGGCAATGACAACTTTGTGTATCACGCCTTCGTTGAGTTTCATCTCCTGGATAAGTGGGTTCGAGCGACACCTGCGTTCAACGTGGAGCTGTGCCAAAAGCATAATGTGGCTCCTTTAGAATTCAACGGCCGGGAAGATTCTCTGTTTCATTCCTATGACAGGAATAACCGCAAGTTCATGGAGTATTTGGAATACCACGGTACTTTCGTTGATATACCGGTGGATAACATCGTTTCAGCTTGGGAAAATGCTTACGGGAAGAAGCGTGTGGGGAAGTGGATAAGGAAATGGGAAGAGTCACGTGAATTGGGGGATCGGGACTTTTTCACGGAAGAAGTGACAAAGTAATTCCCCAGTTTCTGCCCGCTAGTTCATATTCGCCACCACCTAGCAGTGATTAGTTAATGTGTTAAAAAAAAGAGGCGAGATTTACATGATACAGGTGCTACCGAGGAAAGGAAAGGGGTGCGAGTAACGCCTCCGAAATGATGTCAGTTATATACTTCTGTCATCCCTGCAGGTTCCCGTCTCCCGGCTAATTGAGGGTTGTCTCACCCTTCCGCCGATGTGTAAACTTCACCGCAAGAAGAGTACCTTATTAGTTGAACGAATTACTTAATTTTTTCAGGAACCGGCCTGCTATTACGGTTGCCGCGCTGCTTATATTTTTCGTTATCGGATTGGTGTTTCTGTCTCGCCCAGATGAGCCCGAGATTCCTTCCGGTAAAGCTGACTTTTCCCCGTCCCCCGGTACTACTCTTTCCGGTGAATATCTGGACGCAGCCCCCCTCAACAGTTCCGCTCGTTGTGGTGAAAGCAGTTGCCACCCGGATATTTACGCTCAGTGGGAACTGTCTGCTCACAGGAACTCCTCCTTTAATAATCCCTTCTATAAAACCGCCGTGGAGTATCTTCTCGCCTCAGCTGATACGGCCGCCGTTCGATGGTGCGGGAGCTGTCATGATCCCGTCATGCTTTACTCTGGTCGTATGCGTTCCGGGATCGATATGGACCAGTCCGAAGCGTCCGCAGGTGTCACTTGTGAAGTGTGCCACGCCATAGTTGACGTCCGGGATATTACCGGTAACGGCAACTATGTTCTGGATACACCCAAAGAGGCCCCCTTTGCCCGGTCACGTGGCATCGGAAAGCTGATCAACGGTATGATCATCCGCGTCAATCCCGGTCCGCACCGAGAGGCCTTTATGAAGCCCATCCACAAAGATGAAAAATTCTGTACCACCTGCCATAAGGTAAGCCTGGACGTTCCTATCAACCATTACCGCTGGTTACGGGGCCAGGATGAGTACGGTGCCTGGCAGGCAAGCGGCGTCAGCCATAACGCCGTGGCATCATTCTACAGACCGCCTGTTCCGCTGGAGTGTACCACCTGCCATATGTTTGACGTCGCTTCAAATGATAAGGGCAACGACGATGGTAAGGTGAATAGCCACTGGTTCCCCGGTGCTAACACCGCTTTGCCGACGCTTCCTACAATGGCTAGCAGAGAGTGGGTAGACCGTACCTCCGAATACCTGAAAAGAAACCGCGTCTCCGTCGATATCTTTGGCATTCACGTGGATGATAAACTGGTATCTGCTTTAGGTGATAAGCTCCGCGTCCGACCGGGGCAGCAGATCCGTTTCGAAGTGGTGGTTCGCACTCTCAATATTGGTCATTTCTTCCCTGGCGGAACAATAGACTCCAACGAAGCTTGGCTACAGGTGGTAGGTCGAAACAGCAGGGGAGAGGCGATCTTCTCAAGCGGCGCTATGGAACCTGACAAGACTGTGGACCCCGCCGCCCATTTTTTTCGAGGTGTCCTGCTTGACGGCAATGGCCAGTTCATCCTCAAGCGAAACCCTCATGAGTGGCGTACCACGCTTTATAACAACACCATTCCACCTGGCGCCGCCGATGTGATCCACTACACCTGGACCGTTCCATGGGACTTTAATGAAGATCTAACTCTCACTGTCCTTCTCAACTACCGCAAATTCAATCGTGGCCTCACGCTCCACTCTCTGGAGACGCCAGTGGATCTCCCCATTGTTGAAATGGCCACCGATGAAATCATCCTTACCGCTTTCGGTGATACTGATTTCGATCCCACTGGAGGTATGCGCTACAACGACTATGGCATCGGCATGCTGCGTCAGAACAACCTTGGCCTGGCACTTGAGGCATTTGAAAAAGTGATACAGTTACTCCCGGACTACGGTGACGGCTACATTAATTCTGCCCGGGTCCTTATTGAAGAGGGAGAGTTTGTACAAGCCCGGGAACGTCTCAACCGTGCCCTCATACTGGAGCCCGGCTACCCCAAGGCCAACTATTTTCTCGGTGTTGTTGCCAAAATGGAAGGGGATTTTGAGAAAGCGATAGATCTTTTTTCATTTGTCCGAGAAACGAACCCCCGGGACAGACAACTTTTGAAAAATCTCGGCCAGGCTCACTACTTTTCTGAGAACTGGGAACAGGCCCGATCTGCTTACGAAGCGGCGCTGGAGATTGATCCTGAGGATGACGATACTCATTACAATCTAATGCTTATCAATCGGAACCTTGGAAACATGGACCGCTCGCTCGCGCACAGTAAAAAATATCTGAAGTATAAGCCTGATGAAGTGGCCCGGTCCATCAGTCAGTCCGCACGGCTTAACTTTCCACACGCCAACAACGAAGCCCAACCCGTTCACTCTCATCCGTTAACTTCGCCTCTCCGCACTGCCGTCAAGGACTAAACACTCCTTAATATAAACGGACGTGTCATTCGTCTGTGATTGATTTATATTCCCACTCTTCGCGGGTTAAGACAATTTATCAGTTAACAGGAGACGAGTGTATGAAGGCTACGTCGAAAGTATGGTCTGTCCTATTATTGTTTATCACAAACAGTTCATTGTTGGTGGCACAGCCCTATTCTGTGGCTGGCGTTGCGTTTTGGTATTCTCCAGTTCTTTTTGTGCATGGGGATGATGACAGGAATGTTGATTTTATTCAGACAACCGATCTTGTTCAGCGACTTCGAAAAGAAGGTAATGCTCACGTGGAAATTCTAGTTTTCCCTGATGAAGTTCACGGTTTTCTAAGACAGTCAAGCTGGATCAGGACTTATGAGTCAACAGCTGATTTTTTCAATCGTTTTTTAAAAAATTGAAAGGCCAATAATTAATAGGGAGAAAACGTAATGAACGGAAACAACCTTAAATTGTATAAAAATTTTTCCTTTTTATTTCTTTTTCTAGCATTAATTGGATTGCCATTAAATGGGCAATACACCAACCCCAGGGACGCCGAAAAACTGCTGGGCCAGGGGCCTAACTCCGCTCCAGACCGGCGAAGTGATGAGGGAGAGGGTCCTTTTGAGCGGCTTATCATTCGTGGCGGTACTCTCATCGACGGCACCGGCGGCCCGCCCCGCGGTCCTGTGGATATTGTAATTGAAAATAACCAGATTGTCCGAATTGCCTCAGTGGGTACGCCCTTTATACCGATTGATGAGGATCGCCGTCCTAAAGATGCCACCTACGAGCTGGATGCTGAAGGGATGTATATACTTCCCGGCTTTGTGGACCTCCACATCCATAGCGGAAACCAGTTCAAAGCTCCAGATGCAGAATATACTTACAAACTCTGGCTGGCACATGGCATAACCACCGTTCGTGGTGTCGCTTTGGGACCCATGGAATGGACTCTCAGAGAGAGAGATCGCAGTGCGAAAAATGAGATTGTGGCTCCCCGCATCTATGTTTACGAAAGGCCTGGTAATGGGGAAGATTGGAAAGATGGTTCCATCAATGATCCCGAGACTGCCCGTAAGTGGGTCCGCTACGCCACCCGGAAAGGGGTGGATGGGTTGAAACTGGGCGCCTTCCGGCCAGACATCATGGAGGCGCTTCTGGATGAGGCAAAAAAACAGAAGGTGGGCTCCACAGCTCACTTGGCACAGACCGGAGTAGCACAGATGAATGCAATAGATGCTGCTCGGCTTGGCCTTGGCGCCATGACACACTACTACGGCCTCTTTGAAGCACTCTACAAAAATCACGACGTCCAGCCCTGGCCCGTGGATATGAACTACACCAATGAACAGGACCGCTTTGGTCAGGTGGCCCGGCAGTGGAACATGATCCACGAGCGGGGAAGTGTTGAATGGAACGCCTTGCTGAAAGAATTCAAGGAGCTCAACTTTATTCTTGATCCCACCATGACTGCCTATCTTGCCAGCCGGGATGTCATGCGGGCCCGTAATGCCGACTGGCACGAAAAGTACACTCTCCCATCCCAGTGGGAATTCTACCAGCCCAGCAGAGTCTATCACGGCTCCTACTACTACGATTGGACTACCTGGGACGAGGTGGCGTGGAAGAACTTTTACCGTGTCTGGATGTCATTCCTAAATGATTACAAGAATATTGGCGGCCGGGTTACTGTCAGCTCAGACGCCGGCTATATCTACAACCTTTACGGCTTCTCTACCATTGAAGAGATGGAGCTGTTGCAGGAAGCGGGTTTCCATCCGCTGGAAATTTTCCGCGGCGCAACCATGCATGGAGCCCAGGCTATCTTTGACCCCAAGGGGGAGAAGATACAATTTGGCGTAGTCCGTGCCGGCATGCTGGCCGATCTCGCCATTGTCGGTGAAAACCCCGTTCAAAACCTGAAAGTGCTCTATGGTACCGGCGCTATCCGCCTTAACGATGAGACAGGTAGAGCCGAGCGTGTTGGTGGTATTCTCTACACTGTGAAAGACGGCATCATTTATGATGCCAAGCAGCTGCGGAAAGACGTGGAAAAGATGGTTCGGAAACAGAAGAGGGAAAGAGGGGTTCGGTAGTATTTAAACAGTTAAATGTGATGAGACAGGATAAGAACAGGTTTATTCTCGCTCTTTTATTAGCGGCTTTTGGCTGCGACAGCACACCGGAAGTAGCCATCGACACACCGGCTCCGGCTGACACCGTGGCTGAAGCTGTAACTATCACACTCACTGCCACCGATAACGACTCTGTCACTTTTGTGGAGCTTTGGGTAGACGGCGATTCCACCGGCCTTACGGACGACTCAGAACCTTTCTCCTTCCGATGGAACACTGTCGATCACGGGAACATCTCCGCTCACAATCTCGTGGCCTACGCCGTTGATATAGACGGCAACCGCGGCAAGAGTGACACAATTGTTGTTACCGTGGACAATCGCCAGTCATATCCAGAGCCCAAGTCGGTGGATAGCACCGCCTTTATGAACAACCGATATACTCTTAACTGGGTCTTAGCCGCAGATAATGATTTTGCTTCCTACCGCATCGAGAAGTCAGATGATCCGAAGATGGCTGAAGCCCAGGTGATCACTACCTCCGAAAACAGGAACACAACCACCTTTACCGACAGTAACATGGATCCGTTGCAACACCATTATTATCGTATTGTTGTTATTGACACTCTCGGTTTTGAGTCTCCCGGGTCTATTCACCGTTCGGACCTCTATCCACCACCTCTTCCTGCTAATGTCACCGCTGTCACCTACGACTATGACGCCATGACAGTGGAGTGGACACCCAGCAACGGCGAAAACTTTGAACAGTACACACTTTTTACCGCCTCTTCCGAAGTAGGCTCCAGAAGAGCAGTGGCCACTTATGATGATCCCATGGTCACCACTCATATTCTGGATAATTTCGATCCCACCCGGGAAAACTGGTTCTGGGTTGTTACTCGGAATATTTATGATCAGACCACCCAGGGTGAAGGGATCACTCACACTCCCGATCCGCCTCCTGTGACTCTGGCTGTCACATCGGTGAAATACAACCTGAAGAAAATGGTCATTAATTGGGAGAAAACGCCTGATGATGACTTCAGAGTCTATGAACTGCTCCACAGCGAAACTGAGGACGGAATCAGGACATTGGTTGCTACAGTCGAAAATCCCGAAATAACCAGCCACACACTCATCGATTTTGATCCCACCCATGAGAACTGGTTCTGGATCCGGGTCACCGATCACTGGAGGCTCAGGTCCATTGGGAATGCCATGACACATGAAACGGATAAGTCACCAAAACCCATTGCTGTCAGATCCGTTAGCTACGACCTTGAGAAGATGACCGTAAAGTGGCAGCGGTCCAGAGAACAAGATTTCCTTGCCTACGAGGTTCTCCATTCGGACAGCGAGATGGGAGAGAAGCAGCTGCTGGAAATTATCACCAATCCCAAAACAACCACCTATCGGTGGAAAGATTTTGATCCCACCCATGAGAACTGGTTCTGGGTCCGAGTTACCGATCACTGGGGCCTTACCTACAAAGGGTCGGGCAAGACTCATGAGATCGACCCACCACCGGTCTCCGTGGATGTGGACTCTGTCTGGTATAATGAACAAATAATGACCGTTACCTGGGGCATTTCCAAGGAAGCTGACTTCGCTTACTATGAACTATTCACTTCGGACACCGAATATGGTAACCGTCGGCCTGTAGTGAAGATCGGCGACATCAACCGGACCAATTATGTTTTCCGTCATTTTGATCCAACGAAAGAGAACTGGTTCACCGTTGATGTGGTGGATAAATGGGGACTCAGATCAACCGGTCGGGCCAGGACCAACGAAGCAAACGAACCGCCTGAGCCTATCCGCATCACCTCCGTCAATTATAGTTTTGAACAGTTCAACATTACTTGGCGAAAGACTGCCCAAACCGATTTTTCCTTCTATGATCTTCTTGTCTCCACCGAACGGGATGGTAAGCAGAAGCGGCTGGTGACTCTTACCTCAGTGAAGGATACAGCGTACACTATTAACGGTAGGGGTGTGTTTGATCCCACCCGGGAGCACTGGTTCTGGATCCGCACGGGGGACTCTTGGGGACAAGAGGTAACAGGTCCCGGCTATCGGGTTTTGGATGATCCTCCGCTCATGTCTTATCTCCACCCTGTAGAGTACCGAAAAAACCGATTCATCTTTACTTGGGCAACCAATGACGAGAACGATTTCAGCCGTTACAACCTCTATGAATCGGCAAAGCCTGAAATGCTTGATGAATCTATAATTTTTACAACCGTAGACAGGATAGACACCACATTTGTTCTGAAAGGGATCGACCCTTGGGAAGCCCGCTACTACCGTCTTGAAGTGGAAGATGTATGGGGGCTTCGAACAACCGGCGAGGTTCGAAAAGGTGATTCAGAGAGCTGGTTTATTGCCACCCATGGTGACGTGCACCATGAAGAGGGACGTTCGGTCCAGGAGACTGCCGACGGTGGATTCATCGTTGCTGGCCACGCCTACGCCAATGAGGACAACGGTGACATTTGGCTCGTAAAGACCGATCCCAAAGGCAATATCGACTGGACTCAAATCTACGGTGGCGACGGCGACGACCATGCCTATTCAGTGCAAGTCACAGCAGATGGCGGCTATGTTGTGGCCGGTTTTTCTGAGGCCATTGCCGAAAAGTGGAGCGACGCCTGGGTAATCAAGACTGATAGCGAAGGGCGCGTAGAGTGGAACCGGACCTACGGCGGTTTTCGTTGGGATAAGGCACACCACATTCGTCAGACTACTGACGGCGGTTACATTATCACAGGTTATACCTTTTCGCGCGGTAGCGATAATGCTGATATCTGGCTCATCAAGGCCGATGTCAACGGTTATCCAGTCTGGACAAACACTTTCGGCGGCCCCGACTGGGAGTATGGCTACGCGGTCCAAGAGACTGCTGACGGAGGTTTTATTATTTCAGGATTCACAGAGACAGAAGAGAAGAAATCAAGTCGCATCTGGTTGGTGAAGACCGATAGTCAGGGCCAGGAGCAGTGGACAAGAACATTCGGCAGCCGAAAGCACAACACCGGCCATTTTGTTCAGGAGACTGCCGACGGCGGATACATTGTTGTGGGTATCACTCAGTCGTTCTTTCCCAATTTTGAAGATGTTTTGCTTATCAAAACTGATGCTACCGGCAAGACTCTCTGGGAAAAGACCTTTGGTGGGCAGAGCTGGGACCGATGCCATACTGTCCGGCAAACCGATGACGGTGGTTACATCCTGGCCGGCTCCAGCCGTCTCAAAGAAGAGAGTAATGCCGACGCCTGGCTCCTGAAGACCAATGCCGTTGGCAATCCCCTATGGCAGCAGACTTTTGAGAGTATATCCAGTGATGAGGTCACCTCTCTCCAGATCACCTCAGACGGCGGGTTCGTTCTGGCAGGATCCAGTGCTTCCATGGATGGTAGCCCCGCCGATCTACTTTTGATCAAAACTGATGCTCGCGGTACGACACCATCCCGGCCGGAAGAAACTCTCCAACGTCTCGGTGCTGTATTAGAAAAAGAATAAGAGGTCCGCTGAGTATTTCTTTATTGTTTATGAATCAATTCATAACGTAGAGGACACAATGAAAAAGACAGCTGATGTAATTATTATAGGTGGCGGCATCATGGGGTGTAGTAGCGCCTACCATCTCAGTAAGGCCGGTTTGAAAGTTACCCTGCTGGAAAAGAGGTATGTAGGAGACGGACCTACAGGAAAATCGTCTGCTATCATCCGGCAGCATTACTCCCATAAAATCACTGCCAGCATGGCATTCCATAGCCTGAAAATATTTCACAATTTCAAGGATGAGGTGGGAGACGAATGCGGATTTAATCATACAGGATTTCTCAATGTGGTGAGTGAGAAAGATTTGGAAGGCCTCAAGCTTAACGTACAACTCCAGCAATCTCTCGGTATCAATACTAAGGTTATATCAGGTGAGGAAATTGCTGAAGTGATGCCTGGTCTGGTAACCAATGATCCTTTGTATGCCGCTTACGAACCTGACGGCGGTTATGCGGATGCCTATTTGACTGTTGGCGCTTACGCCCGAGCGGCAAAAAAGCTGGGTGCCGAGATAGTTCAGAAGGCGGAAGTGACAGCCATCCGGCGGTCAGGTGATAAAGTTGTGGGTGTCGATTCATCAAAGGGTCAGTTTGATGCACCTGTCATTCTTAGCGCCACCGGAGCTTGGGCCAAAGGGGTGGGTCAAATGGTTGATCTGGATCTTCCCATTAACTCCTGCAGAGTTCAGGTGGCTTATTTCCACCGCCCTGGGGATATGAAAGGTTATCATCCTGTGGTGGCTGATTTTGTGAAAGCCTCTTATTTCCGACCCGAAGGGACGGATCTTACTGTCGCCGGTCTCATCGATCCAGCGGAGGCAAATGCCGTTGTCGATCCAGACGAATACGACGAAGGTGTGAATCTCGATTTTGTCACTGAGGTTGGCGAAAAAATCATGTACCGCTATCCCGATATGGAAAAGTCAGAAAGCCGGGGCGGTTACGCCTCTCTCTATGCCGTCACCCCTGATTGGCACGCCATCGTTGATGAACTACCTCAAGGGAGCGGTTACTATGTCTGTTCAGGTTTCAGCGGCCACGGTTTCAAACTGGGGCCAGCGGTGGGCCTCATGGTAGCCGATTTCATTACAGGAAATTCCACACCGAAATTTGATCACACCCTTTTCAGATTTTCCCGTTTTGAAGAAAAGGAGACGATGGAAGGTAGATACCAATACAGCATAGTGGGGTGATCAGAAACTTGAGACTGGAGAAAAACAATGGGAAGCGACAGAAGAACATTTCTTAAAACCGCTACGTTTGGAGCAGCCGGTGTTGCTCTGGGGAATCCCTTGACAATGGCTCAGGGAAAGCGAACCGTTGACAAGTTATACGAGGGAGCTATTGTCATTGATTCCCTTTCGGTAGGGCGTCAATGGGGGGAAGTGGCATACTCCGCAGTTAAGGAATCCGGTTACACGGGGATTCAGACCAGTCTTCACAACCGAACATGGGACGGTGCCCTGAAAGATATTGCGGAATGGAATGATAGAATTTCTGAGAACCCTACCCTTTTATTAAAAGCTACTACTGCCAACCATTTCCGTCAGGGAAAGAAGGAAAATAAACTAGCGGTCATGTATGGACACCAAAATACCACAATGATTGAAAATAAAATTAACCGTCTTGATATTCTTCATGACTTGGGTACCCGCTGTATCCAGCTCACTTATAATTCACGAAACTTGGTTGGTGATGGATGTACTGAACGAACCAACGCCGGTCTTTCCGATTTTGGGGTGGATGTTGTTAAACGCATGAATGAACTGGGTATTATTGTAGACCTTTCACACTGTGGAAAACAGACCTCATATGACGGTATTCAGTTTTCTGACCCACCTGCATGCTTCACGCATACTATGTGTGAAGCTATTTATAGGAACCATCCCAGAGCCAAAACGGATAACCAAATCCGGACGATGGCGGATAAAGGGGGCGTCATGGGAGTGGCTGCACTGGGGTATTTCGTAGGTCCCGACCCTGGTGGTGAAACCACAATTGAAACATATCTTAATCATGTGGACCATGCGGTGAAGGTTGGTGGCATTGACCACGTTGCACTTTGTACTGATTTTCCTATTCAGGGGATAAAAGTGTGGGCAACCAAAGAAACCTGGTACGAGCCAAGGCTCAAATCGTTCAAACCTTCCTACAACGTAAAGTGGCCTCCTTGGATACCTGATCTGGATAAACCTGGAAGATTCCGGAGTGTGGCTCACGGTCTCAGTAAACGCGGCTATTCCGATGATAAAATAGAAAAAATACTTGGGCTTAACTGGTTGAGCTATTTTGATACCGTTTTGGAGGGTTAATGCATATAGTAACGAAGAAATTGAAGAAATAAACTATGTTGTCTCTATCCCGTTGTAATAACATAAATGATCTCAGGTCTCTTGCAAAACGCCGTTTACCCCGGTCCATGTTTCATTATATTGATGGTGGAGCGGATGATGAGGTGACTCTCCGGCGAAACACGGATGCTTTTGAAGACTATGAGATTCAACCTCGCTTCCTCAGGCCGGTAGATGAGATTGACACAACTGTCACACTCTTCGGCAAAAAGCTCGATGTCCCATTCTTCATCGCACCCACCGGCATGTCGAGGCTTTTCCATCACACCAAGGAAAATGCTGTAGCCCGTGCCGCCGCCAAGTTTGGAACGGCTTACAGCCTGTCAACACTCGGAACCGCCAGTCTTGAGAAAATTGCTGAGGAGACCGAAGGGCCAAAAATGTTTCAGATCTATATCCTGAAAGACAGGGAACTGACTCGGGAGTTTGTGGAGCGGTGCAAGGCCGCAAACTATGACGCCCTCTGCCTCACTGTAGATGTCCCTCTTGCTGGGAACCGGGAAAGGGACAAAGTGACTGGCATGACCATGCCGCCGCGGTTTACGATGAAGAGTTTCTTCAGTTTTTTTATACACCCGAACTGGTCATTCAACTTCTTGCTTCATCCCGATTTCCGTCTGGCCAATGTGGTCCACCGGGTTGATGCCCTGGGCAAAGGTGCTATGGGCCTCATAGAATATGTGAATAGTCAATTCGATAGGACAGTCACTTGGGACGATGCTTCCCGACTCATTCAACAGTGGGGGGGGCCTTTTGTCATTAAGGGGGTACTCACTTCCGAAGATGCAAAACGGGCCCGGGAGATCGGCGCCACAGCGCTCATGATTTCCAACCACGGCGGCCGCCAGATGGACGGTGTCCCGGCAGCCATAGATTGTTTAGAACCCATAAGGGATGCTGTTGGAAGTGACATGGAACTGATTCTGGACGGCGGCATCCGCCGCGGAACTCACATGCTGAAGGCATTGGCATTGGGAGCAAATGCTGTTTCTATCGGTAAGGCCTATCTCTACGGACTTGCCGCCGGAGGGCAAAAAGGGGTAGAACTGGTACTGCAGATACTTAAGAATGAACTGGAACGTGACATGGCACTTATGGGATGCGGAACTATTCAGGAATTATCTAAAGAATATGTAAAACACCGATACAATAGAAGCATTCCATGAAAGTTATTATAGGGCTTTTTCTTACACTCTCAATCACAGTTGCTCAGTCCTCAGCTGACAAGCAGTTTGAGGATATTGCCCAGCTCCCCACTTTTTTTGTCGGTTTTTTGAAGCACTATTCCCTAAGGCATGAGGTTCAAAAACGGCCTGGTGCTAAATTTGTGTTGAAGGATTATCATGATGAAGAGCAGTTTTTCAGCTCACCGCCTGTCCAGTATGTGCGGGCACTCATGCTGGATGAGCTCATTCAGGCGATAAAATGATCGATTCGAAGCAACTTATACTTGTCGCAAGCCCTCGATGGTGCGTGGGAGTGTTTATATTACTCATCATTCTGGCCATGTTTCTTTATCCCGGCGGAACCTACCGTGATGCAAACACCGAAGGTTATATTTTATCCCAAAACTTTTTGAGCGATCTGGGGAGGTGGTCTGCATGGAACGGTGATCAGAATTTCTATTCGTCCTTTTTTTTCAGTTTTTCTTTTCTAATGGTGGGAGTGGTCTTCTCTGTTTTTTACTGGCAGCTTCCTTCTCTTTTTTATAATGATCAAAAGGTTCACCTCTTTTCAAGGATCGGTTCTGTTGCCGGAATATTAGGTGGTATTTTCCTTGTTGGTGTTGGTCTTACACCTGGTGATGTAATACTAGGCCCACATGATTTTTTTGCTACTTGGTTTATAAGATTTTTCCTTGTTTCAGCTTTGTGCTAC
>MDSZ01271544.1_pt1 | contig 46642 bp, 51 predicted proteins | sample 811201 | NCBI WGS metagenome assembly MDSZ01 (sample SAMN05326647, study PRJNA326480) | marine metagenome | isolation source: seawater | place: Indian Ocean: North | collected 2010 | reverse complement strand
TTATTTCTCAATTAAAACTAAAAAGTCACTATTTGAAATAACAGATATTGTTACTTTCTATGCTCCAATAGGACTATTTTTTGGGCGCATAGGAAACTTTATAAATTCCGAATTATATGGCCTACAAACTGATGGAACTTGGGGTGTAATTTTTACTCGTGTAGATAATATTGTCAGGCACCCATCTATGTTATATGAGTCTTTTCTGGAGGGTATTGTTCTTTTTATAATTCTTCTCAAATTAAGAGATAAAAAGCCTGATTCTGGAATATTAACTGCTTGCTTTTTGGTTATGTATGGTATTTTTAGATCACTAGTAGAATTTGTTCGAGTGCCTGACTATCATATTGGTTATCTTTATTTTAATTGGGTTACAATGGGGCACATATTATCAATACCAATGGTAATATTTGGATTAGTAATATTTTTCTGGAAAATTAAGTGGAACAATACTTAGAGTTATTAAAGACTGTCCTTAAGAAAGGTACGACAAAAAAAGACAGAACTGGTACTGGCACATTGTCATATTTTGGCCATCAAATGAGGTTTGATCTAAACGACGGATTCCCTCTTGTTACGACTAAAAAAATTCATTTTGCTTCAGTTGTCCATGAATTACTGTGGTTTCTTAAAGGCGATTCTAACATTAAATACCTGCAAGAAAATGGAGTGAGAATATGGGATGAATGGGCTGATGGCAATGGAAACCTTGGAAGGGTTTATGGTGTACAGTGGAGATCATGGCAAAACCCTGATGGCAGTAGTACAGACCAAATTGATAACTTAATCAAATCATTAAAAAAAGATCCAGACTCACGAAGACATATTGTCTCAGCTTGGAATGTCTCTGACATAGACAAAATGAAACTACCACCATGCCATACTCTTTTTCAATTTTATGTAGTTGAGAATAAATTATCATGTCAATTATACCAAAGAAGTGCAGATATTTTTTTAGGAGTGCCCTTTAATATTGCTTCATACGCCCTTCTAACTGTATTAATAGCAAGAACTTTAAATCTCAAACTTGGTGAATTTATTCATTCTTTTGGAGATGTTCATTTGTACAGTAACCATATCAAGCAAGCTAAATTACAACTATCTAGAACACCAAAAAAATTACCCAAAGTAAAAATCATAAATAAAAAAGATAGTATATTTGATTATGTATATGATGATATTGAATTAGAAGATTATATATTTCACGATCATATAAAAGCATCTGTATCAGTATAAAAATATGAGAATTATAATAATCGCAGCTATGAGTTCTAATTATGTGATCGGATACAAAAACTCTATACCTTGGTTCATCAAGGGTGAATTAAAAAGATTCCGTGATATAACGATAGACAACAATGTTGTAATGGGACGAAAAACTTTTGAATCTATAGGCAAACCTCTAGATAAGAGAAATAATATTATATTATCCTCAAATAAATTCTTTACACCTGGTGGTACTAAAACAGTGTCTAGTTTTGAAAATGCTTTAAGTGCATGTGATAGCAAGAAAGATACTTATATCATTGGAGGATCCAGTATCTACGAACTGGCAATGAATGTATCAAATGAAATGATGCTTACGCTTATATCGAAGTCTTTTACAGGAGATACATTTTTTCCTAAATTTAATAAGAGTGAGTGGAAATTGATATCAGAAACAAGAAATTATGATTCTGTTAATAAATTCTGCTATTCCTATCTAAACTATATTCGTTAATGGATTATCCTAGGAACAGTTAAAACAAATTCTGGTATTAAGGCATCAAAATAATTATCATCATCATCAATCATTTGATAGCTTCCTTTCATTGTACCTAATGAAGTTTCAATCATAGTGCCACTAGTGTACTGAAATTCTTCTCCGGGCTCTATATGTGGTTGTTCTCCAATTACTCCCTCTCCTTTTACATCTTGTGTCTTGCCATTATCATCTTTTATTATCCAATGTCTGGATAATAATTTTGCCCCATTTTTACTGTTATTCTTTATGCTTACAGTATATAGAAAGTAGTATTTATTTTCTTCTGGTATGGACTCACTACTTAAATATGTTGTTTCCACGCTTATTTCTATTTGACTATTCATTTGATCTCCTTTTTATACTTTATCGCTAACATTTTTGCATCATAAAGCATTGCAGGTGTTAAATATTTTTTTGATTCATTGTTTAATCGTCTTGAATTATACTTATTGCTTATAGCTACTAATGACCAAGCGTAGGCTTCAATATAATCTTTAGTTACACCTAATCCTTTCAAATACATATAAGAAAGATTATTTTGAGCCCTAGCTGATCCGCCAAGAGCAGCTTTTTTGCAATAATTAAAAGCTAATGGAAGATCTTTTTCCACTCCTTGTCCAAAAAAATATAAGAGCCCTATATTGTAATATGCCTCATTTTTGCCGAGTAGAGCCTCTTCTTCCCAAATTTTTAAAGCTTTATAGTACTCGCCCTTCTGATAGTGCTTGTACCCAATATCATCGGCATATGCATATGGCACTGATAGTAAGATCAAAAGTACTAGAAAAAATAATTTATGCATAATACATTGTATATTAGCTAAAAAATTTATTCATTTCATTGCTATGGATATAAATATATTTAATAAAATTTATACAAGTCTGATAAACAGTAATAAGAATATGGTTTCTTATTTGGAAAAGATTAAGAGTATTCTCGCTAATGAGACAAAGGAGTCTCATGAAATGCTCAAAATATATCAGAAATACGTTCTCAACAATGAAGACATAACTAAAGAAGAGCTTGATAAAGCAAACACTCAGTTCTCTGACTTATTGAAAGGTATTGGATTGACTGGTGTTTTTGCTTTACCTGGCGGATTATTAGCTATCGCATTTATTGTGAAAGTAGGTGAAAAACTTGGTGTTGATATAATACCTAAAAAGTATAAAGATTAATTTTAATCATCAAAGTAATCATCTTGTTTCTTTATTCTCAACCCATGTTTTTCTTGAACTTTTGTTCCAAGGAATAAGGATGGTATCAAGAAAATAAAGAATAAATCAACAAAGTACCAAAATGCATTAACATCAAAGACATTTAATAGTCCAGCCATGATTGCATTTATCCAAAGCCAAAAAAATGGAAGGAATTTATCTGGTGCGATAATCCAAGGCATATGTTCTAGCATTAATGTAGTGAAGTATTTTCCGTGCAAACCATAGTAGACTGTAATGAACAACGCGAAAATTACCGTACCTACGAGGAGAGATTTTCCTAACTCAGCAAACACACCAACTGTTTCTAAAATTTCTGGTATGAACTGCAAGTAACCTTCCCATGTAAGCCATATTATTAGCATTGATATTATAGAATACTTAGTAGCTCTTTTTTCATTTACATCATAAGGCTCTTTTTTATACAAAAGCATATATAAGATAACTAGAATAATTCCCACATAAATTAAAAGGCCAATTATATTTGAAGACAGTATAGAACTAATATATTGAGGAACCATTGAAAGATGGTTCTCAACAGCTAACCAAACTAATAATGTTGCCATCGAGGCATTAACAAATGCTTGAACACCTTTTGGTGTTATAGACTTCCATGGATCTCCCATATACTCCTCCTAATAAAGATATGATAAACTAAGGCATTCTAATTTAACAGAGTATTATGTCTAAAATTTTTATTATAAGTGCACCATCGGGCTGTGGTAAGACAAGTCTAGTAAGAGAGCTTTGTCTAAGTTTTTCATTTTTGGAACAGTCAATTTCTTATACTACCAGAGAAAAAAGAGATGGAGAAATTAACGATATTGATTATTTTTTTATAGATGAAGTTAGTTTCAAAAAAAAAATTACGAACAATGACTTCTTAGAATACCAAAAAGTCTATAATAATTACTATGGGACATGTGAAAAATCTGTACAAAAAATATTAGATTCAAATAAAGATGCAATTCTTGAAATAGATTATAAAGGCATGTTATCGATAAAAAAGATTCTCCCTGAGGCAATTTCTATCTATATTCTTCCACCAAGTATAGAAGAACTCAAGAAGAGACTTGTTCAAAGAAATCTTGATTCTGATGATGTTATATTGAATAGGGTTTCCCAAGCAAAAAATGAGTTAGCATATAAGAGATTTTCAGATCATATAATTATTAACGATAATTTCGAAGAAGCATCAAGAAACTTGAAAAAACTCATCCTAAGCTACAAATTCAAAAAAAACTACTCTATCAGAAAAATATTGGACAATAATCAATCTTGATAGCCAAAAATTTTCTGCTATACTCACCATGCATGGCTAGAGTCACCATAGAAGATTGTTTAAAAAGAATAGATAATGCTTATGATATCGTATCATTAGCAAGTCAAAGAGCTAAAGATATACTTGATGGTTCAGAACCTAAAATTGATTATGCTGGAAAACCTAGTGTCATAGCTCTTAAAGAAATCGCAGATGGGTTAATTGACATGTCATACTTCGAGACCCGCAGGAAAGAAAAAATAGAGGAGCAACTTTCCGAGGCGATTGCAGAAGAAGAGGCTATATCAGACATAAAGACCGAAGCTCAACAACTACAAGCTAGTGATGAGAACGATACTACTGCTCAAGACTCAACTGAATTGACCGATTCTGAGGTACCAGCATCATTTGACAATCTGGAAGATTCTCAAAATACTGAAGACAAATCAAGCTAAAAATCTTATTCTAGGAATATGGCTGTTCCGAAGAAAATTAAAAATATTGAAGACATAGAGTTTGTAAGCTTCAAAAAGAAATTACAAAAATATCTAAATTCATATCAGATAAAGAAGATAGAGAAGGCTTTCACACTTGCCAAAGATGCTCACAGTGGTCAAAAAAGAAAATCCGGTGAAAATTATATAAATCATCCACTCTCTGCCGCATCATATCTAGCAGATTATGAATTAGATCATGAAACTATTATGGCAGCTATTCTTCATGATGTAGTAGAAGACACTGATATTAGTTTAGATGATTTAGCTAAACATTTTGGAAAAAAAGTTTCGGAGTTGGTTGATGGCGTAAGTAAATTAGATAAAATTAATTTTGATTCCAAAGAAGAGGCTGATGCCGCAAACCTAAGAAAAATGATTCTCGCCATGAGCAATGACATAAGAGTTTTGTTAATTAAACTAGCTGATAGAAGACATAATTTGACAACAATATCTGTTCTTGAGAAAAATAAAGCTCGAATGATAGCAAGAGAAACGCTAGAAATTTATGCACCACTAGCTTTAAGACTTGGTATACATAATCTAACAAAAGAATTAGAAAACCTTTCCTTTGAGACATATTTTCCAATGAGATATAAAATCTTGACAAAGAGTATTGATAAGGCCAGAGGAAATAGAAAGCTTCTTATGCAAAAAATACAGGATGAAGTTACTAAGAAACTTAATTCCGAAGATATTAAAAGTCAAACAAAAGCAAGAGAGAAACACTCTTATGGTATCTATAAAAAGATGAAGAGCAAAGAATTAAGGTTTTCACAAATAAATGATGTTTTTGGAGTACGAATTCTAACTGAATCTGTTGATTTTTGTTATCGTGCACTTGGCTGTATCCATAATTTATATACACCAATACCTGGAAGATTCAAAGATTACATTGCCATTCCTAAATCCAATGGCTATCAATCACTACATACTGCCGTTCTGGGGCCACACAATTTACCTATGGAGTTTCAAATAAGAACACATGATATGAATATGCTCGCTCAATCTGGAATAGCAGCACATTGGTTATATAAATCTAAACCTTCAATAAATAAACTATCACGTGAACAGCAATGGCTTAATAATTTACTTGATATACAAAAACAATCTGGTAACCCAACCGAATTTCTTGGAAGTATCAAGGAAGATTTAAATCCAGGTAAAGTTTATGTCTTTACATCAAAAGGTCAAATTGTAGAATTACCTAAAAAGTCTACCTTAATTGATTTTGCCTATTCAATTCATACTGATTTAGGAGATAAGTTTTCTGTAGGTCTAATAGATGGAGAAGAAAAACCCCCTGATACAATTGTTAAAAATGGACAACGTATAATCATAGAAACGTCTAACTACAATAAACCTGATCCTTCGTGGTTAAATTTTGTGGTTACAGTAAAAGCAAGAAACTCTATAAGAAACTTTTTGAGAGGTATACATAAATCTGATGCTATCAAGTTAGGAGAGAAACTTTTAAAATCATGTCTTGTAGATATGAATACGAATCTTGATGATGTACCTAAAAAAACATTAGAATTAATATTACTAGAATATAAATACGAGTCTATAGATGAGTTGTACAGAGATATTGGTCTTGGAAACAGAATCCCAAAATTAGTCTCCTTAAGGATAGCCCCCTCTTTTGCAAAGGTTGATTCAAATAACATCAGCTATGATATCGAAGGTTCAGAGGGTCTTGTAATGTCGTATGCAAAATGCTGCCATCCCATTCCTGGTGATATAATTATTGGATATGCCAGTCAGGGCAAGGGCATTGTCGTACATCGAAAAGATTGTAAAAGTATTAAACATACAAAAGGTGCAGATAAAAATATAGAATTACGATGGAGTGAGAATGTAGATAACAATTTTAGTGTTTCAATTATGATAGAAGTTGAAAATGTACGGGGCGTTTTGGCTGAGGTCTCGTCAATTATTGCTCAGAGTAATCATAATATAGAAAGTGTTAATTACACTGATAGTCGAGATACAGGCCACAATAGGATGCTTTTTGTTATCTCTGTAAAAAATTTGAGACAATTAGATAAACTTTTGAACAAGTTGAGTAAAATCAAAAATGTTTTTAGAGCTGAGAGAAAAAGGAGCTAATAAATGAACAAAGTAAAATTTGGATTCCAAAATATAGATGAATCGAAAAAACCTGAAAAGGTCAATGGTATCTTTAGCTCTGTATCTAATAAATATGACTTGATGAATGATATAATGTCTTTTGGCTTACATAGAATCTGGAAGAAGCAATTTATTAAACTTTGTGATTTACAGCGACAAAAAAAAATTCTTGATGTTGCATGTGGAACGGGAGATATAACAATTGGAATGTTAAAGAGTAGACCAGATCTGGAAATTACATGTCTTGATCCGAGTGATGATATGATGAATATTTGTAAATCAAAATTAATTGATAGTGGTTATACTAATGTTGATTTTCAAACATCTAGTATAGAAGGCTTCAAACCTAAAGATAATACCTTTGATTTAGTAACATTAGCTTTTGGCTTCAGAAATTTTAGCAATAATAGTAAAGCTTTGAAAAAAATATTAAATACTCTCAAGCCAGGAGGATCATTAATAATTATGGATTTTAAAAAGCCTACAAATAAAAATTATGCTAGCCTTTTCAAGTTTTATACATTAGAAGTAATACCAAAAATCGGTAGCTTTATTGCAAGTGATAGCGACAGCTATAGATATTTAGGAGAATCTATACAAACATACTACACACCAGAAGAGATAAGTATAATGCTTAAAGACACTGGTTATATAAATATTAAATCGATCAATCTTCTTGAAGATGTCGTATCGATACATAAAGGATATAAATCGTGAAAGATAAGATATTAGAGAGTATTAATTCAGCTTTAGGTGCGTCTATTTCTATGAAAATCTACAAAGAGTACTTCAAAGATGCATTAAAAAATAAATTGATTAAAATAAATTTTAAAGATGTAGAAAAATCAATTTTTTTGTCATTCAATGATGACAACGTACAAATCATTAATACGGCGGATAAGTTTGACGTAGAAATCTCTGGTAACCTATCATCTTTTCTATTTTATAGCCTTTCAAAAGATAAAGAGCTATTTGCTAATAAAATAAATATAAGTGGCGATGTAGAATCTGCTAATTCCTTGAATGAGCTATTTAAAAATACTGATATATTGAGATCTCTTATGTTTGAAATGTTTGGTCAAAAACTTTCATCAACTATTTTCTCAATACTCGATCCACTTGAAAATACTATAGGTAAGTCTTCAGAAAAATATAAAGAATCTCTCTCAGAATATATGAAATACGATATGGAAATTATACCAACAAAGGACGAAATCAATAATTACTTAGATGAAGTAGATGAAATTAAAAGTAGAACTGAGCGATTAAAACAAAAGATATTATGAAGAATATATTTAGACTATTGCAAATAATATTTTTGTTTTTCAAATATGATATAGATAAATGTCTCATAAAATCTGAGCTACTCGGTAATAAAAAATATCTCTTATTTTTATTTCCCTGGAACATTATAACGATTAATAAAAATATAAATCTAGCTGTGAATATGCGAATGATATGTGAAGATCTAGGACCTATTTTTGTAAAGCTAGGACAAATGATTTCAACTAGGAAAGACTTACTGAGTGATGACATTGCTGCTGAACTATCTAAACTTCAAGATCACGTCACTCCATTTGATGGCGCAACTGCAAAAAAAATTATTGAAAATGAACTAAACGAAAAAACTGATGATATCTTTTCATCTTTTGAGACTAAACCAATGGCATCTGCATCTATTGCCCAAGTACATCCAGCTAAACTAAAATCGGGTGAAGATGTTATTGTAAAAGTAGTACGCCCTGACATTAAGACAAAGATTGATCAAGATTTATCTTTAATGAAGAGAATAGCCACATATTTAGATGGATTATCTGATGATTTCAAACGAATGCATCTAATTGATATTGTTAATGATTATGAAATGGTTATTTATGATGAACTTAACTTAATTAAAGAGGCTGCAAATGCAAAACAAATAAGAAAAAACTTTTCTGACTCTAATTTAATCTATATACCATATGTTCACTGTAATTATTTAACTAACAAAGTAATGGTGATGGAGCGAATATATGGTATACCTATAAATGATAAAGATAAACTTTCAAACGAGGGTATATCCTTCTCTGATATTGCAGAAAAATCAGTTGAATTATTTTTCATTCAGGTTTTTGAACATAATTTCTTCCATGCAGATATGCATCCAGGAAATATATTTATTCAGAAATATGATAATACATTTAGATTCGTACTGGTTGATTTTGGAATAATGGGTTCATTGAGTGCATTTGATAAAAAGTATTTAGCTGAGAACTTTATTGCTTTTTTTAATCGAGACTATGAAAGTGTTGCGCGCTTACATGTTGAATGTGAATGGGTACCAAAAGATACAAATATACCATCATTAGAAAGCGCGATACGAGAAAATTGTGAATGCATGCTAGACAAACCAATTAAAGATGTTTCCTTAAGCGATATAATTGTTGGTTTATTTGATACTGCAAGAAGATTCAAGCTAGAGGTTCAGCCACAGCTCATATTAATGCAAAAAACTCTTTTATATACTGAAGGTCTTGGAAGAGAATTTAACCCTGAGCTTGATTTATGGAAAACATCTAAGCCTATTTTGGAGAAATGGATGAAAGAACAAAAAGGTCCCAAAACTGTCATCAAGAAAATTATTAACAATTTTGATGATTATTTAGAGATTGTTCCTGAAATCCCCTCTTTTTTTAGAAGGATATCCAACCACTATAGTGGTAATTCGTCGGATCTTACTAAAAACTTAGAGCAGCTAAAAAAAATTGAAAAGAAAATATCTTCAAACAAAAAAAGAAATCATTTCTACTTCTCTTTTATTATTATATTATTTATGTTTTTTTCTCCTACAGCGTTATTAAGCTTATATAGGTTAGAAGTAATTCTTATAACATTGTTTTTTTTATATCTCACTAAGCCTAAATGAATGAAATAAATTTTAATGATGCTCTAAACACTCAACAATTGAGCGCAGTGAATTGTAACGAGGGCAATAAACTTATTCTTGCTGGAGCAGGTAGTGGTAAAACTAGAGTTCTTACCTACAGAATAGCAAAACTAATTAATGCTCATGACGTTAGACCATCCGATATTCTCGCATTAACTTTCACTAATAAAGCAGCTAGGGAAATGCGAGAAAGAATAGAGTCAATTCTTAGATTATCATCTATGGGTCTTTGGTTTGGAACATTTCATGGTATTTGCAGGAGAATTTTAAAAATACATTTTAAGGAAGCAAATTTATCAGAGAGATTCACTATTTTAGATTCTCAAGATCAACTCAGATTAATAAAAAGGATTATTAAGACAAATAATATCGATGAAAAATTATTTGATCCCAAATCTATCCAATCATTCATAAATAGAAAAAAAGATAATGGATTAAGAAGTAATATTGTTAATGAAAAGGACGATGAAATTTATATAAATATATATAAAGAATACGAAGCTATTTTGTCACAGACATCATCCGTTGATTTTGCAGATTTGATACTCAAAACTTATGAGCTACTCTCAGGGTCCGAACGTATTTTGACATACTACACGAGCAGGTTTAAACACATCATGGTAGATGAATTTCAAGATACAAACTTATTACAATTTAAGTTGCTCAAATTACTCAATAATGATACTGGATCATTATATGCAGTCGGAGATGATGATCAATCTATTTATGGTTGGAGAGGCGCGCTAAGTAAAAATATAAAAAATTTTACAAACCAATTTAAAAATGTCGAAATTTTTAAACTTGAACAGAATTATAGGTCAACAGAAAAGATATTATCAGTAGCCAACAGCTTAATTTCACATAATAAGGACAGGCTTGGGAAAGAATTATGGACAAACACTTCAACAGGGGATTCAGTTAAGGTCTTTGAAGCATATAATAATGATGAAGAATCAGCATATATTGTTGATAAAATCAAAACGCTAGAACGAGATGGGTTCAGAAGATCAGAAATAGCCATCCTCTATAGGAATAACTTTCTCTCAAGAAGGCTAGAAGAAGAATTAAATGGAAGGTCTATTCCATATGTAATTTATGGTGGTTTTAGATTTTTTGAGCGTGCCGAAATCAAAGATATGATCGCCTACTTAAGGTTAGTTGTTAACTATGATGATGACGCAGCTTTTGAGCGAACAATTAATAACCCCCCAAGAGGTATTGGCCAAAAAACTATTGATTCAATAAGAAAACTTGCTAAAGAAAATAAACTCTCTTTATGGAAGACTATAAAGTCACTTATAGCAGAAAATAAGGAATACGTTACATCACGTGTGAAAAACTCCCTAAAAAACTTTACTGATATCATTGAAATTATTCACAGTGACATAAATAATCTATCTCTAGAGGAATTACTTGAGAAAATCTATAAGGACTCTGGTTTGAGATTATATTTTTCTGAACAGAAGGGCGAGGAATCAATATCAAAACAAGAGAACATCGAGGAACTTTTTATTACTGCAGAAAATTTTGTTAGAAACAATCATGATGGTGAGAATATCATTGATGAATTCTTAGATAATGCAGCATTGGAGGCAGGAGATTATCAATCAAAACTTGATGAAGACCCAATTCAATTAATGACTATTCATTCTGCTAAAGGATTGGAATTTCCAATAGTATTTTTAACAGGGCTAGAAGAGGGTATTTTCCCAAATGAAAATAGAAAAAGTGGTACAGAATTCCTTGAAGAAGAAAGGCGCCTTTGTTATGTCGCTATAACAAGAGCAATGAAACAGTTGTACATTACATATGCGAATGCACGATATTTACATGGATCTTACAATTATCTGATGCCTTCTAGATTTTTAAGTGAAATACCATCCGATTTACTAGATACCGTTAAATCTTCAAATCAATTTATTACAAAAGAAAGTACAAAAAACAAATCAAATAATAATACTGGCATTAAAATAGGTCAGAGGGTTAAACACCAGAAATTTGGCCAAGGTGTCATATTGAGCTATGAGGGAGAAGATGATAATTTAAAACTTTATATTAATTTTGAGGATTATGGTTCGAAATGGCTAGTAATGACTTACGCTCATCTAGAACTACTCTAAATGAAGAATAATAGAAGAACATTTATCAAATCTCTTGGGCTCGCTTCTGTGGGTGCAGCAACAGGCATATCAATTTCTTCGGCACGCGCCGAAAAAGTAAAATGGAAGATGGTCACTTCTTGGCCTAAAAATTTTCCTGGACTGGGCGCAGGAGCGGAAACACTTGCAAGTTATATAAATCAATTATCTGGAGGTAGTTTGAAGGTAAAAGTTTTTGGAGCAAATGAACTTGTCCCCCCTCTCGGAGTTTTTGACTACGTATCATCTGGAGGCGCAGAGATGGGTCATTCAGGAGCATATTACTGGAAAGGCAAAACAGCTGCAGCACAATTCTTTTCTTCAGTGCCGTTTGGAATGACAGCTCAGGAGATGAACTCTTGGTTGTACTACGGAAACGGTTTACAACTATGGGAAAAAGTTTATGAGAAATTTAATCTAGTTCCTAGAGCAGCAGGAAACACTGGAGTACAAATGGGTGGATGGTTTAATAAAGAGATAAACTCTGCAGATGATTTAAAAGGACTAAAAATGCGTATTCCAGGTTTAGGCGGAGAGGTCCTTGCGAGAGCAGGTGGCACCCCGTTTACTCTTGCGGGGGCAGAAATTTTTACATCTTTACAAACTGGCGTGATAGATGCAACTGAATGGGTGGGCCCATATAATGATCGTGCATTTGGCCTGCATAAAGCAGCAAAATTTTATTATTACCCTGGCTGGCATGAGCCTGGACCGTCTTTGGAGTGCATTATCAATAAAGAAGCATATATGTCACTAAGTAAAGTTCATCAAAAAGTCATCGACCTTTCATGTAAGGCGGCTAACATTGATATGATATCTGATTACATGTCAAAGAATTACCAAGCCCTTGAATTTTTTAAAAAAGAAAAGGTCCAAATCAAACAATTCCCTAAAGAAGTTCTTATAAAATTAAAAAATATAAGCAAAGATGTACTAAAGGATTTGAGTACAACAGATCCTATATCTAAAGAAGTTTTCGATTCTTATAGTAACTTTCTTAATAGTGTCAGACCTTGGACTATTTTATCTGAAGATAGCTATTTAAATTCAACCAAATAATAGATTTGGAAGAAATGTGGCCAATTGAGGGGCAATAAAAACAATAATAACTAAGGCAATTTGTATTAATAGAAATGGAATAATACCTTTATAAATATCGAATGTATTAACTTCTTTAGGAATCACACCTCTCAAATAAAACAGAGAAAAGCCAAAGGGTGGTGTAATAAACGATGTTTGTAAAACAAGTGCTATGAGTATACCTATCCATACTGGATCGAAACCTAGACCGAACAGCGCAGGGCCCATTAACGGTATTACAATAAATATAATTTCTATAAAATCTAAAATGAACCCAAGAAGAAACATTATGCTTAATACAATTATAAGTGTGATAATTTTATCATTTGGCATTTCAATCAAAAATTTATGAATAAACTCTTCACCTTCCAAGCCTCTAAAAACCAAAGAAAACATAATAGCTCCAATCAAAATCATAAAAACCATGCTCGTTAATTTAATCGTTTCGTAAACACAGTTATCCATGATATTTTTTGTGATAGAACTCTGACTAAATGCCAGAGCAATTGCTCCTAATGCACCTACCCCTGCCGCTTCTGATGGTGTTGCTACGCCGAACAAAATGGATCCAAGCACTAATACCATTAAACCCAATGGATAAATTATCGATAATATACCTTTATAATCATCTGAACGTTTTACTTTTGCTTTAATCTTAAGTGATTTCAGATAGATTATGTAAAGCACAGGAAGCAATAATCCTGGTAAAATTGCACCTGCAAATAGATCAGCGATGGTAATACTTTCTGGATTAAATATCCCATCATTTAATTGTGATTGTTGATAGGAGGCAGATAAAACATCGGCCAGTAAGATAAGAACTAAAGAAGGAGGTATAATTTGACCCAAAGTACCAGATGCGCATATCGTACCAGTAGCTATTTGATTATTATACCCGTTTTTGATCATAGCTGGGTATGTGAGAAGTCCTAAGGTTACGACACTAGCTCCAACAATACCGGTACTTGCAGCCATTAAGGATCCTACAACAACAACTGAAATAGCTAAACCACTCTCTGTATTTTGTAAAAGTGAATTCATATCATTAATTAAATTCTCCGCAATCTTAGTTTTCTCTAAAATTAACCCCATAAAAATAAAAAGAGGTACAGCTAACAGGTTTTGATTATTCATTATTCCTAATAGTCTGTTAGGAAACGCCATAAGATAGGAGTAATCAAAGAAATTAAGAAAAACTCCTATTAATGCAAATAGTAAGGATACTCCTGAGAGAACAAAAGCCACAGGAAAGCCAGAAAGCAGGAAAACAAAAACAGTTAATAGAAATATAATTAAAATTATTTCCATTATTTTACTAAAAGCTTATGAATGACTTCCACTATTATCAAAAATGAAAACAGGTAGATAGATGACTTCAATAGATAAATTAGAGGTAAGCCGCCGGGTTCACTGGAACCCTCAAGCATAGCCCAAGAACTTACAATCATTGGTGTGCTCACATAAATAACAAAAAAACAAAAAGGCAATACAAACAAAATATTCCCCAACAAAGATATTTTAGCTAGGGTATTTTGATTGACTCTGCTTGACAGAATATCTATTTTTACATGCGCATTTTCCCTAAAGCAAAGTGATATTCCAAAGAGAAACACAAAAGCATGCAAATACATTGTAAGCTCTTGTAGAAAAATAAAATTAATATTGAAAATATATCTTGTAAGAATATTAAATAGAACAATTAAAAACATTGCATAGAAAAAACGTATTGTTAAATACTTTGTAACTAAATTAATTTTATTTATTATATTCATACTAAATTTAACCTATTAGATAGTATCTTCTCAAATATTGATGGATCCTTAATGTGTGTTATCTCACCTACTTTCGGAAAAATCATGTCAACTAATCTGGATAAATAAAATCTAAGTGCAGCAGAGACCAATGCATTATTCAAATATTTTATTTCTTTTTCACTTAAAGATCTGGTTGAATTATAACTACTCATAAATTTACTATATTTATCATAGTCAATAGACCCATCTTTTTTTGTACACCAATCATTTATAATAACAGCTAATTCATATATAAATGGGCCATTGAAAGAGTAGTAATAATCTATAATACCTAAAACTCTAGTATTACTAGCTAAAACATTATCCATAAATAGATCAGAGTGAATCACGCCTGATGGTAACTTGTAATCGAAGAATCTCTTAAATATATTTCTGGCTTTATTAAGCATCTTCCTCTGTTCATTAGTTATATGATTACTTATTTTATTAATAGATTTATCAACCCATTTAATATCTCGGCTATTACTTATTTTTTTCTTGTAATTGATACTTTCATTATGAAATTTAGAAACTATGTTGCCAAGAGAATCACAAAGTTTATTATTTGAACTCTTAACAGTTTTTCCTTGTAGTTTCTGCATAATTGCCAAAGGCTTATTTTTATAGAAAGAAAGATATTCGCTGTTATTCGTCCTTTGAATTTCTGGCGAGCATAGACCGCAATTTGAGAAAAAGCTCATCAATTCTAAATATTTTTTTACTTTTGTTTTTCCGATATCCTCGAAGATAGTTATGATATATTCTCCTTTAGATGTTGTGAGATAAAAGTTAGTATTTGTTATCCCATCAGATATACCTACAAATGACCTTGAATTACCAATATCATACCTTTTTAGTATCTTATTTAGATCTTCTGTCGTTAGATTTGTGTATACAGACATGTAATTATGATATATAACTTTTAATGAACAAACGATATCTAAATTTAGATGGTTTTCCAAGATAAAAATAAAGAAAATTTAGTAATAATTGATGGCTCCTCTTATTTATATCGAGCTTATTATGCTCTTCCCAATTTAAAAACATCTAATGGCATGCATTCTGGCGCTATTCATGGATTTGCAAATATGCTTAATAGGATAATTGATGAATATAATCCAAAATATATGCTCATGGTTTTTGATGCTAAAGGAAAAAATTTTCGCCATGAAATTTACAAGAAGTACAAGGCAACCAGAAATGCAATGCCCAAAGAGTTATCAGAACAAACAGAACCTATAATTGATATGGTGAAGGCATATGGTATTACTGTGATTCAAGAAAGTGGTGTGGAAGCTGATGATGTTATTGCGACAGCAGTAAAGTCACATACAATAGAAAATGTGCAGACTGTAATATCATCTGGTGATAAAGACCTTGCTCAATTAGTCCAAAATGATGTTGTTTTAGTTAATAGCTTTGACTCAAAAGTGCTCGATACTCAAGGCGTTATTGATAAATTTGGTGTTAGACCAGATCAAATTCTCGACTACTTGTGCTTAGTGGGGGATTCTTCAGATAACATCCCAGGTGTACCAAAAGTCGGACCCAAGACCGCAAGAACACTTCTCGGTAAATATAATTCAGTAGAAAATATTATAGATAATACCCAAGAGTTAAAAGGTAAGCTTAGAGAAAACCTAGAAAATTCTCATGATACGATTGACCTTGCTAAAAAACTTATAGTTTTAAAAGATGACTTACGTCTACCTCTTAAACAAAAAGATTTGGAGATTAAGACAATTGATACTGAGATTTTAAAAAAAATTATTGATAAGTATGAATTAAAAACATTATCTAAAAAACTAGATATAAAAGTCGAAAATAAAACAATCAAAAAAAAATATAATATTGTCAAAACATTATCACAAGCTGAGACTATTATTAAAGATTGTATCAAACATAAAACCTTTGCATTTGATACAGAAACTACATCACTTGATTTCAACGAAGCTGAGTTAGTAGGTTTTAGTATTTCATATAGAGAAAATGAGGCGTATTATTTTCCTATCGCGCATAATACATTTGAAAATAATTTACCAAAAGAAAAAGTAATAGATATTCTAAAGAATTTATTCAAAGAAAAGTCACTGACAATAATTGGTCAAAATATCAAGTATGATATTAATATCCTAAAAAAATACTCAATTGTATTTGAAACAAAACTTGAAGATACAATGTTAATGTCATATGTTCTCAACTCTTCTGGAAAACATGATCTCGAGACCTTGTCTGTAAAATTCCTTAGTCACACTCCGATATCTTATGAAGATGTTGTCGGCAAGGGTAAAGATCAAATTTCATTTGCAGATGTTGATTTAGAGAATGCATCTAAATATGCTTGTGAAGATGCAGATCTGACATTTCTTCTTTTCAAAGAGCTATCAGCTGAATTAGCAAGAGATGACAAATTAGATAATGTATATCAGAGTATAGAAATAAAACTTATGAGAATACTTACAGAAATGGAGTTTATTGGAGTTTCAGTAGATCAAGATAAATTAAAAACCCAATCTAAAGAATTATCAAAAAGAATAAATGCTATCGAAAAGAAAATATACAAAATATCAGGAAAAGAATTTAATATAAGTTCACCAAAACAACTTCAAGAGATTTTCTATGATGATTTGAAGCTTCCTATTCTAAAGAAAACACCCAAAGGTCAACCATCAACGAATGAAGATGTTATGATTCAGCTAGCCGAAGAACATGAATTGCCTAATTTGATTCTATCATTTCGAAATTTGTTAAAACTTAAAAATACTTACACAGATAAACTTGGAGTACAGGTAAATTCTATATCTAACCGTTTACACACTTCATATAATCAAACAATAACTTTAACTGGAAGATTATCTTCTTCAAATCCAAATCTTCAAAATATACCAATTAGAACTGAAGATGGTAAGAAAATAAGATCAGCTTTTATTCCACGTCGGGGGTCCCTCCTATTCTCCGCAGATTATTCACAGATTGAATTACGCATAATGGCTCATTTATCTGATGATCAAGAAATGATTAAGAGCTTTACATCAGGCGAGGATATACACTCCTCAACAGCTATGAAAGTTTTCAATACCAAGGGAGCACCCACGCCTGATCAGAGAAGAGCAGCAAAGGCTATTAACTTTGGTTTAATTTATGGAATATCAGCATATGGGCTAGCAAGACAACTTAAGATTGATAATATTGAAGCCAAAAACATAATCGATACCTATTTCACGAAATATAAAAGAGTACGAGAGTATATGAATGAGTTAAAAGATTCTGCTAAGGGAAGTGAATACGTGGAGACTATGTATGGCAGAAAAGTTTTTATACCTAATATTAATCACAGCAATTTCCAGGTAAGAAGTGCTGCAGAGAGAACCGCTATCAATGCTCCCATACAAGGCACTGCAGCAGATATTTTAAAAATCGCAATGATTAATATACATGAGTGGTTAACAGAAAATAATAATCAGGATACTTTTATGATTATGCAAGTACATGACGAATTAGTTTTTGAAATAGGCGAGTCTAAAATAAAAGAAAATGAGCGAAATATTGTTAAAATTATGAGTGAAGCAGCATCACTCAGAGTTCCATTGTTAGTTAATACTTTTACTGGAAATAGTTGGTGCGAAACATAGCAGATGCCTCGTTGCACTCTGATGATATTTAGCTATAATTAGTGCCAATGAAATCTATACATATATTATCTTTAACAATCTTGATGTGTATAAGTATAATTTACCCTGTAAAAGCTGATGTTGAAAGAGGAAAGGAATTATCTCAAAGCTGTGTAGCTTGTCATGGGGACAATGGGGTTTCATTGAATCCAGTATGGCCAAAATTAGCAGGTCAAAATCCAAAATATCTAAAAGCCCAATTACATGAATTTAAATTAGGTACGGAAGGCAGAAGAAACAACGCCGTTATGTATGGAATTGCAGTAACATTGACAGACCAAGATATTGAGGATTTATCTGATTATTATGCATCACTCAAACCATCAATAGGAATGACTAAAGATAGCTTGTTGCAACTTGGGAGAAATATCTACAGAGGTGGTAACATGGAAATAAAAATACAAGCATGTATAAGTTGTCACGGTCCTAACGGCCAAGGTAACTATGCAGCTGGAATACCTATGTTATCAGGGCAACACTCGCAATATACCTTTCAACAATTGAAAAATTTTCAAGTATCATCGAGATCAAATGATTATAATAAAATGATGAGAAATATAGTACATAGGATGACAGACGAGGAAATGAGGGCAGTAGCTAGTTATATTGAAGGCCTTTACTAATGAATATTTTTAAAAACTTATCTCTGGTAACTCTTTTAATGACATTGCTATTATCAAATGCCCTTGCACAAAAATATGTGCAAATTTCTACTGAAAAACAAGACACTTCCAAAAATATCGTTATCTATGAATTTTTTTGGTATGGATGTCCACACTGTTATAATTTAGAACCCACGATGAATAGATTAGAGGCTGACCTAGAAAGTGATACAGAGATTATGAAGGTTCCTGTTGCCTTAAGGAGTTCATGGCTACCTCATGCGAAATTATTTTTTACACTAAACCAAATGGGGAAAATTGATGATATGCATGAGCTGATTTTTGAAGAAATACATCTGGAAAATAATCCGTTAAATACTTTGAAACTTATGGAGGATTTCTTAGGTAAAAATGGAATCGATACTATAAAATTCAATGAGATTTATAGTAGTTATGGAACAGAAGCGAGAGTGAAAAGAGCTGACAGACTTGCTAGAAAATATCAAATCAATTCTGTACCAACAATTATTGTAAATGGGAAGTATTTAACTAGTGGCTCTTATGTTTCAAGCTATGATGAGCTTTACAGCGTAATAAATTTACTAGTAGATAGAGAAAGAAATGATTTATAGGAGACATAAATGACTGCAAAAATAATAAGTGGCAGAGAAGTTGCCGAACAAATACTGGAAGAAGAATTATCTAAGAAAGTTGATGCCTTGATATCAAAAAATATTATCCCAAATTTAGTTGTTATATTAGTTGGTGATATGAAAGCATCAGCAAGCTATGTTGCTCAAAAAGAAAAATTTGCAGCCAAAGCGGGTATAAAATCTGAAGTGAGAAGATTTTCTTCCGAGATAAGCGAAGATGAAATATTAGCAGAAATTGACAAGATAAATAATGATCAAGAGATTCATGGAGTAATTGTTCAGTTACCTTTACCTGATCATATTTCTGTTACCAAAGTACTCAATAGTATAGATCCATCAAAAGATGTTGATGGTTTTACGCCAAATAATGTCGGTAAGTTATTTTTAGGTGAAGATACTTTAGTCTCATGTACTCCTAAAGGCATCATGCAGATGTTAAGGATTTCAGGAACAGAGTTAAATGGAAAGAATGTTACAGTAATAGGAAGGTCAAATATTGTTGGTAAACCTGTATCCATACTGTGCCAACAACAAAATGCTACAGTCACAATGTGCCATTCTAGAACTAAAGATTTAAATCATAAATTATCTGATGCTGATGTGATTATTGTAGCTGTAGGGGTCCCTAAATTTATTTCTGGTGATCAAATACCTAATGGTGCTGTTGTGATTGATGTTGGTATACATAATATCGATGGAAAACTGTGTGGAGATGTCGATTTTGAAAGCGCAAAAGAAAAAGCATCAGCAATCACTCCTGTTCCTGGCGGTGTAGGCCCTATGACAGTCTGCGCTTTAATTGAAAATACAATTATAGCAGCTGAGAGAATTTCTAGCGCCTGAGAAGATTCGAACTTCTGACCTTTAGCTTCGGAAGCTAATGCTCTATCCACTGAGCTACAGGCGCAAAAAAATATTCATTTAATATTCTTTTCAAGTATAATCTACTGAAAGAAAATGTGAGGGAAAAATGAGCGAATCGACTTCGGACAAACAGTTTTATAGAATTTTTACATGGATCACCATAATAATTATTGGATTAGCGATAATAATAGCTATTTTATCAAAAGTTTTTGCGTCTTCGATCAGTAATGATCATTATGATCAAACAAAAACTGAATTAATTGAAAAAAGAATTTCATCATCAGAGAAAATAAATCTAGCTAGTAATCCTACATTTAAAACAAAGGTTGTGGAAGTTGCCTCTTCAAGGTCTGGAGAAGAGATATATAATTCAGTTTGCATGTCTTGCCATATGAGTGGTGCAGCTGGCGCTCCTGTTACAGGTAAAGTAGATCAGTGGTCAGATAGACTTGCTAAAGGAACCGATACCCTCTACAGCAATGCCATTAATGGAATAGGCGTTATGCCAGCTAAAGGTGGTTTAATGTCTTTATCTGACAGTGACGTAAAATTAGCTGTAGATTATATGATTGATGAATCTAAGTAGTTTTATTTAACTTTTTTCTCAAGCTCTTCAAGCTTTTCCCTTGTTTTAGACAACACCTCTCTTTGAACATCAAACTCTTCTCTAGTGACTATATCCATTTTTTTAAGATAATCTTCCAATAGAATCTTCAGGTTGTCTTTAATATCTTTTTTAACTGCATGGCTATCCTTGGGGAATATTTCTATTATATTTTCTACTAATTCTCTAAATTTATTATTGCTCATCTGAAATTTTCTCCATCTGCACATTATTTGTGCATATAATTAACCCAAAAACGAACATTTTATTTTACTAAAAATATCATTTTTATGTAAATACCATTTAATGTATTATACCCATTGTTATTTGAGATTACCTTAATCTTTTGGGAAAGGATAACAAACACAAGTTGGCATAGTTTATGCATCTAGAAGCTGATAGCTAGACTATTTGTCATTGATAAATGTCAACTATTACTTAATAGACTAAATATTAACCACTTTTAACAAAAGGGAGATATAAATGAAAAAATTAATTAAATCATCGCTTTCATTAGCCATGGCAACATTGATGTCTGTGTCAATGTTTGCAAAAGCAGGTGAGGCGGTTGCTGATGAGGGAGGTATGTCTGTAAGCTACAATATTGGATATATGTCTGAATATTGGTATAGAGGTGCATATCAAGCTGAATCCTCAATGAGCTTTGGTGCAGATATCGAAATGGGTTCGGTATACTTAGGTATGTGGGGCGCAGACGTATCTGACAACACATCCACAAGTACAAATAATGGTGGGTCTGAAATAGATCTATATGGAGGTGTTAACTTTGAAATGATGTCAATACCTATGTATGTCGGTTTCACCGGATACTACTATACTGACAATTTCGATAATGACTATGAAGAAATCAATGTGGGCGCAGACTTCGGTTGGTTTGCTGTTGACGGCGCTGTTCTTGGTAGTTACAAGTCTGGAGGCGGAACCGCAAGTTCAGACTATGGACACTTTACATTAACAGTCCCTCTAGGAATGCTTGATTATAGTTATCAAACATTTACAGGAGGCTCACTACATTGGTCTACACACGAGCTTAGTTATTCAGCTAGTGTAAATGGAATCGACTTGGGTGCTACTGTAGGTCGTAATAATGATGGCGGAAAAGGAACTGCTGCCAACTCCAATGCAGAAACAACATACGCGAATTTCACAATCGGGTATAGTTTCTAGAGAAATTAGTTTATAATTAAGTAATAGGGGACATTTATTAATGAAATTAGTCATAGCAATTATAAAGCCTTTTAAGCTGGATGAAGTGAGAGAAGCATTATCTAATATAGGAGTGCAAGGTATCACGGCAACAGATGTAAAAGGTTTTGGAAGGCAAAAGGGCCATACGGAACTTTATAGAGGTGCTGAATATGTTGTTGATTTCTTACCTAAAATCAAGCTGGAAATTGCTGTTGATGACTCCCTCCTCGATAAAACAATCGAGACGATACTATCATCTGCCAATACAGGTAAAATTGGTGACGGAAAAATCTTTGTACTTGATGTACAAGAGGCAATTCGTGTTCGTACCGGAGATAAAGGTCCAGAAGCTCTTTAATTAACGTTTTAATTAGGAGACTATAATGGAAGCTTTAGAAGGTAAAGTTATTGAACTTGCTTATGCTCTAGACACATTCTATTTTCTTGTAATGGGTGCATTTGTCATGTGGATGGCAGCTGGTTTCACCATGCTCGAATCTGGTCTTGTAAGAGCAAAAAATACAGCGGAAATTTTAACTAAAAACATATCGTTATACTCCATTGCAGTGATTATGTATATGATTGTAGGATATAACTTAATGTACCCAGGTGGTGGCACAGGAGTAATTCCAGAGTTATCATTCTTTCTTGGAGCGGATAACACAGCAGAAGCTGTAATTGCTAGCGGTGGTGATGTTTATTATTCATCGATATCAGATCACTTCTTTCAAGTTGTGTTTGTTGCAACTGCATGTTCTATAATTTCTGGTGCAGTAGCAGAAAGAATGAAACTTTGGCCATTTCTATTATTTTGTGTAGTAATGACTAGTATAATTTATCCTGTTCAAGGTTATTGGAAGTGGGGCGGAGGCTTCTTAGATGCTGCCGGCTTCTCTGACTTTGCTGGTTCAGGCGTTGTACATTTATGTGGTGCCGCTGCTGCTTTAGCTGGAGTGTTGGTACTTGGAGCAAGAAAAGGTAAATATGCTGATGGTAAAGTAAATGCTATGCCAGGAGCAAATCTCCCGCTTGCTACATTAGGTACATTTATACTATGGTTAGGTTGGTTCGGATTCAATGGAGGGTCAGAACTGATCATATCTAATGTTGCTGAGGCTAATGCTGTTTCTATGGTATTCGTAAATACTAATTTGGCTGCTGCAGGTGGCGTGATGGGAGCATTGGTGTTCTCAAAAATGATGTTTGGTAAATCTGACCTTACAATGGCTTTAAATGGAGCTATTGGGGGTTTAGTATCAATTACCGCTGAACCTCTAGCTCCAACACCAGGGTTAGCGCTTATCATAGGTCTTATTGGGGGTATAATTGTTGTACTTTCAATCGTCATGCTTGATAAGATGAAAATTGATGACCCTGTGGGGGCCATTTCTGCTCATGGAACATGTGGCGTCTGGGGACTTCTAGCTGTCGCATTAACAGGTGGTTCACTGGGTGCTCAGATTTATGGTGCACTTGTAATTTTCTTATGGACATTCATCACAAGCTTAATCTTCTGGAGCATCATCAAAATGTTCTTTGGTTTAAGAGTAACGGAAGAAGAAGAAGATGATGGAGTAGATATTGCTGAATGTGGATTAGAAGCTTATCCAGAGTTTAGCAAAGCAACAGGGATTAAACCTTCAGTTTATCCTGAACAATAATATCTCTAGAGAGCGTGATCATAATCACGCTCTCTTAGCTCTCAAAAATGACCATGTACCGCTAGGATAAAGCGGCATTGGAAAACTTGTTAAAGTAAGGTTTTTAAATCCTACATTAGTATATTTCTTAAAAAGTGGCTTTATAATATTTTTCAAATTATAAATAGGTGAGCCTGACTGGTGAACTACTGTACCGTTGGCACTTAAATTATTATATAGATATTTTATAAAACTCTTTGAAAACAGTTTTCTCGCCTCACCTATAGGATCAGTAGAATCAATAATTATACAATCAAATATCTCTTTACAATTTTTAAGATAATTCATACCATCGCATATCTTAATTTTTATTCTCTGTTTATTTTTTTCATTTAAATTAAAGTTTTTAGGGAAATATTTTTTACAAATTTTAACTACATCTTCATCTATCTCTGATATCACAATATTTTTTACTTTTTTTCTTTTTAAAAGCTTAGATGAAATTCCGCAATCACCACCACCTATTATCAAAATCTTTTCTGCTGACTTGGGCACAAGGTTTATACATTCCTCATGATAGAAGTTATTATGTTTCTCACTCATCATAAAACAATTATCTAAATACAAAACATTTCCATATTTTATTGTCCTGAGTACATCAATATGCTGATATTTACTTTGACTTTGATGTAAATATTTCTCATACTCTAAACCAATTGAAATCTTTGATTCTTTATTAAATTCATAATAGATATTTTTAGATTTAGTAGACATATTTTAATGATTATATTCAACTTTGAGTTTTATGCAATTAGACCATAAACACCTTTTACTCCGAGCGGAAGTACATAATTGTCCTTCTGAAGATGCTCTTCATGAAATCCTTATGTGGATGAAGGATCTAATTAATAAAATCGAGATGAAGCTTATGCAAGGACCGTCTATTACTTACGTAGACCAACCAGGTAATAGAGGAGTTACTTGCATGGCTTTAATTGAAACTAGTCATATTGTTATGCATATCTGGGATGAAGGAACACCCGGTTTGGTTCAACTTGATATTTACAGCTGTAAAGAATTTAATCTTGATGTTGTAATAGAGCATGTGAATGACTATTTTGATGTTGTTAATATGCAATATAAGTTTCTAGACAGGACAAGCGATATGAGAATTATAAAAGAAATATCTAATTAACGAACTTCGTTTATATATTTGACTCTTGCACTTATCATATCCAATAAAAGACAAATTCTTCTAAAAAGCGGACTAGATAGTGAATAATTTGCTTCTGCTATAAAGTCAACCCTATTAGCTAAAAGTAAGTCCTTAGAGACTTTTTTCTGTCGTTTACTATTTTTTGGATAAACAGATATTGCATGCCCATTTTGTTTTTTTATAAGCGCCATACTTGGAACGTCAGTTAGTCCATCGCCTAGATAAATCATATTTTCAAATGGAATAGGACGAGACTCTTCTGGCATATGACTATTTATGGAATCAGAAAATTTTTCTTTACCTTTATTTATTCTAAATAAAAACTGAGTTTTTAAAGTATCATTGACCACAATCTTTGGAAATGAGGCATTACCGTTTTCATCAAAATAATACTGAGACCCAAATACATTACTTAAATGCTTTCTAATAGAAATAGACTCCAGTATTTCATTATGGCCAGCTGAAATAACATAATGCTTGATCCTGATTCCTTTATGATTTTTATAGATGTAATTATTAATGTTTTTAAACCATGTAGTTACGCCATTAAAGTATTTTATCTTTGATGCTAATCGAGAAAACTCATTTTTAGTTAAGTTATAATTTATGGAGTTAGCATGATTAATAAGTTGACGCATATATATCATCATTATTTCACCATCTGTCATACGACTCTCTTTGAGTATTGCAGCCCAAAATCTTTTTGAACTTATTTTTAATTTTGGGAGGATAGTATACTCTTGCATAGTTTTTGGAATGAGAGTGCCATCAAAATCGTATACCAATGCTATAGTATTTTGTCTCATTTACATCCTATCCATTGCTTTAATTTCAAGTATTTCTAATCCATTTAAAATAACTTTATCAATACATTTTATTAGTTCTAGCCTTTCACCATGTACTGTATCTGTTAATATTTTGGTTTCAGAATAATAAGAATGAAAAAGCTGAGAAAGCTTATAGAGGTAATTTGCTATTATATCTGGTCTAATTTTAGTAATTGCATTTTCAAAAACTTCTGAGTAGTTTGTTATATGATCTATTAACTCTTTTTCTTGATATGAATTTAGTTTACTAAGATCTGTATCAGAAATATTAAATTCAGGAGAATCTTTTAGAATTTTATTAATTCTAGCGTGAGCATATTGTATATAATAAATTGGATTATTTTTATTTTGATTTAATGCTGCATCTATATCAAATTCAAGATGATGTTCTTTTCTTTTGATCAGATAGAAATAACGTGTTGCATCTGCACCAACTTCTTTTACTAATTCATCAATTGCGTAAAATTCACCGCTTCTTGTTGACATTGATAGAGACTTTCCAGATTTAACTAGGTTGGCAAATTGTACTAAATGTATTTGCAATCTATTATTAACGTCATAATCAAGGGAACTTAAAGCTGTTTTCAGTCTTACGGCATAATCATGATGATCTGCTCCCCATATATCAATTAGCAGCTCATAATTATTAAACTTGTGAATATGATAAGCGATATCAGTCGCAAAATATGTCATATCTCCATTACTTTTTTTTAGTACACGATCTTTTTCTTCACCAAACTTCGTATTCTTAAACCAAAGTGCGCCATCTTTCTCATAACTTAGATTTCTATTATCTATATCCTTGAGTACCGTATCTAGCAACCCAGAAGTATACAATGATGACTCGTAAAACCAGTTATCAAACGAAATACCAACAGATTTCAAATCCTTCTTTATGTACTCATCTAGTATATGATCAACTAGTTTCTTTCTTGAAATCAAATAATCTTTATGTTGTTTAAGATAGGAAATTGTATGATCAATAGGTTTATTCAGTAGATTCATAATTTTTTTTGATTCAAAAGAGGACATGATATTTTCTAGCTTAGATGAAATATCTTTAATATATGATCCTTTGTAGGTAAGTAGTTTTCCTTCGGTATCGTTTTTTTCATCTATATATTGATGATGATCAACATTATGATGATTTAGTAAAACACTAACTAATAATAAATCTATTTGTCTACCTGCATCATTGACATAGTACTCATTAAAAACATTATGGCCTTGGAGAGTTAAAAATTTCCTTGTAATATCGCCTATTATCATTCCCCTTCCATGACCAACATGAAGAGGTCCGGTAGGATTAGCAGATACATATTCGATATGTACCTGCTTTTTTTCATTTTTTGAGATTATATTTATCTTATTATTATTTATTTTGGTAATGATCTCTGCTTTGTTAGTCTTATTCAAATAAAAATTTATATAGCCAGGTGGTGCAATCTTTATTTGCTTAACTTCTTTCGTCTTTACAATGTTTGCAACAATCATTTCTGCTATATTAATAGGATTGTCTTTCAAAGACTTTGCTAGTTGCATAGCTACATTACAATAAAGATCTCCATGCGATGGATTCGATGTATTTTGAATTTCGAGATTATTTTTTTCTATATTTATTTTAGGAAACGTTTTTTGTAAGGCTAAATATAATTTTTCTTGCAGCAAATCTTTCATTGTTCGATGGGGTCTATATCAATATTCCAGTTAATTTTTTTCTTCATGCTGGATAAGTATAACTCAATTTTTGAAATATGTTCTGATAAAAGTTTTGAACTCATACTACCAACCAATAATTGGTGGTAGTAATAATTTCTTTTTTTAGCAATTACACAGGGTGAGGGTCCATATATAAATACAGAGGAATGTCTATCTATATTTTTTAATTGATTCAGAGCACTTCTAGAATTATTTTTATTTTTTGAATATGTTTTTATTATAGCTATGTGTGTATATGGAGGTAGATTTACTGTTTTTCTCTCTTTCATTACCATACTACTAAACTCATCATAACCATGTTTTAATACTACCTGAAGCATGGGATGATTTGGATTATTGGTTTGTATAATGACATTTCCTCTCTCCTTTTGTCTACCCGATCTCCCCGATACTTGGGTAATAAGCTGACCTGTTTTTTCGAGACCCCTGAAATCTGTACTATAAAGTCCTGCATCGATGTTTATAATCCCAACAAGCGATACTTTTTCAAAGTCATGACCTTTTACAATCATTTGGGTTCCAATAAATATATCAATTTGATTATTTTTAGTTTTTTCAACAAAATTATTTAAAGCCTGTTTTGTTTTTATACTATCGCTGTCCACTCTTAAGATTCTTTTTCCAGGAAATAGCTTACTAATCCTACGTTCTATTCTCTGTGTACCTATTCCTAAGTGAACTAAATTCTCATTTTCGCAACACTCTAATTTATCAGAAAATTTCTGACTATATTCACATTGATGACAAATTAGTTTTTCAATACTTCTATGATAAGTTAAAAATACATCACACTTAGGACACTTAACTGCTGTTTTACATGAGCTACACATAACAGTATTACTGAAGCCTCGTCTCCCAATAAACAAAATAATTTTATTATTTTTATCTAGCTCTTTCTTAATTTCTATTTCTAGTGTTTTTGAAATACCATCGACATAATTTTCAATAGATGTATCAACAATTGTTATCAGTGGTTGTGGTGAGAGATGAAACTTCTTCAAAAGCATATATTGTTTATATTTTTTTGTATGTATGTTATGTAAAGTTTCAAAAGAAGGGGTGGCACTCCCTAAAACAACTGGACATTTAAAATTCTTACCCCTTAGTATTCCAATATCTCGACCATTATACTTAAACATCTCAGTTTGCTTATATGAGTTATCATGTTCTTCATCTATTACAACAAGCTTTAAATTTTTAAACGGAAGAAAAACAGACGATCTAGTTCCAATTATTATTAACTTATTTTGTTTTTTACATGCGTGCCAAACATGATATTTTTGTGCAGGTGTTAGACCAGAATGATAACTTAGTGGCTCAATATCAAGGTATCTTTTAAATCTGTCTACAGTTTGAGGAGTAAGATTTATCTCAGGTACTAATATTAAAACTTGAGCATCTGAGGATAATATCTTTTCAGCTAGACTAATATAGATTTCTGTTTTACCTGAACCTGTTACACCTCTTACAACATGCACTGCATGTTTATCAGATGAATTTAAAATATCATTACTTATTCGCATTTGTTCATCATTTAACGTTAAAAGTTTCTCTGATTTATTTACATTTACCTCAACCCTTTTCTTCGGTTCTTTTTTATTATTTTTATGAATGGATGTTAGCGCGTTAAATAGAACTTGGCCTATTGGATGATGATAGTACGCTGATGCCCAAACACATGTATCCATCAATTCTTTTGAAATAATTTTGTTTTCATCTAGACTGGATAAAATATTCTTAATTACATATCCAATATTCTTTTCCGGTTCTTTCCCTTTTTTAATAACAATACCGACTTTCTTAGTTTTACCAAATGGTACGATCACTCTTGTGCCTATTTGTATCTTTTCCATATTACTGTAGTAAGAAAATAGCTTATTTATGGGTACGTCTAGAGCAACAGATATAATTTCACGCATGAGTTATTATAAACTAACTTCATTTACGGGAATTAATCATATATTGATAATTTATCCACAGATTATGTGGAAAAATCTGTGGATAAATCTTTTAAACTTATATTTATATCAATTTTTATAATGGTTTTGTCAAATTGTTCAACTTATAGTCAAAATAAAATATATATATAAAACAGTATCTTACAAGTTAAATAATTTTATTAAATCACAATCATCCATATAAACAACTGATAATAGTTCTTATTATCTTTAAAACATTAGCTGTTAATAAACAGGCTATTTTGGTGCATTGGGATATTAGAATGTTGATAAAATAAGGGAATTCAATGGTATTTTTCGTGTAAGATAATACTGATATGGATATTAACAAACAGATTCTTAGATTGAATTACTCAGGGTTGCCAATAGGATGGGTAAATTTTCAAACTGCTGTAAGATTATACTGTAATGATCAAGTCACTTATGAATGTGGTTCTAGCTCTTTACTAATTAAAGGAGGCAAAAATAAAATTTCAGGTTTACAGAGTAAACTTGAGATAAATTCAATCATAGCTACCAAGAACTCTAGTAAAATTAATTACTCAGATTATATTCCACCTCTTACAAATACTACATTATTTAAGAGAGATGCAAGTACTTGCATATACTGTGGTGATCAATTTACTCTAAAAAATCTCTCACGAGACCACATTTTGCCGTTATCGAGAGGAGGAGATGATAGCTGGATGAATACCGTAACTGCTTGCAAAAGATGCAATAATCACAAGGGCAATAAAACACCTGAGGAAGCCGGCATGTACTTGTTAGCTATCCCATTCATACCTTCAAGAATTGAATATTTGATACTACGAGGAAGAACTATACTTTCTGATCAAATGGAATTCTTGATGTCTCACGTCTCAAAGACAAGTTTAATACGTAAACGATACAAAGGTGAGTGAAAGTGTCAAAAATGACGATTTTGGTCAACCTAGGTACCCCAGACCAGCCATATGAGGCTGAAGTGAGGAAATATCTCAAAGAATTTCTCTCGGACAAATATGTTATAAGGCTTCCTCGTCTCTTTTGGTTAGCATTACTGCACCTTGTTATACTAAGGACTAGACCAAAAAAAAGTGCAGAATTATACAGGAGAGTCTGGACTGAGTGGGGTTCACCACTATTGTATTATACATACTCACAAACTGGCTTATTAAATGAAAAAACTAAACAAGATAAAAATTCACTCTCTTTCGATGCTGCAATGAGATATGGTAACCCATCAATACGTAATAAATTATACGAGTGTGTCGAAGCTGGTTATAAAGACATAACTATCCTACCAATGTTTCCGCAGTATTCCACTACTACAACACTCTCAATATTTGAGCTGATAAAAACTATCATTAAAAAAGACAGAAGATCTTTTGAAAATATCAGAATTCATGCAATAAATGATTTTCATAATAACTCAATGTACATACAGTCTTGTACAAAACAGATTATAAGGTATCAAGAAAAAAATGGTTTACCTGATAAACTACTATTTTCATTTCATGGCATACCCGAATCTTATATTTGCGAAGAGGAGCCATATCAAAAACAATGTATCGTTACAGCTTCTCTTATTGCAAAGTCACTAGGCTTGGAAGAAAAACAATATGAAGTAGCATTTCAATCTAGATTTGGAAAAGCAGAGTGGATCAAACCATACTTATCTGAGAGATTATCAGAATTACCAAAAGAGGGTATTTATAATGTTCAAATATTTTGCCCAGGATTTGTTTCAGATTGTCTTGAGACTATAGATGAGATTGGTCGTGAATCGAAAGAGGAATACATGGAGCATGGAGGTAAAAAATTTGGATTCATTCCATGTTTAAATAATAACAATGATTTCATTGATGCCATTTATGAAATACAAAAAAATACGGATGTCTCACTAATAGACTGAATACTTCCTTAGCTTTTTCTTTATTAGCTTGCATTTCATTTTTGCATAAAGAGGGTAACCATTTTTAAAAATAGGAAATGATTCGCCTTCGATAAGGTTTGATATATATTTTTTGCAAGCAGCAGTAATTTCATAACCATTAGATTTTATATAATTTTTAGGTAGTTTCTTTTCAATGTTTGCAACATTATCAAGCTTAGTAGTTCCTATACTCCATTTGAATTTTGATGATTTCTTTTTTTCTATTGTTAGCATTACATCTGTAATATTTTTCTTTGCTAATTCAACTGACTCTGTTCCTAATTTATATGCTTGATCCACGTCAACACTTGATGATATGTGCCTAGCAGCTCTTTGAAGATAATCTGAAACAGCCCAATGTACTTTTAATTTTAGATTATTCATAATCATATTTGAAAGCATCGGCGCTACCCCACCTAGTTGTGCATGTCCAAAGCTATCTTTTTCTCCGCTATCACTTATAAATTTACCTTTCTTATCTTGGATACCTTCCGATGCAACCACTACACAATATGAGTATTTGCTTACAGTACTTTTAACCTTCTTTAAGAATTCAGTTTTATCAAATTTCCTCTCAGGAAATAAAATTATATGAGGGGGATCGCTTTGGTTACTTTTTATAACTCCAGACGAGGCAGCTAACCAGCCAGAATGCCTACCCATTACCTCCAAAATAAAAACCTTGGTAGATGTTTGAGACATAGACATTACATCTAAAGACGCTTCTAAAGTTGAGGTAGCAATATATTTTGCCACTGAACCGAATCCAGGACATGTGTAAGTAACAGGCAGATCGTTATCAATCGTCTTAGGTAACCCCAAACATACTAGAGGGTATTTTTGGTTACTAAAATATTTGCTAATTTTATTAGTTGTATCCTGGGAATCACCTCCGCCATTATATAGAAAATACCTGATATTATGGGCTTTGAAGACATCATAGATTCTTTCGAAGTCTTTTTTCGATTTCTTAAAGTCTTTAAGTTTTAATCTACATGAACCAAAGGCGCCACCCGGCGTATATTTCAATAGATCTAATTCTTTGGTATTTTCATTGTTTACATCTATAAGTTCCTCTTTAAGTGCTCCAAGAATACCATTTTTACCAATATACAATTTACCAAAAACTTTTTTATTTTTGAGATAACCAGCAATAACTCCTGCTGCAGTTGCATTTATAACTGGGGTAACACCTCCTGACTGTGCATAAAATATATTACCTTTCATTACTACTCCACTATTTTAATCAAGCTTCCAATTTCAGGTACCCCTTTCGGGTAATGACCATTTAATAATCTTAGCTTTCCTTCCGCATGTCGTCCGAGTGGGCTATTATCTGCTAATGATTTATACGTCATACCATCTCTAAATCTTATAACTTTTATTTTAAGCCCTTTTGAATTACTTATCTCTTCCTTGGTCATTTTTTGAAAAGTATTTAACATAATATCAGATTGATTATCGCTACTCATATCAAAAAATTTATTTATAAATATCCATGCTTTAGGTTTTTTTTCATTATCATTGCTATCAAAAAAAACAGTATATCTAACATATTTTTTTTCGTTAATTGTTTCATTTTTGTATAAGTATGAGTATCCCGGTAAATTTTGACCATATTTTTTTTCTTCTATTAGGGTATTCTTGCTAAGAAAAGATGTTTGATCTATATTTTGATCTAAATATTTTTTAGGTGTAAGGCCGTTATCAAGATCATCTCTCAATAAATTATCTGAGATCATTACTACTTCAGCATTACTTTTTGTAATTACCAGTTTATCAGGCAAATTTATAAATCTCCATTTTTCTGGAATACTGAATTTTATTGCAAAAAACGGATGATAGAAGATATTGTTTCTTACATACCCCTCTTCAGCACTAGTCCCATATGGTAAATTATCAATCATCTTCAAAAACTCTGTTTTATTCCTCATGCCCTTTTTTGATATCGTTTCATTCATGGCTTCAATTCTGCTATCTGTGGTGGGGTGAGTTGAAAATATATTATGATATGCAGCTCTAGCAGGCCTACCCTCTTTTTTCGCTATGTCTTTCTCTAATTCATCTGCACTTTTCATAGTTTTCAAAAATGTAGCCATAGCATCTTGATTATAAGAATTTCTTCCAAGATATTCTTTTGCTATATCATCAGCTTCTGATTCATATTTTCGGCTGTATGCTTTATTTGATAGCTGGTTCAAAAGTGAGAATCCGCTATTAGATATACCTCCACCTGGAACTTGCGACTGTGCTAGCCCAATAAGCAGATTTGTTATTTGAGCTGCACTCATACCACGAACGGCATGGCGAGCAGTTATGTGGGCTATTTCATGACTCAAGACTCCTGCCAATTCCGCTTCTGAATTAAAATGAACTAACATTCCACGATACATATAGACATATCCTCCTGGAGTAGCAAAAGCATTAAAAGTAGGGTCATCAATTATTGTAAATTTCCAATCAAGATTTGGACGATGGCTTGTTTTAGCAATCTTTTCCCCCAGTTTTGAAAAATATTTATTAACCTCTTCATTTTGAAGTATTTTTGCTGATTTCATAATTTCTCTATGATATGCAGCTCCCATTTCAATTTCTTGCGTTTCAGTAATAGTTACAAAGTCTGGCATGCCAGATACAGGGTTTTTTGCACAAGCAGTTATAAAGCCTAGAAGAAAAACTAATATAAGTTGTTTTCTAATTGTAAGCATAATCATTTAGATAGTTTGAAAACTTTTTTAGAGCTTTGCCACGATGACTCAATTTATTTTTTTCCTTTGATGAAAGTTGAGCTGATGTCATATTATATTCTGGTAAATAAAAAATAGGATCATATCCAAATCCATTCTCCCCTTCTTGTTCATGATGAATAACACCTGACCAGGAATCTTGAGCGATAAAAGGAAAGGGATCGTCCTTAAACCTCATAAAAACTATAACACATCTGTAACATGCATTTCGATTTTCTATTGGTACATTTTTCATTTCATCTAAAAGCTTTATATTATTATCTAAACTAGATGCGTCCTCACCTGCGTATCTTGCCGAGTATACCCCAGGTTTTCCATTTAAGTAGTTAACTTCAATTCCAGAATCATCAGCTATTGATGGTAAGTTTGTAACTTTAGCGGCACTTCTAGCTTTTAAAATTGCATTTTCTACAAATGTGTTACCAGTTTCCTCAACATCAGGTATTTCTATGTCCTTACATGTCAGTAATTCAATCTGCATTTTTGACAATATCATTGTAAATTCTGATATTTTATCATCATTTTTTGTTGCTAAAAATATTTTCATGAACTCAAAATTTCATATATTTGATATACTATTGTAATCTAATTACGATACTAGACAATGAAGAATAATCATTTAAACGACTCTGGTGATCTCCATATGGTAGATATCAGCAAAAAAGAGATAACAGTTAGGGAATCTAAAGCCTCAGGTGTTATCACTTTAAATAAAGACGCTTTCGAATCGATTCATAACAGATCTAACAAGAAAGGTGATGTATTAAATACTGCACGGTTAGCTGGAATAAATGCCATAAAAGCAACTAGTTCTCTCATACCATTAGCTCATACAATACAAATATCAACTGCATCTGTGTCATTCAGTGTTGACGAGCATGCATGCAAAATTATTTCTACTGTAAGTGTGAAGAGTGAGGGTAAAACAGGAGTTGAGATTGAGGCGCTTGTAGGTGTACAAATATCTTTAATGACCATATACGACATGTGTAAGTATTTAGATAGGAGTATGGTTATCAATGATATAAAACTATTATCAAAAACTGGTGGAAAATCCGGTGCCTTTGAAAGAGGTGAGTAACAATGAATAGAGGACTAATAATTGTTAGTAGCGCTGTTGTTTTTTTATTTATATACATCTACATTGTTTTTGATATAAATAATTATAAAACACAAATAGAAAATATTTTATCTAGAGAAACAAATGTAAATGTAAGTATTAATGGAAACATAGATCTTAAATTTGGAATCAAATCTACCATATTTGCCAATGACATATCTGTTACCAAAGATGGTAAGTCATTAATTGATGCTGGTGTTTTCAGTTCACAACTGTCAATAGTAAATATACTCAGTAATAAACTAGAGATAAATTCTTTTTCTCTAGAGGACGTAAAATTTTATGGAATTAATATCGATGAAACATTAATCAAAACATACAATGCATTTGCTGGCAGAAATTATGCAATGACAAATACTCGATATTCAAATATTAAAAAGATTGATTCGTCAGGATATATTAAGGAAAAGATTTTATATATTGAAGAAATATCAATCATAACCGAACTCCTGATCTTAAGTGGTTCTGGAAAAATTGATTTTGACACTAATTCATTATCTCTCGAGACTATATCGCAAGTAAGGGATGAAGAAAGTGTGAAAGGAAAATATAATGAATTATATCCAGCATATCTTGTTGATACTAAACTTCCTACTAAATTTTATGGAGATATTGAAAACCCTAAGATTGATATTGGTTACTCAGATGTTATCGTTAATAAGCTAAAAGAAGAAATTCAAAATAGAGCGATTAATTCCCTTAAGGATAAAATTATAGAGAAATTAGACGAAGAAATAAAAATAAAGTTGCCTTTTTAAAAAATGATAAATAATTTCTCTAGTGCTGTTTTAAAGTGGTATAAAGAAAACGGACGAGCTAACTTACCATGGAAAAATAAGGATCCATATAAAATATGGATATCAGAAATAATGCTTCAACAAACACAAGTAAAGACAGTTATTCCATATTATTCAAAATTTATAAAAAAATATCCAACCCTAGAAAGGCTTTCAACAGCTAAATATGATGAGTTGATGTTACTTTGGAGCGGCCTGGGTTATTACAGGAGATTAGACAATATATATAAGTCTGTTCGTATTATTATGAATAAACACTCAGGTGTGTTTCCAAATAATTATGATGATATTTTATCACTTCCTGGTATTGGAAGGACTACTGCATCTGCAATATACACATTTTCTGAATTTGGCAGTAAGGCTATATTAGACGGCAACGTAAAAAGAATTATATTAAGATTTTTTAATATTTCTAAGAATATAAAGAAGTCACACTTAGAAGAATCATTATGGAGCAAATCAACACTCTTGACACCACTTGGTAAAAATACAAGTAACTTTATTCAAGGAATGATGGATATAGGATCAATAATTTGCACTAGAGGTAAACCAAATTGTGGTATATGTCCTTTAAAAAAAATTGGATGTAAATTTAAATATAATAAGATTGATGAAAAAAAAGTAATCAAGACGATTCTCCACAAAAAAACGTATCTTGCCATATTAGTAGATTCTCACAAAAAGATATTTTTGGAAAAAATTCAAGACGGATCACTATGGAAGAATCTTTATTCTAGTCCTAGCTTTAATACGAAGGAAAAAGAGGAGATGTGGATAAGCAAAAACAATCTATCTACTATCAAAAAACCTGAGCAAATATCAATATCACACAGAGTTACAAATAAGTTATACAAATTTATTGCTACATTTTATTTTTTGAAAAGTAATAAAAAAGTTAGTTTATCAAGACATAATTGGTATAATCTATCAAACATAAATGTGGGAATACCTAAGTATCAAGAGAAAATAATAAATCTATATTTTAATAAAAATGCCGAAGATATTTTGCAAAAAACTAAACAAAGAGCTTGAGGCTCTAGATTATATCCCCTATCCAGGTGAATTAGGCCAAAGAATAAAGGATTCGATCTCCAATGAGGCTTGGGAATTGTGGGTAAATCATCAAACGATGCTTATAAATGAAATGAGATTAACTCCAGTTGACCCAAAAGCAAGAAAGTTTCTTGAAGAGGAGATGGAAAAGTTCTTTTTTGGAGATGGATCACAAAAACCAGAGGGTTTTGTTCCTGAAAAATAATGATTGGCCAGGTAGCTCAGTTGGTAGAGCAGTGGACTGAAAATCCTCGTGTCGGCAGTTCGATTCTGTCCCTGGCCACAAGATTATGAATAGACAAGATAAGCAGAGATTGCTACACCAAGCTCTTGATATGCATAGAGCAGGCAATATTAGTGAAGCAGATAAAATTTATTTGAGTATCCTTAAGAATGATGAGAACGATTTTGATGCAAACCATCTTCATGGTCTTGTCCTTGGTCAGAGAAAATTTCACCAACAGGCGATAGTCTACTATGATAGAGCCTACTCACAAATAAAAAATAATATCGAACTACTCAATAATTATGCAATTTCTCTAAGAAAGTTATTTAATTATCAAAAATGTGAGGAGCTTTTACTTGAAGCAATTGGAATTGATAATACCTATGAAAACTCATATATTAATTTGTCAAACTGTTATGCAACTCAGGGAAAATATAACGAATCGATAGAAGTTCTAAATAATCTCAGAGAAAGAGGTCATAATTCAAATGATATAACAAAAAGGTTAATTAATCTCTACACTTCAAAATATATTCAAAAGAAGAATAAATCTGATCTTAATAAATGCGTTGAACTTTTAGATGAATTTAGATTTGAAGACACAAAAGATTTTTCACTGATTAATATTTGTGCTTGCGCTTATTTATGGGCAAATAGGCTCGAGAGCTCCCTAAAGCTTTTTAAACTTTCCTCAGATTTGGCTTCACAGCCACCAACTCTTGACACACTTAGAAATCTAGATAATAAAATAATTCTTAAAAATTTTGTTAGACATGAATATGAACAGATTACTCACGTTGATTCAGACGAAGATGGTATCAGAAATGTAAAAATATCTCAGGATTTCTATAATCAACTTAAACTATTAAATAATAAACAAATTAAATCTTACTCTGACGAAGATTTATTTTTTATATCAAAACTTCATAAAATTATTTATAATAAACCCCCTAAACCCAGAGATAAATATCTTAATGAATTATTAGATATAGCTGCAATTGAAAATGAATATAATAATTCTAATCCAGAAATAGTTGTTATTGATAATTTTTTATCACAGGAATTCCTAAAAGATTTAAATATATTTTTTAGATGTGCCAATATCTTTAAATATCCTTACCCGCGAGGATATATTGGAACATTTTTAGGCAAAGGAATGGCGAACAAAGCTATTCTAGAATTTAGTCAAGATCTTAAACATTCCTTTCCTAATATATTTAAAGACTATAACCTAACTCAAGCATGGGCTTTCAAGTATGATAGTAACCTTGATGGTATAGGAATACATGCTGATGATGCAAAAGTTAATGTTAATTTCTGGATAACCAATGAAGATAGCAATCTTGACAAAGATTCTGGCGGAATGATTGTTTGGAAAAAGAAGCCGGACCTCGATAAGGGGTTTAAGGATTTTAATTCTATTGAAAATATGAACAAGATGCTAGAAGAGGTTAGGGACATAGATTACATTAGAGTCCCCTATAAGCAAAATAGAGTGGTGATATTTAATTCTAAACTGTATCATGTCACAGACAAGCTAGACTTCAAGCCTGGATATAAAAACCGTAGAATTAATGTTACATATCTATACCAGTAACAAATATAATCTAAAGTCAAGTTTGAAAAAAAACTTTTAAGCCATATAATAGAAGTATGTCAGAATTAAAACCAAAAAATGCTAAATTTAGTCTTGGTCAAATTGTCTACCATACTAAATTTAAATATCGCGGTGTTATAGTTGACGCTGACCCTAATTTTCAGGGAACTGATGAATGGTATGAGTCTGTAGCAAAGTCTAAACCTGATAAGAATAAACCATGGTACCATGTCCTTGTCCATGGACAGGGTAATGAAACTTATGTTGCTGAAGGTAACCTTACATCAGATCCAAGTAATGAGCCCGTTGATCATCCATTCGTTGATGTTTTCTTCTATGAGTATGACAATAGCGGTCAATATGCACTTAAACAAACTTTCAATTAAAATTGAATCTACTCAAGAAATTGTTAGGAGTAACTAATTCTCATAATAATGAAATTAGTCATGAAAAACAGATTCAACTAGCTACATGCATCTTACTTATAGAGGTGTCAAAAAGTGACGATGATTTTGATAGTATGGAAATCAATAATATTAAGGAAATTATTAAAAATAAATTTAAACTTGATATAAATGATTTAGACAAGTTATTCAGTAAAAGCGATGATACTCATAAAGAAATGACTTCGCTATATGAATGGACAGATATCATTAATCAAGAATGTACCTATGATGAAAAACTTAAGATTATCGGTTATATGTGGCAAGTTGCATTCACTGATTCAAAAATAGATAAATATGAAGATTATACTATTCGAAAAGTATCTGATTTAATTCATGTTAAACATGCGGATTTTATGAAACTTAAGCAACTAAATTCTACTTCAATTTAAAAATAGCAGATTCACCAAATAAATTAGTTAAAAAATCTGTAGAACTTCTTCCTGAGCCATTAATAACTTCCTCAATGATAGTAAAATTGTAGATGGCGCACATTTTCCTAAAATCTTTTATCGTACATAGATGTATATTAGGTGTATCATACCACTTATGCGGTAACTCATTTGTTACCGGCATTTGACCTTCAAAGAATAACTGAAATCTGGATCTCCAGAAACCCATATTAGGAAAAGATATAATAACCTCATTACCTATACGTAACATTTCTCTTATTAAACTAACTGGGTTATCAACCACCTGAAGTGACTGTGCTAATATTACATAATCAAAGCTTTTGTCAGAAAAGTAGTCTAGTTTGCTATTGATATTACCTTGTATTACATCCACCTTATTATCTAAAGCTTTTATGACTTTTTCAGTATCCATATCAATACCGTATCCATAGACAGTTTTTCTCTCTCTTAATATTTTTAGAAGAGATCCGTCGCCACACCCCAGGTCTAGAACTCTTGATTTGCTCTGTATCCAATCTGAAATTATTTTAAAATCTTTCCTTACGTTCATATCATTTATTAGCATCTATATATGTCCTCAGAGCATCAAAATAGTCATCATTTTCCATAAGAAATGCATCATGTCCACCATCAGAACTTATTCTCAAATACGAGACCATTTTATTGTAACTTATTAACTTTCTTACTATTTCCTCAGATCTACTGGGAGGAAACCTCCAGTCAGAAGTGAATGAGATTACAAGAAAGTTTGTTTCTGTTGTTTTCAATTTACTATCAAAGTCATCTGAACTAAATGGATCGTAATAATCTAGCGCTTTCGTCATTAATAGATAAGTGTTAGCATCAAATGTACTTACAAATTTTTCTCCCTGATATCTTAAATAACTTTCTATTTGGAACTCAACATCGAAATTAAAATTAAACTTATCATTTTTTTGATCACGCCCAAATTTTTTCGCCATAGACTCATCTGAGAGGTAGGTTATATGACCTAACATTCTTGCTAAAGCAAGCCCCCTGCTAGGTATTTTATTTTGTGATTGGTAATCTCCACCACACCAATCCGGGTCCTTCATTATTGCTTGTCTTGCAACCTCGTTAAAAGCAATATTCTGAGCTGTTAGCTTTGGTGCAGCTGCGATAATTATAGAATTATCTACACACTCAGGATAATCTAAAGCCCATTGAAATGCTTGCATTCCACCTAAACTGCCACCAATAATAAATTTCCATTTTTTTATACCTAAATTACTCATTAGAACTCTTTGACTCTTAACCCAATCTTCAACTGTAATTATAGGAAAATTGAATCCATAATATTTATTATTACTTATATCTATACTGGTAGGACCTGTAGAACCATGGCATCCACCAAGGTTGTTCATACAAACTACAAATAGTTTATCAGTATTAATTGGTTTCCCGGAACCTATCATATTATCCCACCAACCAGGCTTTTCATCACCTTTATGGTAACCAGCTACATGGTGGTTTCCTGATAAAGCATGGCATATAAGTACAGCATTATCACAATCAGCATTCAATTCACCGTAAGTCTCATAAACTAAATCATAGCTGTCTATTTTTTTCCCAGACTTTAATTTAAGTGAGTCAGTTATTGATAACTTCTTTTCTTTAACAATATTCAATTATATCAAGCTCGTTAAGTTAAAAATTCTTGGAATAAAAATTATTTCTATTAATTGTAATACAAATAATATAATAATAGGTGAGAAATCTATACCTGATAAATCAGGAATATAATTTCTAACAATATCATAAAGAGGTTTACAAAGTTCATCAATTAGACTAAATATCGGATGATTCACAAATACATTAAACCAGCTTTTAACAGCTGATATTATCACTAAGTACCAATATATATTTATAATATCCTTTATAAGGTATGCTAATGAAACTATTGATATATCAGATGTAGGATAAAACTGATTATTAACAATTAGTGGAATGTATATTTTGACAAAAGTAAAAAGATATAAAAGTAAAAAAAGTATGTAAGAATTAAGATGTAATCCAATAATATCAAATGGTTTTAATATAAAATTGCTTATTCTTACTATAGACTGCGTAACAGGATTATAGTAGTTGACACTACAGGCTTGACATAAAAATCTCAACATAATTATAAACTGAATAAAACTTAATATTAGATAGATTAAAGACGGCATCGTATTCATTAATTTTTAGCTAGTTCCTTAGATTTCTTTATTGCAGTTTTAATAGCATTATATAATGATTTATCTATACGACTCTTACTAAGCTCTTTTAGCGCAGCCTCTGTTGTACCACCTTTTGATGCAATTGAATTAATTAAGTCCTTTCCACTCAATCCTGACTTTATTAAATTGGCTGTACCAATAAATAAATTATCTGATAGCTTACTAGCTTGTGATGACGTATACCCTAATTTTTTATATATATTCTTTATAGTTTCGTTAAATAGTATGTAATATGCTGGCGCACTACCATATAACGCAGTTATTTTATTTAGCTCATCTTCTGATTTACATTCGATCAACTGTTTTTGTTTTTTAAATACTTTAGACAATAGATTAGAGTGTTGCTTATTAGATTTTTTCATAAAGTAAAAAATTATAGCATCGTTATTAATAGCCGTTATATTGGTCATGCATCTAATAACAGATGTTTCAGTATCTAGGGCTTTCTTTATATCATTTACTTTAATCCCAGCCATAAAGCTTATAATAATGTTCTTTGCTCCGACGTACGGCTTTAAGGATTTCAAAACAGAACTAGAGTCCTTTGGTTTAACATTGAGAAAGATTACTTTCGAATCTGAAATATTATTATCAATATTCGATACGAACGAAACTTTATGCTTTTTAAGCAGCCGCTTCCTCGATCTGTTATTGTCAACAATCGAGATTATGTAATCCTTGCTACATGCTTCAATAGAAGAGAGCAGTGATAATGTTAAGTTCCCAGCACCTATAATTGAAATTTTCTTTTTCATGTCCTTTTACCAAATATGTACTGGCCTATTCTAATCATATTTGCATTATTTTCAATCGCTGCTAAGTAATCTCCGCTCATACCCATAGATAACACATCTAATTCATTATATTGGTTGAATAATTGCCCCATCTCTCTGAATGAGGAACAATTCTTGTCATATTGACTTGGAATAGACATTATTCCTCTAAGTTTCAGATATTTAAAACGACTAATTTCGTTATAAAACCTGTCAAACTCTTTAATCATTATTCCATTCTTATTGTCTTCTTCATCTATATTGATCTGTATACATACATTCATAATTTTTTTTAAATCTTTACAAAATTTATCTAATTTAATTGCATGATTCAAATCAGAAATTGTATGAATCCAGTCAAAATTTATACATATCTTCTTTATTTTGTTTGATTGAATCTTTCCAATGAAGTGCCAACACAAAAGATCATTATTAATCATTTCAATTTTCTTTATTGCCTCATCTACATAATTCTCTGCAAAATCTATATGCCCTAAACTTGAAAGGTCTATAATTTTATCAATACTTTGATTCTTAGATACAACTAAGATTTTAATATTTCGATTTTCTTTTGTTTGTATAGAATCAATTTCATATTTTAGTTTTTTATAATTTACAATATGCTCTCGATTCATTTTAATTATTGTCAAATAAAATTGACATAATTGCCATTCGTACTGATATTCCATATGAGACCTGATCTAGAATTACTGAGTTTGGACCATCTGCTACAGATGATTCAATCTCTATACCTCTATTGATAGGTCCAGGATGCATCACAATGGCATCATCTTTCGCCAAGGCTAATCTTTTTTGATCGAGGCCATAATCATCATAATAACTATCAAGAGATATTAATGCATCGTGCATCCTCTCTTTTTGTAATCTAAGCATAATTATTACGTCAGAATTCTTTATGCCCTTATTCATATCAAGAAAATAGTTAACATTCATGTCTTTCAAGTTATCTGGTATAAGTTTCTCTGGGCCTATTATATTTATTGACTCTGTTCCTAGTATATTCAATGAATATATTAGAGATTTTGCTACACGTGAATGTAAGATGTCGCCGACAATAGAAACTTTGATATTCTTAAACTCACCTTTATGTTTATTTATTGTATACATATCTAACATAGCTTGTGTTGGATGTTCATTAGTACCATCGCCAGCATTTATTATTGGAATTTTTTTACTTACAGAATTAGCTATATGATGAGCTGTCCCAGAAACTGAGTGACGAACTATAAACATATTACAGTCCATTGCTTCTATTGTTTTTACCATATCAAGAACTGACTCTCCTTTTGATGTGGATGAACTTGAGATGTCAATATTTATAAATTCTGCCCCAAGCTTTTTTGCAGCTAATTCAAAGGTTGTTTTTGTTCTTGTGCTTGGCTCAAAAAACAGGCTAGCTATCACTTTTTGACTATAATTTGAATTTACTTCCCCAGAATGATAAAGATTTGCACGCTCAATAATGTCTAATATATGTTTCTTTCCAAGGGATTTTATATTAAGAAAATGTTTTAAAATCTTTTTTTCTAATTGAAGATTGTTATTTATTTCCATTTAGTCAATAATATTTTCATTGATCCAGCTTTGCAAGATAATACATGCAGATAAATCATCATAATTACCTGAATTAGTCTTCTTCATGCCTATATCTCTTAGCTCTGAATATTTTTCTCTGCCTTCATGGCTAGAATAAGATTCATTGATGAATATAATGTCAGTGCTTTTATCAATTTTATTTCTTATTTGACTTGAAAAGTTTTCAATTTGTTTATGAATCTCACTTTTTTTAACAAATTCAGGATACCCAATAATAACCTTCTCGACATTCCACTCATCTATTAGTGATAGTATCTCATTAATAGGATTACCTAAAATGATTGTTAAGGGCCTAGCTACATGTGTTATACGTTGGCCAATAGCTACACCAGTTTTTTTCAAACCATAGTCTACTCCAAGGTATACACCACTCTTATTTTGTATACTCATAATGATATTGAATTTTTTTCACGAGTGAGTTTGCTATTTTCTTAGATAACCCGCCACCTATTTGCTGTACGCCAGTAGGTGATGTTATATTTATTTCAGTTATATATTTCCCAATCATATCTACGCCAGCAAAGAAAATATCATGATACTTAAGAAAGGATGCTACTTTATTTAATACAGGGCGAAACTTTTTATTTATTGGCTTTATTTTATATGATCCACCACATGCTATATTAGCTCTGAAATCACCTTTCTGTGGATATCGTACAAGCACATTCTCCTCAATGATTCCATCATAAATAATAATTCTTGTATCTCCAGATTTTATTTGCTTTAGATACTTTTGAGAGACTGCTACTTTATATTTTTCTAAAAATCTTCTAATCTGTTCAATGTTATTTTTATCTGTATTTTTAATTCTTATAATCCCTTGCCCCGCCATGAGATTAACAGGTTTCATAACAATATCTTCATTGAGCTTAAGGAATTTCTTAATTTCTGAAAGAGAATTACTAAATAACGTAGGTGGTTTTGGATCTGATAAATCATATCCAAGTATCTTTTCATTAAATTCTAATAATGACTTAGGAGAATTAAGCACTAGTACATTTTGTTTTTGGAGTTTTAGAAACAAGTGACAGAGGGTAGTATAATAACTATCAACAGGGGGATCCTTTCTAAAAAAAATACAATCTAGTTTATTCAACTTAATCTTTCTTCTACTGCCTAGTTTATATCTATTTTCATTTATTGATAATATTCGTAATGTTGAGACATCTGCCTCTATACTCTCTTGGAAGTATGATAATGAATCAAGATGGATATATTCAGTTCTATTATCCTCTTGGAGAGATCTAATTATTGATACTGTAGAATCGGTTTTAAAGTTAACTGACTCTAAAGCATCCATTAATATTCCTATTCTGTACATTTATTCAATATTAAACAGCTCTTTCGCCGCAGCTAGGATAGCTAATCTTGCAATCACACCATATACATAATATTTGTTAATTTGGGAGTCTAGTGGTTCTTTGAGGTCTGGCGATATACATACGTCATTCAATGGAATGGGGTGGAACATCATCCCTGGCGAATTAAGATTTTCATTATTTGCTTTATCTTGATGTGTTCTATAGAATCCTCCGACTAAAAAATTAGAGAAGGAGTATATAACAGGTTCAGCAACATTTTTTGAATTTTTAGTTTCTTCAAATGAATAAACACCTTCTTGAAGTATCACTTTATTTAATAAAACGTTTCCTTTAGTTGATGTCATCTTGTTTCGTTGCTTTCTGTTGAGGTTTTTGATTTGATCAATACTGTCGATAGAGATCACCCCCATACCATAGGTTCCAGAATCCGCTTTGATAATTATGAATGGTTTCTCATTAATACCATATTCATTATATTTAGAATTTATAATAGAAAATAATTTTTCAGCATTATAGATTAAGCAATCTTCGCCTTGTTTTGTTTTAAAATTAATTTCACCACAGTTTCTAAATTCTGGATTTATTAACCATGGGTCAATATTTATTAACTTGCTAAAATACCTTGCAACATCA
>MDSZ01255140.1_pt1 | contig 46699 bp, 44 predicted proteins | sample 811201 | NCBI WGS metagenome assembly MDSZ01 (sample SAMN05326647, study PRJNA326480) | marine metagenome | isolation source: seawater | place: Indian Ocean: North | collected 2010 | reverse complement strand
TTATTTTCATACCATTTTAATTAGCCTGGCAACGTCCTACTCTTCCATGTCTTAAGACAAAGTACCATTGGCGCTAAAGGCCTTGACTTCCGAGTTCGGAATGGGATCGGGTATTACACCTTTGCAATAATCACCAGGCGGATGTTTTATATATATAATTGTAAATTTTGCAAATCTTTATTTACAAAGAAAAATCAAAAAAACTTCAAAAATTAAAGATAAAAGTCGACTTAAGTAGAGTCGTTTATAGTTATTTAAAAAAATGAGAAAAAATTTAAATAATTAATAAATATAGATAGTTTAATTGTTCTTAATGAAATCTTTTATGTAATCTTTTAAACTTTTCGATCCAAAAAACTTGTTAACTTTATTAGATAAATTCATATCAGTTAAAGCTGATGAGTAACGTTCACCTGATCTAGATGGCAATAATTTTATTTTGCTTTTGAACATTTTTGCAACTTGCAAAATTGTATAACTTTTTCTACTTGATATACTGTAATGTTCGCATTTATTTCTTCTCCATGCTTTTATGCATATTTGAATTGTATCCGAAACATGGGTAAATCTTCTTGATTGATAACCAGGTTTTACAACTGTTAAAGGTTTTTTATCTAAGTATTGTTTTTCAAAAATACCTATCACAGTTGCCATATCACCCATATCTATCTGTTTTTTTCCATAAACATTATAGAAATAAATTATTTCAAATTTTAAATTAAACCATTTTTTTAAATTCTCAAGAAGTTCTAAATTATTTGCTTTTGAAAATGCATAAGGTGATAAATTTTTATTTTTATTTCCTAAACCTAAACTAGCAGATGTTGCTGAATAAATTAATTTAATTTTATTATTTAAACAGAAGCTAAATACTGCATGTGAACCAAGTGTATTTGATTGAAAGCATCGATCAAATTTTTTAAAACTCTGAAATATTCTTGAAAATTCTCCAAAATGAAATATGCAATTAATATTGTTTCTGTATTTATGTAAAATTTTTTTTATGTTTATAGTATCTCCTTTCAAATAAGTAATTTTTGAATTTTTAATATGATTTTTTTTTGTTCCACTTGAATAATTATCAATACTTATAATCTTAAATTTTTTATACTCTAATAAGTTTTCAATCAAATTCGAACCTATAAATCCTGCTCCACCAGTTACAACAATTATTTTTTTTTTCATGCTTAGATTTTCAAATTTTGTAAGGTTAATTTTAAACCTGCATCTAGGGAATGTATTGGTCTCCAACCATAATTGTTTGCTTTTTTACAATTTAATAATTTTTGAAATGTTCCATCAGGTTTTGTTCTATCATAAACTATACTTAGTTTTACCTTTAATTTTTTCATCAGAAATTTAGTATATTCTCTAATGGTCATATCTTTTCCTACACCTATATTAATTAACGTATCTCTAGTTTTCTTTTTTAAAAAAAACTCACATGCTCTTGAGAGATCATCTACATACATTAATTCTCTTCTCGGTTTTCCTGTGCCCCAAAGTTTAATTATTTTTTTATTTTTTTTTTTTGCAATAAGAATTTTTTTTGTTATCGCTGGAAAAAAATGTGAATTATTTTCATCGTAATTATCATTTGGACCATATAAATTACAAGGCATTAAGCATTTATAATTTGTTTGGTATTGTTGATTAAAACTTTCACATAATTTAATTCCAGCTATTTTTGCAATTGCATAAGGTTCATTTGTAATTTCTAATGGCCCACTCAAAAGATATTCCTCTTTAATAGGTTGTGGACTTTTTTTTGGGTATATGCAGCTTGACCCAAGAAAGATCAAGTTATTTACCCTACTTTTGAAACAAGCATTAATAATATTATTTTGGATGATTAGGTTATCATTTATAAAGTCAGCTCTGTATTTATTATTTGCTAATATTCCACCAACTTTTGCAGCGGCATTAATTACTGCATCAAACTTATTTTTTAAAAAGTAATTGTAAACTTTTTTTTGATCTCTTAAATCCAATTTCGATTTTGGAATTGTAAGTATATTTAGATAATTTTTTGATTTGAAATACCTTAACAAAGAAGAACCTACTAAACCATTATGTCCTGTGATTAAAATCCTAGATTTTTTATTTATCATTTAGTTATCTTTTGACTCAATCATTTCTTGGACTAGTTTATCTATAGATATTTTTGGTTTCCAATTTAATTCTTTTCTTGCTTTAACTGAATTACCTAAAAGGCTATCTACTTCACTAGGTCTTAAATATTTTTTATTGCAAACAATAATTGTTCTATTTTGCCATTTACCAACTTCTTTAATTCCTTTTCCAGACCAAATGATTTTCATTTTTAATTTTTTTGCGACAAAATCTACAAATTGTTTTACAGAATATTGCTTTCCGGTTGAAATAACATAATCATTAGGTTTTTTTTGTTGCAACATTAGCCACATTGCTTCAACATAATCTTTCGCATGGCCCCAATCCCTTTTGGCATTCAAGTTACCTAATATTAATTTTGATTGTTTTCCTAATTTAATCTTTTTTAGCCCATCTACTATTTTTTTTGTTACAAAAGTATTTCCTCTCCTTGGGCTTTCGTGATTAAATAAAATACCATTACAAGCAAACATATTATATGACTCTCTATAGTTTATTGTGATCCAGTGCGAATATAATTTAGCAACACCATACGGACTTGCTGGATAAAAGTTTGTTTTTTCATTTTGAGGTTTCTTTTTTATTTTACCAAAAAGTTCAGATGTTCCAGCTTGATAAAATTTAGTTTTTTTTGATAAATTAGCATGTTTTATTGCTTCCAATATTCTTAATGAACCCAATGCATCAACATTGGCTGTATATTCTGGTAAATCAAACGAGATTTGAACATGGGATTGAGCTGCTAGATTATATATTTCATTCGGTTTTATATTTCTAACAAGATTTGTAACATTTGAAGAGTCAGTTAAATCTCCATAAATAAGATTTAATTTTTTTTTTTTTTTGAAAGGATCTTCATAAATATGATTAATACGTGAGGTGTTAAATGAAGAGGATCTTCGTATTACACCGTACACAATATAATTTTTTTTTAAAAGAAATTCAGCAAGATAGGAACCATCTTGACCCGTAATACCAAAAATTAATGCTTTTTTCATATTTAAAAATAAAGAGCTCTTAAAACACTTAGAAACCATAATAATATGATTAAAACAAGTATTTTATCATCAAATATATTTTCTATTGGAGACTCATCAATTTTTTTTGTATCTATTAAATAGTAATATCTAAAAAATCCAAAAACTATAAACGGTATAGAATAAATCAAAGTCTCATTTACTAAAACAACGTAGAAACAATAAAAATTAATAGACGATATTGCTGTTATAATTGAAAAAGTTTTTAAGGTATTATCATTATAATCATTCAACACACTCCTTGAAACTGAAAAATTTCTTTTTTCGACCATTCTTTTAACTATAATTAAATATAAACTTGAGAAAAAAATAGTAAGAATCATCCAGCTAGAAAGATCAACTGATATTGCTTGTGCACCAGCGCCTACTCTTAAGCAATACATAAGAGAAATGGTAAATATATCAAAAATTACAAATTTTTTAAGATAAGTTGAGTATGCAAAATTTAAAACAAGATAAAGTATCGAAAATAGTAAAATATCACTAAAATTATAAATTACTAAAAAAAATAATACTAACCAAAATATTAAAAAATAAATTGCAAATAGTCTGCTAATTTTTCCACTTGGTATTGGTCTGTATTTTTTTTGTGGATGTAATAAATCTTTTTCAAAATCCAAAAGATCATTAAAGATATAAACAATAAATGATAAAATACAGAATATAAAAAAAGCATAAATGCTATTTGATACCAATGAGGTATTAAAAAGATTTTCACTAAAAAATAAAGGCAAGAAAACTATAAAATTTTTTACTACATGCTTAGGTCTAATTATATTAATATATGGTATTAAAAAATTTAACATTATAAAAAATTATCACAATTTAAGAAAAATAAAATGATTACTAGTGGTTGGGGAAACAATATTAAAGTAGATGCAAATATTTTATTTCCAAAAAACTTAAAAAAACTTAAATTCTATCAAAATAATATCAAAAATTACTCTATAAGAGGTCTTGGAAGAAGTTATGGTGACAGTAGTTTAAATAATAATATTATTTCACTAAAATTATTCAAAAAACAAATTAATATTAAAACTAAAAATAATTATGTAGAGTGTTCAAGTAATTGCTCATTAAAAGATATTTTTGAAACAATAATTCCTAAAGGTTTTTTTTTACCCGTTGTATCAGGTACAAAATTTGTTACTTTAGGTGGAGCTATTGCAAGTGATATTCATGGCAAAAATCATCATAAAGATGGTAGCTTTTGTAATTTTGTAGAGTCTATAAAAATCTTAACCACAAAAAATACAATCATTGAGTGCTCTAGAAAGAAACAAAAAAAACTATTTTATGCCACTTGTGGTGGCATGGGTCTAACTGGAATAATCCTATCAGCAAAAGTTAAAATAATTAAAATTAATTCAACATTTATTGATCAAAAAACAATATTACCAATTTCAATTAAGGATTTGATAAAATGTTTTGAAAAATATGATCACAAAAAATATACTATAGGTTGGATAGATACCTCTTCTAAAAATGTAGAAACAAAATTACTTTTTTTTTCAGGAAATCATAGTAAAAATAAATCTTTAAAATACAAATATAAAAAGCAAATTACTTTACCTTTCTTTTTTCCTAAATTTTTTTTAAATATTTTTTTACTAAAAATGTTTAATTTTTTTTATAAAAATTTTAATTCACGCCGTGAGAAAAAAGTATATTTTGATGACTTTTTCTTTCCTCTTGATCGAATTAAAAATTGGAATAAATTTTATGGTAAAGATGGTTTTCATCAGATTCAAATACTTCTTCAAGAAAAAGACATAATTAAAAACTTGAAATTAATCTTAGATTTTATTTATGAAAAAAAATTGTATTCGTATCTTACTACAATCAAAAAATTTGGAAAAAAAAATAAAAATTTGTTATCTTTTCCAGGCAAAGGCTATACTCTTACCCTAGATATTAAAAATGATAATCAATTAAAAAAAAATTATAAATTGTTAGAAATGAAACTTTTAAAACTAAACTGCAAAGTTTATCTTTCTAAAGACGGGCTTATGTCTAAAAAATTATTTAGAAATGCTTATAAAATCGAAAAATTTCTTAATATTAAATCAAAATTTGACAATAAAAATAAATTAATTTCTTATCAATATTTACGATTATTTATATGAAAAAAAAAATTTTAGTTATTGGAGGCAATTCAGACATAGCATTTCATACAATATCAAATTTTTTAAATATTGCTGAAGAAATAATATTTTTATCAAAAAATCTTGATGATTTAAGTTTAAAGATTAATAAATTAGAGAAAGTAAATAAAAACATTAAATTTAAAAAATTTTATTTTGACATTTTAAACTTAAATGAGTCTTTAAAAATTTTAAGTGAATATAATAATTTTAATATTGTAATATTTTCAGTAGGGTATTTGGAAAATCCTGAGCATAATATTGATAAATTAATTGACGTAAATTATAAAAATATTTTAATACTAAGTGAATGGATAATTCAAAACTGCAAAAAAATAGAGGATATTATTTATTTTACATCAATTGCTGCAGATCGAGGTAAATCAAAAAATAATATTTACTCATCTGCAAAATCAGGTTTATCTAATTATCTTGAAGGATTAACTCAGAGAATGAGTAAAAAAAAAATAAATATTTTGGAAATTAAACCTGGGTATGTAAATACTAAAATGACTAGAGATGTCAAACTACCTAAATTGTTAACTTCTAGTCCACAATATGTTGGAAAATCAACATACAAATCATTTTTAAAAAAAAAAAGTAGTTCCTATATACCGTTTTATTGGAAGTATGTAATGTTTATATTTAAACTTATTCCAAACTTTATTTTTAAAAGACTAAATTTCTAAGTGAATAGAAAAAAAATATTAAAAAAGTAAATAAATTTAAATAGATCATTTTTAGGAAATATTTTTCAATAAATTCTCTGTTAATTTTATCCTGATAAAATATAAACAGTCCAATTATTAATGATAATATTGGAATTCCAAAATGGAGATATAATATATTTGATCCATAATAACCATTAGATGAATTTTCAACACCTGTACTTATCCAGGAATAAAACAATGGTATAAATAAAACATAAAAACATGAAAGGTAATTATTTTTTAATAAAAAAATTGGATAGAGCGAAAATGTAAATAAAATTATTTTTTGAAAAAAAAAATATCCAAACAAAACCTTTAATGGATTAAAAATAATAAAAATTATTATATCTTTATAAGAGTTGCCTAAAGCTTCATATCTACTAAAATTTAAACTCAATTGATGCCCTGATAAATCTGCGAGATAAGGCATAAATAATTTGGTTATTATATAAAAGGCAAATACTGAAAAAATTGAATATAAAAGATATCGTATATTTTTAAATTCTTTAAATAACCAAATTCCTATACCAATACCGATTAAAGGAAACTCTTCTTTTACTAAAAAGGTCAAAGTAAAAACTAGTAATCCTAATAAAATGTTTTTTTTTTTAAATAAGATAAATGAAAATAAAATTATTGGTATGGCAAAAAAATTTTCATAAAAGTGAATAGTTGAATTAAATGATAAAAGGTAAAGTGAAGGTAAAGTTAATATAATTATTTTAAGTTTTTTATCTTTTATGTGAAAAAAAATTAATAAAGCTGTAAATAAAGTTATTAAAAACTTTAATAAAAGCAATTTTTGAGCTGAATCAAAAATAAAGGTAAGAACTAATATTGGCGAAAAGTGAACAGCAAACTGACTATTTAGTTCTCCTGTAAAATGTTCATTAAACGTTAATAATATTGACTTTTTTTTTGCTATTTCTAGAAACACCAAATGATCTACATTATAGTTTTCAACTAAAAAAATTGATATCAAAGAAATTGAAATAAAAAAAATTATTATAAAAATTTCAATATTTTTTACTAATATAATTTTTTTAGCTGCCATTTAATTGTTTTGTTTAAATTAACTTCAAAGCTGTCTTTTTCATTAAATGCTAGAATTTTTTTAGCAATATTATTAGAACCATTTGAATATAAAATTTCTTTTTTCAAATTTAATTTTATTCTTTTTATTGAAATATTTTTTGAAATATTTAACTTTTTATTTAATTTTTTAAATAGCATTAAAAGATTGACTAAATTAATACATTTGGATGAGCAAATATTAATTACAAAGTTTTTTTTTAATTTAATAGCAGACAAAATATTTGAGTTTACTACGTCGTCTATATATATAAAATTTCTAGTTGCTGATCCATCTCCTTTTAAAATTAATTTTTTTGAGTGAATCATTAAATTAATCCAATTTGATATAATAGGTAAATTATTTCCTATTATTTTTTGACCAGGTCCAAACACATTAAAATACCTTAATGAAATAATTGGGAAATTTGTTTTAAAGGCATTTGAGTATACCTCCATCATTTTTTTTGATATCGCATATGGAGATAAGTTAAAGTTTTCAAAAGCATTAATTTTAGTACTTTTTTCAAAATTTTTTTTAATTGAGTTTCCATATACTGCTGATGAAGATGCAAATACCAATGACTTTACTTTTTTTTTTATACAGAATTCAACTATATTTTTATATGAACTAAAATTTTCGTAAATATATTTCTCTGGATATTTGTGAGACTCTACTACTGAAGTAAGAGAAGCTTGATGTAAAACGTAATTAATTTTATCTTTTAATTTGTTCAAAGTATTTATTTTTTGTAAATCACCTTTTATAAAAGTAAAATTTTTATTTTTTATATTTTTTTTCTTTCTTCTATCAATCCCATAAACGATTTGATTATTTTCTAAAAGCTTATTGACAATATTTGAACCAATAAAACCATGACAACCTGTCACTAACCATCTATTTTTTTTTTTTAATAAATTTTTTATTTGTTTTTCCATTAGGATGAATAGCAATATGACGTATAATTTTAGTTATATTAGATTTATTTTTTTTTATTTCAAAATAAATGTAAATACAAAAAATTATATTTAAGAATGAAATAATTAATACAATCATCTGAAGTTCACTCACTTTAAAAAGTTGATTTAGATAAATTAAAATATTTGACTCCAAAAAATAAATAATTAATAAACAAAAGTTTGAAAAAAAAATCATTAGGAATAAAGCTCTGGTTGATTGTGAATATGGATTCCTAATTATTATAAAAATTACCAAAAATATAAAAACTATTAGAAAAAATTTTTCCATCTACCTTTACTTTATTATTTTATTAATCATTATATCAAATAGAATATTTAATGAGTTTATATTTTTTTGTCCTTTTTTGATTGTGTAATTATTATACTTAATTTTCGTAGGATATTCTAAATATTTTAAATTATTCTTTTTAATATTATCCAAAAATTCATTTGGATGAGACATGCCATTCATTTTTATATTTAATGTATTTGAAAAACGTCTATTGAATACTCTTAATCCATTGTGAGTATCAGTTAATCTTAAACCAGAAAATAAATTTGATATGATAATTGCAATTTTTAAAATTATTCTTCTAAAGACAGGAATTTCTAACTGAAAGCTTTTTTCCTTAAACCTTGAGCCCAAAATTATATCTACATTCATAGAATTTATTTTTTTTATCATAGCTGCTGCTTCGGTTGCAGAATGTTGTCCATCACTATCAAAAGTGACAAATAGATCGGCTTTGTTTAATTTTGCAAAATTAATTCCGGTTTGTAATGCAGCACCTTGCCCTTGATTAATTATATGTTTTATAAGAGTTATCCTCTTCAATTTTTTTAATTTAAAGAATGAGTCATCTGTACTACAATCATCTACACAAACAATATTTTTAAATTTTTTTTGTAATTCTTTTATAACTTTAATCACTACTTTTGATTCATTATATACTGGAACGATTACAAAAATATTTTTCATCATTTTTCATAATACTTTAAATATGAATTATAAACATTTTTTAATTTAAATTTTTGTTTTATAATATGATTAGGTAATTTATTTTTATAATTATATTTGTGTTTCTTTATAATTCTTTTCAAAATATTAAATAATTCATTCTCGTTTTTATTATTATAAAAAAAATTATTCGAAATTTTAGCTAATTCTTTATTATCTCCAATATCTGATGTTAAAAAGGACGTTTCAGTAAAAATAGACTCAATCAGAATATTTGAAAGTCCTTCACCCCATGAACTAACATTTAAAACATAATCACTAGCGTTTAAAAAAGGATTTAAATTTTTTTGTTCATCTAAAAAAATAAAATTTTTGATATTTTTATTTGATAAATAATTTTTAATAAAAAAAATTTTATTTTTTTTTATTTCATTCCCAATAACTAAAAATTTTAAATTTTTATTTATCATTAATAATTTAGATGCACATTGAAAGAATAATTTATGATTTTTCATTGGATGATATCTTTGGATTAGTGAAATACAAATTTCACTTTTAGAAATTTTATATTTATATCTAATTTGATTTCTTAATTTTAAACTTTTAAAAAATGTAGTTTCATCTATTGCATTATTTATTTTTATAAATTTTTTATTAAATCCATAACTGATGTGTTGAGAAATACTTTTTTTGCTATTACAAAAAATTTGATTTGGTATTTTTGATAAAAGTGAATTCAAGTATATAATTATTTTTGTATTTTTTTTTTCAAAATCAATATTATACAAACTCTGTCTTATGTTCCAAAAAAGTTTAGATCTAAGATTAAATAACTTAATATATAGGGCGATTAAATTCCCATGATACATCCACCCTTGAATAATTTTGTATTTTCCACTTAAAGAAATTTTTGTTAATTTTAAAATACCAGAAAAAATATTTTTGTTTAAGCTAAGGGGTATAACTCTAATTTTAAGTTTTCTTAATTGGTCGCAGTAGAAACCCCTATCTTTTAAAAAAATTACCTCATGGGTATAATCATCCTCGTATTTTTTTTTTATTAAGTTGAAAAGATTTTTTTCGGCACCACCAACATCTAAGCTAGTAATTACATGTAATATTGTATTTTTCATTGAATTTTGATTTATTTATTCTTATAGCTTAATTATGGATATTTCTTCTATAAAAAATATTTCTGATTGTTTTAAAATAAATGGTTTTGTTGAATTGGAACAATGTATTGATCAAGATGAAATCAATTTTTTAATAAATTTTGTAAAAAATAAATATAAAGAAAATAATAATAATTATTTTTTTTTAGCAGGTGATAAATTTGATCAATCATTTAATGATAATAAATTAATTATAAAAAAAGTTAAAAATTTAATTGAAAAAATATCATTTGAGTTAAATTTACACGATAAAAACCAGGAACTTTACAAAGTTCTTAGAGTAGTTGATGGAAAAAAAAGCGACTCTGAGGCAAATAACTATCATTTTGATGCTCACTATTTTACAGTTCTCATACCTATTTTAATTCCTAACAACTTATCAGGTAAAAATGGTGACCTAATGATATCTCCAAATTTTAGGAATTACTCCTCAAATATTCTGATAAACATTTTTGAAAAATTGTTATACCAAGTAATTTTAAAACCTTTTTTAAAGATTGACAAATTTAGAAAATTTTTAAAATTTAAAAAAATCATTCTAAAAGTTGGAAATATATATTTATTCAATGGTTATAGATCATTACATGGAAACTTAAATATTGAACGAGGTAATTTGAGGGCAACATTATTAGTTCATTATAATGATAAATTTAAAAATTCTAAGATAGTAAATTTCAATAGATCTCTAAGACAATATAGAGAAAATAAAATTATTGATGATAATAAAAAAATTAAAAATTAAATTTTTTTAAAATTTCTTCATAAGCTGGAATTAAAAATTTTGAACCAGTTTTAGTTAAGTGATGATGATCATGATAAAATAATTTAAACTCTTTATCGTATTTTTTACAAATATTACTTGAATTTAAGCAAAAATATTTTGGTAAATTTATATGAAGAATATTATTTAATTCTAAAAATTTTATCTGTTCCGATAAATTATAATTATTATAGTTGTTTTTAATAAGATCTTGATAGGTAATTATTTCCTCTCTTTTTTGTTTTAATACTCTGTTCTTATATAAATTTGACATTATATCATATTTATATGTTGGTGGAGGTAAAATATAAATAACTTTTGTTTTTCCTATTTCCTTCTCTAAATTTTTAATTAAATTTAAATCAGTGTTTCCAAGAAAATTATGAATAATTATTCCATCAAAATCTTCTTGTATTAAAAAATCTTTTACTAAAGTATACATTTTTTGATCATTGAACTTATAATTTTTATTATAAATATAAAGCTCAGTATCATTTTTTTCGAATACTTTCTTCATATGATATTTCAAACTATCTGCTTGGCTATCACCAAAAAGAATTACCTTTTTTTTATCTTTTTCACTTTTATTTATTAAGCAATACTCTGCACCAAGATTTAAAATTTTAAATTTTTTTCCACATCTAAATTCATCTTTGTCAGATTTAGCAAATAAAATATTGAAAGTTTCTTTTTCAATATATTTTTTTGATATATCTAAAAAATTAAAATAAATGTAGCTACTTATAAATACATTTGATATTACAAAAATAATTGGAAAAAATTTAAAATCGTATTTTATATTGTTATTTTTTTCGAAGAAATAATAGCATAAAAAAGAAAATGCTAATGTTATTAATAGACTATAAAAAATTAGATTTTCACTTAAATGGATATTAGTTCCCTTGAAAGGTATATAATTTAGAAAGACAATTACAGGAAAATGAACTGCATAAATTGAGAAAGAATATATACCAAGTCTAATAAATATTTTTCCTAATATACTCTCTTTAATAGTTTCGCTAAAACCAAAGTAAATTATTAATGAAGTTAAAATACTTATAAAGATTGAGAAATATGCAAATCGATCTTCTACAACATATTTTTCAAAAAAAATTGGAAACAAGAAAATAATGATAACTATAAAAATCAAAGATATTTCGCCAATATACTTAGTAAATTTAACTTTTTCTTTTGTTTTACTTGAATAAAACAAGTAAGCACAAATTATTCCAAGACAAAATTGCCATAATCTAGTTGGGAATAAAAAGAACGCTGTTTTTTGCGAAATTTGATTAAAAACTAAATATAAAGTTAATGAAATTAATAAAACAATATAAATAGAAATTTTATTTTTTTTTAATAGATAAATTATTAATGGGAGAAAAATATAAAATTGAATTTCAACAGCTAATGACCAAAAATGAAGGAGTGGTTTTAATTCTATTTTTCCAAAATAAGACTCATCAATCCAAAAACTTACATTTGTTAAAAATATACTATTAAAGAAATATGATTTAAAAATTACATAAAATTCGTGAGGCAATACTTTATTATAAAAAACAATGATAGTTAATAAAGATACAAAAAAATAAACAGGCAATATTCTTCTAGCTCTATTTAAAAAAAAAAACTTTAATGAATCATAATTAACCCCATTAATAAAATATTTGAACATCAAAAAACCACTTAAAACAAAAAATATATCAACACCTAAAAAACCAAGTTGAAAGTAATTTACTTTTAAATGAAAGAAAAATACTAAGAAAATTGCCAATCCTCTTAATATGTCTAAATTTCTTGATCTAGTAATTTTGTTATTCAATTTTTTAATCTTTTTTAATTGAGATTAAATATAAGATTATCATTAAAATAAAACTTAAATAAAAATTTTTGAAGTAAATATATGAAAACATTGGAATAATGTAAGAAAAAAAAATGACTAAATTTACTTTTAAATAATTATTTCTTTTTAAAAGCAAATGATGAATATGATTAAGATCTTTTGAAAATGGATGTTTTCCATTTAAAATTCTTGTAAAAAATAATCTAATTAAATCTAAACCTGGATACAACAATAAAAGAAGAACTATTTCAGCGTTTGCAAAATTTTGAGCATTATAAGACTTAATGATCATAATCGAGACTATAAATGATAAAAAAAGATTTCCTGAATTGCCTATAAATATTTTACCTTTAAAGTTTAAGAATATAAAAAATATTATCTGAAAAATAAAAAATAAAGATAAAACTTCAAAGGAATTAAAATATATTAAGACTGAAAATACATAAGTATAAAATATTCCGCTTTGTAAATTAATACCATCAAACATATTAATTGCATTAACAAGTACTAACATACAGAATAAAGTAAAAAATAAAGAAATATCATTTAAAATTATATTCTTATCCAGAAATTCAAAATTCAAATTCATTAAAATAATGCTTTCATCAATTAATAAAGACAACAGCATAAAAAAAATAAAAATAAAAAATTTTATATTATGTTTTAAATTAAATTTATCATCTAAATAACCTATAAAAAAAAAGATTATTGGTATTAAAAAAAATACAAAAAATATTTTATTACTTCTACTATCTGTTACTTCATTTTTTTCTCCAAAAAATTTAGCTTCGAAAATTTGGTTATCAAAAAATAAACAATAATAAATTATTAAAAGAAAAAAATTTAGTAATATAAACAATCCACCTAAGAGTGGAGTATTACTTTTATGAATATTTTTTTTTCCTGGAACATCAAAGATATTATAAAGGTTAGCAATCTTTCTGTAATTAAAGTACAATATTAAATTAAGTATTAGTGACGAAATGAATAAGCTAAATATTATCATACTTTTTAAAATATATATAAAACCCAATAGAAAAATAAAATATTATTGATAACCAGTTATTAAAAAAATTACCAGTAGTAGTAATTGGCCAGAACATAAGAAATAAACTCATTAAAGAAATTATTTGAAAGTTTTCAAGATATTTTTTTTTGTGAAATATCTTTTTATATATGTGATTTAAAATTTCATAAAAAATAAAAATCAAAGGAACTATAATAAATAAAGCACCAATTGAACCTGTCTCAGCTAATAATTGTAATAAAAAGTTGTGAGGGTGCGTAGTACAACTAAATTGATCCTTCTTATATTTTTTTTCATCACATTTATATCTGAACATCTTAGGACCATGACCAAAAAGAGGTTTGTCTAAAAACATTTTATAAGCTGTATAAAAGTGAGACGCATGTTGATTAGAATAAACATAATTTTGCATTGACTTATCTTCAATAAGACTTTCAACAAACAATTTATTATTCTGATTTTCTTTAAAAACAAAAGTATGTATTTGAGCAATTGTTTGGTTTAACATTCTTTTTGAATTCGCCGGAAAATAATTGGTAGCTATTAAAATAGAAATTATAAAAGTTACTAATATTATAAATTTTTTTTTAAAATCAGCATTAACCATTATAAAAGCTAAAAATAAAACAATAACTAACATATAAAATGAAGCTCTTTCTCCAGAGAAAAAAACTAATAAAAAAGATAGAGTAATAACTATCCAAAAAAATACACTAAAATTAAAATTAAATTTTTTTTGTTTTTCAGTTAGAAAAAAATATAATGAAACTATCAAAACTATAATTTTTGATAAATAACTTCCTAAAATAGATTCATCTTTAAATAAACCAGTCACTCTATCATCTCTTATTAATTCAAAACCTAGTATGTTTTGACCAAATAATAATTGTATAAATCCATCAGCTGTAACAAAGATAACTAAATAAAATAGTATATAAAAAAATCTTAAAATAAAATTTGGATTTTTTTTTAATATTAAATAAACACAAAGTGATAAAACACCAAACCTAAAGTAAAAAAAACTACTTTTAAGTGAGACAAACAATTCATCAGCGAAAAACGAACAAAATACAAAATATAGATAAAAAACAATAAAAAATTTAAAAAAAAAATTTTCTATTAATAATTGATAATTTTTTTTTTTGATAATTTTAAATAAAAAAAAAATTACTAGTAAACTAACGACAAAATCTGGAAGGAAGGGTCCGGTTAGAAGTAAAAATGGAATTAAATATATTACATTGAGATTAAAGTTATTGAAATTTATTTTCATTTTATAGGGTCATATCAACTCTTTTATCATGATTGAATAAATTTTTTACATCAAATAATATTGATTTTGATTTTAAAGATTTAAAGATTTTTTCCAAACCAATATTTTTAAATATTTTATGTTTTACGCAAATAATTACAACATCATAATAAGATTCCTTTAATTTATTTATTTTTTTCAAATTATACTGTTTACTTAATTCAAAAGCATCTACTAAGGGGTCATAAATATCTACAGAATTATTTTTTATTAATAAATTATATAGATCGTAAACTTTAGAGTTTCTCACATCTGAACAATTTTCCTTAAATGTAAAACCCATTATTAAAATTTTATTTTTTTTATTGAAGATTTTTTTATCACGAATTTTAATTTTTAATCTGCTAAAAATTTGATGGGGAACATTGTTATTAATTTTCCTACCTGATAATATTAGTTTTGCTTTATATCCTAATTTTTGGGTTGCATGAGTTAAATAATATGGGTCAACACCAATACAATGACCTCCAACTAATCCAGGCTCAAAATTAAGGAAATTCCATTTTGTTGATGCTGCCTGTAAAACTTTATAAGTATCAATGTTCATTTTAAAAAAAATATCAGACAATTCGTTGATCAGTGCAATATTTAAATCTCTTTGAATATTTTCTATAATTTTTGCTGACTCAGCTTCTTTAATATTTTCAAGACTAAAAATTTTTAAACCAATGCTTTTATAAATTTTTTTTATTAAAGTTAATCCTTGTTTAGAATTACAAGATACTAGTTTAGTTATACTTTTAAGTGTATGTTGTTTGTCTCCTGGATTAATTCTTTCTGGAGAATAACCACAATAAAAATATTTTTTTAATTTTTCATTTGTATTTTTACATTTAATTTTACTTATTTTTTCCATCAATGGTATACAAAGTTGGTCGGTTGCGCCTGGATGAACAGTAGACTCATAAATAACTAAATCTTTATGTTTTAAATATTTTGATATTGTCTTTGTTGCATTTAATAAGCTTCTTAAATCTGGTTTATTTTTTATATTTACTGGTGTTGGAACTGTTATTATAAAAACATTACAATCTGATAATTCTTTTTCATTATTAGTGAAAATAATATTTTTATTTTTTTTTATTTGATTTTCTTTAGTTGTATCTATCCCCTTAATTAGTTCTTTTATTCTTTTCTTGCTATTATCAAAACCAACTAAATTATATTTTTTTCCAAACTCAATTGCTAAAGGCAAACCAACGTATCCCAAGCCAATTACTGCAATTTTTATAGGATTAATCATTTTTATTTATTTTTTGTATTACTTTCCAGTACAGGTCTAATACTTTTTTTTCATTAAAATATAAAGAAGATTTTCTAGAATTTTTTGATAAGTAAACTTTTTTATAGAATGGTAACTTACAAAACTTTATTATTTTTTTTGATAAAGATAAGGGATCTTTAGGTTTGCAATAAAAACCATTTATATTTTCTTTGATAATATTATCTGTACCAATCACTTTTGAAATTATAGCTGGTCTTCCTACAGCAAAGCCCTCAATAACTGATCTGGGCATACCTTCTCTATAAGTAGGTAAAACTATACAGTCACTTTTTCTTATGAAATTAATTATATTATCTGTATGTTTAGTATAATTAATTAAACCCTGGTTTTGCCAATTTTCGAACTCATTTATTGGAATAACATTTTTTCCCTTATCAATTGAGAAACCTACATGAGAGAAAAAAACATTTTTAAATTTTTTTTTAACTATTTTTATTGCATCAATATATTCGTAAATACCTTTTTCAACTATATTTCTTGAGATCATCAAAAAATTTATTTTTTTTTTATTTTTAATTTTATTAAATTTGTATTTTTTTAAATTAATTCCTGAACCTGGAAGAATTGAAGAATTTAAAAACTTAATTTTTTTTTTTTTAAAAAAAGAGTAATCATATTTATTTTGAAAAAAAATATGATCAGTATTTCTTAGGCAAATTTTGTATAGTTCTGTTAAAACTCCAGTTAAAAAACTCTTTCTAGTAAATACATATCCCATGCCGGTTATCATAACTATATTAGGAATACTTAAATATCTGGACAATAAGCCAGTAATGAGATTGGGCTGTAAAGTAAATGATAAAATTATATCAGGTTTTTCAATCCTTAAAATTTTAAAATATAAAAAAAATAAACTTATAAAACTTAATAAATTATATTTTCTTTTAATTTTAGGTATTTCATAAATTTTATTACAATAGTTTTTTAACTCTTGTTTTTTAAAATTATCAGATGAAATTAAAATAATTTTACACTTTTTTCTTTTTAAAAATTTAATTAGACTAATTCTAAAATTTACAATGCTCCAAAATGAATTTGATGTTAAAATGATTTTCATCCTTTTACATTTGTTTTATGCCAAAGATTAAAAGATATTAAGTTCCAAAAAAATTTAGATAAGTTTGAATTGTTCTCATATTTTGTCCATAATTTTATTATCTTTTCTCGTTCAATTATTGAAAAAATATAATTACTTTCATCAAACAATATACTCTCAAAATAATCTTTATTTTTACCTAAAAGCCACTCTTTTATTGGTACCTCAAAGCCGTGTTTGGCCCTGTTGGTTAATTTTGAAGGTATGTAATTTCTCAGAATTTTTTTTGCCAAATATTTCCCTGAGATATCTCTATAAAAGATATTACGGGGGATTGTTGATAAATATTCAAATATTTTATGATTTAAAAATGGCGATCTTACCTCTAAAGAATTATACATTGATGCTCTATCTATTTTAACCAAAATATCGTCTACCATATAATAACTAAGATCAAATAATCTCAAATTTTCTCTTTCATCAATATTTTTTTTAAATTTTTGTAATTTTTCATTTAAGACATTTGTGTCTAAAAAAGGTTCAACAAAATCTGATGAAATTAATTTTTCATAATATTGTTCTAAATTTTTATTACCAAGTATGCTTATTGACTTATCAAATTTATTTTCTACATCTGTGAAAAAAAATTCTAATAAAGGTAATTTTGGAATTTGAATTTGTTTTGAGACTTTAAGTAATGATCTTATTAAATTATTGTTTTTATATTTATTCCAAAAATTATAACCTCTTAAATATCTATAATATCCTCCAAATATTTCATCACCACCATCTCCTGATAATGCAACATCATTATTTAATTTAATACTTTTGCAAATACTAAAAGTAGGTATTGCACTACTATCCCCAAAAGGCTCAGAGTAAATTTTAGGTATTTCCTCCACATATTTAAGAAAATCATCTTCATTCAGAACAACTTCTGTATGATCTGTTCCTAGAAAATTAGATATTTCTTTTGCATACATGCCCTCATTATAAAATTTTTTGTTAGTATCAAATATAGCTGTGAATGTTTTGATTTTTTTAATACTACTTGAAGCATATAAACTTGCAATTAGACTCGAGTCTATTCCACCTGACAAAAAACAAGATATTGGTCTATCGGAATATGAACTATTTTTAATTTTTTCAAATAATAGTTGATCTAAATTCATAATTATTTCATTTTCATCAGCATTGCTATCAAATTGGTTTTCAAATATTTTTTCTTTATTCCAATATAATTTTTTTATTATTTTTTTTTCTTTTAAACAAAATTCTAGAATTGTAGCTGGTTCAAGTTTATATACATTTTTATAGATAGTTTTATTGCCAATAATGAAGGAATATTTAAGCATTTCTTTTGTTGAAGTTTTTGAAATGTCTAATTTTATATTCGGATGATACTTTAGGCTTCTTAAATCAGATGTAAAAATAAAATCTTTTGAATTATGATAGTAATAGAGGGGCTTTTCTCCAAACCTATCTCTAACTAAAAATATTTTTTTTTCGATAGTGTCATAAATTACAAATGCAAACATACCCTCTACAAGATCTAAAAAATCACTCAATCCAAATAGAGATATTCCCTCAATTAATATTTCTGTATCAGATTCAGTTTTCCAATTGGAAAAATTTTTTTCTATTTCTATCTTTTTTTTAAGAAGTCTAAAATTATAGATTTCACCATTAAATAAAATAATATATCTGCCATTATTACTTTTTAGAGGTTGGTTTGATCTTTCGTTTAAATCAATTATCGATAATCTATTATGCCCCAAAGCAACATGGTTTTCTTGATCAAAGTAAAAATTTGTATTATCTGGACCTCTAAATTCAATACTATTGGCCATTTCTTTAAGAACATTTTGATAATTATTTAGATTATCGAAATTTACAAAACCAGTTATTCCACACATATTATTTAACTTTTGAATATTCTATTAAAGTTTTCTAACATAATTTCATTACTAAAATTATCTTTAATATATATATGTGCATTCTTTCTTAAATTTAACCAATTTTCTCTTTCCTCAATTTTTGTTAAAAATGAATTAATAGCATTAACTAAATCGTTAAGAGAATTTTTTTTAATTAATATACCGTAATCTGATATAATTTTTCTTGCATCACCAACATCTGTGGAAATTACTGGAACGCCATTTATCATAGACTCAGCTATTACATTTGGAAAAGACTCGTGATTAGAAGATAAAATAGTAAAATCAAATTTTTTATATTGTTTTTCCATATCAAAAATAAAATCTTTTAAAATAACATTATTATATATTCCGAGATTATTTAATTTATCTATTAAAGTTTTATTTGTATTATTAAATCCTTTTCCAACAAAACAAATTTTAATATTTTTATTTTTTTTAATTAGGATTTTTAAAGCGTTAAATATTAGATCATGATTTTTTACAGGATGGTATCTGCCCACACTACCAATTAAATAATTTGTAGTTGAATTCAAGTTATCAAAATCAATTCGATTATTTAATTCAAATCCATTAAATACAACGAAAGATTTAGATAAGCTAAACCCAGCATACGAATGTGATAATTTAGCAGCTGTTGAATTGTAAACTATGTATTTAATTTTAAAATTTGACAGAAAGCCTAAAAGTCTAATTAATATATGAGTTATTAAGCCAACACTCGACTTTGAAATATCTTCATTTCTAATTGACCAACAAACTTTAAAACCAAAAAAAGAAGTTATAAATGATATAATATGAGAATGATACATCCATGAATGAATTATATCTGGTTTAAATTCTTTACAAATTTTAATTATAGTTTTTAAACTTTTAAATAAATTTCTTTTAAAATCTAATTCATATAATTTAATATTGTTATCTATTAAAAGTTCCTTGTTAGCACCAGTTTTAGCTAATGATAAAACAATATTTTCATTCGATTTATCATTTAAGCAATAATTAATTAAACTTTTTTCTGTACCGCCTATTCTTAAATCGTTTATAATATTTATAATTCTCATTTATAATTATTTACCAGCCAAAATAAAATTTTTTCATATATAAAAAATAAAAAAGAAAATGGAAACATTAAAAAATCAAATGAATAGTAGAATATCTTTCCATGAGAATGCATTGCGTATTTTTGTCTTAATAAAATGCATCTTAACCTAAATAAATTTGAGTTATACCTTTTGCTAAATATTAAATTTCTGTTAATTTTTTCAAGAATAAAAGCTTCTTTTATCTTATAATTTATTGCAGAATGGACCGATAAACCGTCAGATGTATATTCTTTTTTGGCTACAATATTTTTTGATGTAATAACGTCATAATTTTTTCCCATTAAAAGCCATATCTGTTGTACTACTCTGTTTTGTTTTGGTATGTTAAGTTGACTACTTAAAATTATTTTTGTTTTTACAACTTCTTTACAATCATAAAAATTTTGTAAATCGGCTCTTAAAGATAAAAAATTTGTTAATAATTTATTAGGAAGTTTGTTTTTAATAATTTTATTTTTTTTTAATAAAGTCCCAAAAATTAATCCACAAACTTTTTTACTTTTTAGGATGTTAGAATTTTCCTCAAGCTCTTCAATAATTGAGTCAATACCTTTTTTGAGAAAGATGTCATCAGAATCCATTTTTATACAATATTTGCAACTAGAATTTTGATAAGCTGTTAACATTGCGTGTGCAACACCCATATTTTTTTGGTAAATATACTTAAGTTTAATATTTTTATTTTTTTTTCTGAAAATCTTTACTAACTTAAACAAATTATCTTCGGATCCATCATCAACAAGAACACATTCAATTTTCTTAGGGTATTTGGTTTTAATAGATTTTAATAATCTTTTTAATAAATAATATCTATTAAAAACGGGTATACAAATTGTTAATAAATTTTTCAATTTTCAAAACTCTTTTTCTTTATTGCAGCAATTAAAATTAAAAATATTGGATTAAAAAAAGATAATTTAGATAAACTTAACAAAAGTAAACACAAAAAAGTATGAGATTTACTTTTTATTTCTCTCAATATTAATAAACAAATTATTATTGAATACAAAATCCCAGATCTACTGAGTACATATAGGTACAACCCTGTTTCATTAAATATTTCCGAGGATTTATATGCAAATTCTTCATTTCCATATCCATAACCGATTAATAAAAATATAATGTCTTTATTAATAAGATCTTTATATCTTAAAATTGCTTCAACATAAAAATTTAAATTCGTTCGATTAAATTGTAAGTTTCGTAAAATTATCTCTTGTTCTGTAAGAAAATGTGGTGCAAACCTAGCAACCAAATAGTTAAACAAATAAAAATATGAATATACAGAAATTGCTAAAATTATAATTAAAAATAAAATTTTATTTTTTAATATTATTTTAAATAAATTTTTTTTCTCTAAAAAAATTACAAATGAAATAATTAGTAGGAAAAAAATAATTCCTCTTAAACTAGAACTCAGTAGTAAAGTCACTGTTGATATTAAAATAATTAACCAGTATCTATATGATAATTTTTTTTGAATCATTAATGAAAAGACAAGAATAGAAATGATACAACTGTAAGTACCAGGTTCATTAAATAATCCTGTAAACCTTTTTATTCTAATATAATTCCACCAGTATTTTAAATTTTCTGATTCTAAATGAGGTCCAGCTACTCCCTCGCCACCTTGCCAAAATAATTCATAAAAGCTAATTTGATATTTAAAAATATAATATGAAAAAAATTCAATCAAAAAAAATGAGGCATGAATTATTAAAAAAAATGAAATTAAATTTTTTAAATTTATAATGGATGATAAAAAATAAATATTCAAACCTAAGAATAAAATAAATGCAAATTTTAGATAAAAGATAGTTCTTATTTCAATTGAATAATAATAACATGAAATTAAAGATAAAAAGAATGGAACTATATAAAAAAATAAAATTAATTTGGAATTTTTAACTACTAAAAAATATTTTTTTAAATTAATTAAAACAAACAAAGAAGATAAACAAAATGAAAATATAAAAAAAAAATTTAAACTAAATTTAAAAGAATAAAATGATGATAATGTGATTAAAAATAGACATAAGTAAATTAAAAATTGAATTAATATATTTTGTGAAATATGTTCTGATCTAATTTTTAATTTCTCTATCATTTTTCATCATTAAAATAGTTAAAATCAAAATTATTATAGGATTATAAAAATAAAATTTACCTAACATTATAATTAAGAGTAAAAGTAAACATTCTAAAAATCTATTTTTATTATTTTTATAAATAAAAAAAATTAACAATAAAAAGGATATTAGCCCAAATCTTGATAATAGTATTAACATAAGTGAAGTATCTTTAGTTAATGAGGTATATTCAAATGAAAATAATTGATTAGATAAACCAGTTCCAAAAAACAAATAATAATAATCAGAAGATGCAACTGTAAAATAATCTTGCAAGGCTTTAATATATAAAGGGAATTTATTTGCAACTGGTACTAAAACAAGTTTTCCATAAATATGCGGAAAAATATAAATAATTAAATAAATAATTAAAAAAAAAGCAAGAAAAATGAGCGGAATTTTATACTTAGAAAATACCAACTTATACTCCTTAAAATTAAATTTAATAAATAATAAAAATACAAAAGGAATAAGCATTAAATATCCTCTTATACTAGCAGCTATTAAAGTAGTTATTATTAAAACGATAGATAAAAAAAATATTTTGTTATTCAAATTTTGAGTTTGGAAAATTAATAATGAAGAAAGAATTATCATCATGCAAATAAAAGTTCCTGCTTCGTCATAAATCCCAGTAAATCTTGGAAGAGAAGCATTTGCTCTAAATGCAGAAAGTTGAAATCTTCCCTCTTCACTCAGATCATATATAAAATTATTTTTAAATAAAAAAATTATAGAATCTATTTTTTCAAAAAAATTTGTAGAATAATTATATGCATGGTGAAAACCTACCGACTCAATTCCCCAAAATAAATCTAAAAAATTAAGTTTAATATTGAAAAAATAAAAAATTAAAAATTGTGCATAAAAGAAAAAAAAATGAATAAAAATTATAAAAAAAAGAATTTTTTTTAAGCAAGTTTTTTTTAAAAAATAGAAATATAAAAAAGACATTAGAAGTACAAATACATATTTAAGATAAAAAAGATTTAAGATTTCAAAATTATAAAAATAAGAAGAAATAATAGAAATTGTAAAGAGGAAAAAAAAATATATAAAAATTTGAATATAATCAATAAATATTTGAAGTTTTATTTTTTTAAATTCAAAAATAAATATTATAAAAAATATTGATAAAGATAAAATATAAAAAAAGTTAATTGAAAAACTTTTTGAATAAAAAGATTCTAATGTTACAAAAAAAAATGCAAAAAAAATCAGTATATTTTGTATTTTAATAGTATTATTTTTAAAATAATTCATCTTAAAATTATTCGACCAAATAATTTAATTAATAATCTTGATACATAAAAGTTAATGATAAAATTGAAAGATAAATTTGTTTTTCTTTTACCTTCTATAAACTTATCACAATTTTTTTTGCAGTAATTTTTTGCATAAAAAATCCATTTACCTTTCTCAACTACATGTCTATATTTAATTACAGTATTTTTTACTGCGTAATGGTTATATTTAGATTTTAATCTTTCAAATTCCCAAATATTTATGTTGTTTTTTAAACAGTCTATCAGATAATCAATATCCCATATAGTAACCTGTAAAGAGGTATAGTAAGGATATTTCTTACTAATTTTAAAAATTTCTGATTTATATTTGATTCCCATAAATAATTTTTCAATTAAACTTAATTTTTGCTCTCTTAATGTTAAATATTTTATATTTTTTTTTAATGAAAATTCTATTGCATTATAAAATCTATTTTTATCTACACTTTCTAAAATAAAATCGTCTAAAAATAATATTATTTTTTTTTTTTTATATTTTTTTTTTATTTTTTTTATTTGATCTAATGTTTCAGTGCGCCAATCGCTTTTTTTTGATATTATTGGCTTTGAATATTTTAATTTTTTATAAACTTTGTTACCATTTGACCCAATAAATACTGAATTTTTTAACAAATTAAATTTTTTATAAGCTAACAAAAAATGATGTAAAACGTCACTTGTTTGATCACATGAAATTACAAAGACCCCAACGTCTTTATTATTAAGCTGATCATTCATATTTTACTTCTCCCTGAAGAAATTTTAAAATCATAAATTGACTAAATATCTCATTATTAAAATCAACATCTTTAAATTTAATTGATTGATATTGGGTTGCATTCTTAAATGTATTTTCTTTTTTAAGACCAACTATCAAATCATCATCAATCATATCTGAAAGATTTTTTATATATATAAATCTTTCTATTAAAAAAGGTGTTAATGATATTATGAAAAAAAATATTAAGATTTTATTTCTTATTTTAATAAAATTTAACTTTTTGAACAAATTAAATAAAAAACTATCAAATTTAATACATAGTATAACTAAAAATGCGATTAAAAAAATTGGAGATAGGTATGCTGAAGCATGTCTAAGGGTATGAAAAAAATTAGAATTTGAGAAAATTTCAGTCATATGAAGTATTTTCTGGGAATTAATTGAGGGCAAAATATAAGACAAATAATTTGAATTATTATTAATAGCAGTAAGATAATTTAGGTAAATAAATAAAACATCTAAAAAAAATAGTCCTGTTATTACTAATATAAAAAAAGATAAAAAATTTTTTTCATATAAATTGAATTTATATTTATTTAAAATTAATAAAGTCAATAAAAGTAATGGTATTAATGCAAATTGATTAATAAATATTGAAGAAAAAAAACAGAATATTAAAATTGAATTATAAAATAATTTATCTAGTCTAAATAATTTCAACATCTTTATTAAAAAATAATAAATAATGAAAATAAATAATAAAGATAAACCTATTGCTAAATGAAAGAGTGATGCAAAAATTAATAAATAAAAAGTTTCAAAATACTTTTTTTTAAAACAAAATATTATTGATAATATAGAAAAAAAAACTGCTTGGGCTCTTGGTGCATATTCTGTTACATAGTTATTGTAATATTCATATTTTGGTAAAAGAAAACCAAAGTTTATATTTAGAAGTTTTTTATCTATTAAAAAAATTATAAGTAATAAAAAAACGATATGAAGTTTAGTTTCTTTATTACTTTTATAAGAAAATATGATAATCGATAAATAAAACAAAAAAATTGTAAGCAAAAAACTATAATTAACAACTTTTGAAATTTTGGTTAACTCATATTCATCATTAATAATATTGTCAAAAAATTTAATTATAGACGATGTAATCAAATAATTATTACTTTGATTTAATCTTAGATAATGTCTTTTTTTACAAGTATCACTGTTACAGTTATTATTAATTAAATCTTTTATAATATTAATTTTTTCATCATCTTTTTTGATTTCAGTAACAGAGAGGTAATAAAAAGCCATTTTATCATCAAAATTTTTTCCAAAAAAGTCAATATCTCTTAATGAGGAGAAAGTAAAAGTTACTAAAGAAATAAATAAAATCGTTAAGAAAAGTTTTGTTTCAGTTTTATTCATGCTTATTTTGAAAAATATATTCTCATTAATCTTAAAAATAATTTTTTTGTTTCATCAATCCATTGATTTATAAAAAATTTTAATGAATTTTTTTCAATTTTATCTATTGGGGGTATATGATTTAAAATATGTGAAAATTCCTCAACATCACTAATTTTTTTAATACCTAAAGGTAAATCTGCTTCAAGTCGGTAGCTAGTTCCTTTAACAATTTTTTCATCAAAATTTTTTATATTAGATATTTTATAATTAATTTTTTTTGCATTTGCTGTGTGTAAAATTGAATTTTTAATTTCTTCTTTATTTTGTGAAGTATTCAATTCTCTCTCTAAAGCTTTAAGATATTTTTTCCATTTAGGCTCTGGCCAATTGATAGTTGTTAGATTTTTTTTTGCTAACAAATATTCTCCTAATTCAATTGAATAAACGGCTGTAGATTTTCCTATAACTGCATCATAAGATTTGGATAAAGTTTCAATATTTAAGTCCTTTATTTGATTGTAAAACTCTTCTTTTTTTTCTAAATTTCTTTTGGATTGTAAATAACCACCACTCAATCTTGAGGCTGCATTAATTGATAACGGAAAAAAAGTTTGTAAATACTTATGTGCAACTCGCGATAATACAATTCCAGAATAAACATCAGGTATTACACCTGAAAAAAAAGTTTTATTTTTTGACAAACTTTTAATTTTATCAATATACTTAATATGAACTATTGAATTATAGATGCATGGCAAAGCAGTGTAACGTTCTAAAAATTTTAGAAATAATTTGAATTTTTTTTCAGATATTACCTCCTCAACCACTGGATAAGAATAACCATTCAAAACATTTTGTCTAAGCTTTTCATTATGATCTGGCCAAGAATAATTTAATTTGGACCAATTAATGATATCACAATTAAATTTTTCCATTAATTGATTAATAGTACTTAATGAATTTGGAAAATAACCATCATCATCACCTAGGACAGTTATAAATTCATTTTTACATTGATTTAAACCATTTTCCCAATTTTCACTTCTAGTAAAATTTTTATTTGCTCTAAAATATTTTACTTTATCAAGATTTATTTCATCTTTAAAATAATTAAAAGTTTCATCTGTTTCACTACAATCGCTAATTACGATTTCATAATTATTATAATCTTGGTTCAAAACCGTCGAAAGAGTTTTTTTTAAATATTGCAATTTGTCTTTTGTAGGAATTACTATAGAAAAATTTCTCACAATTTAAATTCCTATTATTCTATTCTTGTTGAATTTATTATTTTTAAAAACAATATATTTTTGATGATACACATTATTAAATATTCTTAATAATAATTCTTTTATACTTAAAGATTTTCCCGAACAAATATTTATAATATTGTCTTTCTTATTTTTTTTTACCATATAATTAAATATTTTTTGTATAGCGTCATCTATATGTAGATAATCTCTTTCATTATAAGGATATTTAACAATAAATTTTTTTTTTCTTTTTATTGATCTTCTTACAGATGGTATAAGACGTCCTTTTTTCTCATTTCCACCATATACAAAAAAAGGCCTAAACCAATAAAATGATGTATTTGAATTTCTGAAAATATTTAGACATGTCAAAAAAGTGCAAGATTTATAAAAACTATAAAATGTTTTTGGTTTTAGATTTGTATTAATTGATAATTTTTCTTTTTCAAAATCATATTCAAAACAACTGCCGAAGCCAAAAAAGCTTTTAACTTTTTTTTGTTCGCATATTCTAGCTAGTTCAATAGTTGATTTAAAATAATCAAAATTTTTGTTTGAATTTAAGTAATTTTTTGGGTTTACGTACCAAGCCAAATTTATAACAACAGAATTTTTTGTTATTAAATTATTAATTCTCTTATCAGATTTTTGAAAATTGTGCCTAACATATTTCAATTTTTTAATTTTACTCTCTTTATTTTTTCTAGTTAAAACAATAACTTCATAGTTAGAGTTTAAAAATTTTAATACAAGTCTTTGACCAAAATAACCATTTCCGCCAAAAATTATTATTTTTTCTTTTTTAATAATGGCCATGACATGTCTTGTTCTGAAATAATTTTTGGTTTTATTTTCCAATTTATATTTAGAGCTGGATCATTAAATCTAATTCCTTTAGATTTTTTGTTGTTATAAAAATTTGATACATTGTAAACAATAATACAGTTATTTGTTAAAGTTAAATAACCATGTGCGCAACCTCGTGGTACAAAAATAGAAATACCATTTTTTTTACTAATTTTAAATTTTAAAACTTTTAGATATGTTTTTGATTTTTTTCTAAAATCAACTACGAAATCCAAGGCCTCACCATTGATACAAGATATAATTTTATCTTCATGGTATGGTTTTTCTTGAAAATGAAATCCTCTAAAAGTAAATTTTTTTTTATTTATACATATATTAGTTTGTACACTTAAATTTTTTTTTGAATATTTAGAAAAAATTTTTTTACAAAATATTCGTGAAAAATCACCTCTTTCATCTGAGTATATATATCTTTTAATTTTATAAACATTTTTAATACCTGTTTTATTAAATTTCATTTTTAAAATATTTTTTTATTTGTAATGCTGTAATTTCATATACATTTTTTTTATTCAAAAAATCTTTATACCAACTAAAAGTTTCTCTTAATGATTTTTTTATATTCCATTTTAAATTAAAGTTGAGTATTTTTTTTGTCAAATTTGTATTTAAATTTAATTTGTTTGTCTCTGAAAATTTTAAATTTTTATTTTTGCTTACCTTTAAATTCTGATCTATATTTTTTTTAAAAAATAAAATGATTTGTAATACAGAAATTCCTCTTTCTCGAGGTCCAAAATTTAAAATAGAATTATATTTTTTTTTGTAATATGCATATTTTATAAAACACATGTAACCATTAAGTACATCCAATACATGCTGCCACGGTCTAGTAGAATTTGGATTTCTTAATTTCAGTATTTTTTTGTTTTTCCATGATTTTACTAAGTCTGGCAAAAGTCTGTTCTCTGACCAATCCCCCCCACCTATAACATTACCTGCTCGTGCAACTAAAATTTTGCAACTATTTTTATTTTTTAAAAATGTTTTTTTGTAAGAAGAAATTAATAGTTCTGTACATGACTTACTTGCAGAATAAGGATCGTTTGCACCTAATTCATCTTTTTCATTAAAGATATTTTTTTTATTTTTATTTTCAGAAATTTTATAAACTTTATCTGTTGTAGAAATCAAAATGATTTTTGTAGCTTTTATATCTTTTAATATTTCTAGAATATTAAGAGTAATATTAAAATTATTGTGAAACGTATAGTAAGGATCGTCATATGCAGTTTTGACCAAAGATTGAGATGCAAAATGGAAAATAATTTCAGGTTTAATTTTTTTTATAATTTTTTTTGATTTATTAAATTTATTTAAATCGCAAATAAAACTTTTTTTAAAAACTTTATTTTTAATATAATTAAATAAATCATTTTTTCTATAAGGTCTTAAACTTATTCCATATACTTTTGATCCTAACAAATATAACACTATAGATAACCAGGAACCCTTAAATCCTGTATGTCCTGTAATAAGTATTTTTTTATTTTTCCAAAATTTATTCTTCATTTTACCAATTTTTCCAAGGTGGATTTTTCTTCCAAACTTTTTCTAAAAAATTTTTGTCCTTCATTGTATCCATGCATTGCCAAAAACCTTCATGTTTAAATGCAGTAAGATTTTCTTTTTTAGTTAGTTTGCTTAATGGAGTGCTTTCAAGAACCGTACTATCACCATCAATAAAATTCAACACCTCAGGTTCAAATACAAAAAATCCACCGTTTATCCACTGGCTTTTTGAAGTTGTTTTTTCATTAAATTCTTTAACTTTGCCATTTTTAATAATTATTTCACCAAATCTTGATGGAGGATGAACTGCTGTTACAGTAGCTAATTTTTTTGACTTAATATGAAACTTTAAAAGTTTGTGTAAATTTACATTTGATAAACCATCTCCATAAGTAAGCATAAATCTTTCATTATTAATGAAACTTTTAAGTCTTTTTAATCTTCCACCGGTCATCGTATTTAGTCCAGTGTCAACAAAGTCGATTTGAAACTTATATTTCTTTAACTCCTTTTTAATTAAATTTGCCTTATATCCAAGGGCTAAAACAAACTCTTTAAATCCATAAGATTCATAATATTTCATAATATGATAAATTATAGGCTTGCCTCCAATTTTCACCATTGGTTTTGGACCTGAAGCATGACCTAATCTTGTTCCAAAACCCCCAGCTAAAATAATCACTTTCATTTTTATCCTATTTTAAGATCACTAAAATTAGAAATTTTTTTTACATTAACCTCTTCTTCATTTCTAATAAACTGCAATTGGTTTTCTAGCAATTTTTTTATGTAACTTTTGTCAGATAATATATTGTTTATTTCTTCAATTGATAGTTTAGGTACTACAGACTCGGGAAAATCAACATATTGCTCATTCATAAGCATTAGCTTTGGATCAATCAATTGCACACAAGGTGTACCACTTTTTATAGACTCGTAAATTGCAGTTGTTCCTTGAAAAAAAATGTTTATTTTAACATTTTTAAACACATCATTAATAGAAAATTTATCTTGTAAGAGAAAAAGTTTCTTTAGTTCTTTTTTTAAAAAATTTTGAGATAATTTTTTTTTTAAAAAAAAATAATTTGTCCACCCTGGTTTTCTTCTAATTATCAAGTTTAAATTTTTTTTTAAACACAAATTAAATAAATCAATAATAAGGTCATTTTGTTTATTAAAATCAATATCAACTAAATTTTCGTAAATTTCTACATTTAGAACTAATCCCACATTATTTATAGATTTCGAAAAAAATTTGAAAAAGTAAATCTGATTTAAATATCTAAATTTATTAATAATTAACAAAAAAATTTTATCTATTATTAATTTAAAATTTGTAAAAATGTTATATTTTTTAATTTCAGTGAAATAATTTACTACTTTCTCTTTTCTTTTAAATTTAGTTTCAAAAAAATTATTGGATACTATTAATTCTTTTTGGCTATTTTCTTTATGCCATTTTGAGCTTGGCATTAAATTTTTAGAAGAAATAAAAGTAATTTGTTTTTTATAAGAATCAGGATGATATTCAAAGCTAGGTGTTGAAGAATGAGGAATTAAATAAATATTTTTATTTCTTATTTTCATTTCATTTACAATCGGTATAATTTCAAAAAGAGGTGATGCTGGAATGATAAGATTTTCAAATTTGTCAAAATCAAATTTTTCGTTACAAAAATCAGTTATATCTTTAAATCTTTTAATTATAATTTTGTTTAAAAAATTTGAGAAATAGTTGAATAAGCTATTAAAATAAAAATCTTTATTTTTTACATTGACTTTATTTACTCTATTCTGATAAAGAAAATTTTTATACCATTGTAATTCGTCATTGGTCAGTTTTGAACTTTGCTTGAAAGATATAAAATTTTCTTTAAAATTATCTTTATTACTCACTTTTAATGGATGAAGTTTTTCTAGCCAAAAATTTTGCTTACGTATTCCTTCTGTGAAAAGAATATTTTTACAATTCTCGTAATTTAAATTAAAATTTTTATTAATTAATGTTTCTTTCGCTAAGAATTCGTTCAAAAAATCTTCAACCTTGTCAAATGTTTTTAATGATGCATTTCTATTGTTTGTAATTAAAGTAATTTTTTTTGGATTTGAACATATTATTAAATTTAAAAAATATAGAATAAAAACAGTTTCTGTTAATCTATATTCTCCCCCATAATAAATATTAACCTCTGACTCTTTTAATTTTTCAAAATTTTGTGAATAAAATAAATTTAAATCAAAAATAGAATTGTTTGGATGAAAAAATAATCTTTCTATTACATACGAAATACTCTTATCTATCTTAATATGTGATTTTAAATCTTTATAAATTAAATCAGGCAAATTTAATCGAATAAAATCATCAAATTTTTTTTTTTCTATTTTAATTTGATTAATATTTTTATTGTTAAAATAATTTATTAAAGTTTTAAATTTAATTTTTGTATTTTTTATCTTTGTTAAGAAAATTCCATTAAGTATTATATTGTGATCATTTTCATCAATGTGTCTAATATCTAAATCATTGACAAACTCATTTAAAAAAAAATTAAATTTCTGGGTCATATTTTTGACTTCCATAATTTCTATCTAAATTTTTGCCATACTCATATACGTCAAGATTTAGTACTTTTTCTGTATCTTTATCTGCTCTAAAAAATTCCATTTTATAAAGATTTTGCATGAAAATAAAACACGATAGCGGACCGTGAATTCTAAGACTATTTGAAATAGATCTTTTATTTAAATCCCAATTTTTATAATTGTCGTTGTAACTTTTTGAATTATAGAGATCAAAATGAAATATTTTAAAATTGGAGGGTCTAAAACTAATAACATCATAAATTATTCTTTGGGGCAACATTGGATCTTCGTATATAAAATAATCCATAGGGTCTTTAGTGACCCTTAATTTTTGATTAATATTTTTTAAACCAATTTTTTTTATATCATTTTCGCTTTTGCAAATAATCCATTCTAGATATTCATAGTTTTTTTTAATCTCTTCGGGCATTTTATTTACCCTATAAGAATTATAATATGATACATGTGTTTTGCTTCCATAAATTGAAAAAGGTTGATTTGAATTTTTTAGAAAATTGGGTCTGATGATTACATCATAATTGTCAATTTCATTACCAAGCTCTTTATTTGATTTTGCAGGTCCAACAAGAGCAACATTTTTGTCTTTTATAAAATTTTCATAAATTAAATCTATCTTTTTATTTTTTAATAAGTTTATTTTGTGATTAAATTCATTTTTATTTAAATTTCCTAACTCAAATTTTTTAAAATATGAAAATTTTTTTTTATCAAAGTATTTATTTTCTAATAAATTTTTTTTTACTCTAAAAGTTTTTTCAAATCTATTATTTAATCTTAAGTAAAAATAATAAACAAATAATTCTGGTAAAAAAAAAATATTTTTATTATTATCTTTTTTATATAAATAATTTTTTTTTATTTTATCTAGATAATTTTTCTTTTTTAAAAAAGAAATTAAGTAATTGACTTTTGAAATATTTTTTTTTCTTAATTCTAAATTTATTGAAAAAAATATTTTTGCAAAAGTTAGGTCTCTATAAAAAAAATTAATTAAAAATAAAATAAAATTTTCATAATAAAAATAAAGTTTATTTTTTATTCTTAAAAAAATCATTTATTTAATTTAAAAATATATTGCTGAGTTAAAAAATCAGAAAAAAAACCTAATGATAATTTATTAACTATTTTTGCCTTTCCTTGAAAATCTAGTGGATACTTTGTAAATCCTGCTATTTTTAAACCTTGTTCTTTAAATAATTTGTTAAGACTTTTTTTTGTAAAAAATCTTAAATGAGTAGTATCTAAAATTCCTGAATCATCATATTCCCAATTGCCAAATAAAAAAAGATTTTTAAGAATACTGTAGTGTCTTATATTTGGGACTGAAGTAATGATAAAACCATCGTCTGTAAGTTTTGACTTAATATTTTTTAAAAAATCCCAAGGATTAATAAGATGCTCTAAAGTATCAAGTACTAATATAAGTTCAAATTTTTTATCAGGAAAAAAATTATAATTTTCCTCAATATTAATATTTGCAATGTCGTCTAGAAACTCTTTTGCTTTTTCGCTTTGATCTTTTGAAATTTCTATACCATAAATCTTTTCACATTTCTGTTCTGATTTTAACCATTTAAGAGTACTTCCATCCCCACAACCTATATCCAAAACATTTTTTGAAAAAGTAGGTAATAATTTATTAATTTCATATCTTGTTGAGGAATAATATTCTTTGATTTTTTTATTATATAAGTTACCTATTACTTTTGACATGAAATATTATTGGATACTAATAATCTTAATTATAAATATTTTATATAATTAATTACATTATAAAATGAAAATAATAAACATAAAACCTAAAACAAGAAAAAAAGGCTTTCATAATAGTAATTTTTTATATTCTAAAGATGATGAAAAGCTCAATAAAGAAATAATAAATAAAATTTATATAGTAGAAAAAAATTTAGATAAAAATAATCTTTACCAGAAAGAAAAAGAAATAATTAAAGTTATTATTAATTCTTATAAAAAAATCCAAAATAAAAAAAAGTTAAAACCTGAGGATATGATTCTAACAAAACATGAATTATTAGAATTTAATAAATTAAATGAAAAAAACCATGCTCGATATTTAGTTTATAGATATAAATATAATATATATCCTAAACTTAACATTGTAGATGAATATCCCCCCTGTGTTCAAATTGAACCAACCTCTATTTGTAATTTTAGATGTGTTATGTGTTATCAAGCAGACAAAAGTTTCTCTTCGAAATCAAAAGGATTTATGGGACATATGTCTATTGAATTATTTAAAAAATGTATAGATGAATTAGAGGGAAATGTAGAGGCTATAACATTTGCTTCTCGAGGAGAACCCACTTTAAACCAAAAGATATTTGAAATGATAGAATTTGCTAATAATAAATTTTTAGGATTAAAGATAAATACTAATGCATCGATGCTTAATGAAAAGTTGATCCACAAATTATTATCAAGCAGCATTCAAACAATTGTTTTTTCCATTGATGCTAAGGATAAGAAAAGTTACGAACAAATTAGAGTAAATGGAAATTTTGAAAAAACAATTAGAAATTTAGAACTCTTTAATAATATTAGAGATAAATATTATGATCGAAATGATAAAATCGTAAGAATTAGTGGAGTAAAAATAAACAAAAATCAAAATATTTCTGATATGAAAAAAAAATGGGGAAATATTGCTGATATAATTGCATTTACAAATTATACGCCTTGGGAAAGTTCATACGACAATGAAGTTAATAATATTACGTCAGCATGCAGTGAATTATGGACACGGATGTTTATTTGGTGGGATGGAAAAGTAAACCCTTGTGATTATGATTACAAATCATATTTATCAAAATGGAATTTAAAAGATCAAAAAATTACTGATGTTTGGAATTCTAAAGAATATAATTCCTTAAGATCAAGTCATTTAAATTCTCAAAGAATTAATCTTGAGCCTTGTAAAAGATGTATTAATACTTAATTATAATGAAAATCGGTATCATCGGCTATGGAAATCAAGCAAAAAAAATAATTAAGTTTTTAGAAAAAGTTAAAAAAGTCAAAAATATTATTGTTTTCAAAAAAACAAAATTTACACAAAAATTAAATAAAACAATTTTAAAGACAAATGATTTATCAAATTTAAATAATGTTGATTGTGTTTTTATTTGCAGCCCCAATTCAAAACATTTTTTTTATTTAAAATATTTTATATTAAAAAATAAATATATATTTTGTGAAAAACCTGGCCCAACAAATATTAAAGAAATTAATTATCTTCAAAAATTAAACTCAGTCAAAAAAAGAAAGATATATTTTAATTACAATTATATATTCTCAGAATATTTTAAAAACATTTCAAATGAATTGAGAAATAAAAAAAACGGAAAAATTATTAATTATTCTTTTTATGCTTCTCATGGATTATATTTTAAAAAAAGTATAAAGCAAAAATCTAAGAATAATATTTTTAAAAATATTTTAGGTAATCTCGGAATCCATTATATAAATTTTTTACAAAGACAATTTAAAAATGTGAAAATAGTAAACAAACACTTTTTAAATATGTCTGGAAAAGCAGATGATACTTCTTATGCAAAACTGAAATCAGATAATATATTTGGAAATATTTTTTTTTCTTATGCCTCTGTTTTATATAAATTTGCTATATTGCATTTTACAAATTCAATAGTGATTTTTGATAATTTCCAAATGAAAAAATTTTCCCCCAGAGATACATTTGATAAAAATGGCTTCTTTAGAACGCCAAATAAGAAAATAATAAAAAACATTAATCACAATAATGTTGCAAACTCTCTAAGTCTTTCATTAAAATTTTATTTAGATAAAGTAGAAAAAAAACAGAATTTTAGTATAAAAGAATATAATATAGCTATCAATTCATCTAGAATTTTAATAAATGGGTCAAAATATTAAATGAAATTTTTAAAAGATATATCAGTTATAATTAGGTGCAAAAATGAAGAAAGATGGATTGGCCACTCAATACAATCTGTTATAGATAAAATTGGTTTTTGTGAAATAATAGTTGTTGATAATAATTCAACTGATAAATCTTTATCAATAGTAAAAAGTTTTGCTCAAGATCCTAAATTAAATTTTAATAAAAATAATAATTTTACAAAAATAAAAATACTCAATTTAAATGATTATTCACCAGGAAAATCATTAAATTATGGTGTCAAAAAAGCAAGTGGTAAATATGTGGTTGTAATGTCAGCCCATTGTGTATTGACTAAAATTAATTTAGATAAAACTTTAAAAGATCTTGAAAAATTTATAGCCATTTTTGGAAATCAAATTCCAGTTTGGAAAGGGAAAAAAATTAAGAAAAGATATATATGGTCACATTTCTCTGAGAACAAAGTGGTAAATATGTATTCAGAAATGGAAGAAAGATATTTTTTTCATAACGCTATAGCTATATATAAAACTAATACTTTAAAAAAGAATCCCTTTGATGAATATCTGACCGCCAAAGAAGATAGATATTGGATTAATAATCAAGTAAATAAAAAAAAAAAATTTCTTTATGATCCTTCTATTGAAGTAGATCATCATTATACAGAAAATGGAAATACCTGGAAAGGCTTAGGATAATTGAAGTTTAAAATATTAGGTATAACTCTCGCTAGAGGTGGTTCAAAAGGAATTAAAAATAAAAACATTAAATTAATTAACAAAAAACCTTTAATAGCACATACTATTTTGGAGGCAAAAAAATCTATTTATATAAATGACTATATTGTTTCAACAGACTCAATAAAAATCGCATCAGTAGCAAAAAAATATGGTGCTGAAGTACCATTCTTAAGACCAAAAAAATTATCGACCGACAAAGCCTCATCAGTTGATGCATTAATTCATGCAACAAAATTTATGGAAAAAAAAAATAAGTATAAATATGATTTTGTTATAGAATTAATGTGTACTAATCCTTTAAAAAAAGTTTTAGATATTAATAAAATAATAAAAAAAATTATTAAAAAAAAAGCAGACAGTGTCATAGCTGTTAATAGAATATATGACCACCATCCAGCTAGAGTGAAAAAAGTAATAAAAGGAAAAATTGTAAATTTTTGTATCAATGAAAGAGCCGAATCTCGAAGACAAGATTTAAAACCTAATGCTTATGTAAGAAGTGGATCAATCTATGCTTTAGATAGGAACTATTTAATTCTCAAAAAAAGAAGATATGGATCAAAAAAGAGTTACGCCTATATACTTCCTAATGAAAGAGCAATAAATATTGATGGCGTTCTAGATTTTTATATGGCTGAAAAAATACTTAGTAAAAAATAAGCATGAAAAAAAAATATAAATTACTAATAATCACTCCAGTTAAACATATAATTAATCTCAAATTAAAATTTAAGTTTTTTAATACAATTAAAATTTTAGAAGACCCAAGTTACAAAAAAGTCTCAAATATTATCGAAAAATATGATGTTTTATTCACGAATCCAAATATGAGTAAAGTTTTTATTGATCAAAATTTACTTAATAAGGGGAAAAATTTAAAATGCATTTCAACAGCTTCGACTGGGACAAATCATATTGAAACAAAGTTTTTAAAAAAGAAAAAAATTAAACTTATTTCATTAACTACAGATTTTAATATAATAAAGAAAATTTCATCTACAGCTGAGCATGCTTTGACATTAACACTTGCCTTAGTAAGAAATATTATTTCATCCTCTAACAGCGTAAAAAAAGGAGAATGGGACTATACTAAATTTATAGGAAGACAATTAACTAATCTTAAAATTGGTGTAGTTGGATATGGTAGACTTGGATCAAAATATGCAAATTACTTTCTATCACTAAAAAGTAAAGTATTTGTATTTGATCCATATAAAAAAGTTAAAAATGTCAAAATTAATCAAGTAAAAAATTTAAAAAAGCTTTTTAAAGAATGTGATATAATTTCTTTACATGTCCACGTAAAAAATAACACAATAAAAATGATAAATAGTAAATTATTAAAGAATGCCAAAAAAAATTTAATTCTAATTAATACTTCGAGAGGAGAAATTGTAAATGAAACTGATTTATTAAAATTTTTAATTAAAAATAAAAATGCTAAATATGGAACTGATGTTTTAAGCAATGAAATTAAAGACAAGAAAAAAAATAAAATTATCAAATTCTTCAAAAAAAATAATCAAGTTCTAGTAACACCACATATTGGTGGAATGACAAGAGAAGCGCAAGAGATAGCTTATGGAAGAGTGTTAGAAAAAACTATATCCTACCTAAAAAATCTTCATTAAATTAAATTAATTTTTTTATTTTCAATATTAATTTTTTTATTAAATTTAAATTTACTCAATGAATTATGTGAAATTACAATTATTGTTAAATCTTTTATTCCTAAAAGATTTTCAATAATTTTATTATTAGATACAATATCCTGTGAACTTGTTGGTTCATCTAAAATTAAAATTTTAGGTCCTGGGTAAATTGCTCTAGCAATAGCAATCCTTTGTCTTTGACCACCCGAAATTTTTAAACCTTTTTGCCCAATTAGTGTCTCTAATCCACTTTGAGTTTCATCTATAAATTCTTTTGTATTTGATATTTTTAAAGCTTCCTTCATCCTCTCTTCATCAAAAATATTATCAAATAAAGCTATATTATTTTTAATCGTGTCATTTATTAAATATATATCCTGTGGCACATATCCGATAAGCTTATCAAAAATATAGTCCTGTTTGGTAAAATTTATATTATTAATTAAAATATCCCCTCTTGTAGGTTTTTGTAAACCAAGCAAAATATTTATTAACGTACTTTTGCCTGAGCCACTAATTCCTTTGATCAAAATTTTGTCACCCGAAATTATTTCAAAATTAACATTTTCAAATATTAAATTATTTTCGTTATATCCAAAACTAACATTTTGAAGATTTATACTTTTAAATTCTTTAATTTTAATTTTTTCTTTATAAATTTTTTCCTTAATTTCATTATGAAATGAAACCTCTTTTTTAATTACATTATATGAAGGTGAATAAAATTTAAAAGTTGATATACAATTAGATATAATGTTCATAGATGGAATTATTCTTATTGCTGAAATAGCTAAAAAAGAAAGATATATAAACAACAAATCTGAATTTTTCATAATTTTTATAATAAAAAATGAAACAATAAAGATTAAAAATATTACAAAAAACTCTAGTAAAATCCTGGGCAAAATAGATATTATTTGATGATAAAGTTTATTTTTTTCTCTAATTGAAATCTTATTAAAAAATATTTTTCTTAAATAATTTTCTTTTGCAACTACTTTTACTTCTTTTATTAATTCAACTGAGTAAGTTAGAAGTTCAATAATATTAGCATTAAATTCTTGAACAACTTTACCTTTTACAGCCAATTTTTTTTGGAAAATTACGTAAAAAAAGTAGGCTAGAATAGCAGAAGATAAAATTAAAAATAAACTTAAGTAAAAATCTAAGTAAAATAAAATTATTAAAAATAAAAATATAATTATAGCTTCTCTCATGAGCAAAAAGCCATTTCTTAAATAAGCTCTTAATTGTTCTACTTCAGTTGTAAAATTTCTTATAATGAGTGAGCTATTATATTCTAGTGTATTGATGTAATCTCTTAATAAATAAGAATCATAAATTTTTTTTTGAATATCAACCGCTATTTGATTAAAAAAAGATCTTTCAAAATAATTAAAATAAATAAGAAATAAATTTTTTATTAAAAAGAAAATAACTACAAGAAATAAACCATAAACTATAATATCATCTTTAGCCATTGATGAGGGATATATGCTATTGAATATTGGATAATTTATCAAGATGCTCTCTGGTTTCAAAAAAAAATTCAATATTATTGGTATGGTTCCTAAACTAATTATTTCTAGAATACTATTAAATAATAAAAATAAGAAAGCTAATTTAGATTTAAAATAAAATTTTTTATCTATTATTTTTTTATCGAAAAAAAATTTCATTTAACTTTATGATATTTCTTAAACCATACAACAAAATTTTTAATACCTACCTCAATACTTGTTTTTGGTTTAAAATTAATTTCTTTATTTATTTTTTTTAAATCTGCTGAGGTTTTCACAATATCTCCTTTTTGAATTTTAAGATTTTTTATTTTAGCTTTTTTACCAATATTTTTTTCTAAAATTTTCAAATATTTTGTAAGACTTTCAGTTTTATTATTTCCAATATTATAAATTCTAAAAGGACAATTACTAGAAGATGGATCAGGATTCTTAGAGGACCACTTATTATTTTTTTTTGGAATTTTAATAGTAGACTTATAAACGCCATCAACTATATCGTCTATATAAGTAAAAGATCTACTATGGTTTCCTCCATTAAACAATGGAACTTTTTTATCCTCAATTATATTTTTTGTAAAAATATAAAGTGCCATATCCGGTCTTCCCCATGGACCGTAAACCGTAAAAAATCTCAAGCCTGTAGTGGGTAAATTATAAATACTACTATAAGAATGTGCCATTATTTCGTTAGATTTCTTTGTTGCAGCATAAAATTGTATTGGATGATCTGCAATTTTAGTCTCTTTCAAAGGAAAACTCTCATTCGCACCATAGACACTACTTGTACTTGCATAAACAAGGTGTTTTATTTTATATCTATTGGAACAATCTAAAATATTAAAAAAACCTACAAGATTTGTATTTAAATATGATCGGGGGTTAATTAACGAATACCTAACTCCTGCTTGCGCAGCTAAATTAATCACAAAATCGAATTTATATTTTTTAAAAATTTTTTCTAATTTTGTGTGATCTGATAAATCTAATTTTTGAAAATTAAAATTTTTTTTTTTTGAAGAATTTTTAATTAAAATGTCTAAACGATTTTTTTTTAATTTAACATCATAATAATCATTCAGATTATCAACACCAATAACTTTAAATCCTTTTTTTAAGAATTTTAAAGAAGTATGAAAACCAATAAAGCCTGCACATCCTGTAATTAATACTTTCATAAAAAGCTATTTAAATATTTTTTCTAATTTAATACTTTTATAAGATATATTCCAATTTGTAGTATTTTTTTTAAACTCATAAAATATGTATATTTGACTATTTGTATTAATTATATTCGGCTCAGATATTATTTTTATGTGTTCTGGCAATTTAAATAAATACTTTTTTTTCTTAATCCATTTAATTTTATCTTTGCTTTTAGCAATTTTTAGGTTTCCTTCATTTGAATTTTTCCATGCTGCATAAATCATATAGTATGTATTATTAAACTTAGCTAATGACGGACTATAAATTGAATAAATTTCATTATTATATCTCGATTTTATTAAATTAACCTTTCTTTTTTTATTAAAGCTTATTTTACATATTAACTTTTCATATTTATTTTCTTTTGAATAATAAAGATAATTTTTGTCAATTTCACTGTGATAAGGAGCTTTTAACATATACCCTTTCTCTTCTAATTTAAATTTCTTATCTAAATACCATCGTTTAAAATCAATTGACTTATACCTTATAATTTTTGAAGTAAAATTTTTACCTTGTGCTTGGATATAAAGATAATAAAATTTTTTTTTTACTAAACAAGGCGATGTATAAGATATAATTTCTGACTTTTTATTCGGTTTAATGATAAAGTTTTTAACTCTTTTCCAACTCTTAAGATTTCTAGATACTAATAAATTTATTTCTCCGTAAAATTTTTTTTTAGAGCCTCTATTACAAAAAAATAAAAAAAATTTTTTTTTATGAAAAAATATAAATGGAGAGAGGTATTTGTAATCACCTTTTTTATGCTTAATAATTGGCTTTATATTAGTTAATTTAATCAATTAATTTATAATTTACAAAAATTTTTAAGAAGTTTTAAACCTGAATCAAGACTTTTTTCTGGATGAAATTGGACACCAAATATATTGTCTTTTTCCACTGCCGAAATAAAATTAGATTTTTCAAAAATTGTTTCTGAACATATATTTAAATTATTTTCAGATTTGCAATAGTATCCATGTACAAAATAAAAAATTTTATTTTTTTCATGAATTTCTTTTGTGAGTGTAAATTTTTTTGAAGATTTAATTAAACACCAACCAATATTCATTTTTCTTTTTTTTTTTGAAAATTGTAAAACTCTTCCTTTCAAGAAAGAAAGTCCATCTACCTTTCCATCAATGTCAGTTGTCTCCTCACTATTTTCAAATAGTAATTGCATTCCTAAGCAAATACCTAGAAGTTTATTTTCTTTATTGTTTGTAAATTTTCTTAAAGCTTCATCAATTTTATTTTTTTTTAAATTTTCTATCGCGGTTTGAAATGATCCAACACCTGGAAGAATGATTTTGGAAAATTGTTTTATTTCTGTTGAGTTTTTTATAAGAACAGGTTTATAACCAATTTCTAAAATTGAATTTTTTAATGAACTTATATTTCCTGCCTGGTAATCAATAATTCCGATAAATTTGTTTTTGCTCATTAATGAATAGAATTAGTATTTTATTTATATTAAAATTAACCAAATCCATAATATAAATTTATTCAAAATGATAAATAAAAAATATAAAAGAATCATTCCATGTCTTTTTAATAAAAATACTTTTCTAATTAGAAGCAAAAAATTCTATTTACACCAAAATATTGGAAATTTTTTAAATCAAGCTGAGAGGTTTTTTGAGTGGGATATTGATGAATTGATTTATATTAATCTTGGTCAATCTCAACAAAATGCTGATCAAGAAGCATTATTGATGAAAAAAATTATAAACAGAATATGTAAAAAATGTTTTTTGCCCCTGACTGTTGGTGGTAAAATAAATTCTTTAAAAAATGCAGAAACATTTATCAGATCAGGCGCTGACAAACTTGTAATCAATTCTGCAATATATAATAATTCCAGTATAATTAAAAAAATTACTGAATTATTCGGCTCTCAAGCTGTAGTAGCTTCTATTGATTATAAAGAAATAAATGGTAAACCAACATTATTTGTGAACAATGGTCAATTCAATACAAAAATTAAAATATTTGATTGGATAAAAAAATGTGAAGATTTAGGAGTGGGAGAGTTTTTCTTAAATTCTATTGATAGAGATGGTACGGGCATGGGTTTTGACATAAAAAATATAAATAAAGTTCTTAAAATAACATCCCTTCCTGTTATAGCTTGCGGTGGAGCTGGATCTGAGGAGGATTTTTTAAAAGCTTTTATCAAAACTGATATTAATGCTTTATCAGCAGGAAATTTTTTTCATTTTAAAGAAAATTCTTATAATAATCTAAAAAATTTCTTAAGAAAAAAAAAAATTAATGTCAAATAATGAAAAAACCAAACGTCCATTTTTGTAAAAAATGTGTATCACCTTCAATTAATTTATTAACACCTTCAATTACAAGTGATGGAATTTGTACTGCATGTAAAATTTCTACAGAAAAACGTGAAATTAATTGGAAACACAGATTTAAGCTTTTAAAGAAACTTATTAAGAAAAAAAAGAGTAATTATGATTGCTTAATTCCTGTAAGTGGTGGAAAAGACAGTTATTTCCAAACTCACATAATTAAAAATGTATTAGGATTGAACCCCTTACTTGTTACTTACAATTCAAATAACTATTCTAAGGAAGGAATGGAAAATTTAAAAAATATGAGAGAAGTTTTTGGAGTAGATCATATTTTTTTTACAGCATCTATTAGTACGATAAAAAAATTAAATAGATTGGGCATGTCTTATCATGGTGATATGAATTGGCATGGACATGCGGGTATTCTTACTTATCCAATTATAATTGCTGTGAAATTTAAAATACCTTTCATAATTTGGGGTGAACATGGTTGGGTTGAAATAGGAGGAATGCACTCAAACGATGACTTTATCGAATTTAGCAAAAGAGAAAGAAAGGAACTTGGAATTCATAATCTTGATTGGGATGATTTTCTAAAGATAGCCAAAAAGTACAAAGAAAATTTAAAAAAAGAAAATTTTTTGCCTTACATTTATCCAGAGGATGAAGAGATATCAAAACTTAATATTAGAGAAATTTATTTATCAAATTATATTAAATGGGATCCAATTAAAAATACAAAACTTATGATTAAAAAATACAACTTTAAAGAAGCAAAAAAAAATTTTAGCAGAACTTATAGAAAAATGTCAAATTTAGATGATATTCATGAAAATGGTATACACGATTATATGAAGTATATAAAATTTGGCTATGGTCGCTGTACAGATCATGCTTCTAAAGATATTAGATCAGGAAATTTAGTTAGAGAAAAAGCAATTGAATTAGTAAAAAAAAAGGATCATGTGATTCCATCAGATTTAAATAGGTGGCTTAAATATGTTGGTTGGACAAAAAAGAAGTTTCTTATAGAGGCTGATAAATTTAGAGATCCTAAAGTGTGGTGGATAAAAAAAGGATATTGGTACAAACAATGTCTATGGAACAAAGAAAAAAGATTTGAAAAAGTAAGAATTAGTAAAAACTATCAAAAAAAATATTTTGTTGAAAATTAATCAATGCATAGTCCTATAATTAGTGTTTACATAACAAATTTTAATTATGAAAGTTTCATAGAAAAATCTATTGAAAGTGCAATTAATCAAACATTTGACAAAAAAAAATTTGAAATAATTATTATTGATGACAATTCAACAGATGAATCAAAAAAAATTATTAAAAAATTTATCAATAAAAGAAATGTTAGAATAATTTTTAATAAAAAAAATATTGGACTTATAAAAACAATCAATATTGCTATTAAAGCTGCAAAGGGTGAATACATAATAAGGCTAGACTCTGATGATATGCTTCATAAAAATGCATTGAAAGAATTATACAAAGTTGCAAAAAAAGATAAAAATATTGGTATAGTTTATTCAGATTTTTTTATAGTTGATAATTTAGATAATATTTTAAAAAGAGAAAAAAAATTAAATTTAACAAAATCTAAAATAAAAGTTATGGATACTGCTCCCCATGGGGCTTGTTCATTAATTAAAAAAAATTATTTAATTGAAAATGGAATGTATGATGAAAATTTTGACAGACAAGATGGCTATGATATTTGGTATAAGTTTCTCAAAAAATATAAAATTGAAAACATTAATAAACCATTATTTTACTACAGAAAGCATGGAAACAGTTTATCAACAAATACAAAAAAGTTGTTAAAAACAAGATCAAAAATTATTGAAAAGTTTGTTAAAACGGAAGAACGAAAAACAAATTATTGTATAATTCCTGTAAGAGGTAAAAAATTCAATAAATCATGTATTTCATTAAAAAAAATAAAAAATAAACCGATATTATTTTGGACAATAGATAATGCAATCAAGGCAAAAAATATTAACAAAATTATACTTTCATCTGGAGATAAAAGTTTAATCAATATTGTAAGAAAAAAATATAAATCAAAAATCTTATATCACGTAAGAGATAATGAATATTCATATGAAAACACAAGTTATATGAACCTAATTCCTGAGGTAATAAAAAAGAAAACAAAAAAAACTCCAGATAACGTTATTATATTAAATATTGAAGCACCTTTTAGAGAAAGTTTTTATATTGACAAAGCAATTAATAATCACATCTACCATAATGCTGACAGAACTGTTGCTGTATTAGCTGATAATAGTGGCCATTTTTACAAATATGGAACAAATGGTTTAAATTTAATCAGCAATAAAAATTATGAAGCATTAAGGACTGAAAAAAAATATATTTTAACTGAATGTGGTGGTATCGAGGTTTTAAATTTCAAAAAATTTATAAAAAAAATAAAACTTAAAACTATTAGTCACATTATCATGGATAGAAAATCTGGTTTTTTAATTAAAGATGATTTCGATCTTAATATTGCTCAGAATATAAAGATTTAACTTTTTTTACTAACTAGATAATCGCTTATATAAAGATATTTTAAGCCTGATTTTTTAAAAGTTCTAAATGCATCTTTAGGACTTTCCACTATTGGCTCTCCATGTAAATTGAAAGATGTATTTAAAACTGCAGATACACCAGATAATTTTTCAAACTCCTTTATTATATTATAAAATCTTTGATTAAATTTTTTGATTACTTTTTGTGGCCTTGCAGTTCTATCAAAGGGGTGCGTGGCTGCTAATAAATTTTCTTTTCCTTCTTTGGTGGTATCAAATGAATTTGTCATAAAAATTGGATATGAGTGCTTATCTGCTTTAATATATTTATTAAATTTTTCTTCCAAAATACTTGGCGCAAATGGCATCCAAAAATCTCTAACTTTAACAAACTTATTTATTGTATGAAGGATCATTGCATTTTTTGGATTTGCAATTATTGATCTATTGCCGAGTGCTCTTGGACCAAACTCTGATTTTGTAATTGAAAAAATTGCAATCGGAAAACCATCATTAATTATTTTTGCTACATAATTTGGAGACCTTTTTTTAATAGTA
>MDSZ01023281.1_pt1 | contig 46735 bp, 39 predicted proteins | sample 811201 | NCBI WGS metagenome assembly MDSZ01 (sample SAMN05326647, study PRJNA326480) | marine metagenome | isolation source: seawater | place: Indian Ocean: North | collected 2010 | reverse complement strand
CGTCATCATCATCATCATCATCATCATCGGGATCAAAAGACAGATTCTTCACCCCCCATGACGACGCGACCAAAAGCGCAGACACCCCCGAGGAGAGCGAAAGTCGTTTTTAAAAAAAAAAGCCGCCGCCTCGCGAACGAAATACATGTCGCACCACGTAGTACCGAACGTAAAAGTCGTCGTCGTCGTCGTCGTCGTCTTCCATCATCATCGCGCGCGTTGGATGTATTTTTTTATGCGACATTATTTTTTCCAAATTTCCCCCCCATTTTTTTTCTTGGAGAAAACAACACCATGAAGACGACCACCACCACCGAGAGCGGCTGAGAACGCCTCCACTCAAAATGCCCGAAGAAACGCGAAGAAGAACGGGGGTTGTTCTCTCGTGCACGTCGTTCGCGTTCGAGAACGGCGCGTCGTCGTCGTTGCTCGTGAAGACGTTCCCAACGACGCGAAAGAAGAAGAACGCCAACACGACGACGAATGGGTCCGCCTCGGCAATGCCGAGAGAATATCTGTTCAACTGTCCGGAATCGCTGTCTCGACTGTGCATGGAAACCTACTCGAGACCGAGACGAGGCCTCTCGGCGGTGTTCGGATTCGACGATTTAAACGCGAGTTTAGGAGGTCTTTGCTCCCTCGTTTTGAGATTATCGGTGGATGGACACGAAAAGTGCGCGATAATTGGGAAGAGAGGGGTGGAGAAGGTGGTTGACAGGTGTGACATTTTGTTTTTTCTCAAAAATCGTAGAAAGACGTAACGCGCGTACGCGCATGTGTGTACGTGCGTGCGTGCCATCTGATGCGTGCGTGCTCTTCTCGTTCTTCTCGACTTCTCGTTTTTACTGACCTCTCCTGCCCGCCTTTCTGCGCGTGTGAAACAAAATAGTCTGTCATCTGTGGCCAAATGGAAGCACCCGAAAGTCACCGGCGTGTCCTTAGCCGGAGAAGAGCGCAACATGCGAGAGGATGAGAATTTGTGCTATCAAGATAGCGACGTGATCGTATGGCCGGTGATGGATGCCATTGAAGAGGATGAAGAAGGTGTAGAGATGTGCGCGATATGTCGGTTTCGAGAGAGGAAAGAGAAGCGAATGAAGCGGAAACGAGGGGAGCTCGCGGAGGAGAGTAGTAGTAGCGAGGAGGAACAAGAAGATGAAGAAAAAGAAGAAATGATAGAGCAACAACAAAACCAAAAAGAAAAGAGAGAGTTTAGCAGCAAACCACCACCTCCTCCTCCTCCGTCGAAACGCATGCTCGGGTACGTCCTAGAAGTTTTGGAGAACGAAGATGAAGACGAAGACGGAGGAGATGAGACGAACGAACCGGTAAGAATTCTCGTCTTAAACTGCACCGAAGAAGACGTAAAGAAATCAAAACATGCGCTGTGTAAATGTTTAGTGAACAATGATGGCATGCGTAAGCACAACATTAGTGGAGTGTTTTTTCTCTCTTCTGACGACGGGAAGGAAAACGACGCGATGTTAAAGAACAACAACGAGGCGGTGATTGACATCGATAGCAAAAATATATTCACAATTGGAGGCGGTGATAATAGCAACGAGGTTGGATTTAGATCTTCGATGAGGCATTTAGCGCGTTTACATTGCGCCGTTCCCTCCGTGTTTCCTCTTCCGGAGAGCTTGACGAAGACATCGTGTCCATCGTGCGAAGACAACGATTCTAAGAGGACAACAATGACGCTTGGATTATGCGACGAAGTCGCATTCTATTCGAATCGGAATATAAACGGCGGTGAAAAGAATCAGCATGAGATAACGCGAGGTGAGGACATACTGAACGAGCGAACAGGAGATCGAAAATTGCCTAAACTAGGTCTACTGGACGTTTTCGAAAACTTAGAGCGGTTCGATTCGTTTAAAGAAAATGCGAGGAAAGCGAAACACAAAATTTTTAGCAGCGATATCGGCGATGAACAGAAGAATATCAAAGAAGTAGAAAGAGAAAAAGACGAAGACGAAGATGAGTTACTACCAGCGTCGTTTGGTAAGTATCCCGCGCACCCAAAGAAAGGGCGCGCGGCTCCTTCGAGTGCATCGGGAGGTCCCGAAACCATATTCTTAGGAACCGGATGCGCGGAACCCTCCAAGTATCGAGCGGCGTCCGCGATTCTCTTGCGCGACGAAGAAGGAATAGGAGCATCGAAATCGTCAATTTTACTCGATTGCGGCGAAGGATGTTTAGGCGCTATGCGACGTTATTTAGGTGACGACGGATGTTTGAACGCGTTGAAAACCTTGAAAATGGTCTGGATTAGTCACCATCATCCAGACCACTGTCTGGGTATTCTCGCTGTTCTCGAAGCTCGATACAAGGCTTTACGACAACAGTCAGCGGCGTCATCTTCTCCTCTCACTACACCTCCACCTCCATTACTCATCGTCGGCCCCACGCCAATCCAGAAATGGTTTGAAATCATTGATGTTCCGAGTTTCAAATATACCTTCATGAAATCGAGCGAGTTGCAAGCGCGTGGTGGTATCGGCGGCCCATTCAACATCTCCGTTATGAATAAGCCTGGGTTGTCACATCCTCCTCCGCCTCCTCCTTTAGCAACAAAAGGCAACAATTCCACATTCTTACAGCCAAAATACCCCGACGTTGCCGCACACGTCGCGAAAACCATCAACTGCCAACAAGTCGTCGCTGTTCCGGTCACTCACTGTCCGGAAGCCTTCGCTATTATCCTCCGTGGATTATTCACCACCAAACGCTCCGTCGCGTACAGCGGAGACTGCACGCCGTCGAAAGATTTCGCCAAGGCGGCATATGCGGTGGATATATTAATTCACGAAGCGACGTTTGGAAACAGTTTATGGTCGCATGCGAAGAAGAAGAAACATTGCACTACCGAGGAAGCGTTACGAGTCGGTCGAGAATCAGACGCAAAGACAGTGTGTTTGACCCATTTCTCGCAAAGGTACCCGAAGGACATTTTCACTTCTTCTAATTCTGCTCCTTCTCAACAACAACAAGAACAAGAACAAATGTTCGCTTGTGCCTTCGACGGCATGCGAGTCAAGTGGAAAGATTGGGAGCTTTTGAAATCTAACCGGGCGAGAATATCAGATGTTTTATCAAAGACGTCGACAGAAGACATCTTTGTCGATAAAGAAGAAGAACATTTGGCACACATGGATATAGATTAGAAAGGAAGAAAGAGATAGGAAGAATAGTAGTGGGAGTACAACTTTGTTTGTAGTTTATCTTTGTACCACACTTCTCTACTTCTTCTCTAACTGACAGACTACTTCTAAGAAATCCGCGTGCCACGGAAAATGATCAAACGCGGCAAGCCTTTTCACTCGATGCGTTTCGCTCAATTTCCTTTCGCCTAAATCCCTCGCTAAACTTCTCGCGTCGCAGGATATGTAAATTACATCTTTAAACTCTCTCACTAAATCTAATGTTATCTCATCTAACCCAGCTCTTGGAGGATCCACGAGAATGAAATCGTTTTCGGTGAACGGATACTCCTCGCCTTCGATCTTGTCTTCGCCTTGCTTCTTCTTACGCAGTCGGGAGTGGAATCGTCTGGCGACTTTTTCCACCGGCGCGTGTATAATCGTTCCGTTTTCTATCGAATTCATCTCTAAATTTACTTGCGCTGCTTGGCACAAACTCTCGTCTCTCTCCACGCCTATAACTTTACCTCTCGGGAAGTATTTCGCCAAGTAACACCCGTGATTCATGTTCCCACAATAGAATTCTACGAACGACCTTTCCAGTTGCGTCGCAATCTCATCGTTTTCCATCGCTCGACACAACCAATTCGCGGTCATTTCCGCGATGTCACCGTTTGGGTTTGAGAATGAACCTTCGGGTTGTTTGTATCTTAAAATCCTATTCTTTTTACTACTGCCATCTTTAATCTCCATCTCTTCGATTACAAAATCCTCGCTGCTCTCATTCGACACTCTCCTGTCGCCTTTCGTCCTCCCGACAATCGCTTTCACCCCAATCTCTTTCGCTAGTAAACCGCTCACTTCAGAAAAGTCTTCTCGAAAAGGCTCTCCTCTCCACAAAGTCACCACACACTCCGTGCTCTTCCTGTTCTCGTGAAACGTCACTGCCGATAGCCGGCCTTCGCGCAACGACTGGAATCGATTATCCGTGTTCAACGCGTTGCGTAGTTTATCCATTATTCTCTGTAACGATTCCGACGCGATATCAAATTTGGTTTCTATTCTCGTAATTTCCGCGCGTTCAAAATGCAATAATCGAAGAATCCTGCGTCATCATCCTCGCGCGGTTCGCAGATGCCAAACCTCACTCGTTGCCTAAAATGTTTCGACTTCGGACTCGGAAAGACTTCAAATTCGATTGTGTCATCATCATCCTTCTCGTAAAACGGTCGCAACAAATCCTCGATCGCTTTAGCTTTAAGATTCAAAACGTTCTCGTACGACTTCGACGACAACTGGTACTCTTCCTCTTCCGTCAATTGCGATTTCGTGAACAACCGTCGACTGACGAAGGGCAGATTTGGGTTTCGCGCGTGGTGTTGTCTCGCCCGAGATGCTTTCCGCTTCCCCGATGACGATGATGGCGGCTTTGACATTTTCGACGAATGCAGTCTCCACTTCGACGATGCCGTTACCGCAAAACGGGTCGCCGCCTTTCGCATCCGCGCGGAGACACAAAAACAGTCTCTCTCTCTCTCTCTCTCTTCTCTCTCTTTCTGCCACGCGCGCGTCTTTTTGAAAGCGCTTTCTCTCGCTTATCTAGGGGATTTTTTCTCTCTTTCTCTCGAAACCCTAAAGAAAAGAAAAGAAAAATGTAGGGGAATGCCGTTATTTTGTTGTTCTACGACTCCTCTACTAAACGCTTCAAAAAAAAATTCTTCGCGCTTTCGCCATAACATAAACGCGCGCGCGTTGTTGGAACTCTCCACAGGACATCTCTGCATTCATTCTCCCCCATTATTTGGTGGGACGCACTAGAGAGACTTCTCTTCGAGAACGCCTTTTCTTTTTCTCGCGCAAAGTGTTTTTTTTTAAGGAAAGATTTGTGTGTTAAAAAATACGCGAAAAATCCATCGAAGAAACGTCCACTAAAAAATTGGAAAACTCTCGACTGGAGGCACCACCACCACGCGTCGCGAGACGACGACGACGACGACGATGATGATGATGATGAGAGCGAAAGAAAGCGCGCTTTCCGCGTTCTGCCGCCGCTCTCGTTCTTTCGCGGGGACGACGAGGAAACGAAAGACAACAGAGCACCCTTGCTCAGCGTTGGCGATAATCGCCGACGCCGGACATGGGTTAGGTACGTCGTTTTAATTGTGCGCGAGCTTTCCTCGAGGAGGTCGTCTCTTCTCCGCGACGACCTTTTTTAACGGCGACGCGCACTCAAAAAAACGTATCTCTCTCTATTTCTCTATTTCTCTCGATGATGTCGACAACAGGACCGTTCATCGTGGACGCGTTTCTCAATTACGCGGATATTTACTTTTTCGTGGCAGCAGCTACTACCTCTGAATCTGCGAAGATTGAACTCCAAGATCAATTTGCGTCGTACTTTGCGGGCGAACGCGTCTCGATCGAACGAGTGGATTTGAAGTCGCATACGGAGGTGGGCGAATGGAAGGATAAAACTTTATTCACGCTCGGAAGAACGCCGGATATTGTGGTTGCAAACGTCGGGAAATTACCGCATACTGTTGCAGAAAGTATGCACAAAACATCGTCCGCGCCGAGAATGTGGGCTGAGAAACCGCAACATTGGGCGCGAGCATGCGACGATATGAGAGGCGTCCTGAACGTACAAAGCTCGTTTGCCGGGACAATGGTTTGCGGAGACGAGAATGTTTTAGGGAAAGGGTGGCAGACGTTGAGATCACCGGAGGAGAGCTCGTGTCACATAAGGCCGAAGAAGATTGTGAACGTGACGCAAGTCATTCATCCGCCCTGCGTTCACTCGGTAGCGCCATATCGAGTATCCTTGGCAAGCATTCAAGCGGCAACGAAACACTTGGCGAGAGATTTTAAAGGCGAAAAGGCGGACGAGGAGGTGATTTGCGCGAGTTTAGATCCTGGATGTTTACCTGGGAGGACGTGTGCGACATCGCCACAGAATCCGTATCAGCCCGTACAAAAGGATAAACTTCAAGACGAGCAGTTTGAAAAGCACGGCATCATGGAGAGAGAAAAGTATACACAATGGGCGAAGGCGTTTGTCCCGTTCGTTTTGAGCTTGCAAAAGCCGCAAAATGGGAAAGCGTTACACGTGCCGGGGTTTCCCGGGGTCCCGAGCTTAAAATAATCAGAAAGACGCCGAGATAAAGACACACACTTTTTATTATTATCGCTCCTACAGCATCTACACATTGCAATATACTACTACTGTTTCACGATCCGTTTCAACCCAGGGTACCAGTAAACAGCCTCTTCCCAGTGCTTCGCGCCTATATCTAGCAGCACCGCGTTAATCGTCCCATAATCCATCCTATCTAACGCACTGGCTAAATCGTTCAACTTTACACCCAACTCTTGCGTGACCGCACCGTCCTCTTCCGTGATATCTTTCCCCATCAGATAAAATAAACCTCCAATCTTTCTACTCACGACTTCTAACTCTTTCTTCTTCGCGAAGGACATGCTATTGCTATCGCTATTATTATTACTACCAAACAATCCTTCGTACCTCTTCCTAAAAGTCTCGCAACATTTCGCGTATTCCGGTTTCACTCGAGAAAAATCGCATGTTTCCACCATGCATGTCGAAGGAGGCGTCGGCCACGCCGGCGCCGGGCCAACCCAAGCGCCACCTGAACAGTACCGTTCGCGCCCGCGAACGGTTGTGTTCGTCGTTCCTGGAATTTGCTGTTGCTGATATGGTTGATTATTTGACGACGAAGCCGTCGAAACTGGAGCTGGATGTTGTTGTTGTTGTTGCATCACAAACGGCTGTTGCTGCGAATTCGGATTGAAAAACTGCGTCGGCGGTTGCTCCTGTACAGATGTACCGCCAACCGACGCGGGAGGTACCATAGCGGTTGGCATGAAATGTTGTTGTTGTTGTTGCGGATCCGCGGGACTCGTACCGTAGGACGGCTGCTGCCGCTGCTGCTCCTGAACCAATCCAGGAGCAAAAACCGGTGGCGACGTTTGGGAACGAGTTTGATTATATCCGGAACTCATTATTGGCGGAGAAGGTGCCATCATCGTCTGCTGTGATGGTGGTGGTGGTGGTGGTGGTTGAGGATAGGCAGAAGCAGCGCTGGAGTAATCCGATGAACTCGGGGGAGGCGTGCCGATCTGATTATTAGGATTTTGGTGTTGGTGTTGGTGTTGCTGTTGATGATGAGTTTGATTGCGATTAGAAGGAGGTGGAGGCGCTTTCAAATCGGATAAAGGCGCGCTATCCCTGAATCCCATTATTATTATTATTTATTATTATTATTATTGCTACGTCTACTCCGCGTGGGAGAGAGTGTGACGAATTTAATAGTCTGTGCGCACAAAACGTTGTGGGGGTTAGAAAAATGATGACGAGAAGAGCTTTTGTGTTGAAAATATTAACTCTCAAAAACAAATTTCTACTCTACTAATGATACTAATCGGCACCTATTCGATAGACCATGTCCAATCTACCGTGCTGCAACCGCAATTCGTTGCTATTTTTCCATCGTAAACTACTCTTGTTTTGGATTTGTTGCTGTTTTTGTTTAGCATTGTTATTATCCAAGTCGTCGAGCGGGACACAGGGCATGCGTTGCGACGTGCCAAGTGGAACAACGCCGCGCGCAAAGGCGTGACGCCAGCTCGGATTGACGTTCCAGACGTATACGAAACAGCGCTCGTGGAGATAGGCGGCGATTTGGTGTCCTTCATCGTCGAACGCGACGGCACCGAGGGAGGAGCAGATGACGTTATTGCTTTTGGGAAAGGAACTACTCGATTGTTTGTTTGTTGATTTAGCTGGACTTTGTCGTTGTAAATCACCAATGCCTAACCCGAACGTCTCCTTCGCCAACGCTTCGACGACACCGGAGACACCGCTCGCCGCGCTGCTCGCAAATTTTTCCGCCGCGTTGTCCACGGTGTCGTCCTCCAACGTGCGCCATTTTTGTCCAACTGATAAATCGTAGATGGCTAAGAGCGATCCGCCTTTGACAGCACCGTGGAGACCTACGGCCAAACGCTTCGTTGGTTCGTGGAATGCGACGTTTCGACAGCGTTTAGCGAGGATCAATGCTAACGAGATGACTGAACGTTTATACGTCTTTCGTAATCTCGAAAGTCCGGGTGACGGTTGAGCAGACGTAGGTGAGAGTTGCACTGCCAACGAAATTTCCGGCATTTGTATGCCCCCTCCACTGCTTACGTTACTGCTCACGCACAACGAGAGCATTTCAGCAATAGCAACGACATGTGGCTCAAACGTGCGTCTTTTTGTGGAGGATTGTAAAACCGCTTCCGTTAAGGCATCGATGGATGTCGCGTGTAAAGGCGAATCGGCTGGAATTTCACGGAACCGCTTCATCACGTGCGCAACGTAAAACGACGGCGAGGCGGACGCCAAAGCCGTCAAGACTTCAAATGAAGACGATTTGAAGGCATCTTCGAGACATCGGTTTGGATCTCGCACGCACGAGAACCAATTATTGTTCAACCCAGTCGTGTTGACAAAATTATTATCCTCTTCCTCTTCCTCCTCGTCCTCCTCCTGTTCCTCGCCATAGATAACACATCGTAAAATGCACGAAGCCAACGAATGCACGTGCGTAGAATCATCGTCACCCGTGTGAGCGACAAACTTCAAGAGGTGTGAAATGGCTGCGCCTTTCCAGGCATCTGTGATTCGAGTATTACTCGTGGTATCATCCGAAGAGAGTAAACCAACCGCGCACACGAAGAGACCAAACACGCCTTTTTGCATTTTCGTCCTTGAGGACGAAAGTATAGCTTCGTCCTCTTTCCGCATAAAGAACGCGTGCCAAAACGACGCAATTTTTTCCCCTGACGCTTCATTATCACCATTTTTAGCAGCAGCTCTGTCGAAAAAGTCGCCTCCTTCTTCGTTGTCTCGCTCGTCCTCATCAGCTTCAGGAGGTGCCGGTAAAAGCAGCGCTTCAGAGATACCAGCTTTGTGAAGAACCGCTTTTGCGATGTTTCTTGCCGCTGCTCGAATGCACGGCGTCTCACTCGACCAAAGAGATACACATCGGAAGAAAAGTTGTCTCGCTTGCATCTCCGTGAGATCTTGGATTCCTACGCTTTCGATCACGCTATTCATTTTTGTATGGGGCGCAGAATTCTTCTTGGAAGCACAAGATGCAGCTTCAACCGCCGATTGGGATATCGCAGATTCCATAAAATCATCGTAACTGGCTTCGTCATCTTTGTCGTCGTCCAGAAGTACCACTGTCGTTGCGTCGTTATTACATCCAACGCGAACTTTCGAGAACATTAGATTTCGTTTTTGCCACCCATTGGTTGCTCGAGAAGCGACCGATAACGCAGACGTGACAACATCCGAAGATCGGTGCGCCGCACCATTCACGACTACTTTCCCAAGATGTACAAGACTCATAAGGAATGGCGCGCATGGTGAAGCTAACGGCACAACGTCTTCGCGAAACCAGCTGCTAACGTTTGGCGATTCTACTTTTGACGAAGACGCGCTTCCATGCACTCGCCAAAACTTACCTCCGCCAGCAAACCTCAAGTCTGGCGGTCCCGCCGGTCTCGATTGTTTCCACATCTCCATGCTCGATGACGAACTATACAATTCTCTCTCCAAAACTTCATCTCCAATCGTATCCCACATCTTAACACTTCCTGAAGCGTATAAAATTCGAAGCAAGTGCATCTTCTCGTCAAGGATGATTTCGCAAACGCCTCGCATCAGTTTCGAATGGCACAAATCATCGTCCGGTTCAAATCGCGAGAACAGCTTACACTCCACAATGCGAAATCGATTGAGATTGCTATTATTATTATTGTCGTCTTCGGTGTGATACACCAGTCCTTCTTCTTCAGCGACCACTCCCAAAATGCCAACGTCGCCATTTTCCGATATTGTCATGAACTGAACTACTTTTTCCTTTTGTTCTCTACTGCTATTGTTACTAATATTACCACCAGTAAGCGGTAATATCGCAACCGTTGGTGCGATGTGATGTTGCGATTGCGCAACGAGTTCAACGCTTCGCTGACCTTTTCTCTCTTCGACCTTCCAAAGTTTTGTCATCCCATCATCGCCACCGCTCGCAAAGAGAAGCAACTCGTCCGTGTTTATATCGCTATTCTTCCGAAAGGGAGATTTCACTTGAGCGAGACATCGAACCGCTCCCTTGTGACTGTAATGACGATTATTCAAGCTCGAGTACGCGTCTTCTTTATCATAATCATTCTTTCCATCCTCCATCGAGTGCACTTCAATAACACCATTTGCGAATCCAAACGCTACCAAACTAAATCCTACGTCGTGATTACTACTACTACTACTACTACTACTACTACTACTACAAATGTTCGAAGTGTCTTCGCCCTTAGATTGCATCATCTTCTTCGTATGTCTTTCTGCGATTAAATATGTTTGTGAGGAAACCACTGAGTCGTCGCAAATTTTCAAGGCACCGTGTTTGGATGCGTTTGTACTCGTTGACGGCATGTTCTGAAAACGCCTCCTCTTTCCTCCCCCAAAACCGGTGTATGCAGCAAACATTGTTTGTGAAGTGTTGTTTTGTTTTACATCTGCATCTGCATCTTCCTCCGTCGTTTTCGTCGTTGCTGCTGATGATGATGATGATGCCGCTTTGATTACTTTCTCTTTCACAAGTTGTCGTTTCGCGAGTTGTTGGTGTTGCCTTTCAATTTCCTCTTTCACGTTGACCAATTTCACTTCACCGTCGTCAAACGTTGCTAAAATCTCGTCGCATTGCACGCCTTCTGGCGCACCAAGTTTTAAACTCATTACCAGTGCATCAGTGTTATCATTGGTGAAAGTATTGCAAACTTCTGCGATCCTTTTCATCGTCTTTGCATCGTACGCCGTCACTCCTACGTCCAACGTCGCCACTATGACAACTTCCAATCCCCCTTTCATCTTCAATAAAACGCAATCTAATATTCGCGTCGTTGTGCTCGATTCAATCACGTGTCTTTTTTCCTCGCATTGCATATTGCTCGCATTCCAAATGCACACGCTGCCGTCTCTCGATATCGACGTTACGAAACGTAAGGAGTTACGAAACATCAACACGACTTCCGCGCCATCGTGTCCCCGCAGTAAATGCGTCGGTTGGATCTTTTCTTGCATTAGCACACTTTTCACGTTCTGCCTGGACAGTGGAGAGGAAATTTGCGACGATTGCCATCGAACAATCGACCCGTCTTCGCTCCCCGTCCATATGGAAGAATGAGAAATCTCGTTGTCGTTCTTTCCACCGTAATTATCACCATCCGTGCCACTCCTCCTCGCGACGCACACGCAAAACGCGGAGATATTCTCTCTCAAGAAAGTAGACGCGAACGGGTCCACCTCTTCTTCCTTTCTTCTTCTCAACACCGCCGCTCTGCACACCGCGAGTTCCGCGTCGAATTTCATCTCCCACAATGATTTTCGCAAATTGCAATTTCGGCAACACCGCAAAGTCGATTGTGCGAGGACGATTGCATCGACAACACTGCGCTTTAGCTCGCGTCGTCGTCGTCGTCAAAAGTCGTCGTCAAAAGTCGTCGTCGTCGTTTCTCGCGCCGCGCTCGCGCAAAAGGTGGTGGTGGTCGCAACGGAAGAAGAAGAAGAAGAAGAAGAAGTGTTTTTTATTATGTCTCTTTTGTGCGTCTTTTTCTCCAGAGGAAAAGCGCCCTCCTTTTTCCTTCTTCATTGTAAGGACGACTTTGACGCGCTGTGTACTCCTCCTCCGCTCCGCGCAACCCCGAGAGACCGCCACCACCACTCGTAGCAGCGGCAGACGAAAAGACCACCTTCGAATCGTCTCTCGAGTGCGATTAAATACGAATGTTCTCGTCCGGGGTGGTCGCCGTTGCATCTCCTGTGGCGTCGAGGGGACCCCCACCCCCATCTCGGTCGGATGATGGACGACACCACCAACACCAACAACGGTCCGAATTCGCGGCGCGACGTCGTTACGCGACGTCTGTGTCTTCTTTGAAAAAAAGACACCACCACCACCACCATCGCCAACGACAACGAGGACAACAACGACACGCGTTCGTGGTTCGCGCGTTGGTCTCCGTCGACGTCGGTCCCGCCGCGGTTTTAGGGACGAGCGTGATGCTGTCGTCGATAGCGCTGTACCAAATTCGAGCCTCTCGACCGGAAGTCTCTCGAGATAAGGACGTGTTTTTCTCCTCCGTTGGACTTCTCTGCGGGGGGATCTTAGTCTTTCAAGGATGGCGATTAGACCCTTTGATGCTGTTTGGACAGCTGATGACGGCTGGAACGGCAATCGCGTTCGCCTCAGAAACGATCAGCTTACGGCAGAACTTGTTAGACGTGGAAGAAGAGAGAGGGTATGATGGCGGTTTGGAAGACGACTACGAAGACGACGAAGACTACGAGGAGTTTGGTGGGAGAAGAGGGAGAAAGGGACGAAGAGGCGGAGGAAGAGGACGAAGGAACAACAGAGGATACGCGTTACCGTCGCAAACGCAAAGCGGGTTTCGAAGGTTCGACGACTCGTTCGAAGACTTGTACGAAGACGACGACAACGATATGGAAAGAGGAGGAGGGAGAGGATTTAGTAGCGTTCAACAAGAAGTGGGTGGAAGTGGAGGACGATACGTAGGTAGTGGTGGTGGTAGTAGGAAAGGAATACCTCCTTCTGCCTCCGCCGCCGCTTCGAGTTCTTTTTCACTCGGCGAAGAAGATGAAGAAGATTTAGGAAGCGACTTTTCTCGCGAGTTTCGACGCTCCCGAAGAAAAGACAGAGACGAAGACGAAGACGAAGACGCCTCTTCTCCTTCCTCCTCGTCGGTATCATCAAAACCATCCCTGGACGTTTGGGGAAGCGAAGGCGACGATGTCTTTTGATCTTTTCTACGCGCGTTTACCGTTCGTTGTACAACACTATTATCATATACATACCATTGGTACTCTGGTACGTACCGTGGTACGTACCGTGTGGTGGTACCACCACCACCTCTAACTTTTGTTCTTTGTGCTTTTTGTGTTGCATTCTTACGTATTATTTTCTCGACATTTTACATTTTTACAAAAAAAAGACGTTTTTTGTCTCATTTCATGTGTTTGGTTGGCCACAGCCAATGAAAAAGTTCATGAGATCTCACATCATCTCCTTCTTGAGAAAAAAAATCAACCCAAAACGTGTGCCTCCCCCCACAAAATTTAAGCGGAACCTCGTAGTGTCCTTTTGCGATGAGTGGTCGGTCCACGCCGGCCATCCCAAACCTGCGGGTTTTAGTCGTGGACGATGACGTGTTGTGTTTAAAAATAGTCACCAAGATGTTGCACACGTGTGGATACACGGGTGCGTCGAAGACTTCGTTCGCGTCGCATCGTTTACGAGTTGGATTTTTTTGCTTTTTGTCGGGGGCGACGACGTCTTCTCCTTGACGAGGACGAATGCGCGATAGGTTTAATTTTTGATCGGTGCTCTCGTGACTCTGAACGCCGCGCGACGATTCAGAAGAGATGCAAATCGAATGCAATTGATCCTTGTGGACGCCTTCGGAGCCCTCGCGCTGCTGTCTTACCCTCGCTTTCGCGCGTCGCGACGATGATGCGCGATCTCGTCCGTAACGAACACAATCGAGCAATCTATCCATTCTCCCTTTTTATCCTCTCGGGGGAAAAGGGAGACGACCTTTGAGATATTTTTTTTTCTCCAAACTGACCTTTGCGTATTCTAATGCAACGCGCAACACCATCAACAGTAACATCCACGACGTCTTCTGTGACGGCGTTAGAATACTTGCGAACGAAGAAGGAGGAGTTTGACATCGTTTTATCCGACGTGCACATGCCAGACATCGATGGTTTTAAACTTTTGGAGCAAATCGCCTTGGATATTGATATTCCAGTGTTGATGATGAGTGCGAACGCGGACCAGTCAGTGGTGCTAAGAGGGATCATTCACGGAGCGGTAGATTATCTGTTGAAACCGGTGAGAATACACGAGTTGAAGAATATTTGGCAGCACGTGGTGAGGAAAAATGGGACAGATTCGTTGCAGCGGTCCGCGTCGATGTCGATGTCGCCGAGGTCGGGGAGAGGAAGTCCGGAGAAGGACTCGGGGATGAACGTGACGGAAGCGAATAAGAAATTGAGAACGATTGCAGCGGTGAATAGTGCCGTGTTGACAGATACGAATGCGGCAACGAAGGGAAATAAGAAACCGAGCACGGTGCAAGGAATAGCAGAGTTATCGCATCAGCAGCAGCAGCAACAACAACATACAAAAAAAGGCAAAGATAATAACACCAATACTGCTCCAGTACCAGGACAGCAGCAAGACCAGATGAACGTAACACCCTATCCAAACGCCGGGGCAGCACCAGGAGGAGCCCCAGGAGGAGCAGTAGCCCCAGGACACCCTGGTGGTCACCCGCCATTGCAGTCACCACATCAACAACAGCAACAACAACGCTTAGACGGCTCGGTTCCACCACCGGTTAATATGATGGGAGCATATGTAGAAAATGGTATGCCTCCGGGGGCGCATCCGCAATATCATCCACAAGGCAGTACTCAGCAGATGGGATCTCTCTCAACAGATCCAAACATGATGAACGTAGTAGGTAGTGGTGGCGGCGGCGGCGGCGTGGATATGAACGGTGTGCCAGTGCAAGCCAACGGAACGCCTGGAGCAGGACAGTCGGGTGGAAACACTGGTGGAGGCTCGAAAAAGCCTCGCGTAGTTTGGTCGGCGGAACTGCACCAGCAATTTGTTAATGCCGTGAACCAGTTGGGCATCGATAAAGCAGTGCCAAAACGCATCTTGGATTTGATGAACGTGCAAGGTTTGACGCGAGAAAACGTAGCGTCACACTTGCAAAAATATCGATTGTATTTGAAGCGTTTGCAAGGCGGACCGAACAACCCGGGTGGTCCGGGCTTCTTGAGCAACAAGGTAGCGGGCAGCACTACTGGTGCCTCAAAATCATCTGGATCTGGGAAGAGTAAGAATAATGCTAGTAAAGTTAGCGTGCCTGGTGGGTCATATCAGTTCCATCCTGGAGCTGGAGCGCCTCCGCAGCAGTGGAATCAAGGAGTGCCGCCGCAACAGCAGCAGCAACAGCCTCCGCACATGGTTGCAGCCGCAGGTCCAGGCATGCCTCCACAACAACCACAATATTCTACGTTTCCACATCCTCAAGGTATCACGCAAGGTCCACCGCCAGGAACGGTTCCTCGTTACAGTTACGGACCAGTACCTATCGACGCGTCTTCGTTTACGCCAATTCCGTTGGACTTTGATGACTCCGGTCTCGGCCTCGGCGCGTCCAAAGGTGGATTCGGCAGTAAATCGACCGATGATATGTTGAGCATGTTTCTGAAAGACGGCGATCCCGACTCGATTTTGTAAAATAGATAGAGATATCACACCATAAAGGGACGACGTTTAATAGTCTGCTGAACAACAAATGTGCAATAGTATAGTATTTAGTAGCTTAAATATCAAAAAATAATAAGATTACCACTGTATGTGATCGTATTTCGTACCACTAGTATGTCTGTAACTATTCGCCGAATATTTGCTCGAGTTGTGTGATAATTTTCGTGTTCATGGCAAATTCTCGTCATAATGCGTCCGTCGTGCACTCGACGCACAAAATCTGCTGCTACCGTCTTCCTCAACCACCACCACCACCGAAGTAGTGGTAGCAGTAGTCACCATTGTTTTATGAATAGTAGTGGCAGTGGCACCGCCGCTTCTTCGTCGTCTCTCGCGGCAGCGCGTTGTTCTTCTTCCGAATTAAAAAATTCCCGAAAATTCAGAACAGCAATGCACTCGTCTCTGTATCAATCGAATCGATTATGCGGAGTACCATCGATCGGCAGAAAAACGAGTGCAATGAGCACATTGGCTGGTACTGCTCATTCTTCGAAAGAGCACGACGAAAGACCTATTCAAGTGCAGCCACACGTGCTCTCGGCGTACGCGTTGAACGTGAATCCGAATTTTGAGCTGAACGTCTCAACTGTCGCGAGAATAGATGGTGCAAAGGATTTTCCATCCGAGGAAGAGGTGAACGAAATCACGGAGGTTTGGGATAAGACGAGAACAAACAGGGAGAAGATGAACCCAGTAGAGTCACCGTTTATGAGAGCAGCGGCGTCAAATAATGGCAAAGATGTTGAATACACGGTAGAATTGTTTGCACGAACGAAAGGCGAAGTCGTGAGATATGGCGGACGAGGAAGAGAAAAACAACTAGGTGAAAGGAAAATTGATATGACAGGATTAGTGCCTGGAAGTAATAGTACAATGGAAGAGAGAGAAAATGACGAAGACACAGAATTGTGCGTGGAGTTGATGCGAGAAGGTCTGTACATGCATTGCAATGCCCATAAAGCCATTCGCGATTTGTACGCCGTTTCGAGAGGGAAGGATAAATCGAGCATCGTGTTGACGGCGAGAAATTCGAAAGACGATGTGTCAAAGAAAAGAGGAGGGGAACAAGAATACGATGAAGATAGCTTGCTTTTAGACCAGTTTACGGTGACTATAAACGCACGTTCACTTCCACCGAGACTCGAGGTCCGACTGGGAAAAGAACGTCGAAGCGCTTTAACTGTGCGCCAAATTCTGGACGATCCGACGTTGCGAGACTCCTTGAAAGATGGAGACGAGGTTGTCGCTTTGGGTGGACCGAAAGTATCTGGGAAGATTGATTTGAGCAGTAATAGTTTTGGCTTAGTTGGCGAACGAAGGACAGAGTTGAACGGAGAATCTTTGTTGGATTACCATCGCTCGCGGTATAAAGATCGAATTCCCATGCTCGCCAATGCGAAAGACGACGATAGGGCGGTTGGTTTGAAACTGCGCGGACAGAAGTCAGCTTGGCCATATCCTGCAGAACTTTTGTCATTGAAGAGTGAGAGTTTGAGCCCATTATCTTCGTTGGTTGAATTGCCGGATCCCGAGACGTACCAGAAGAAAGTATCGAAAATCAGACAACTCCTCGGCGACGACGCATTTGTACCGTTGGCGCGAATACACCCAAAGATGATGCGCCTGAGCGGCGAGACGGCGTCTTTGCATTTGTGTTGCTCATCCAGAGAAGGTGGATTGACTGGACCGTCGAAAATATTCAGCGATTTTGAGACGTCGTATTACGAGTTGGCGTACATTTCATCCGGCAGCGAAGAAGACTCTCGAGCGCGAATTAAGCAGTTGGCGAACGAAGTCGAATTAGTGCTTAGAACAAAGTGGAACTTTTCGGAAGAACAGGTGGCCTTTCTAGTGAACGATGTGAAATCGATGCGAGTGGTGACGAAAGAAGAAAAAAGAAAAAAAGGACAACCAGTCGCGTACGTTCAAAGCATTGCGAATGGTGATAAAACGAAAAAGAATAGCAGATGGGCAGCAGATGTAGAGCGAGAGCGTTTCGCATTGTTTCTAAACGCAAACAGAGGAGGAACAAGCGTCACAAATCAGCTAGGTTTGACGGACGATGTGGACGATTACGGATTATCGGAGACGTATTTTGTTGGGTGTTCGGTTGACTACTATCAATACGGCGAAGGATCACACGGAGGAGGACGACAAGATGTTTCTCCTGGATATCCTCTCGTCGATTCTACCGGCGCAGTTGTGGCGAGAGATAATACTGCTGTTGTTGATCGCCACAAACCGATAACCTCGGCCGTTGCGTTTGCATTAGAGCACATGAAAAAGAAGACGATGAATGATGACAACGGTAACTACGAGAACAAAACGAAAGAGCTCACCGTGCACGCATTGTCGTCCTACTCAAACTCGAAAGCGTCACCAACGGACGTTGAAAGCGCATTCGCGTTAGTCGCGGCTTCGAAATCCTTGAACGATCGAGTGCAACTGAAAATTATGGAAATCAAAACGGGATACAACAATTTGAAAGTGCTCAGTTGGGATTCTAACCTGAAGAGAACCGCCCAAGCGCAATACGGATTTCACTGCGTCGATCCCACGAAAAACAACGAAAACGTGTGCGTCACCACGCACCCGAAAGAAGATGGCGGAGGTGTCGTCGCGCCCCTTTTCGTTTCATCCAAATCTTCTTCTTCTTCTTCTTCTTCGAGCAGAACACGAACGAACGACTTGAAGCGCATCATAGCCTTGAGCACGTGCAACCAGTTCGGAATCGGAGAGACGCGGTTACCGGTGACTGTGAATACCGACGTGAGCAGCGATATCGTCGTTTTCGTGTAGAAAAAATTAGTTTTGTTGGAGAATTTCATATATTTTTTCATAGTACGTGTATCTTCATTCTCTCTACAAAAAGAATCATGACGACGTCGAAAGGAGGAGGAGGAGGAGGAGGAGGAGGAGGAGGGAAACCACCACCCGCGAATCCCCCTCTCCCTCCTTCGAAGAAAGCAAACTCCACGTCCATGTCCATGTCTCTGGGAGGCCAGGGAGGAGGCAACGACTCGGACACGAACGACGGAGAGTTTATTTCCAAACATAAATCGTCGGTCCAAAATAATAACAGTTTCCACCGGTCACCGTCGACGGAGAAGCTTTTCATATCGATGTCCTCTCACAACAAACGCCCTCGAGCGTCCATGGATGGTTTCCCGATGGAAGACGATTGTCACCCGAGAACTTTGAATTCAAAGCGGTTTCTCTCGGACGCCATGGCCAACGAGTTAGGATGGAAATGGAGTTTGGATACAGTCGAGTCCGGGAGTCAATCGAGACGACAATCGATGGATTTAGATACGACGAGCAATAATACCATTTACAACAGAACAGGAGAACATAACATTATCAACAGCCCTTCTGGTATAAATACGTTGAAAAGGACCGGGAGCGCCTCGGATGGCGTCGGAGAAGATTCGTCCAACAACGGAGGCATGGACTTGCTTAGAAGACGCGCGATGAAATACGCTCAGGAGCAAAAGAATAAAGCGCCAGTTTTTCCGGTGAAATTGAGCGCGTTAGATGTATTAGATAGTAGTAGTAGTAAAGGGTTATTAGTCGTAGAAAATGAAGGAATACTACACGGAGAAGAGCACGAGGAGGAGAAGAATCCAACCACGCCGAGGGACGTCGAAGTCGCTCCGGCGAGTTTCTATCCGGCGAGTCCGTCGGACCAATCGCCGTTGATGACAAATTTGAGAAAGGCAGCGTTGTTGAGATCGTTGAGAGGTAAGCACGGGAGTGGTGGAACTGCCAGTGGTGGTGGTGGGAGAGATAACGGCAGATGACTACCACAAGTGTATTTGTATATGAGCATTTTTTTTCTCGAAAAACACACCTCACTTTTGTTGTTTTCTTGGCATAAAAAAATAAATATATACGAGAAGAGGCCTCATCATCACGCGCTTTTTGCTCTCAACTCAAACGTCGCTTGCATTATATTCTCTCTCTCGCTTTGACGACGTACACACATGCAAAAAAAAGCTGTATTTCAGGCCGGAGTCGAACCGACGATCTCCTGCGTGTTAAGCAGGCGTCATAACCAACTAGACCACCGAAACCTTCATCAGAGGTTCCAACTGTGCCGGAGGCACACGCTTCGGTATATTTTTCTTTGGTTTTCTACTTAAATTAAAGTACATCTAGATAAAAGAATATATGTATATTTAGGGTTTTGCCCTTTTTTTAGTTTCCCGAAACTCACTTTTTGGGGTCGTAACGCCTGTTTTTTTTTTTCGATGGCCCGAGAACTCGCGTCTCTTTTTTCTCTCTCGTCTTTTTGTCGTCGTCGTCGTCGTAAACGTCGTCGGAACGTCGTTCGACGCGCACCGAAAACGGGATGGCGGCGAGGGCGTCGTCGCCTTTTGCACCGTCCACCAACCGAACGCGCGCGAATCGATCCTCTTCTTCGTTCACAAGAGACGACGATTGGAATCATCATTCAAAAAAAGAAAATGTCAAAGACATCATCGAGGGGGAGAAAAAAGAAGAGTCGTCCTTTCTGATGAAGCTCGCTGGATTGAACGTCTCGTCGGCGTTGCACGACGACGAGGACGATGAAGACGACGAAGACGACGACGGGTTGTGCGAAAGGGACGCGTCTTTGTCCTCGAAGTCGGCGTCGTCATCCTCGTATGGAGAAGCCGAGGAAAGAAACGTTTCTAACGCTTTTTTTTACGAAGAAGAAAATCCAACGCACAGATCATCAAGGAACGATACCGTTGTAAACGACGACGACGACGACGACGACACAACCACGAACAGAGAGTCTCATCAAAAACAGAATAAATGCAATCCGCCGTTACCACCAGGAAAACCGCCACCCTTTGCGCAAAAAGTGCATTCCAATAATAATACTTCTTCGTCGTCGCCATCGAATGCCTTGATGGCGAAACTTTTCGAGGAAGGCGTCGAGACGACGAAGAGTTGTTTTAATAAAACAGAAAATAAGACGACGTCTTCTTCATCGTCGTACATTTCAGTCGTGGAAAAAGAGCAGATGGAGATGGAAAAACTGATATTATCATCGCCGCAACTCTCTTCCTCTCCTTCTGTGCACTACGCGATTGAAGAGAGAGCAAATAATTTTGCTGTGCAAAAAGAACTTGCCGAGTTGAAAGAGAGGTGCACGAGGTTGGAAAGCGCTTTAGAGGAAGTGTTACAACAACAACAACAACAACAACAACAACAACAACAACAACAAGTTATCCTCGTCGAGGACGAGTTTCCACCGCTCAATACCAACAACAACAACAACAACAACAATAATAATTACCAGTACGCGAAAACAAAATCGCTTGCAACTACAACTACTATGACTTTTACGCCTCCAACCACGCCGCCGTTTTACAACAAAAACAACAAAAACAAAAACAACGAGAACAACGAGGTTGTCGGATTTAGCGCAACTGCTACGTCGACTCTTCAACAAACAAACCATCGTAATCACCATCCTCTCTCTGGCACCAAAAACATCCGCACAACGTCGAAAGGCACGAATAAGAAGAAGACTTCCCCTCCATCTTCATCTTCTCGACCTCGAGTCAATACCGATCAAACCATCGATGTCAAGAAGCGCGTCCAACCGTCAAAGAAGTTAACCGCCTTGACTTCGCCAGAACTTCTTTGCACCAAGCAGAGCTTAAACATGCTCGCGTACGAGTGCGAAGTTTAATAAGAGAACAAGAAGGGATGAATACAATGTAATACTACTACTGCTACTCATCATTTAATCGAACACTGGTTCCGAGTCGAACCCGTTCTCTTTCAATGCCTCCACCAACGTTGGAATCTTCGCCATCGCTTCCACCGCGGATGCGCATCCTCGCACGTTCACCGAAACGAGCTTCGTTTCCAAATCGATCGAAATCTCTCCCACCGAAGATTCACTCTTCAACGCGTTCGTGACCGTTTCCGAGCACCCTTCGCACATCATATCTGGAACTTTTATGACGACTTCGACGTCATTTTCGCCCGACGACGACGACGACGACGCGCGGGGAGCGGTTCTCCCGCTCGACCGCGAGCGTCTCCCGGTACTCTTTCCCTTCTTCATGGGAGACGATGCGCGCGTCGTCGCACCGCGCGTCGTCGTCGTCCTTGCAACCGCGCCACAACACCGAAGGCTGTCCATCGTGTCGTCGTCGTTTAACAATATTAAATCTCTCTTTGTTCGCGTATAATTCGTGTCGCAGATTCGCTTCCCAAATGTATCGTCGGGAGCGCACGTCCAAAGAGTGACGACGACGACGACGACGACGAAAATGCGTCAAAAAGCGACGCGAATTTTCCTTCCCCGCGTCGTCGTCTTCCTCTTCCTCCTCTTCGTCTTTCAATCGTCTTTCAATCGTCTTCGTCTTCCATGGCAACCACCGTCTCTGCAAAAACGAAGCGACGATTGAAAGTCGCGTTTTTCCTGAAAGGCATCGCGGTCGTTCTGTATGTCCTGCTTTCCTCGATGTACTCCGACGGGGAACACTCTAAAGAAATCGAGCGGTTGGAACAAATGATGCGGGAAAACACGAGCGAGGAGAGGGAATGGAAGGAAGATTTGAAAGAAGTGATGGAGTATTTAGAAGAAGGAGACGATGATGGAAATGGTAACGCGTCCGCGAGAAGGACAAAGGAAGGAGAAGAAGAAGAAGATTATGTAAAACCAGTGGAAAACAAATGCTTCCCGATGCTACAACACAAGGGAGACTCGACGTGGGGACGATACGCGGATTTTGATCACGTTGGAAGTAAAGAAGACAGAGAGAACAAAGAGGTGCAGTTATTTCAAAAGATATTACAAAAAGTGAGTGGGAAGGAACCGGAAGAGTGTGTGGACACGTCCGCGTACCAACGAGAGACGTCGCAAAGTGGCAGAAATTTTTTGGAAGGTTCATGCGCTTTAGTATTTCCGACCGGGCACTTGTCCGTCGGCGGCGCCGGGATGCAAATAGAAGCGCACGATTGGGTCATTCGACTGAACGGACACAATGCGCCAAAAAAGTTTAGTCGAGACGCGAAAGATATGGGATCGAGAACGGATGTGAGAGCAATCACCGCGGCGTTGGTGAACATCGGGTTGGACCATTCCATTTCGTACGCGAAGAATCAGGAAAATTGGTTGATGTTTTCCACGTGTTCTCATAGAAGTCCTCAGCCGTGGTGTGTGAAGTTGAACCAAAAGTTAAAGCGTAAACCGGTGAAATCGTTGAGATTTATTAAAGGCGAATCGCACCGAGGTGTCGTTTGTCTAAAAAAGCTCACAAAAGAAACGCACGGGGCGAAACACAAGTACGACAAAACGCCGACGACTGGATTTTCGACTTTATTATATTTAACGAGACAGTGCGATTGCGTGACCGTGTTTGGTTTATGCAACACGACAAACTGTGGTCACGCTTTGGCATGGTCGGGTCACTCGGATCGAAGCGGATGGAAAGACCCGGTGCATAATTTCAACATCGAACACATCGCTGCTGCTGTCATCGCAAAGAAACTTCCCAATAAAGTCCAATTATGGGTTTCGCACAAGGGCATGCGTAAAGAAGCTCACAAATCTTTTTCTGCGTTAGCGGAAAAAGTGAAAGGTGTGTTTAGCGGCGTCAGAGAGGACGATTTTAGTTGATTTTAGATTTATTTTAGTTGATTTAGAAATACAGGTATGTAGCAAAAAATACGAGGACAGAACAATAGATACAAACCTCGGGATACTAAAAGCGCGCACGCTCGAATTTGTACCGCTCCCAATAAAATCCATGCGCAACAAAAGCAAAGGAAAACACGCCATGTTCTCGATCCTCGTACTCCTGGTAATTACTACAGCATCGTCGTTCGTTCACGCCGGCGGCGAATCCAGGAGATCTAATATGAACTGTCCAGTCGTTCCAACCGTCGAGGACTTGGATATCGAGGAGTACGCCTCGAAACCTTGGTACGTCCAAGCACAGCTTCCAAACCGATATCAACCGATTGAAAACCTCTTTTGTGTGCGAGCCGTGTATACCATAACGTCTCCGACGACTCTAGACGTTTTCAACTTTGCCCGAAAAGGATCGGTGGAAGGCGAGCCTTCCAATGAAGGTATGGTCTTGAACGCCTTCATTCCCAACGTTGCCATCAAAAGCAAACTCAAGGTGGGTCCGAAATTTGTTCCAAGAGTCTTGTACGGTGACTATTGGATCGTTGCGCGCGAAGAAGATTGGGCCATCATTTCCGGCGGCCAACCGACGATTGAAGTTTCCGACGGTTTATGTACCACAGAGAGTGCCGATAACGTGCGAAACCAAGGCGGTTTGTGGTTGTTTACGCGAGAGAAGGAAGTTTCTGATGAACTCGTCGAGACGATGAAGAAGAAAGCGAAGGAGTTAGGCATAGATACATCCATGTTGAAGAAAGTCGAACAGAAAGGATGCGAGTATCCGTAAGCATGGGCAGCTATAAAACAACTTTTGCTACTACAAAAACTAAACATACACACATCTACTAAAAATCTAATGAGGAAATTCAATAAAGCTACCACGCTTCGACGAAATATCTCTTCTTGGCCTCCAGTTCGGCAATATATCTAGTCGCGCATTCTCTGTCCATACCACCTTCTTTCGCGCAAACATCTCTAATCGCATCGCGAACTCGCGCGGGCATTTCCTCAGACGACCCGGCGACGAAAATTCTCGCGTCATGCCGAGAGATTAAATCCCACACCTCTTTCGAATAGTCGCCTCGAATTTTATCTTGGACGTACACTTTCTTTTCTTGATCTCGACTGAAAGCAGTGATAATTTTAATGTTCCCTTCCGAGCACTTTTCGACGTATTCCCAATCATGTTTGTAAATATTATCCTCCGCTTTTCTTCGACATCCAAAGAACATGAGAATTTTGTCATCGTAGTTGCGACGTGAGCACCGTTCTAATATGAACGATCGAAACGGTGCCACACCAGTGCCTGGTCCAATCAATATCATAGCTCCTTTATCTGAGTATGGCAGACCACCACTCTTTACAACTCTCGCGTAAACGTTATCGTTTGTCTTCAGCCTCTCCGCCAGCCAAGTCGAACACAGACCGGAACGAAGACGTTTTAGAGGGGTTGTCCATTTCGCAACCGCAACGGTTATTGATATCAAATCAACGTGTAGTATCCTATCATTAGTATTTTTGTGTTGACTTGGTGAGGATGAAATTGAAAACTGTCTCGGTTTCAATTTCGGCGCTACATGAAGTAACCACTCCAGCGGGAGTTTTACCGAGGTGAACTCGTCGAAAAATTCTTTCACCGACCTTCTCTCGCGTTGGCAGTATTGATAGCAGTCCGCGCGTCCTTCCGGGGACGCAAAGTGTTGCAATTTTTCCTTTTCGAGCGGTTCTTTTGCAAAGTACGCGCACACTTGGAAGAAATACGACCGAGGCGATGCCGAGAAACAATCGAGAAAGTATGCAACGAGATATTTCGCGTGACAGACGTAGTGGTTGTTTTCAGTTGGAGAAGAAGTCCCCGACGACGACACGGATACGACCAAATTCTCAGCATCAGCGATTGCTTGGTATTCACCATCGCTACTTGTTTTGACGACGATTGAGTTAATAAGCAAATCCAAAACCTCTCGTTCATTAGCACCAAGCGAACAAGGTAAAACTTCCAACACGTCTCCCGGACTAAAATCGTGCATGTCAGTGTGCCTGTTATCAAATTCGATGTGATGCACCTGTCTTACCGCACTCTCTGAAGTGCAACACTCGTTTTTTATCACCTTCAATTGACGCCAATACATGTCATCACTGTGTGAGATCTCATCCGTCGCCATAGAATTCACCGCGTGCATCACCCCTATTCTCGTCTCCGCTAGCGTGTCTCCTACTGACTCGTCTTCTTCGTTCTCGCCATCATCACGAATAAAACTCACTTCTATTGGACACGTGTCCAACTTTTCTTTGAACCCAACAATCTTCTCTCGATAAAACTCGATCCCAAATACCTTCGTATACAACTCTTCCAACCAAACATCCAAACCGCCGTCGTACCCGCTAAAATGTTGATCGTCCCCTAACCCCAAATCAATCACGCTTTCTCCTCCCAATTGTTCCAGTCGCCTCTGCAACTTCTTCGCGACGAAGTTGTACTTTTCGTACGAGGAATCTCCTAAACCAAACACGCCAAACCTTACGTTTCGTAAAGATGTTTTCAGTGGTAAATTTTTCTTCAATAGAAATTTCCAGAATTTCTCGAACGATTTCGGCGAATCCCCTTGACCCATCGTCGAACAGACGAAGAGCACGATATCGCGCGTTTCTGTTGGTAAGCGTTTCACATCGTACGTGTCTATCGATGCCACCGAAACTGAAGACGTTTCGTATCTGGAGCACTCTCTGCCTATCTTTTCCGCGACGTCCCGAGCGTTGCCGGTTTCCGTCGCGTAGAGGATTTTCACGCCAACATTTTCGTTTGAGCGCCTTTGCGACATTGGACAAAAGTGCTTTTCTTTCGCGGTGAGGTCGACAGACGAGTCCGAAACGATCTCCGCGGTGGCACAAAGACTCAAACGCGCGAGGAGGTTCTTTTCGCGGATGAAGAAAAGGAAAGCATCGCGACGACGATGACGACTGCTTTTTGTGCTTTTGACGACTTTAAGAACGTGTGTGTATACTTTTTGTAACGAAAATGAATCGCGTTCAATGAATAATAATGGAGAGTCGTCATAAAAAAGAAGAAGAAGAAGAAGAAGAAGAATGAGGAAACCGACGACGACGACGACGAAGAACAACAACACCAACGCGTCGTGGAACGGTCAAGTGTTCGTGACGAAGAACGAGGAGACGAGAGCCGTTCGCGTGCATTTCGAGACGAGCGTTGTCGCGGATGTTATTTTCGGGGTTTACGGCAAAAACACCTTTGCGCGTTGTGTCAAAGCGAAGAGCGACGATGAAGGTTGTGCAATCGACTTGCGTTTAACGCGCACCGGGCAAAAGTTTCCATTGGTGCGTTCTTCTTCGACGACGAGGACAACGGAGCGAAGAGAAGAAAAGTCGTTGCACCAATTAGGCGTTCAAAACAACGACCACTTCGTCGTTCAACCGCTTTTGCTCGGTGGCGGCGGCGATGGCGGCGCGACCGGCGCTGAATCCAGATCTGCATATCTGGAGATGTACAACGACAACCCATTTGCAAAAAAGAAGGAAACGTTGGGAGGTTTCGTGAGTTTTTCAAGTCAATCGACGGTGAGAGATTTCGATAAGAAAGAAGACGAATTGTCGAGATATTTCAACTGTTCGTTGACGGAGGAGAAGTTAGATTCGACGATTGAAGATGGAATCGTTATCGATTTGATTGGAAACTTGTACAATAAAGAAGCGGTGTTGAAGTGTTTGCAACGCAAAGCGATGGAAAAGACACCATTGCCGATGAGGATTGAACACGTCACCGGGTTAAAAGCATTGGTGACTTGTAAGTTTCACAAGAAAGAAGAGGATTCAGAGAAGACGAATAATAATAATAACAACAACAACAACAATAACAAATTTCGACCGACCATTGAGAACGGAGTGTTTTCATGTCCTCTGACTGGGTTGGATTTCAACGGCAAGACGAAGTTTGTCGTGTTGCGACCTAGTGGCGTCGTCGTCTCTGAAAAAGCCATACGAGAAGCGAAAGAGAGTTGTGAGGAGATGAACGATGGAGTGAGTTTGAAAGATGCTCCATCTTTCATTCCTATTAATCCAACTGGAGAGGTTTTGGAGGCTATGAAAGAACAGTTGGAGAAAGAAAATTTGATGAAGAAGGAAAAGAAGGAGAAGAAAAACACAAAGAAGAAGAAGAAGAAAAGTGAAGGTAACGACGAGAAAGATGACGCAGAAGAAGATAGCACGAACAAGAACAAAAACAAAAACAAAAGAAAGAACGGGTTTGACGACATGAACGCAGAGCAAGCTAAGAAATCATTCAAAGCGACCGATCCGAAGCACATGCCTAAAGGCGCAACCGCTTCGGTGTACGCTTCTTTATTCACTTCGAGCACAAAACCGGAAGACCAAAGAAAGGAAACTTTTCTTGCCAGATCCACGCGATTTTGAAGTATTAGTATATCGTAGATATTAGGTAGCGTTGTAGATAGTTTCATGTGATACACAGATGTACAAAAGGTATGGTATCTTTTCTAATGGATTCTTATTTAAAAAATGTATATGTGTATATACACGTATAGGAGGTAGGTAGACACCTTTATTTATACGGCTGCTCTGGTATTGTGGTTACAAAAACCGAAATCTTTACACTTTGGGGGATATATTTATCTAAACACGATTGAAATCAACGGAACGTCGATATCTTCACCCTCGGTCGTTTCTGTTGCGGCTATTAAATCAAAGTGCTTTCGTTTAGCTGGAAACGTGATTTTTCCAACTGTTTGTACCAATTCGGAGAGCTTTTGATCCATGCGTTCTTTGTGTCTCGGGAACATGGCGTTGTAAATCAACGCCGGGCCGTATGAAATAGAATAGCACTCCAATTCCTTGTCCTCGAAATATTTCAAAAGTTCGCGCACAGTATAATCTTTATCGATGACCCATCGAGACCACAAGCTCCACTTTTCGTCTTTGTACGTTTGGAACTTCGGTGCAATCGGCTCTGCCATCGCAAACAACGGCAATGCCAAGTTCGCAAACGTATTTCTAAAGCTCTCCAAAGGCGCTTTGTGAATAACTTTGTACAACTCCAAGCAGACTAAACCAGTCGCCATGGCAGTAGTCGTCGCAATAGCAGGGATGATTCTACCCGCGATCAACTTCGCTTGAAGCTTGTCAACTTCGGCAATATCGTAGTTTCTCGCGCGCATGTTCGACAATCCGGAGATGCATTCCATATGGAAGTTCGTATCATCGTCCTTTTCAAACTCGATGACGGACAAACGGTACGCCGCGTCGCCTTTCAAGTCGCTTGTGCGAACGTTTTTTAATTGCGCGAGTAAATCGTCGATGATTTGGTCGTCATCGACGCTTACCATGCCGTTGTCTTCGTTGTCGCCTTCCTTCTTCGTTGGATCAGTTTCAATCTTCACGCCTTCTTTCGGAACAAACACCGGGACTTCTACTTTCGCCGCCATCTCTGCGACAATTTTGTTCATCGCTTTCTCATCTCCTCGGACTTCTGCGGGCGGAAAGCCTTCGGTAACGCCGTGTAATTCAGCTTTCAAAATCGCCATCGCTTTGAGCAAATTGACGTGCGCGTCGTCTTTCTCGGAGAAGATCACTGGTTTCGGAAATCGTTTCGGCGCGGACCAGAACGCGTTCCCGGTGGACGTCACGGCGTCTTCGGGAAATGTGAATGTCAATTGCACGACTCTATCGTGGAAGTAGTCTTGGAATCGTAAACGAGCCCAGTTGATGCACTCTTGAAACGTGGCGCATCGCGTGTGAATGAGACACTGCGAAATTTTCTCGACGTTTTCGCGCATGCTCGCGTCCGCGTTCGCACGCGCGTTTGATTCGTATTCATCCGGTTTGGAGAGGTACGCGTTTGCCTCTGCTGGACATTTTTCAAACAAACCTTCGAATTCCGATCGTGCCCAAGTTAAGCAGTGATCGATGTTGTGTGGGAACGAATGCAATGTGCACATGGGCGCAGACTTCTCGGGAGGATCTCTCGACGCGCCGTAGTTCTCCGTCAAGTGCGGGACGACCATTTGCGTGTTGCATTTGGTACCTAACGTCCCGGACTCTAACAATGGCTTTTCGAAGTACACGCACCGAGAGTCGACATATAAACGCGCGTTGACGTTATCCAACGCGTTTACGACGACGTCCAAACCGCCCCAAAATTCGTCGTCAAAGACATCTTCAGTATCTGGACTCACTCTGTTTTGCAACGCGTTGACGTTCAACTTCGAGTTAATTTTCTTCGCCGCGTTGGTCGCACACGTCGATTTTGGTTGTTTAATATCCCAATCGCGAAACAAGAACTGTCTCGATAAGTTGGACTTTTCTATGATGTCATCATCGGTGATGGTGAGTTTACCTTCACCCGAGGAGCCGCAGGAAACGCCCATCAAAGCTAAATTCTTGATGAATTCGCACCCTAACGCGCCGGCACCGACCAAGAAGACGTTTTGTTTCTCCATGATCGCTTGCGTGGTCTGTCCAAAACACTGGATTTGACCATCGTACCTAGAACCAATCGGTTTCAAATCCGCTTCGTCTAATTTCTCCGGCAATGATTCGCTCGAATCGAAATAGAAAAATTGGTTTAACGGGGTAAATTTTCCGGTGCACGCTTTGACGACTTCTTGACCGATGACGCCACCAAACATGGCCGCCATAGGCGAAATGTTGCCTCTGCACGTCTTTGCAAATGTCGCGAACAATTTCTCGTCCACTTCTTCGACCGCTTTGTACTGCGCGTTAATTTCATCTTTCGCCAACGCGACAAATGCAGCGGCGTCCGCGTCGTTCCCAGGTTGCGGTAACTGTCCGTTGTTCTTGCTTTTCCACGCCTCTAAGGTTAAAAACATCAAATGAATTTGTGGCGACCGTTCCATTTTCGCGAAATCGGTCAATAAAAACTCCCCCGGTTCTTTCAAAGACTCGGCGAAAGATTTGAATTTCAACTCTTTCGGTAACTTGACTTGCGTAGCGATGCCTCCGCCAACGTATTGCGAAAACTTGCTCGCGTCGATGTCCAACTCAAACCCATGTTTTTTGACCGACTTTATTTTCACCCCTTCTTTCATCGAATTCAACTCGGTCATCCCTTTCACCTCTGAAAACGTGACAAAATCCCCTTCCTCCAACTCGACGCGTTCGTCATCCGTACACGTAACCAACGCTGGATGTTCGTTGGAAATGGAAGCGATAATGCACGTCTTCGGCTCTTCACCATCTTGATCGATGACCGTAAACGAATCCCCGAAATCACAAAACACCGATCCAAACACCCCTTTCGTGTCGCCTTTGATAAACGCCTTGCCTTTTTCCTTGCGCAAAATCTCGTCCCACTTTTGACAATCTTCTTGTGAGTGCAAAGACGTATCGCACACGACCACGACGTCGTGAGCCAACAAGGTTTCTTCCGTAATATCCTTGGTTAATGCGGTCACAACTTCGACGGCTGGATTCAACTCTTGCAATTTCGATGCGCACGATTCCGCTCGATTTTTCCCGCAATCTTCTTCAGTCAAATAAAACTGACTCGCCAGATCGCTCAACGACGTGTTACAATCATCGCTCAAGGTTACCCTTTTTACCCCGGCTAAGATGACATTCTTCGCGACTTCCGCGCCTAATCCGTTCAAACCGGAAATTAAAACTTTCGCGCCCACTAATTTCCGAAACGATTCTCGTCCGTAGACGGCCAACTGTCGAGAGTGTAAATCTTCGTCGATCTGATTCGTTTCGCTCGTCATGTTCGTGGGGGCGATGATGCTGTTTTCTTCAACCTTCTTTTTTTTCGCCTCCTGGGATGTACGACTCGCCGATGATGCCTCCCGTTTCGCGCCTGCAGTCATGTATTATTGAACGACTCCTTTAGGAAAAACGACGAGGCGAAGAGACGACGATTTTGTGCCGCTTTTCTTTCCCTTTCTTTCTCTCTCTCTCTCTCGGCAATGGGGTCGATGATGAATGATGATGATGGTACCATAAAAATATGATAAAAATGAAATTAAAAACAAATACTAGTTTACTGGTGCTTTTTTGAAAAAAGTCGGGACAACACACGAAAGAGACGAAAGAAAACAAAAGCGTATTTTTAGGCACCCAAACTCGCGAAACTCTCCGTCTCTCTCTCTCTCTCTCTCTTTTCTCCTTCGGAAAGTGCGGCGAAGAAACGAAACGACCCTTTTAGGTGCGGGGTCCAAAGTCCCTTTCGCGCGTTGTATGCGGTCGGCGCCGACCAGTGGGAGAACGTGCTGCTGCTTTTGCAAACGCGATTCTGCCCCGCGCGAGGAGGAGGAAGAAGAAGACGTGTTTTTCGACGCCAACGAGGTTCTGGAAGAAGAGGAGGAAAAGGAACACGCGCGCGACCACGAAGAATCTCCGGCTTTTTCGACGAGAGCAGGAAAAGAAGAAGAAGAAGAAGAAGAAGAAGAAGAAGAAGAAGAAGAGACATGGGAGCATAGACCTTTGCGATTAATCGACGCTTTGAACGAGAGCGACGAGCAAGAGTTGCCAATAAACGATACGAAAGGCATCGACGTGAAAACGAGCGTTTTTGTAGGTAAAATCTTGGTTCGATGTCGAGACGTTCCATCGAGAGAAGGAGACAAAGAAGGAAAGGAGATGACGGAAAAATATTTCGCCAATAAGAGGCGCACGTTTCAAACGGTCGTGCAAGGAAGGTTTTTACGGGAAGGTATCAAGTGTTCGGAAGTCATCACCGGGCACGAATTCGCGGGCCGGTTTCGAAGAATACCGGCGAGATGGCTCGTATCGACCGCTTTGAAAATGATAAGAAAACTAACGCATGCTTTGAAAGCGGATATAACCGGGGATAAACCTTTTATTTACGCGCCTCTGTGCGCGACTGCTCAAGTTTTACGAGCAGATATTCCCGGCGAGGAACCGGATGTAACGAACACTTCATTCGCGGAAAATACTCGGTTATTTGGAAAGGCATTTAGCGATAGCAGTAGAGGCGATAAATGCGTGCCGTCAAAGCACAGGAAAGGACTCTTTGCCAATTCAGAGTTTGGTTCCAAGTACCAGTTTTCTCCGGACCTCGTATATACGTTTGATGTTTACCAGCACATCTTCGTTCCATCGACATTTGATCTTCACCTAGGACCGCTTTTCAACATAAATTTACTCCGACACTTGCCGAAGTTTGAACCGCCTCAGATTATGGCCAAAGTCATTCGAGGAAAAGGAGGAAACCAAAGAGAAGAGTATCTGTATAAAATAAACATGTATCATGAGAAGATGTTTGACGAAAAGTTCGCGAGAGCGTCTTCGCCGGATGCGTTGTTCAATATCGGCGTGAGATGTATGTCAATTCCGTTGCCATCCACCTCTCCGAGTTTGTTTTTCATACATAATGATGACAATAAAAGTAGTACTTTTACTTGGTAACAACAACAATAACAACGAATAACGTTTTTAAACCTATAGTAAACCTATATAGTAAAGTCCCAGCCCTCTATAAAGTCCGTCTGGTCCATGGATAAACTCGGCTCAACCACTTCCTTGCTTCGCTCTCTTCGTAAAATCTTTGCTGGAATCCCGACTGCTACGGAGTTATCCGGAATATCTTGCAAAACAACGCTCCCTGCGCCGATCTTCGCGTTCGCACCAACATTCACCGGTCCTAAAATGGTTGTACCGGCACCTAAAACCACCCCGTCGCCAATCTTCGGGTGCCGATTCCCATCCGTCGTCCCGGTCCCGCCTAACGTCACGTTGTGTAAAATAGACACGTTATTCCCAACCACTGCAGTTTCTCCAATAACAACCCCGGTCGCATGATCAATCATAACCCCTTTCCCAATTTTCGCAGCAGGATGCGCGTCCACGTGAAACGCCTCCGAAATCCTATGCTGCAACAACAATGCCAACGACTGTCTTCCTTTCAACCACAAGGAATGCGCAATCCTCTGCGCTTGCAACGCTTGAAACCCTTTAAAATACAATAAGATCATCACGTATTTATCGCACGCCGGGTCTCTCTCCAAAACCGCTTGCATATCTGCAGTCGCGCATTGCACCAACGCCGGGTCTTCCCTGTAACACTTCGAAAACAGTTCCAACAGTTGCGAATCCAACAAGACCGACGACCCGAGTTTGTTGGCCAAAACAAATGCCAACGCATCCGACATTTCTTTATGCGAGAGAATTGTGGAATATAAGTATGACGCCAGCGCTGGTTCTAATTCGATTTCCATCTTCGCCTCTTCGCACAATTTTTCCCATATCCCGTCCCCTAACAAGCACACTTCACCTTCTAAAACCTCCTCCTCTCTCGCGTCTTCTTTTTTCTTAATCTTGTTCGTACCAACACTTTCTTTCGCATTGACCATCATCGTCGGCGACTGGTTGGATTCACCGGCCCACTTCTTCGCGGTTTCGTCCTCGGTCATCTCTGGAAGTTGATCGAATGACGACGTCGACGACTCTTTCTTCGCTCGAACGATGACGATGTTGGAAGAATTAGGACGCGTTGTCCGTCGCTTTTGCTCGCGATGAAAATGATGATGATGATGATGATGATGCCCCACAAAACCCAATCGTCTTCCCTCCGCACAGGTGCGCTTCGCCGCCACCGAAGACGGCGACGACGACGAGCACCCGAGAGAACTCGTCGCGCGGGACGCCCCGGTGCCGATAAAAAACATCTTTTTTTTTCCTCCTCCTTGGGGTCGTCGTCGTCGTCGTCGTCGTCGTCGTTTCCTCTCGCGTCAAAGGCCGGTCGTAGAAACAGTTTTGCGTATAATTGATTGTGGTATTATTGAATCTCGAAGGACGAAAAAAAGAGGAGGAGAGTTTTTGTTTGTCTTTGAGAGGAATTTTTACACATCTTTTTTTCTTCTTTCATTTTTTTTCTTTCTTTCTTTCGCGCCGTCAAAAAAAAAGAGAGTCGTCGTTCGCCGTCGCCGTCTTCGCAAATAGTTTTGGAGCGAGACGAAGAGAGGGAAGAGCGAAACGCCTTTCAGAGCAAACGCGCACCACACCTTTTTCGCTCGCGCGGCGTTGCGATACGAATCGGAAGCACATCATGGCCCCGGCGGAGACGGAAGAAGAGACGAATCGAGAGGCCCCTTTGTCTTCAGAGGGAGGAGGCAAAAAAGGACGGTACCGACGAGAGAAACCGTGGGACCACGCGGGGATCGACCACTGGGAAGTGCCAAAGTTTACGCAAGAAGATAACCCGCACGGACTGTTAGACGAATCCTCTTTCGCGACGTTATTTCCAAAGTATCGAGAGAAATACTTGAGAGACGTGTGGCCGTCGATCACGAAAGCTTTGAAAGATGTCGGCGTGGGATGCGAACTGAATTTAGTCGAAGGGTCGATGACCGTGCGGACGACGAGGAAGACGTGGGATCCGTATATCATCATCAAAGCGAGAGATTTAATTAAACTTTTGTCTCGATCGGTGCCAGCTCCGCAAGCGCTGAAAGTGCTAAACGATGACACTCAATGCGATGTGATTAAGATTGGAGGTTTAGTGAGAAATAAAGAACGGTTCGTGAAAAGAAGACAACGACTGGTCGGCCCGAATGGCTCGACGTTGAAAGCGATTGAGATGTTGACGGATTGTTACGTGTTGGTTCAGGGGAACACGGTGAGCGCGATGGGTTCGTTTAAAGGTTTGAAAACGTGTAGAAAGATTGTGGAGGACGCGATGAAGAACGTTCATCCAATTTATCACATAAAAGAGTTGATGATTAAGAGGGAGTTGGAGAAGGATCCAGAGTTGAAAAATCAAAGTTGGGATCGATTTTTGCCAAAGTTTAAGAAGAAGAACGTGAAGAGAAAGAAACCAGAATACGTGAAGGAGAAGAAAACCAGGAGCGTGTTTCCGCCGGCACAAATGCCTTCGAAGATTGATTTACAGATTGAGTCCGGGGAGTACTTCTTGTCGCAAGAGGGGAAGCAGATAAAGAAAGCGCAAGAGAAGTTGGAGAAGCAAAAAGAAGGCATCGAAAAGAACAAGAGGAAGAGAGAGGAGGCCTTTATTGCGCCGAAGGAAGATTTAATGCGAGACGAGGATTTGAAAAAGAAGAAGGATAAAAAGAAGGATAAGAAGGATAAGAAGAAGTCTTCGAAGAAGGATGACGACACGTTAGACGCAGTTAAGCGCATCAAGAAAGACGCTTCCGAGAAGAAGAAAAAGAAAGACAAAGAGAACGAAGGCGACGAGAAATACGTGATGTAAAGAATTCGTTCTTGTTCTCTTTCTACTGCTGCTGCCACCTAGTGTATCTCTAAATGTAACCAATACTAGTGCTACTACTGCTACTACTAGCAGGTAATCTAAATCATTACTATGATGACTAATCCATGTCTTCGAACAAGTCTTCATCTTGTTCCTCTTGTTCTTTTTCGTTCTCTTTATCCGCTTCTTCTCGTTCTTCTTTTAACCGTTTCTCAGCCGAGGCCACAGCGACCGATGCTTTTACCTCGTTGAAGCCGAACGTTTCAGACGACGGCCAAACGGTCTCGGACGGTTTCGGTTGCGTCAACGGAACCTCGTCGTCGTCGTCGTCGTCTTTTTCGTCGTCCGTATTTTCGATAAGTACAACTGCCGCGGCGCCGTCGGCGGCTTTCGCGCCCTCGTCTTCTTCATCTTTCGGCTCTTGGATAGTTGGAGGAGCAGTTTCTTCCTCTTTGTCATGCACGAGTTCATCCCGGCTGATTAATTTAAACGACGCTTTGATTCTTTTTGCGGCATTTTCGGCGTCTGGAAGTTGACCGATGGCTGAATTTCTCGGCAAGTGTTTATACTTCTCCGCAAAGTATTCGTCTGCGCCAGGCAACGAGTGCGATTTTTTCACCGTTTTAAACGTATTTTCTGGATCCAAAGCTTTCGTGGTCAACATCTGGTTCATTCGTAATAAATTTGGGTTCGCCATTTCCCACGGTCGCATCACGCGGATATTTTTCTTTGCTTTTTCAACTAAACCTTTGATGGAAACGCCTGCTCGCGTGGTTGCGTTTGCACTCGGCGGCAAAGTCATGGAATCGATTAAACTTCCGACGATATTCAATTTGTGTTGATCGATTTTCGGTAACTCCTCCAACTCTTCGTTTTCTCGAAATACTTGATCAGCACGCCAATCTTCAGCATACGGTAATGGTGAAAACAAGAGAAAATCGCCTTCCGGAAGGAATTTAGGCGTCAATGCGCCAAAGTGAACCACGCTACCTTCTCTAAAACATGCGCGGCACAACGCGCACTTACCTTTTCTCTCCAACGCTTTCGCAAACGCCGACAATGCCTGGCACGCTTTCTGATGCTCCTCGGTTTGTATTCCAGCCTTCTCGTCTGTCGTCAATTCCGGCCACGCACAAAACAACATCGGCTCGTCCACGGTCAACCAAAAAGGCACGTATTTCAAATCGACAGTGCCTATAATTTCTACCCCTTTCTTCATTTTCTCCGCGCCAAACTGTCGCTCTACGGACTCGTCCATCGGTATGCTTTGCTTTCCGTACTTGTAACATCGAACTCGTTGTTCTGCGGGAATCTCGTCGCCGTCAATCTTTGAAATATTCTTATATTGCACATCTCGCAACAAATCTTGCCCCTCAAACGCGCCGTGTGGTTTCATCGTTTCCGCAGTCGCTTCCATTGTTTGCTTGTATGCCCAAATTGGAATGGATAAATACGACTCTTTTCCGAGTTTGCCGAACGATAAGTTCCCGCGAAACGTCGTCGTGGGCGTTTTTGTACGCATGAGTCTTCCGATAATCGCATCCATCGCCGGTTCGATTTGGCCTTTGGTTTGTTCAACCATCTCGGCGAGAAGTTTAACCACGTTTGCCTTCGGTTCGTTCGCGTTAGTAGCTATAGCATTACTATCACCTATTCGCTTTTGTTCTTTTTCTTCTTCTTCTTCTTTTCTACTACCGTCACCTTCGACGACCCCGACCCCAACGCTCAACGTAATTTCCTTCTCTTTCATAGCTCGCACCAAGTCTCTCGCGAACTCGTTCTCATCCAAAGACCCTTCCCCTAACGCATCTTCCGCGCACGGCGACAACAGTAAAATCTCGTTCGCAATCTTTGCCGTTTTCCCTTGCATCATTTCCATCCTTTGCGCAAGAATGTCGCACGCGATCGTTAAAGCGTCTAAAATATCGCCTTTGTATTCGTACGTTTTCTCGTCGTCGTCGTCGAATTCTCGCGCTTTGTCTTCCACTTCTTTCGCATACTCGATTGACTGCACCTTCAATTCCCCGAGCACTTCGACGTTCGCGTAATATTTTCCTTCTCCTTCGTTCTCTTCGTCGTCGTCGTCGTCCTCGTCGTCGTTCTCTTCGTCGTACAATCTGTTCCTCGTCGCGCGACTCCCAACGAACGCGACGCACGTTTCGTCGGATTTTTTGTGCACGCCGATGTTGGCGACGATTCGACTCGCGGCAACGACGGATGCGCGGCGCGACTGGTTCGCGGCGTGTCCATCCGCGCCGACGTCGACGAGCACGACGAGACGCTTTTTACGCGGCGGTGCCATCCTCTCTCTCTCTCTCTCTCTCTTTTGTTACTCGCAGCAGCTTTTTGTTCGCTTTTATCAGAGTCGTCGAGGTCGTCTCGCTTTAATTTTAAAGGAGAGAACCCCAAAGAGGGAATTTTTGTTTTTTGTTTTTTTGAAAATTTTTGAGACTTTTTGGGGCACCCACAACAACAACAACAACAACCCTAATTTTTGAGACTTTTTTTTCGCGCTCGTTTTTCTTTTCCTCTTTTGTCCCTTTCGCTTTTACTCCTTTTTGCACTACTCTTTTGTGCTCTTTTGTGGTTTCCTTCCTTCTTCACATCTCGTGCGTGTGCGTGTCGTCGTCGTCGTCAAAATCGTCGTCGTCGTCGTCGAAATCTTCTGCCGCGCCAACATATCTCTCCCGCAAAAGAGGAGAGAGGGATGCGCCGAGAGAGCGTCGGGATGAGCAACGCGCGCGCGCATCGTCGTTGTCGTCGAAATCGTCGGTAGATATCATCATCATCAATCATCATGTTGAGCTCGGCGTCGTCGTCGTCGTCGTCTGGTCGAAGACCGTATTACACGGGCAAACGGTACAACCCAGACGGAACGCGGAGGAAGAAACACGGCGCCCCAGGCATCGGGACGTGGTGTTTAGCCGTCTTACTCGGCTGCATCATAGTTATAGTGCTAAAAGCGAACGGCGACGACGACGCGAAGACGATTTTACGAAGGGACGATTCGGACGTGTGGGTGGAAATACACCCCGATTTATCGGAAAAAAACACCATGCACAGAGAGTTGCACACGCGTTTTCATCCGCACGCGCAAATCAGAGGGAAGAAGCAATGGATCGTCAGTGGGAAACACGGCGACGGATACGCGCACATGGCGATGGCAACAGTTTTGGCGAATGGGACCGTATTGGTTGCATTTCAAACGAGCAAGGAAGGAGAAGGGAAACCGGACCAACACATCGCGTTCACATACGGAGAGAGAAAAGCGGAGGATAAGATTAGTTTTGGTAAAGTCACGAGAGCGCCGACCGCCAAAGGAGGGGGTCCCGGGTCGAGCGAGTTAGGAGTAGTGTGGTCACCGGTGCTGCACACGTGCGCGGAGACTGGGAAAACATTTTTGTTTTACTCGCAGTCGACGAAGAATTGTAGAGCACCTGGAGGGGACGTGAAAGTCATCGTGTTGGATCCTGAGACGCAAAAATGGTCGTCGCCGGAGACCGTGTTGCCGTATTCGAAAGGGAATATTAATAAGGTGATTGCGAATACGTTGACGGTAACGAGAGACCAAAAGACGTGGATATTACCGTTTTGGAGGGAGAGAGGGAGATGCGATAACACAGAAGTGTCTCCATCGGCTGGAGTGTTGGTTTCAAAAGATAAAGGGAAAACGTGGAAAGCACACGGGTCGATTACGTTACCGAACACGTGGTTGATTGAGCAAACCGTGGTCGAGTTGACTTCGAAAGCGACAAATTACGATGGCGGTGGCGGCGATGGCGATGATCATGATAATTATAATAACAATAATAGCGTGAATAGACTCGCAATGTTCTGTCGAACTGCTGCTGGACACGTGTTTAGAATAGACTCGAACGATTTAGGTGCGACGTGGGAACACAAAGCAAAACCGGTCTTTGCGTTGCCAAATCCAAACGCAAAGTTAACCATGAAAACGTTTGGACCAAGCGGAAGATATCGAACAGATGGTGGTGGTAAGAACTGGATCGTTGCGGTGATGAACGACCACAAGGAGTTGCCGCAACCGTATCGAAGATCTAGGTCCAAGTTGCGTTTGATTGTATCGCACGACAATGGGAAATCCTGGACGAGATTGGCATCGATCGAAGAAGGCATTAAACCAGGATTAAGACACCATTACCCGACGTTAATTCCTTTACCAAAGTTTGCGTATGGTGGTAGAGAATCGAGAGGTCAAGATATAGTCGATGAAGAGGGAGAAATCGAGTACGAGGCGTTGATTGTGTATTCGACATTTATCATGAAAGGTTTCGATAGCAAAGGCGTCACGGAAGGCATACGCGCCGTGTTAGTCCGCATGCGTCTTCCAGATTAATTTGATAATGATGTAGTAGAAATAAGGATAATAGTGCTAACGCCACAAACGACACATCTTTCTAAGCTAAGGTAAGTCTCTGTGGGTTCGTTTTCCTAACTTCTTGCCTGCTAACGAGCTCGTTTGGCGCCACATCGAAACTTGTTCTAACGCCACATCAATCACTTGAAACAAACCTCTGGTATATTTTTTACACTCGCTCAAGTAGTGTTGATTTGCTACACACCATTCTTGCGTCGCTTGATGCTCTATCGCGTCTGCGCACGACATGCTACTTCGTATCGCACCTAAAGCTGTGAAGAGTGCGTCACTCGCCTTCGACTCGGACAACATCGAAATCTCTCTCATTTTCGGATCACCGTCATAGAGAAAAACGAGCTCTTCTTCGCAGCACAAAATTCGAATAGTGGCAATTAAATCTACCGGTAACTCTGCGTTTTTACGTATCGCATGGTTGAGTGTCAAATCGTGTTTTACCAAAAGCTCTTCCCTTCTCTTTCGTACTTCTGGTTTTTCGACACCGTTCAGTGAGTCGAAATCTAAAGTGATATCGATCGAATCGTAGGGATTATCGTCTATACAAAACCCGTAGAATAGCAAGAGTTCGCCGTTAGATTTTGCCCCGTAGGACAGCATAATCTCTTCGTTCTTTCCAACATCTCGCACGGCTGGAAATACCAAACACTCGTCCGAGAGTCGCAGTTGCGAGTAATGTACGCAGTGCGGATAAATCCCGTGATTACAAAAGAAAGCCACCGGCGATAAGACGTCGATCGTTCCTGAATTAGAATTATGCACTGGTTTCACCGTCATCGCATATGACATCCACAATTCTAACGCGGAAATGTACTGGTCATAGGACCAGAACTCTTCTTGGTTTCCTTCAAAAGATTCTGGGCAGTTGGCTAAAAGTGAAGGCAGTAAAGCATCGTACCCGTTGCGCACTTTCTGTCTCTCTTGCATGACGGTTTCAAATATGGGTGTGTTCCCTAGCCCGACTTTCACAACCTCCTCCGGCCAAGATAACGGCGTCAGCTTTTGATTCCCATCTGGAAGTGAAAGGAAATATAAGCTCCAAAACGTTTCTTGTTTCGTCTTCATTTTCATCCGCTCCTTCATAATCCACAAAGTCATCACGGTATCCGCGCCGCACCGTTCTAAAATTCTCAACAAGTCGCCAAACGGCCCTTGTTCGCTAATACATATCGTCCCCGCGTCTAAAAGCATGCGTCGTGGAATTTCTAATATGTTCTCACCGGCTCGAATATCTTCGGTCGCACACAAACCCCTCGCCCCGTTCATAAAAGGAAGTAAACACGGTGCAACCTTAGACACGTTCGCATCTTCGCCTTGTAAAACGGCCCACTTTCTTAATTCTACCGGATACCCTTCCGTTTCAATCTTACACCCTGCTGCACCTGCTGCTGACGTCGATGTAGAAATTCCTTGCCTCCTCGCTCGTTCAATATCTTCGAACTCCTTTGCGGCTTTCTCAAGCGTCTGTATTCGGATATTTCTTAACTGTTCTGAAACACGCTTTCTTAATTCCAACGGTGGTAAGGGGTGTTCATTATTGTTAGTATTATATTCGTTCTCGTTCGTTGGCATCAACAAAGTCTGGGCCATCGCATGCGCGGACGTCTCATTTCTCGGCGACACGAAAAAAGTTGACGGCGGCGAATTCTGTTGTTGTTGTTGTTGTAGTTGTTGTTGCGCACTACTTCCTCCTTCTCTACCGATAATCACGTTTCCCCACTTCTCTTTCGGTTCAAAATACATCTCTTTATTATCTAAACAAGAAATCCTGCACGCTCTGAGTAACATTTCGCAGCTGTTTTCTGGGCTTAAATCGATACAATTCGTTGTCTCGCATTCAGTTAACAGTTCCATCTTGCGCTGCCAATACGGGGAATCGACTTCATCCGTGAATGGGATCACGATTACGGTATTCATGGCTATGCCGTTGTCCTCATTGGTGGTACTATTTTGGGCGGTATGTTGAGAGGAACGTTGCCTGGCAGCAGCCTCTCGAGCCGCTTGTCGTTGTCGCGCTAAAATGGTTGCTGTGCTACTTTTAGAAAAAAGTGAAGAGCGGGTAATACTGCACTGATTTTATTTATGAAATATCATTACAACACGCGATGAATAAAGGTAACCCACACACGCAATCACACAATGGCACACATAGCCACTCGATGTTAGTATCACGCACCGCATCTCACGGCATCCTCGCAATTTGTTTCTCCCCTTTTCAACCTATCCTGACAACTCAACACCAACTCTTCGACGAAGCGTTCGTCCAAGTTGTGACCGCATATCTCACATCGACAAAACCATCGAAGCGACCAGTTCCTGTCTAACGCTAACCCTTCCGCTTTGCCTTGTGCTAACGGGATGAACCAAGATATCGCACATTTCTGATGCCCGTGTTTGAGAGAGAGAGAGAGAGGAAGAAGAGTGGTTTTGAATGTTAGTTGAACGCAAAATACCATCTCACAGCGAATTGTGGTTGTTTGCTCACACGAAGCCATAAAAAAAATCTAAAAAAGCGTTTCAGTTAAAAATAAGAAATCACTCCCTACCTTGTGCACAACTGCCATCGATCCTTTACACTTGCACCCCAGATGTACAAACGGCATCGATTTCGTCTCTTTGCACATGCATATTCTGCACACTTTCGTCGACGCCGCGTTCGCGTCGTCCTCCTCCTCCTCCGACGTGGTCAACTCGACATTTTCGAATTCCGAATTCTCCTCGTCGCATGTCTCGTCCCCGTTCAAAGCGTTTCGCGACGGCGAGCAACGCTCTCCTCTTCGTGCCGTCTTCTTCGCCCCTCCTCCTCCTCCTCCTCCTCCTCTTCCTCCCGTTTTCTCCTTCGTCTTCATCCGTCGTCTTTGTCTTCTTCTTTGTCTTCTTCGCTTTCAACCTCCCATGTCGCAAATAATAAAAGTGCGGTCCCCAAATTAAAAAAATTGTTTTTGTTGTTGTTTGTTGTTCTCCTCTGATTATTTGAAATGATGTGTGTTGGTTGTTTTTTTATGGAGATATTTTTTGCACGAGAAACAAAAAAAGAATATGGCCATATCCCCTGGGTGTGACCACCCAGGTGGGGTCGTAATCGAGAAAAAAAAGAGAAAAAAAAAGGAGCAGTTAGTTCTCTCTTTTTTTCATTGAGAGACAATACTATCACAAAAATCAATCAATAATCAAAATCGTTTTTTGTCCTCATCGTCTTGTCGTTCTTTCTGACGACGAAAGAGATGCCTCGAAACACCAACGACGACGGCAACGCCCGAATTTTGACCGCGAGCGGCGGCGGCGGCGGCGGCGGCGGCGCGTCCTCCGCTGCCGCGGGAGGGAATCTTCCAATCGTCCAAACGCGACGACGATGCGTCAGACAGATGGCGCTGCTCTGTCTTGCCGCGATGTCGGTCGTTGTTTTTACCGCATCGACGAGGACTCGCGAGACGAACAACGGCGCGCCGTTTAACCTCCTCAAAGGAGGGAAGAGGAAGACGAATGCTCGCGAGAACACGCCAACCGCATGGGTCGAGTTGAAAGACGAGGACGACTCGTATCGAGAGAGTGAAATGAACGACGAGTACGATTCTCTCTCGAAAGGCACACTGAAAGAACGTGTCGCGCGAGCGTTTTCGGAAGACGTGACGCTATCGAAAGAGGACGAATCGGATTTACTGATGGATTTGATGGGTCAAAAAGAAACTCGAGACGCGGTTTTACTTCATATGCACACGAATATAGATAAGGAGTGGAAACTGAGAGACGAGAAACGGTTGCGAGGCGAAGGTCCGGATGGCGCTTGGTCGCAAAGACCGTACACAGGATGTGATGGGGAGAATTGTTCGCCGCCGACGACGGAGGAGAAGGAAAAGGATCAGAAAGAAGAAGAAAAGAAACCCGGGAGGGCGGAAGAACCGACAAAGGAACAGCTCTCGTTTTTGAGTTCCGAGGAGGATGAAAAGTCGCCCGAGGAGGAAATCATTCAAGAGTTGGAAGATATCGCTTCGGAAGAAGAAGCAAAGCAAGAGAAGCTGGAAAAGAAAGGAGAAGTAAAAGTAACGACAGAAGAACCACAAAAAAGTGAAGAGGAGAAGGCGAAGGAAATTATCGCCGAGGCGGCGAAAAATTCTGTCGTGCTCATCGATGATGTTGATAAGATGACGATCAGCACTCCCGTTGTAGATGTTCCCGCTCCTAGTAGTAGTAATAGTAGTAGCAGTGGTACTACAAAGGCACCATTGAAAATAGGTAAAGGAGAAGAAATAGACTGGTCAAAGTTTAGCAAAAAGTCGGAACAACAAAATGAGGCGGCAAAGCAGGAGAAGGAAAAAGAAGAGGAAAAACTTTCAAGTCCTGTGGTCAAAGGGCGTCTCGCCGAATCGGTACCGGAAGAAGACGCCAAAGCGGGCATTTTCCACGAAGAGCAAATCGTAGTTGCGCCACGAGAAACAGGGGCTAAAGAGGACGATCACCACAAGAACATGCCCGAAAATGAATATGTCGCACCTATTTCTAAACGTCCAGAAGATAACCAATTGAACGAAGCGTTAGCCGAACGATACGCGCACGAAAACATCGTCATGGTCACGTGGGCGAACAATCACTATTACGATTTTGTCAAGAACTGGGTGAAACACATTCGCGACTGCGGGATGAATAATTTCCTCGTCGGTGCGATGGATAACGAATTATTAGTACGCTTAATCGATGACAGAGTGCCGACATTTGCGATGCAAAGTGGTTTGACCACAGCTGATTTTGGGTGGGGATCCAAAAACTTCCATCAAATGGGACGCAAGAAGATCGAGTTGATTCACTTATTTACAAAGATGGGATTTGATATTTTAGTTTCCGACGTAGACACCGCGTGGATGAAAAATCCGTTACCGTTCATTCGCAAGTTTCCCGAAGTAGACGTCTTGACTAGTTCGGATTCTTTATCGGATTTTGCGGAAACCGAATGGTCTTTAGAGCGCACTACGACTGGTGTGGCAAACATTGGCATCATGCTTCTCCGCAAATCCGCGAAAGCGCTTGCGAAAGAGTGGGTGCACGTTTTAGAGAAGGACGAGAATATATGGGACCAAAACGCATTTAACGATTTAATGCGCAGAAACAGAGGTAAAACCTTTTCCGACCATAGCTTCGAAGGATACGATGGATTAAAGTTTGGTGTTTTACCCGTCGCCACGTTTGCCTCTGGACACACGTTTTTCGTTCAACGAATGTACGAGAAGAAGAAGTTGGAACCGTATGTCGTCCACGCGACGTTTCAATTTTCCGGAACAGAAGGCAAAAGACACCGATTGCGAGAGTTCAAATTGTGGTACGACGCTCCGGAGTATTACGACCCGGAAGGGGGAATGCTGATGATTGATCTAGACGTTCCGGAAGATTTATTGAGCGCTGCGAAAGAGACACCAGAGAAGCACTTCGATTTGGTCAATCATCAGTTATCACAAGTCAGAGGTGCTTTGATGCTCGCGAACAGTTTGAAACGGACGTTGATCTTACCGGAGTTTTGGTGCGGCATGGACCGATGGTGGGCACCTCACAGAGGCACCATCCCTGGTTCACAGTTACAGCTGCCATATAAGTGTCCAGCCGACCACATTCTCGAGTTGGAGACGTGGGTAAGAAAGAACGAACCGTTTCGCGAGTATAGCATTTTGGAAAATCCAAGAACGCCTGCTTCGGTGAAGAATGGCGTTTTTGATGCCACGGATAAACTGGAAAGCATACCATTAGATGAATTTACTGATGTGAAGGTTCTTCAAGCATTAGACGATGTCCGCTTAAGCCTTAAACACAAGGTTTTGAAGTTTGACGGGAAGAAGTTGATGGAAAAGTTCAGCACGAAGAAATTGGATTATTTCGTTGATCCAAACGTCAAGAAGGAGTTTGAGAACAAGATAATTAACTATTGTTCGATTTGGTGCTGCAAACACGCCCATCCAGGACACATCTGGTACGATTTATCCTTCTCTTTCCCGCATATAGACCGTCACGGAAGAATATGGAATGAAACGTACCCGTGGAGACCAGTGACCGGCCCGTAATGCGTTTAGATTTTAGACGCTAATTAGTTTTTTTATATAACTACATCATTATTTCTCTGGTGCTACTATTCCAATATACGTCATAACTAAAGGCCCATCGCTATCTTCTAACGCTCGCATCGAGTGCGGCTCTTTAGGCCCAACCGTGATGACGACATCTTTTTCGAGACGAACAGTCTCTCTCGGTTTCGCATTCTCACCGGCACCGATTTCCCAAACGCAAAATTCGCCGCTTCCCGAGAGCACTTCAAAGATTTCGTACTTTGATTCGTGTACGTGTCTATCGACACATTGCCCTGCAGGCATTGAACTACGCGAAAAGTTTGTAATTTGCGGTACCTCGTCATATTTCTGTGTTGTTTTAAAACTGTTTAGGTAAAACGTTTCGGAAAACAAAAGTACTTCGTACCAAGAAATCCTTCGTGATATCTCCACTATCTTGTTGATGGATCAACGCTCTCTTTTCAATTTTTTCGTACGACGCATGTCTAACTTTTATTACCGGATAGTCTACCGAAGATTTTGCTACGTCTTCGTGAGGCGCGTGTACACCTGCACGGATTTCTGTTCCACTCATTTTTTTGTAGGTGATTTTTCGGAAATACGCGGGGGATGAGTATGTTTTTTGAGTCAAAAAATGAGTATGTTTTTTGAGTCAAAATTTTTCAAAAGCGTCTAGTTTTGGAACCATTAAAAGCGTCTAGTTTTGGAACCATAAAAGCGTCTAGTTTGGGAACCAGGGTTCCAAAACTATCACTTAATTGGAACCATTGACAACTAGATACTTTTTCAAAAGTATCTAGTTTTGGAACCATTTTGTTATTTTCGTCTCTATCGACGCGAAGAACGACGTATTCGGCCATCAAAT
>MDSZ01152450.1_pt1 | contig 46752 bp, 40 predicted proteins | sample 811201 | NCBI WGS metagenome assembly MDSZ01 (sample SAMN05326647, study PRJNA326480) | marine metagenome | isolation source: seawater | place: Indian Ocean: North | collected 2010 | reverse complement strand
TGTTGGCGGCATTGCGCGCGGTGTTGTTGTGGGCGGTGTTACAGGCTTGGTGATGAGTATGTTTGTTGATATCCATATTCATAGCTGGTTTTATATTCTCTCTTACGGTGTTTTGGGGACGTTGCTTTTGAGTAGTTTAGGGCTTGCTGGTGGTATCTGGTCGGATAAGTTTGATCATATTGCCGCCGTTACAAACTTTGTTGTAACGCCTTTGACGTTTCTCTCCGGTACATTTTATGCCTTAGAGTCTTTGCCTGAATTCTGGCAAAAGCTTGCACATTACAATCCATTCTTTTATATGATCGACGGGTTTAGATCGGGCTTTATCGGTGTGAGTGATGGAAATCTCACATTGGGCTTGGTTTATTTATTGGTGATCAATATAGGATTAGCGACTTTGAGCTATAGAATGTTGTCGACAGGCTATAAAATTAAAGCTTAAAGCGTGTTTATGGTAGAATGAGAATATGAGCGAGATTCCATCATCTGGTGATGAGCCATCAGTTAATGTTTTTGAAGATATTGATAAGGCTGACGATAATGTCATTCAGAGCTTTCAGCTAGATGCTTCTAGCTTGCGCGGGCGCTGTGTGCGTTTGGGCTCTGTGCTGGATGATATTTTAGAGCCTCATGGCTATCCAAAGCCTATTGCGCATCTGGTCGCAGAAACTGTTACGCTGACTTTGTTGCTCTCTTCTATGCTTAAATATGAAGGGATATTTACACTGCAGACGAGCGGTGATGGCCCTGTGACTATGCTTGTTGCCGATATCACCAGTGAAGGGCATATAAGAGGGTGTGCAAGCTATGATCCGGAGCGTCTGGAGCATGCCAGAGAGCAATTGTCAGCGTTGAAAGTGAGTGAGAATTCTCAGAACCATTTAGCGCAATATCTAGGCAAGGGCCATATTGCGTTTACTGTGGATCAGGGGAAACATATGGAGCGCTATCAAGGGATTGTGGAACTTAAAGGCTCATCGCTTGTAGAATGTGTGCAGCATTATTTTAACCAATCTGAGCAGATTGGGACTGCGATTAAAATGGCTGTTGGCCAGCGTGATGGGCATTGGCGTGCCGGCGGGATGATGCTTCAGCATATGCCTGAGGAGGGCGGCGTGAATGCGCAAGCTGGTGTATCGAACTTAGAGGAAGATGATTGGCGCCGTACGATGATTTTTATGGACTCATGCACTGATGCAGAGTTTTTGGATGCTGATCTACATTCCAATATTTTATTGATGCGCCTGTTTCATGAAGAGGGTGTGCGTGTTTTTGAGCCTTCTTTTGTTCAGAAAAAGTGTCGCTGTTCTCTTGAGCGTGTGGAAGGTGTCTTGGGCATGATGTCAGATGATGATCTGCAATATATGAATAAAGATGGCCTTATCGAGATGCGCTGTGAGTTTTGCGGGCAGCAATATGATTTTGATTACGATAAGGTTGTGAAAGAGCGCGCTGCTGCGCTTAAGGACAGAGACTAGTTAAGCATTTTCTTTTTGCTGCTTCTGCTGCTGCTCGCGACTTAAGTTCTCCAGAAATGTGGATGGATCATAACGATGACCGTCACAATCTCTAGGCGTCCCAAAAACATTCCTAAACTTAATAACCATTTAGCGCTATCGGGTAGTGGGTTAAATGTCCCTGCAGGGCCGATAATATCGCCTAGTCCCGGGCCGACATTGGAGATAGCGGTGGCTGCGCCGGACATGGCGGTCATAAAGTCTAGCCCAACATATGACAGCGCTATGGCTAAGATAGCAAAACTAAGAGCGTATAGAAAAACGAAGCTCATAACGGAGAGCGGAATGTCTTTTGGCAGTGGTTTGCTATTAAAGTGAGCGAGAAAAACGCCGTTGGGATGAATAAGTTTTTTAATTTGAATAACGATGATCGCGATGAAGACCTGAAAGCGGAAGATCTTGATACCGCAACTTGTTGAACCCGCACAGCCGCCAACAACCATCAAAAAGAAAAAGAGGCTGATTACAAAAGCGCCCCATTGGCCGTAATCACCATGCGCGTAGCCAGTGCCTGTGATAAGCGAGACGATATTGAAGGCTGCGCGTCTGATCGCCTCACCTGTGTGCATATGTTGCTGTGTAGTCAGGAAGGAGACTGTGATGATCACAGAGAGTAGGATGATGCCTAAAAACCAGCGTACTTGAGAATCTTTAAGGAGTGGCTTTATATTGCCGCGCACGGCTTTTAAGTACAGAACGAAAGGTATCCCGCCCATGATCATGAAGAGCGTGGCGATAATATCCAGTGAAGGCTTTTCGAAATGTGCCATTGAGTTATCATATGTTGAGAAACCGCCAGTCGAGATTGTTGTTAAGGCGTGCGCTAAGGCATCGAAAGTCCCCATGCCGAAAAACATATATAAGAACATGCAGGCTATGGTGAGTGCGGTGTAGATGAGGCCAATCGAGCTTGCAAGCTGCGTTGTGCGGGGCAGGGCCTTCTCGTCCTCTGAGAGTTCGGTGCGGAAAATCTGCATCCCACCAACCTGTAGAAATGGTAGGACGGAGAGCGCCATAATGATAACCCCGATACCGCCTAGCCATTGAAGGATTGCGCGCCAGAGTAAAATGCCCGGAGGGGCGTAATCGAGGCCTATAATCACGGTTGAGCCTGTTGTTGTAATGCCAGACATGGACTCAAAGAATGCGTCTGTGAAACTCATATTGAGAGTGGAGAGTGTAAAGGGGATCGCAGAAAAGAGTGCGAGCACAAACCATGTTGAGCCAGTCAGTAAGAATGCTTGTCGGGCATTCATGTTAAATTCCTTACCGGCATTGCCTAAAACGAGCGCTCCGCCGAAAAAGGCCGTAATGATGATGCAGATGAAAAAGACGCGCCAGTCACTATTACCGAGATATAAATCAGCAAGCATTGGCAAGACTTGTCCAAGAGCAAGGACAAGAAGCAAAATGCCGTTTACATAGAGGATAGGACGCAAATCCATTTTAAAGCCTTATTGTGTTGTCTTCTTTTATCTTATGCGACTTTTTTAGTAACGAATAAAAAAACCGAAGCGCAAGATTTTTTTACGCTTCGGTTTTGAATTTTAAATTATATCGATCTTAGTTGAAAGAGATGTTTACGCGGCGGTTAGCTGGCTCGCGAACATTATCTGGTGTTTCAACTAGAAGCTCTGTTTCACCTTTTGCATCGATTACGATCATGTCAGAAGACATGCCGCGTTGGATAAGAGCTGATTTAACTTCGTTTGCACGCTTAAGAGCTAGGCGCATATTGTAAGTTTTAGGGCCTGAAGTATCAGCGTGACCAATGATGTTGATCGTCTCTGGTGGGTTTTTAGCAACTTCTTCTGCAACCGCGTCTAGAACGCTAAGTGCACCAGCGCCTAGGCCTGATTCATCCCAGTTGAAGAATACAAGATACATTGCGTTTTCAGTCGCCATTGGTGCGTTTGGATCAATATCAAATGCGCCTTCTGGGGCTGCTTCTACTTCTGGAGCCGGTTGTAATTGTGCTTCTAGATTTGCAATGTGCTTTAAGAATTCATCTTTACATGCCATGTCTTTGGCATCGCTCCAATATTCTTCTTGGCCTTCAATCCAGCAATCGAATTTGCCTTGTGCTTTAGCTGCAAGAGCTGGAGCCGCGTCGCGTGCGCCAAGGTCAAATGCAACGATCAAGCGACCGCGTGCCGCTGCGAGTTCTTGCGCATGTGTTTCATTGAGGTTCCAATCAGCAATAGGCTCTGGAAGAACGTTCTCACCAGCCGCAGCCGCTAGGCCTTTACGTGCGAAGTGAAGTGCATCTGGATAGTCGAACATGTCATGAAGTTCGCTATTTGAAAATAGGCGGTATTCTTCAGCAAGAGCGATTGTGAACGGGCTGCCCATTGCTTCTGCCTGATTAAGTGCGTCAACTTCACTAAAACTTTTGAAAGCAGTACAGCCAGCTGTCGTCCCTGCAAGGGTTAATAGCCCAGCTGTTAAAATCATATTGCGCAACATTGTCATTGTTGTAGTGCTCCTCGTGAGAATCGGGATTTATTTGTGATATTTCTAGATTCTTTCTACCTATAAGTATGTTTAAAGTAAAGTCTGTTCTCAGGCAGATAAAAGAAATTCACATTTTTTTACGGCTTTTTCTAATTTTACGCTCGGTGATACTTTTATGTATAAGTTTATTGTAATTATGTCTTGACATTTTGCGTATAAAATACCATTTAAGAGGCCACTAATATGTAATGTTTAGTAGGACTAATAAAAATAACTAAGAAATTGCGCCTTGTAGGAATATCTTTTACGCAATTCTCTATAGTCATAGCCCTTACAATTCATCCTTTTATATACGGGTGATGCATTCAATAAAAATATAACAATAAAATAGTAGGAGTGATTGTATGAATAAACCTCTTCTTGGTCAAAAAATTGCTGTTCTTGTAGCAAGTGGCTTTTCAGAAAAAGATTTAGTTTTAACCCAGAAACAGCTTATGGCTGCGGGTGCTGAGATGAAAATTGTCAGTATGAATAAAGGGCTTGTTAATAGCTGGAATGGTCAAGGCTGGGGTTTGAACTTTGCTGCTGATATGGCATTGAATGAAACATTAGCAGCAGATTTCACAATGCTTCTTGTTCCAGGTGGCCAGCGCAGTATTGATAAGTTGAAGATGACTGCGCACACAAAGCGTATCTTTAAAGGCTTTATGATGGCTGAAAAGCCAGTGGCTATGTTCGATGAGGCGCTAGAGCTTATGGACTTCTCTGAAATGGGAGAAGGCTACATGGTGAGTGGGTCTGAAGCTATGAAAGAGGCTATGGTAGCACGCGGCGCGGAATGGTCGGATGAAATGGTGAGTGTTTCAAATAACATGATTACTGTTCGTTCTGATGCCGAAAATACAGAAGAGGGCGCGATTGAAGTGATTAAATTCTTCATGGAAAGCGTGAGCTCTTCTGAACCAGAAACGCTTGCAGCTTAAGGCTCTTTTCTATTTAATGCGAGTAGCATGAAGGCAGAAACTCAAAAGATCGTTGATGATGTCCAAGCGGCTATGGCGCTGCTGAGGAGGCATCTTTGACTGGGATGTTGCTGTTACTCGCTTAGAAGAACTGAATGCTCTGGCGGAAGATCCTGAGCTGTGGTCTGATCCTGATAAAGCTCAAAAACTCATGAGAGAGCGCACGCGTTTGGATGCGCAAATCTCTGGCGTTAAATCTCTTGAGCAAAATCTCAATGATAATGTTGAACTTATCGCGCTTGGTGAAGAGGAGGGCGATGAGGGTATTGTGAATGAGGCTGAGGCTGCTCTGTCATCGATAAAGGTTGAAGCGGAGAAGCGTCAGATTGAAAGCCTGCTTTCGGGTGAGGTTGATGGCAATGATACATATCTTCAGGTCAATGCTGGTGCTGGTGGTACTGAGGCGCAAGACTGGGCGAATATGATCTTGCGCATGTATATGCGTTGGTGCGATGCGCGGGGCTTTAAGGCTTCTATTTTAGAGATGAGTGATGGTGAAGAGGCTGGTATTAAATCTGTGACCTTGAAGGTTGAGGGGGATCAGGCTTATGGCTGGCTGAAAACGGAGAATGGTGTTCATCGTTTGGTGAGAATCTCGCCGTTTGATTCTAATGCAAAGAGGCATACAAGTTTTGCCTCTGTTGCTGTTTCGCCTGTGATTGATGATTCTATCGATATTGAGATTGAAGAGAAAGATCTGCGTATTGATACCTATCGATCAAGTGGAGCAGGTGGGCAGCATGTGAATACGACAGATTCGGCTGTGCGTATTACGCATATCCCAACTGGTGTTGTGGCGGCATGTCAAAATGAAAGGTCGCAGCATCAGAATAAAGATCAGGCGATGGCTATGTTAAGGGCTAAGCTTTATGAGCTGGAGTTGCAGCGCAGAGAAGAAGCTGCGAATGCTGAGCGTGGGGAGAAGACTGAAATTGGTTGGGGGCATCAGATTCGTTCTTATGTTCTTCACCCATATCAAATGATTAAAGACTTACGCACTGGCGTGGAAACATCCAATAGTTCCGGTGTGTTGGATGGTGATATTGATATGTTTCTTGAGGCAGCTTTATCGCATAAGCTGGGGAAAGCTTCAGCGTAAAATTATTTTTACTTGTCGTTTGGCTGGGGAGGGCGTAGTTTATATGTAACTATGAATGCTCGTTCGAGCCGTCTTTTCCATCTAGGGAGTTGTTTTAAAGTGCGCAATTTTGTCTCGTTACTCAGTTTATGTGTTGTTATGGGAGCTATGCCTGCTCATGCAGAATTGAAGATTAATCCATATCCGGGCTCATCTTCTTTTGATTGGGATAAGAAAGATGTTGTGCCAACAACACATGATGTTGTCTCGCCTGTGGAGGTGAGAGCTGAGCAAGAGGCTGCTGCGAAGCGTGCGGCTGAGGCAGCAGAAGCAGCGGCGAAGGCTGAAGCTGAGCGTAAGAAAGAAGCGCAGAGACGCGCTGAATATTATCAAAAAGATACATATCAATATTTCCAAGCGTCGAATAATCGTGCTGAAGAGGCGCAATATGCGCCGCCAGCATATATAATTAACGATGCGCCAAACCCGCCTTCGCAAGAGGGTTTGCGTGCAAGTATGCATGATCATGCGGAGCAATTTGTGCCGCAGCAGCAAGCGCCTGTTATGCACGCGCAGCAACCAACAAATATCATGGTTCAGCCACAACAGAATTATTACCAGCCACAGCAAGCTGCTATTCCTGTTGCCTTTAGCTGGACAGTGAATGCGGGGCAAGATTTGCGTTCCGTCTTAAGTGCGTGGAGCGCGAATGCGGGTGTGGATTTCATTTGGGATGTTTCCAATATGAATTTTGTGGCGCCTCAATCTCTTAACCTAAATGGCTCTTATGAAGAAGCTGTCGGTTCATTGCTTGATATCTATGCTGGGCAAGCTGTAAGACCAGTTGCAAGCTTGCACCTTGCAAAAGGTGATCGTAAAAAGACTTTGGTTGTTACGGTGATGCGCTAGGCTGGCTTGAGCCTGTCTTGACTTGATTTTGGCTTGCTTTGTTTTCGGGCTTTTGCTCATTTGATTGCATAATATTTATTTTAAATGGGCTTTTTCACAAAAACTGCATATTAAGGCGTGTATGGTTTTGACTTTTGCGCGGTAAACTGTAACAATTCTATTGTTTACTGTGTTTTCTTTTTTCAAATCGTCAAATTATGAGTCCTAAGATGTTTTTCAAACATGTTTTATTATCTAGCGCTGCAATAGGCGCTCTTACGCTTGCAACTCTTGTAATAGAACCATCTTCAGTCTCTGCGCAAAATATCAATGTTGTGAGACCAGTAACGTCTTGGGCTGTTTCTAAAATGGTTGGTGTTAGTGGCGAATATTGTACGATCGCACGTCGTTATCAATATGGAACGATTGTCACGCTTGCGCAGAATATGAATTCCGAATCAACATTGGCGATAGATTTTCAACGTCCGATTTTAAAAAATGGCACATTGCTTGAGGTGATCTTAGATCCTGGCGCAGGTGTACAGCGCCGCTTTAATGTGCAGCCAATCTCTAATCAGGCTTTTGTTGCGCGTGTAGGTAATGATGCGGCGTTTTTTAATGCTTTAAAGAAAACGGGGTTGTTGAGAGTTGAGGTTGGCAATCAATCACATCACTTTAATATGACAGATATTGATAATGGTCGTTATGAGCTTAATAGCTGTATCTCTACGCTAAGCCCATCTGCAAATAGACCTGTTGTTGCACAAGTTGAAGAGGCTAAAGAGGTTGGGCAGGCTTCGCCGATAGCACCGCCATCAATGCCGCGAGAAGTCGCTGAATATAGCGCGCAGCAAGAACGTGAAGAAGAGCTTGCGCTTATGCGTGAGCGTGTGGCTGAAGCTGAAAGAGAAAAGCTAGCTGTTCAGCAGAAGGCGATTGAAGCGGCAAGATTAAAAGCGCTTGCTCAAAGTGAGAGAGTTCAGGCGGAGGCCGTGGAGGCTTCTAGGGAAGTTGAAGTGTTAGCTTCACAGCTTGCGATGCTTCGTAATGAAAATGAGCAGTTAAAAGCCCAAGCTTTAACTTATACGCAGGGGCAGGATGATGTTTCCCGCGTGAGTGAGCAGCTTGAACAATTAGAGATGAAAAATGCGCAGCTTACAGAAGAGCTAAAAGCTGTTTATGCGGAGCAACTTGAAGTAAGTGGTGATGATGAGGTTGATGTTCTTCGTCAGGAGTTGCGTGAACTTCAAAGCCGTAATGATGCACAAGCTGAGCAGATTGTTGCGCTTGGTGCGCAAAGTGTCGAACTTGAAACGCTTCGCGCTAATTATGCAGCGCTGACAAGAGATAAAGAAGAATTAGAGAAAGAGATTGCGTCAAATACCGGGCAGATCGATATTATTGCTTCGCTGCAAAGAGATGTGAGTTCTTTGGTTGAAGAACGTGATGCGCTTAATCAGGAATTGTCTGTTTTGAAATCGCAGGATCGTTCTGATGAGGCTGGTGTGGTTGCACTGCAATCTGACAATGAAAAGTTAAAGATGGCTCTTAACTCTGCGAAGCAAGAGCTTGAAATGCTTAAGAGTTCGCAGGGTGAGAAAATTGCCCAAATCAAGGCGCAATATGAACAGCAAATTGCTGCGCTTCAAGCTGGTTCTGGCAATGCAGGTGCTTCGAATGTTGATCAGCAAAAGTTAGCGGCTTTAAGTGAAGAAAATATGATGCTTAAAGATCGTCTTGATCAGGTGCTTTTGGTGCGTGCTTCGCAAGCTGTGGCGATACCTGAAGCAGCGATTGAGCAGGATGTTGCTCAAGCAGAAGTGCTTGCGCCAGCCAAGCCAATTTCTGAAATGCAAATTGTTGATGCGCCAAAGTCTAGTGCGCAAAGAGCAGAAGAATCTTTACGTGATAGTCTGTCTCAAAAAGCGCAAAACTCTGATGAGGGTGAGATTGTCGCTGCAAGACTTTCGCAAGATCCATTGGAAGGATTTGATGTTGAGGATGAGGCGGGACGCGCTGTGTCACATGCTGCGCCTAAAGCGCCTGCTGTAGAAAAGAGCTTTAGCAATGAGATTTATCATGCGGCTTATTCAGTTGAAGAGCTTATTGATCAAAGCTTGGCAAGTTCACTTTCTATTGTTGGTGAAGCATCTGGTCCTGCTCAGGTTGTTTATCAGTGGAGTGATGAAGCGATTTTCGGTTCTGCTTTGCAAAGACCGATTGTCAATGCTGAGCAATTTGATGATTTGGTGATGGAATATTTAGAACGCACTGAAACACGCTGTCCTGGAGAATTTGCAGTTGTTCCAGATGATACGAATGAATGGGGCGGGCTTCGTATGGATAGTTATGATGTTGCCTGTGTTGGTGCAGATGTGAGCTCTTCCGCTGCGCTATTATTTGTAAGTAAAGACGGCACATTTACAGCGATTGCGAATGAGGGGCCTGCGGATCAGTTAGTGGAGGCGATTGAAAACCGAGAAGGTGTAGAAAAGGCTGTTGCTAATAAGATCTAATATGTAGATATGTCTGGATATAATAAAAGCGCTGAAAATGATCAGCGCTTTTTTTGTTTGTTAAAGCCTAAAAGGGTTAGTCTTTTTTAGCTGGCTTTTTCTGCTCGCTTGTATAGATGCTGCCGAATGGTGCCCAAAGCTTCATTGCGCTTTCGATCATCTCCATATTTTTACGGCTTACTTCTTCAATCGTTTTTGGCATATCCTTCATTTGAGGGAACATGTTTGGAACGTCACCTACGCCAACGCCCATAGTTTCAAGAGATTTGTTAACTTGCTCACGCAGTTGCTCTTGGTTTTTAACAAATGTGTCAAAGCTTTGCTCTAGATAGTTAGGGACAAGCGCTTGGATGTTATCACCATAAAAGCCGATGAGGTTTTTCAAGAAGCTTGTCGGGAGCAGGTTCTCACCTTTTGATTCTTGATCAGCAATGATTTGAGTTAAAACAGAGTGCGTGATGTCATCGCCACTCTTTGCATCATAAACGACGAAGTCATAGCCATCCTTTACCATCTCGCACAAATCATCGAGTGTGATGTAGCTGCTGCGTCCAGTATCATAGAGGCGTCTATTCGCATATTTCTTAATAACAGTTGGTTCGTTTTTGCCGTTTTGTGTCTTGCTCATGTCGTACCCTTTACGTGTCCGTATAGCGTTAAAATTATTAAGTAAAGCAGTAATATTTTATTCATTATGCACAAAAACAAGCCTATTGAAAGTTTTCTTTTTGCAACACGGCAAAACTTAGGAAAAGCAATTTACAGGCCTTTTAAAGGGCTTTATGGTGCAGCTTAAGGTTTATGTGTTTACTCAAGGAGATTTTAAAAATGAGCGATCCAGTTGTTATAGTCGCAGCAAAAAGAACTGCTATTGGTGTTTTAGGTGGCGGTTTAAGCAGTGTGCCTGCGCCTAAGCTCGGTCAAGTTGTGATTGAAAATTTGTTAGAAGAAACTGGTGTTGCGGCTTCTGATGTTGATGAAGTTTTGTTAGGGCAAGTTTTAACGGCTGGAAGTGGTCAAAACCCTGCGCGTCAGACAGCGATCTTTGCAGGTATCCCAGAAGAAAAGGCTGCGCTGACTATTAACCAAGTTTGTGGTTCAGGTTTGCGCGCGGTTGCTCTTGGCATGCAAGCGATCTTATGCGGTGATGCGGATATTGTTGTTGCAGGTGGTCAGGAAAATATGAGCGCGTCTAAGCATTGTATTCATATGCGTGATGGCGTGAAGTTCGGTGATGTTAAGATGCAAGACACAATGATCGTTGATGGTCTTTGGGATGCGTATAATGATTATCATATGGGGATTACTGCGGAAAATATTGCAGAGAAATATAATATCTCTAGAGAAGATCAAGATGGTTTTGCTGCAACCTCACAAAATAGAGCTGAGGCTGCGATTGCTGCAAATAAATTTGCAGATGAGATTGTGCCTGTGACTGTGAAGGGGCGTAAAGAAGATGTCATCGTTGATAAAGACGAATTTCCTAGAGCGGGTGTAACTGCGGAAGGTTTAGGTAAGCTTCGTCCAGCCTTTAAGAAAGATGGCACTGTTACGGCTGCAAATGCTTCAGGGATTAATGATGGTGCGGCTGCTGTTTTGCTGATGAAGCAAAGTGAAGCAGAGAAGCGGGGGTTGAAGCCTTTAGCGAAAATCGTATCTTGGGCGACGGCTGGTGTTGATCCAACGATCATGGGTACTGGTCCTATTCCTGCGTCACGCAAAGCATTAGAGAAGGCGAGTTGGTCAGTTGAAGATCTTGATCTTGTTGAATCGAATGAAGCTTTTGCTGCACAGTCTTTATGTGTATTACGTGAGGTTGGATTTGATCCTGCAAAAACGAATGTTAATGGCGGTGCGATTTCATTAGGGCATCCAATTGGTGCATCTGGTGCGCGTGTGCTTGTGACATTATTGCATGAGATGAAGCGCAGTGGTTCAGCCAAAGGTCTAGCGACTTTATGTATTGGCGGCGGTATGGGCATAGCAATGTGCGTGGAAGCTGCATAATTTATTGAGTTTTTGTGCCCCTTAGTTTGGTTATTTCGGGGCACATTTTTTACATCTATATTTTTTTAAGGAGATTTAAGAGTGAGTAAAGTTGCAGTAGTAACAGGTGGTACACGAGGTATTGGTAAAGATATTTCATTGGCTTTAATTGATGCGGGATATCAAGTGGCGGCGCTATATCATGGAAATGAAGCGGCGGCGAAAGAATTTAAAGCTGAGACAGGTCAGAAAGCTTATAAGGTTGATGTTGCTGATTTAGATAAATGTCATGCTGTTATTGAGAAAATCGAAAAAGATTTAGGTCCTGTTTATGCGCTTGTAAATAACGCAGGTATTACGCGTGATGGTATGCTTCATAAAATGCCTGCTGATGCGTGGCATTCAGTTATCGAGACGAACCTCACATCTTGCTACAATATGTGCCGCAGTACAATTGGCGGGATGCGTGATCGTGGTGAAGGGCGTATTGTAAATATTAGCTCGATCAATGGTCAGAAAGGGCAGCTTGGTCAGGCGAACTATTCTGCAGCGAAAGCCGGGATGATTGGTTTTACTAAAGCGTTGGCTTTGGAAGGTGCGCGTAAGGGGATTACTGTGAATGCAATTTGCCCTGGCTATATTAAGACTGAGATGACAGAAGCAATGGATTCTGCAGTTTTGGAAAGTATTGTGAAGCAAATTCCTATGGGCCGTATGGGTAAGCCAAATGAGATTGCGGACATGGTGGCTTTCCTTGTTTCAGATAAGGCTGCGTTTATCACTGGCGCGACTATGACAGTTAATGGCGGTCAGTATATGGCGTAAGCCGTTTTTATGCTATTTTGGGTAAGCCGTTAACTGTAATAGGATTCGTGACGTGATTTTAGAACGACAATATATCCCTAAAGGGGCCATCATCATGAGACAAGGTGATGAGGGCACAACGGCTTATCTAATTCAATCGGGCGCTGTTTCTGTTTTTACTGAGCAGTCTGGTGAACGCGTTGAATTGGCGCGTTTGGAGACCGGGCAGATTTTTGGCGATACAGCTCTGATTTTTGACGGAAGACGAACAGCCTCTGTCTTGGCTGTTGAAGATTGTAATCTGATTATTATTACGCGTCAGGCTTTTCAGGAAAAGTTGAAGAAAAGTGATCCTACAGTTAGAGCGCTACTGACTATGCTTTCAAACCGTATGATGACGAATAATAACACGATGCTTCAAAATAAGAGCACTGTTGATGATCTTTCGCAAACGGCTCAGATGATTTATCAGAATTATGCTGATAGTTTGCCTGCTGATAAGTTGGAAGATTTGCAAGATATGGTGCTGCCAGCTCTACAAAATTTCTTTTCTGCTTTGGACGAGTTTCAAAAGAAGCACTCGTAATCCTTTCTCAATACACTATATTATCTGCTTACATGTCAGCGGAATTGCTGGCGTGATTAATTTCAAAGTCTTTGAAACTTATTGGAGCGGATAATCATGAAGTGGCTTATATCTATAATTTCAATTTTTGTACTGTTAATTGGTGTGGCGCTTATTGCCCCTAATTTTGTGAATTGGAATTCATATAAGGATCAAATCAAATCTCAGATATTAACTTTGAGTGGTCTTAACGCTGATCTTAATGGTGATCTCTCTGTCTCTATCTTGCCAAGCCCGCGTCTTTATATTGAAAAGGCCGTCGTTAGTAATCCGCAAAATGATAATGGCGTTATAGCCAGTATAGAGCAATTTGAAGTGCAGCTTGATATTGGTGCGTTAATTGATAAACGCATTGAGGTGAGTTCTATTCGTTTGGTTAAGCTTGAGATTACGATTGAAGAGCTCAGTAATGGGCGTTTGAACTTTATGACGGATGAGATTGAAGCGTTGCAGGCGTCTTCACCTGCTTCGAACAATGCTGCGTCTGATAAGGTTGCTTTACCTGTTTCTTTTGAATCGATTGTTATTGAGGAAGGGGCTTTTGTATATGCGAATGCGGCAAGCCGTATGGAGATTTCCGATGTTGATCTTTCCGTTTCTGCCCAAACATTGCAGGGGCCTTTTGAGGGTGATTTAGGATTAAAATATGCAGATAAGCCATTTGATGTGAGCTTTAAAACAGGTGCAATTGATATGAGTGATCTGAGCACCAGTTTGAATATTACCGGTCATTATGGCGATGCAGATTTTAGTTTTGCGGGTGCTGTTACGGCGGGGAGTGAAAATCCAAATGCGCAAGGGGATGTGAAATTAAGCGTTAGCGATCTTGCGCAATATATAAAAAATGATGCTGTGAAAGGTGCGCTTGAGGTCAGTGGCTCTTTAAAGGGTGATGCAAAAAATATAGCTCTTAAGAATTTGATTTTTAAGGCTGCTGGTCAGGAGCTTAAAGGTTCGGTTCAGGCTGGCTTATCACCTATCGCTGTCAGTGCGAATTTGAGCGCAGCGGATGTCTTGAAACTGGATCAATTTATACCCGCTCAAAACGCATCTGGAAGCCGTAAAACGGCTCAATCTCTTGCTGCTAGTTTGACGCAACTCGTTCCACAGACTTTAGAGCTTCCAGTTATTGAGGCGTTGGATGTTCAATTGAGTGTACCGGGTGTGGTGTATCAGGGTAAAAGTTTTGGTGGTGTTAATGCGGCGCTTGCCAAAAAAGCTAAAGGCTTTGGTGTGAATGCACGTGTGAATGATATTCCTGGTAAGGCTATTATTGAGCTTGATGCGGATTTGAGTTTTGATGAAGTTTCCAAATCAGGTAAGAGCGGTAGTAATATTTATAGTGGCGGTAAGGTGTCATTGCATCTGCAAGGGCAGGCGCAAAATACACCTGTAACCATTGAAGCGTTGAGCGGTCTTAAAGATTTGCCTTTGGTGAGTGCGCGTAAGATTGGCGTTATTGATGTTAAGGCGCATATTGATCCTAAAGCGGTTTATCTGGATGAAGCGCTTGTTAATTTGGATGATGACGCATATTCGCTTAAAGGATCACTGAGTGCCGATGCTGAAGGTGGATCGGATTTAGTGATAGTTTCTTTGGTTGCGGATGCGCTGGATGTGAATGATCTTATGGTCAAATCAAATTCATCAGATAGTAAAAAGGCAGCGAATGCTGGTGGGCTGAATTTGCCTTTTGATGTGAATGCGCAAGCCTCTATTCATATGCTTAAAGTGGGGGGGCAGGATATTAAGGGGCTAAAAGTTAGCACGAATATTGTTGATAATAAGATCATCGTTAAGAAGGTTGCTGCTGATAATGTAGCTGGTAATGCGCTTAACATTAATAGTGATATTACGATCGATATGAGCGGTGCAAAACCCTATCTTCAAGGGGCATTGGCTTTGGGTGATTTGAAGTGGCGTGGTCAAAAAACTGCGGCGCAGAAAAAAGGCACAGAACGTTGGTCTTCTGCTGTTCTTGATTTGACGGCTCTTAATTCTGTGAATATGGATTTTGATGTTTCGGCGAAGTCTATCGATTATGAGGGCTGGATTTTAAGTGCTCCTTCAATCAAGCTTGCCTTAAAAGATGGGGTGCTCAATGTTTCAGAGCTTAAAGCGGGTCTTTATGATGGGCAGTTCGTTGGGAGTGCGCTAGTACAGCAGCAAAATGGTGCTGTGAATTTAAGCTCGACATATGCATTGAGTGAGGTTCAGATTGAGCCGCTTGTGATATCATTTGCGGGGAACTCGATTTTGAAAGGCAGTGGAGGCGTTAGTGTAAATGGGGATGTGAAAAGCTCTGGTGCTTCTGTGAAGGCTTTGATCGGTGCGTTAAGTGGTCAGGGTAAAGTGAATGGTCGCAATATTATACTTCAAGGTATTGATGTGCAGCGCTTTGTGAGAGCGCTTTCCGATGAAGCTAAGCCAGGAGACTCGCTTTTGAATATGTGGAAAGGTGTTGGTTCAGGTGGTTCCTCTCAGTTTGCTACGCTTGATGGTTCTTATAGTATTAATAACGGTGTGATTAGCTTTGATGATATCTTGCTGGATGGTGATGCGGCTGCAATTAATACGAGCGGTCATGTTAATCTACCTGCATTTACTATTGCGAGTGAACATGAGATGAGTGTGAAGAACCGTGATGATGTACCGTCATTTACTGTGAAACTCTCTGGGCCATTGGATAACCCTGCGCAGACATTTGGTCAGGGTTTATTGCAAGATTACCTAAAGCGCAAAATTCAGCGTAAATTGCAAAAGGAGCTGGGCGATAAGATCAATAAAGAGCTTGGTAATAACCCTATAGGGAATGTGTTACAGGGTGTGCTTGGCGGTGGTTCTGCTGCTAGTGGCAATAATAATGATGCAGCGAATGACAATGACAGCGCAAGTGAAGATGAAGGCTCGCAAAATAGCGGTGGTAATAATAGCTCAACTGGCAGTGCTGCCGAGGATGCTGTTAGGGGGCTGTTGAATAACTTTATGAGATAGAGTGTTATCGTCATAGAGTAGGGGGAAGCCTCCTTATGATAGGCGTTCTTGCAGCTTGTTTAATATATAGAGTCTAATGGCGCTAGAGAGATTTGTTTCGGGTGTTCTGGCCTCATCAATCTCAGCAATGAGTTTATTTAGAGAAAGGCCGCGATGTGCGGCCTCTTTTTTCAAAGCACTCCAGAATTCATCTTCGAGCGTGATGCTTGTTTCGTGGCCGAGGATGTTGACTGAATGCTTTTTCATTGTTCAAGAATATGCTTTTTCACGAAATGAGACATTCTTCCATTTGTTATATGAATGATCTCTTCAGCACTAGCCCATTTTATAGATGTGAAGTTTTCTGGCTCATTTAAATTTATTTTCTCAACCTCTGGAGTTGAGCAGGCGAAAAAATGTAGTGTAATTCCTTCGCCAGCCTTTGTGCCTAGTTTTTTTGTGATAGTCGCCGTAACGTCTGTTTCTTCCTTGATCTCACGAATAAGAGCGTCTTCTAATGTTTCGCCTTTTTCTACCTTTCCGCTAGGAAAAGTTGGCGTGCCATCATGACGCTCCATGAATATGAAGCCGAGGCTTGATTTAACGATGCCTACAACAACATCCATAAATGGCTAGTCTCTTGGCTTAATCATATCAAGAGGGTTTACCCACTCTTTGAATTGCTCTTCCGTAAGAAGCTTGAGCTCAAGTGCGGCCTCTTTTAGTGTTGTGCCTTCTTGGTGGGCTTTCTTAGCAATCTTCGCGGCATTGTCATAGCCGATATGAGGGTTTAGTGCTGTTACAAGCATAAGAGAGTTATTCATAAGCTCTGTGATGCGGGCTTCGTTTGCTTCGATGCCGACAACACAGTTATCTGTAAAGCTGCGTGCACCATCAGCGATGAGGCGGATAGATTGAAGAACGTTATAGATCATCACAGGTTTGAATACGTTAAGTTCAAAATGACCGTTTGAGCCTGCAACTGAAACAGTTGTGTGGTTACCCATAACTTGCGCGCAGACCATTGTAAGTGCTTCACACTGTGTTGGGTTTACCTTGCCGGGCATGATTGATGAACCAGGCTCGTTTGCCGGTAGGATCAGCTCGCCAATACCGGAGCGAGGGCCTGAACCAAGAAGGCGAATGTCATTAGCGATTTTCATTAAGCTGACAGCAATTGTGTTAAGAGCGCCTGAGAGCTCAACCATTGCATCATGGGCTGCTAGAGCTTCGAATTTATTTTCTGCTGTTACGAATCTTAGGTTTGTGACCTTAGCTACGTTTTCTGCGAATTTCGTATCAAAGCCGACTTTTGAGTTAATGCCCGTTCCTACAGCTGTTCCGCCTTGAGCGAGCTGTAAAACGCGTGGCATGGCATCTTTAATGCGGGAGATGCCGTATTTAACTTGTGTTGCGTAGCCCGAGAATTCTTGTCCGAGTGTAAGCGGCGTTGCATCTTGAAGGTGTGTACGGCCGATCTTGACGATTTCTTTGAATTTTTCTGCTTTTTGGAAAAGGATATCTTCTAGATTATCTAAGGCAGGGAGGAGGCGGTCATGCACTTCCATAGCGGCTGCGATATGCATGACGGTTGGGAAAGTATCGTTTGAGCTTTGCCCCATATTACAGTGATCGTTCGGGTGAACTGGGCTTTTGCCGCCTTTTGTGCCGCTAAGCATTTCGTTAGCGCGGCCTGCGATCACTTCGTTGGCATTCATGTTTGATTGCGTGCCTGACCCTGTTTGCCAGACAGCAAGCGGGAATTCATTTGCAAGTGCGCCAGAGATCACTTCATCAGCAGCCTTTACGATGGCTTCGCCGATTTCTTTGTCCATGACGCCGAGATCCATATTTGTAAGGGCTGAGGCTTTCTTTTGAATGCCGAGCGCTTTAACAACTGGCTCAGGCATTTTCTCTGTGCCGATGTCAAAATTTTGTAATGAGCGCTGTGTTTGCGCACCCCAATATGCGTCGAAAGGGACTTCAATTTCACCAATGGAATCTGTTTCTATTCTTGTTTGCGCTGTCATTTTTTAGCTGCCTTACTTATTTAGAGTGTAAAATTGTAATATGGCCCATCTTTCGGCCTGCGCGAATATCTTGCTTACCGTAGTCGTGGATGCAAGCATTTTCTTGAGAGATGTAGTCTTTAACGGTGGTTATCTCATCGCCAATAAGGTTTAGCATCTCTGCATTAGAGTGACGGCCGATTGGGGCTATCGGTAGCCCGCAAACCGCGCGCACGTGATTTTCAAATTGGCTGCATGCGCATGCATCAATGCTCCAGTGGCCTGAATTATGTGTGCGAGGCGCTATCTCATTCGCTAGAAGCTTGCCGTCTTTAGTGACGAAAAGCTCAAGTGTTAAAATCCCTTTTAGATCAATGTGCTTAGCAAGGTTTTCTGTAAGATTTACAGCTTGGGCTGCAAGAATTGGATCAATCTTTGCCGGAACGGTTGTTTTTGAGAGAATATGGTTTTCATGCTCGTTTAGCATGGGGCCATAACTGGCCATTTTGCCATTTATATCGCGTGCTGTAATGACCGATATTTCGCATTCAAACGGGATGATTTCTTCGATGATTAAAGGATGATTTTTAAATTTCATCTTTATAGTATCGAAATTTGAACTCCTTGATATGCGGGCTTGTCCCTTACCATCATATCCGAAGCGTGTTGTTTTGATAATGACTTCATTGACGCCCCAATCATCAAAGGCAGCGATGAGGTCTTTTGCCGATTTTAGGGCGCGCCAGCGGGCGGTCGGAATATCAATGGAGTTGAGGTATGATTTTTCTTTTATACGGTCTTGCGAGATCTCTAAAAGTGATGTGTCTGGATAGACGGGCTTTAATTTTTTTAGATACTCTACTGTTTCTACAGGGATATTTTCAAATTCATAAGAAATATAATCAACTTGCTCTGCGAAATCTTTAAGAGCCTCTTTGTTATCATATGGGCTTAAGATTGTCTTGTAAGAGACTTGACTGGCGGGAGAATTTTCTTCTGGTGTGAAGATAATTGTTTTAATACCAAGGCGGGATGCTGCCATAGCGCTCATGCGCCCAAGCTGTCCGCCACCTAATATTCCGAGTGTTATATTTGTGTTCATAAGCGCTTTTATAGTCCAGCTTGCTGACTAAATAAATACTAAATTTGTTTAATCTACTGGTTCTTCGGCAACAGCGTTTGTTTGCTCTTTGCGATAGAGATCTAGCTCGGCTTCAATCACATCGTCATGAAGGGCGAGAATAGATGCGGCCATTAGGGCTGCGTTCTTAGCGCCTGCTTTTCCGATTGCGAGTGTCCCGACAGGAATGCCGCCCGGCATTTGAGCAATGGATAACAGGCTGTCCATACCGCTTAACGCTTTGCTTTCAACAGGAACGCCAAGAACTGGGAGCGGGGTCATTGACGCTGCCATACCCGGGAGGTGCGCAGCACCACCAGCGCCAGCGATAATGACATGCAGGCCGCGTTCTTTTGCTGTTTTGGCGTATTCTACTAAGCGATCAGGTGTTCTATGAGCTGAAACGATTTTTACTTCGTGGGGCACGCCAAGCTCGTGTAAAATATCGTGAGCATGTTTCATAGTTTCCCAGTCGCTCTGGGAGCCCATGATGATTCCGACTTTGGCATTTTGATCGCTGTTACTCATGTGTTTTTCATCTTTTCCGCTGTGAATGTTCGCAACATTTATTGTGAAAACGTTATAGCTAAAAGTTGCTGGCTAGGCAATGATATCATCAATCAGATCGCTCTCGATCTTTTGAATCATATCTTTAAGCCAGAGCTTTTTTTTCTTCAATTGCTGCATGTGCAGCAGATTTACTGGCTGGTTTGAAGTGTGGATGCGCTCAAGCATTTCGTCGAGGGCAGCATGCTCGCTTCTGTATTCTGCAAGCTTTACAGCAAGTTCTTCTTGATCTTCCATATGAGATTTTTTGTGTAATAGTTTAAGTCAATAAAGTTTAATGCTATCATACAATCTCTTGTTTGGTAACATAAAAACGATAGTTACCTTTTTTTTCTTAAAAGTGCAAAGATAAATATAATGGCAAAAACAATTGGGATTTTAACAAGTGGTGGTGATTGTGCTGGACTGAATGCGGTGATGCGCGCGGTGGTTAGCAGAGCGCGGCTATTGGGGTGGAAAGTTTTAGGTATTCAAAATGGTACGGCTGGGCTTTTGGATAAGCCTTATAAGGTGCGTGAATTAACAATACAGGATATTGATGGTTTTACGATGCGCAGGGGCGGCACGATCCTTGGTACGACCAATAGCCGTGATCCGTTTAATTACCCTATGGAAGATGGTAGCTATAAAGACCGCACAGATGAGATTATCGCGGCTATGAAAGAGTTGGGTATTGAAGCGCTGATCGGTATTGGTGGTGATGGAAGCTTTGATATTTTAAGCCGTTTAGCGAAAAAGGGCGGCATTAATATGGTGGGTGTGCCAAAGACGATTGATAATGACCTTGCGATGACGGATGTGTCGGTTGGTTTTGATACAGCGTTGGAGGTGGCGACAGAAGCGCTTGATCGTTTGCAGCCTACTGCGGCGTCACATGACCGCGTTATGATTTTGGAGGTTATGGGACGTGATGCGGGGCATATTGCTCTTAATGCCGGGATTGCAGGCGGTGCGGATGTGATCCTTATTCCAGAGATTAAATATAGCATTGAAGCTATTGCGAAAAAGATAGCGGAAGTGAAAGAGAGTGGGCGTAATTTTGCGCTTGTTATCGTCTCTGAGGCTGTGAAATCGCCTGATGGTGAGAAGCGTGAAGTTGTTTACCATGGCGGGGAAAAACGCTATGGCGGGATTGCAGACTTTTTGGGGCCTCGCATTGCTGAAGCGACCGGGTTTGAGACGCGCGCGACTGTGCTCGGGCATGTTCAGCGCGGGGCGCAGCCTACGCATAATGATCGTTTGCTGGCTTTGGCACTGGGGGTTAAAGCGGTTGACCTTATTAATGAAGGAGAGTTTGGCAAGATGGTTGCGTGGCAGAATCGCGCGGCTGTGGCAGTGCCAATTGAAGATGCAATCGCGAAATGCCGCGTTGTAGAGCCTACTGACCCTCTTATTCACACAGCGCGCTCATTGGGGATTTCATTTGGTGATTAAGTTTGAGCGTAGTATCATGGTATGGTGTTTATTGGGAGTGGGATTTTAAATGTTATATGTTGAGCAGTCTTTAGGGCCTGATGAAGAGTTGGTTCATGTCGGCCAGTTTCACTGGTTTTACACCGTTACAGCGTTTGCGTCTATTCTGTGGGGTGTTGTTGGAAGCCTGATTATTTTACAGCTTGTCATTGTCGGCTATATGTTCATGGAGCGCTTTCCTCAAGATATCAGTTTCTATCATGCTATTCAGTATATGCATCCTGGATTTAAAATTTTGGCTTTCGTTGTTTTTATCCTTGGTGTGATGAGCTTTGCGAAAAAAATGATTGTTAAAGCGACGACAGAAATTGCGATTACAAATAATCGTCTTGTTTATAAGCGTGGTCTTATCGCGAGGAATGTTGGTGAGATTAGTATTGACCGTATTGAGGGTGTGAATGTGCTGCAATCAATATTCGGGCGTATTTTTAATTATGGGCGTTTATCTATTCGCGGCATGGGGATTGGCGAGGTGATTTTACCTCCTATTGAATCGCCAATTGTTTTTAGACAAGCGATTGAAAAAGCGAGATCTATATAAGGTAGGGCTATTTATGAGTGAGACTGTTGTTAGAAAAAAAGACGTGAAGACGTCTTCTGAGAAAAAGAAATTGAGAAAAGCTTCTATTAATGAGCTTTTAGTTCCGGGTGAAGAGATTGTCTTACAAGGGCGTGTTCATTGGGCGATTTACTGGCGCACAGCGGCTGTGTTCTTATTGGCGCTCATTGTTGCAACTCAGATTGTTGAGCTTGGTGTTTTACTTCTGGGTAGTGCTATTTTAATGCTCATCCATGCATATTTGAAAAAAGAGATATTGCTGTTGGTGCTCACGAATAAGCGGGTGCTTGTTCGTTATGGTATTTTACAAGTTGATGTTGTTGATATGCGTTTTTCCAAGATTGAAAGTATAGAGCTTGAGCGCATGATACCGGGCTATATTCTAGGCTATGCAAATGTAGTTTTGATGGGCACGGGTAACCGCTATGTGGTTATTCCTTTTGTGGATAATGCGCTAGAGTTTAGACGCGCTTATAATAAGCTTACGCTTGTTGAGGATGAAGAGCTTAACAGCGAAGATGATTAAGGCATGCTCTTGTTGAGAGTGTTGTTTTCGTGCAGGTTTTCTAAAATATAGTTTTTTCCTAAATAGGCTTGTTTTTTGCCTAGAGTTCATACAATGTGCTTCCGTTTATTTATCTAAGGAGTTTATGAGCATGTATGATGAAAAACGCGCACACCCTAATGGCTGGGATAAAGAAAAACTAGTGAGCCGTTATGTGACGGAAGGGGCGAAGAGCGCACCTCACCGCGCGTATTATTATGCTATGGGCTTAACGGAGGAAGAAATCCATCAGCCTTTAATTGGTGTGGCGACATGCTGGAATGAAGCAGCGCCATGTAATATTGCGCTCTCACGTCAGGCGCAATCTGTGAAGGTTGGGGTTAAAGATGGTAAAGGCACACCGCGCGAATTTACGACGATTACTGTGACGGATGGTATTGCGATGGGGCATGAGGGCATGCGCTCATCTCTAGCGAGCCGTGAAGTGATTGCAGACTCTGTTGAGTTGACTATGCGTGGGCATTGTTATGATGGTCTTGTGGGGCTTGCGGGCTGTGATAAATCTTTACCCGCGATGATGATGGCTATGGTGCGTTTGAATGTGCCTTCTATCTTTATGTATGGCGGCACTATCTTGCCTGGTAAGTTTAAGGGCAAAGATGTTGATGTTGTGAATGTGTTTGAAGCGGTTGGCCAAAATGCTGTTGGTAAGATGTCCGATAAAGAGCTGCATGAATTAGAATGCGTTGCGTGTCCATCTGCTGGTGCATGCGGTGGTCAGTTTACGGCGAATACTATGGCGTGTGTGAGTGAAGCTATGGGGCTGGCTATTCCTCATTCTGCGGGCGCGCCTGCGGTTTATGAAAGTCGTGATGAATATGCTAAAGCTTCTGGTGAAGCGGTTATGAAGCTTATTAAGAATGGCGGGCCGTATCCGCGTGATGTTGTGACGCGTAAGTCTTTAGAGAATGCGGCAGCGATTGTGGCTGCGACTGGTGGTTCAACAAATGCGGCGCTTCATTTGCCAGCAATTGCGCATGAGGCGGGTATTGATTTTGATTTGTTTGATGTGGCTGAGATTTTCAAGAAGACACCATTGATTGCCAATTTACGTCCTGGCGGGAAATATGTTGCTAAGGATCTTTATGATATAGGTGGCGTGGGTGTTGTTATTAAAGAGTTGCTTGATGGTGGCTTTATGCATGGCGATTGCATTACGGTGACGGGCAAAACTTTGGCTGAGAATTATGCTGAGGTGAGCTTGCCTGCAGATCAGGATGTTGTTGTTTCTTGTAATAATCCAATCCGTCCTACTGGGGGCGTTGTTGGCCTTAAGGGGAATTTGGCACCTGAAGGGGCGATTGTGAAAGTTGCTGGGTTAGAGAATCTGGTATTTGAAGGGCCTGCGCGTGTTTTTGATGGTGAGCAAGCGGCTTTTGAAGCGGTTCAGCGCCGCGAATATAACGACGGTGATGTGATTGTTATTCGTTATGAAGGGCCAAAAGGCGGACCCGGGATGCGTGAAATGCTTTCTACGACGGCTGCTTTATATGGGCAGGGCGCAAATGTGGCTCTTATTACGGATGGCCGTTTTAGTGGTGGTACTCGCGGTTTTTGTATTGGACATGTGGGGCCAGAGGCCGCTGTTGGCGGCCCAATTGGTCTGATAAAAGATGGTGATATGATCCGCATGGATGCGAATACTGGCGCGTTAGAGGTGGATGTTTCTGATGAAGAGATGGAAAAGCGCCGTCAATCTTTTGTGCCACGCAAGACGAATTATAATTCTGGAGCGCTTCATAAATATGCGCAGCTTGTAGGGGATGCGCGTTATGGTGCTGTGACGCATCCTGGCGCAAAAGAAGAAACGCACGTATTTGTTGATTTATAAGAGCTGCGGCTGCATCTGAAATTATAAATTGAAAACTATCCAAGCTTTCTTGGTTTTGGATAGTTTTTGTTAACTATTTCCGTGATAGGATTGGCCTGTAAGAAATCACAGTGCCTACAATAAGTCCTATTATGATCAAGAAATGCACACGAAAATTTATGTTATATGCCGCTAGTGGAGCTATTATTGCTCTCAGTGCAGATATTATGGCAGAGGGTGTTCAGGCGCAGGAGCGTTTAGCTTCGGTTACATATAATAGTACGATTATAAAACCTATGAGTAATTTTGCTGAAGCTATTCAGCTGAATTTTGAAATTCCAGCGTTGAAAAGCGTTGTTGAGGATTATGATTCTCTTGTCAGTTTTTATCAAGCGCGTGCGAATGAGCCTTTTTGGGTGTCACGTTCAGGTATGAACTCTAATGCCAAAGAGTTGGTTCATTTACTTGAGAAGAGTTGGACACATGGTTTAAACCCTTATCTCTATAATTTAGATAAAATTCGTGGGCTTGCTGATGCGCGTACAACCGAGCGAAAAGCGGCTTTAGATATTCTTCTGAGTGATGCTTATTATCGCTATATGAAGGATCTAAGTGGTATTCGTGTTGACCCTAAAGGGCTTCGCACAAATATTAGTTATTGGAAGCAGCCCTTATCTGCTGCGGCGCTTTTTGGGCTATTAAATGATGTCGATGATGTTGAAGATATTGCTTATAAAGTGGCGCCGAAGGGGCGTACATATGCGAAAATACGTGCCGAGTTGCAAGATGTTGTGATGCGTCCTGCTCCAAATTATGAAACTTTACTTCCAATAAATATCAATGGGTTATTGAGACCAGGGGATCGTTCTGATGCTATTCCGCATCTGCGCGCGAGGTTGTCTGTTGAGCAAAAAGGTGAAGATGCTCTTTTTTATGATGCTGAGCTAGCACGCGCTGTTACGCGTTTTCAAAGAGAGAGTGGCGTAAAGCCTGATGCTATTATTGGGCGACAGACTTTAGAGCTTTTGAATGTGACGCGTGATGATAAAATTAAGCAGCTTATAGCTAATTTAGAGCGGCTTCGTTGGGTTGATGATTATAAGCCTAATAAGTTTATCGTTGTGAATATACCGTCTGCTACGTTATGGGCTGTCGATAAAGGGCAGGTTTCATTTGAAATGCCTGTGATTGTCGGCAAGTCTAAGCGCCCTACAAATATGTTTATCACAGAGATTCATGGGGTGCGTTTTAACCCCAATTGGACCGTTCCTAAGACTATAAAAGAAAAAGATATCTTACCAGAATTGATTAAGAACCCAGCTTATCTTACTGATAAGGATATGGAATTGATTATGGGGCAGGGGGCTGATGCTGTCTCGATTGACCCAACGTCTATTGATTGGTCTTCAATGAGTAAGAGTGATCTTAAATATTTTAACATGGTGCAAAGTCCGGGTTCTAATAACCCGTTGGGGCGCTACCGTGTTTTGATGCCAAATCCTTATAATATCTATCTACATGATACGAATAGCCCAGAATATTTTGAGAAAGCTTCGCGTGCTTTGTCATCTGGATGTATTCGCATGAAAGATCCTGCCCGAGTCGCTGATTTCATTATGCATAGTAATGAGGATTGGAGTGAGGATGTCATGCAGCAGACCCTTAATAAGGGGAAAATGCGTGATCTATATATTCAGCAAACGATTCCTGTGTATCTCTTATATTACACCGTTTGGATGAATGAGAGTGAAGAGATTGTCTATGGTCGAGACCTTTACAGACATGATCAGACTTTGTTCAATTTGCTCTCAGAACTTGACGGAATCTTTATTCCTGTGGATAATAACGGAAATATTAATCCTATTTGATTCTAGGTGATTGATATTATCTTCTTGAAGTGGTTTCATACATTTATTGGATGTTTACCCTTTACTCAATTGTGATTTCTGTATAGGACATATCTGTCCTGTTTATCAGGTTTAAAAAATATAGGTGTAAGGTAATGATAGATATCAAAGCTGATTCTTTGTTGGATCGTCGTGAGATACTTAAAATGGGCCTTTGCGGGTTTGTAGCTACAGCGACACCGTTTTTGCTGAGTACTGAAGCTAAAGCTTCATCTTCGACGTGGAGAACTTCTTTTCGTAATGCACATACTGGTGAGAGTTTCAACGGCGTTTATCGCGTTGGTAACAAATATCTTCCAGATGCATTTGAGCGCATTAGTTATGTTTTGCGTGATTTTAGGACGGGCGAAGTATTTCCTATGGACCCTCGTGTCGTCGATATTATGACGGTTATTCATAAAAAGACTGGCATGAGCACGCCGGTTAATATTCTTTCTGGTTATCGTAGCCCTAAGACAAATGCAAACTTACGTGGTGCGACATCTGGCGTGGCTAAAAACTCATTCCATATGTATGGTCAAGCGCTTGATATCCGTGTCCCAGGCTATAAAACAAGCGGTATCCGTAAGATCGCAATGGGCCTAAAGGCTGGTGGCGTTGGCTATTATCCTAAGAGCGGTTTCGTGCATGTTGATACAGGTAATGTGCGTAGCTGGTCTATGTAAGATTTAATGACTTTGCTCTTAAAATAGAAGCAGAGCTTATAAAAATAATTTAGATAAAACTTTTCCGTAATGGGATTATACTGTATTGTTCAGCCTTTCTTAATTTAAGAGAGGCTTTTTTATGATCCTCATAGCTTTTGGAGCCAATTTGCCAAGTCATGTCGGAGCGCCGCGTGATACGGTTATTGCAGCACGTCAGTATCTACTTGAGCATGGTTTTGTACGCGAAGTTGCATTTTCTTCTTTGTGGTTTAGTGCGCCAGTTCCTGCGTCTGATCAACCGTGGTATTGTAATGCAGTGATGGCTGTTGAGAGTGATTATGAGCCATTAGAGCTGTTATCTAAGCTTCATGAATGTGAGAGAGCTTTTGGTCGTGAACGTATTGAGGGGGATCGTAATGCGGCGCGCACATTGGATTTAGATGTGATCGCGTATCATGATGTCGTTTCTAATGATCCTCATTTGGAGTTGCCGCATCCGCGTATGGCTGAGCGCGGTTTTGTGCTTAAGCCTTTGGTGGAGATTGCTAAAGATTGGATGCATCCTCAATTGCAGTTGAGCGCTGAAGCTTTGCTAGCGCGTTTGCCGCAGCTAGATCAAGATGATCTGCATTTATTTGATAAGGCGGCTGCTTAAATGGCTGTTCATGCAAAAAATCAAAATCAGGAGAGGAAGAATGCGCGTCAATTTCTTGATGGAACGCATGTTATGGGGATTGTGAATGTTACCCCTGATAGTTTTTCGGATGGGGGGAAGTTTTATGCGCTTGATAAAGCTATTGAGCATGGGCTTAGGCTTCTTAAAGAGGGCGCGACCATATTAGATATTGGCGGTGAGAGTACGCGGCCTGGTTCTGTCGCGGTTGATGTTGATGAGGAAATTGCGCGTGTTGTGCCTGTGATTGAGGCTTTGAGGGTTGAAGCTCCATGGATCTCAATTGATACACGTAATGCAGCGACTATGGAGGCTGCGCTTAAAGCGGGAGCGAGCATTATTAATGATGTGAGCGCTCTTGAGCATGATCAAAGGAGTGTTTTTGTCGCGTCTGACGCAGAGGTTCCTGTTATTTTGATGCATATGGTAGGGAAGCCTAAAAATATGCAAGATAATCCTAATTATATCAATGTGGTAGAGGATGTTTTAAAATATTTTTCTGAGCGCATTTCATATTGTGAGGCGCACCGTATCGATGCTGATATGCTTATTCTTGACCCAGGTATCGGCTTTGGTAAAACACTTGAGCATAATCTCTTACTGCAAAGAAATATAAGGCTTTTTCATGATTTAGGTTTGCCGCTTTTGCTCGGGACTTCTCGAAAAAGCTTTATTGGGAAAATTTGTGATGAAGAAGACAGTGTGGAGCGTCTTGGTGGTTCACTGGCTTCTGTTTTATATGGCTTAACGCAAGGCGTGCAGATTTTTCGTGTGCATGATGTTAAGGAGACTGTGCAGGCGATAAAAATCTGGCAGTCTATTGATGGTTAGACATTAGATGTCATAATTTTTTGATTTTGTCCTGATTATTTCACCCGTGCTTTCATCCAGATCATACTCAAAAATTATCCAAGGGAATGATGGGTTTTTTGGATTTGGTATAAACTCGTATAGATGAGCATTTTTGAAATTGGTTGAGCTTTCCTTTTCATAGAGTGCGGCAAAGGCGCGCATTACACCGCCATGGCACGCTATGAGAACCGGTTCATTGAAGCGCTCTAAAGCATTGGTTTTCCCTGTTTTGACCCTTTGGAAGAACTCTTTTGCAGTTTCACCGCCTTCGATATCTATCCATTTTAAAAACTCATCTAAACAGGCTTCATAAGGTGCTCCCTCATGGATGCCGCAATGTTTTTCGCCTAGGTTTTTATCTTCGAAGAGAGGGAGGTTTAGATTTGTATTTATAATATGTGCGGTATCACGTGCGCGGCAAAGATGGCTATGAAATATGGCCACTGGTTTGATCTCTAATTGCTCTATAATGCGCCGCGCTTTATCGGCTTGTTGGCGGCCTAACTTTGTTAGCGCTGTTTCAGTATTGCCTGCCATGATCCGTTTTTCATTAGCCTCAGTTTGGCCATGGCGGATCATATAGAAATGTTTTAAAGGCAGCGGCATAGAAAATTCTTTTTTATTTATAAGACAATAAGCTGATTATGCATATCTTTAAGGGCTGAAACAATACTTTGTGCTGCCAGCATTGAGCTTTTAGGATTTGCCGGGTCTGGCTTATTCTCAATACGGCTATAAAGCGTGCTGTATGTTCCTTCAATGGTGAGCTCGTGCATATTGCCTTTGGCTTCTGGATCTGCCCAAATCTCCACACGTGTTTTTTCAGGACCGAGGGCTGCTAGGGAGAGTGTTGCTGCGACATTTACATTTGCAGGAAAGGCGTTTGCAGCCTCAAAAGCATTACCTTCGAAGATTTTTGTTTTGGTTTTAATTTGCGTTAAATCTATCCCCATTTTATCCACATAGGGGGCGCCGGTAAAACCACGTGGATGCTTAGTTGATGCTATTTTGCTGCTTATAATTCCTAGCTCTTTTAGCGCTTTTACGCCATCTATGCCTGATAGGGCTCCAGATGGTACGATTATGCGGCTGTGGGTATCTTTGTGGATATCTAAAATTTCCGGATAAATTAGCAAAGCGCATGATGAGATCATTATGAGTGTTTTTTGCGCTTTTAGCACTTTTTCCGCTAGCTCTGGTACGGCCTTTGGCGGAAGGCATTCAACAATGATGTCACATTCATTAGCGAGCTCGTCAAAATCTACATAAGGTATATTAAAGTCTTTATTCGGAGTGAGGTCACTTAGATGGGTGAGCTTTAAACCGTCTATTCCATTTATAAGAGCGTGTGCTACGGCGGAACCTAGTGCGCCAGTGCCTGCGATGCCAACTGAGAGGGTTGTATTTGTGGGGACGGAAATGCTCATGCTCTGGTCTTTCTTCTTATTTAAGCTTATCCTTTTGACATGGAATATTGGCAAGATCAAGGCATAGTCATTAATGTGCGCGCGCATGGCGAAAATGGAGCGATTGTTTCTATTTTAACGCAAGAGCATGGGCGTGCTGCGGGCTATGTGCGTGGAGCGCGAAGCTCTAAGATGCGCGGGACATTAGAGCAGGGCAGTGTTGTTGATGTGGAGTGGAAGTCCCGTACAGCCGATGGTTTGGGGGCTTTTAATTTAGAGCTACAAAAATCATACGCAGCGCTTCATCTTGATCATGCTCTTAAGCTTGCAGCTTTGCAGGCGGCTTGTAGTTTATGCCATGAAGCCTTGCCGGAACATGAGGCGCATAGCGGTATTTATTTTGGAATGCTTGCTTTGTTTGATCAGCTTGATACTGATGTCTGGGGGGCGGCTTATATATTGTGGGAAATTGCACTTTTAAAAGAGCTTGGCTTTTCACTGGATTTAACGCGTTGTGCTGGTGGGGGGAGTGATCAAGCTCTGGCTTATGTTAGTCCGAAAACTGGTAAAGCGGTGAGTTATCAAGCGGGGGAGCCTTATAAAGATAAGCTTTTAAAACTGCCTGAGTTTTTGCGTCCTCAAGGCGGTGAGATTGATTATGAGGAAATCCATAAGGGGCTTGAAATGTGTGGTTATTTCCTAGAGCGATGGGTTTTTGCACATCATTCTCGCGGAATCCCGCCATCACGCTTGCTTTTTGGTGAGCGTTTTGCCAAAACTCTAAAGATAGATAAAAATGCGCTTGTAAAAGAAGAAGGTCACTATGCCGCAGGATAATCAAATTATTGAGCATAATATTATTGATCAGCAAATGGGGGATTTGCTCTCTGATCGTTATTTATCCTATGCATTGTCTACGATTATGAGCCGTTCGCTGCCGGATGTGCGCGATGGTATGAAGCCGGTGCATCGTCGCCTTATGTATGCGATGTATCAGCTTAAGCTTAGCCCGAATACTGCGCCTAAGAAATCAGCGCGTGTGGTTGGTGATGTGATTGGTAAGTTTCACCCGCATGGTGATACGGCTGTTTATGATGCGATGGTTCGCTTGGCGCAAGACTTCGCGCAACGTTATCCGCTTGTTGATGGGCAAGGTAATTTTGGTAATATTGATGGTGATAACGCGGCTGCTATGCGTTACACAGAGGCGCGCTTAACGGATGTGGCGCTTCTTCTTTTAGATGGTATTGAAGAAAATGCTGTTGATTTTCGTCCTACTTATGATGGGTCTGAGAATGAGCCGGTTGTCCTACCAGGCGGTTTCCCAAATCTATTAGCAAATGGCACAAGCGGTATTGCTGTGGGGATGGCTACCTCTATTCCTCCGCATAACGTAGCGGAGCTTTGTGAAGCTATGGAGGTTATGCTGGAGCGTGACCCGACAGTAGCAGAGCTTTGCGATATAGTTGGCGGGCCTGATTTCCCTACTGGTGGGACATTGGTTGAAGATAAGGCTGATATTGTAAAAGCCTATGAGACGGGCCGTGGCTCTTTCCGTGTTCGTGCGAAATGGGAAAAGGAAGATTTGAAGCAAGGGCAATATCAAATTGTCGTTAGTGAGATCCCTTATCAGGTACAAAAATCTAAACTTATCGAAAAAATTGCTGAGCTTATTACATCTCGTAAGCTGCCGATGCTTGATGATGTTATTGATGAATCAGCAGAAGATATTCGCCTTGTTCTTGTGCCCAAGAACCGTAATGTTGATCCGAATTTGTTAATGGAAGCGCTCTTTAGAAATTGTGATTTAGAGAGCCGTTTTTCATTAAATATGAATATCTTAGAAGGTGGCTTGGTGCCTAAGGTCATGACCCTAAAAGAGGTCTTGCAAAATTGGCTCAATCACCAGCAAGAGGTTTTGGTTCGTCGTTCACAATATCGCCTTGAAAAAGTTCTACATCGCTTAGAAGTTTTGGAAGGCTATTTGGTTGTTTATCTCAATATTGATGAAGTAATCCGTATTATTCGTTTTGAAGATAAGCCTAAAGAAGAATTGATGAAGGTTTTTGATCTCACTGAGGTGCAGGTTGAAGCTGTTTTGAATTTACGTTTGCGCCGTTTGCATAAATTGGAAGAGATGGAAATCCGCTCTGAGCATGATGAACTATCGAAAGAGCGTGATGGTTTACAAAAGCTCATTGCTTCTGAAGCGCGTCAGTGGACACGTATTAAAAAGCAGATCGGGGAGCTAAAGAAGAAATTTGGCCAAGATACTGAGCTTGGTGCGCGCCGTACAGTTATTGGTAATGCACCAGCGCCTGTTGTTGTAGATTTAGAAGCCGCCATGATTGAGAAAGAGCCAATTACAATTATCTGCTCACATCAGGGCTGGATTAAAGCGATGAAGGGGCATGGTGTTTCTCCTAAAGATGTAAAATATAAAGATGGTGATAAAGAGGCCTTTATCTTAGAGGCGCAAACAACGGATAAGCTTTTAGTCTTTGGTACGAATGGTCGTTTTTACACGCTAGGCTGTGATAAATTACCGCCAGGGCGTGGCTATGGTGAGCCTTTACGCTTAATGCTCGAATTGCCAAATGATGCTGAGGTGGCTCAACTTTGCTTACATGAAGAAGGGCTTAAATTCTTAGTTGTCGCGAGTACGGGGCATGGCTTTATTGTACCGAGTGCTGATTGTATCGCGCAAACCAAAAACGGTAAGCAGGTTCTGAATGTCTCTTCTGGTAAGGCGCAAGCTAAAATCTGTAAGCCCGTAGGTAAAGATGATGATATGGTCGCTGTGATCGGTCAGAATAGAAAATTACTTGTTTTCTATATTGAAGAGTTACCAGAAATGGGGCGCGGTAAAGGTGTTATCTTGCAGAAATATAAAGATGGTGGCGTGTCTGATGTGAAAAGCTTTGTTCAAACAGCGGGCTTGGAATTTAAGTATGGGGCAGGAACAACTGTTGTTGAAGATGTATCTCCATGGCTTGGTAAGCGAGCTTCAGCAGGGCGTATGCCGCCAAATGGTTTCCCCAAAAATAATCAGTTCGATTAATCTGCGATAATTATATTGTGAGTGTTGATAAAGCGGCACATTCATAAAGATATGTCGCTTTATTGTTTAAGAGCGTTAAGGGAAATCTACGGCGCCAGAGCTTTTCTTAAAGGTACCTATTTTAGGGAGGGCAGGTGCAGGGCGCTCTTTTGCACGCTCTTCAGATTCGCGGATCATTCTCGCTTTTTCGTCTTCTTCTATTTTCTTTATCTCATCGGCAGCTTCAGCTTCTGCCTTTTTGTAGAAGTCAGGATTTGTAAGCTCTTCTTTTAAGAGTACGATAGAGATGCGTCTGTTGCCGGCGCGTGTTGGTTCATCTGGGTAGAGATGCTCCGTATCTGCTTTACCTACGACGTTATTGATACGCTCTTTAGGGAAGCCGCCATCTAAAAGAACACGGCGTGATGAGTTCGCGCGATCGGCGGAGAGTTCCCAGTTAGTATAGCTAGCGCTTTTACCGTAGGGAACGCTGTCTGTATGGCCGCGGATAGATATTTCGTTTGGCTCTGGCTCTATAACGTCACCGACTTTATTTAGGAGCGTTTTTGTTTTTTCATACATACGCGCCGAGCCTGTTGCAAACATTGGATTGCCCTCGCGGTCAATGATTTGAATGCGCAGCCCTTCTGGTGTGATGTCAATCACCAGATTATCTTTCATCTTTTCAAGTTCAGGGTTGTTTTCAATGGCAGCTTCTAGCTTTTTCTTGGCCTCTTCCATGCGCTGTAATTCTTCTTGGCGCAGTTTTTCTTTTGCTGCTTCTATGGCTGCTTCTTTCAGTTCTTCCGATGAGCCAGCATTTTTCTCATTGCCTTGAGTTTTTCTGGAGGAGCGATCATTAACGCTTGAGCCGCTAGGTCTTGGAGATGTTATAGGCTGAACGTTGGTGACTTGAGCGCCTTCGGGTGCAACAGATAGGCCGCCAAGAACGCCGCCGGCACCACTTTCAGATTGAGATACTTTAGGATGCGTTGGATCAAAGTAGTTCGAGATTGCGTTTTTTTGCTCCTCGGTTGTTACATTTAAGAGCCAAAGAAGAAGGAAGAAAGCCATCATCGCCGTTACGAAGTCAGCATACGCAACTTTCCATGCGCCGCCGTGGTGGCCGCCGCCTTTTTTAATTTTCTTAACAATAATGGGCTGGAGTTCGCCTTCTTCGTCAGCCACCTAAGACCTCTTTTTAATATTCATATGTGTTTGTTATGCGCCAGGCGCAGGAAGTTCGTTTAGACGTTCTTCTAATTCTTGGAATGTCGGCTGCACATCATGTGGTAGGAATTTTCGTGCAAATTCAACAGCAACTTGTGGGGCTGCACCATTTAAGAATGCGATAATACCAACTTTGATACATTTAAAGTACATAACTTCTGTTTCTGCTTTCGCAGTCATAGCACCTGCGATAGGTGCAATCATACCGTATGATACCCAAACCCCAAGGAAGGTACCTACGAGCGCTCCACCAATCATCTTGCCTAGAACCTCCGGTGGTTCAGAAATCGAGGACATTGTTTTGATAACACCTAAAACAGCCGCAACAATACCAAGGGCAGGGATACCATCAGCCATTGTTTGTACGGCATGACCTGGATGGCCTTCATGATGTTCAATTGTTTCAATTTCTTCATCAAGTAAAGCCTCTAATTCATGTGGATTTTCATTGCCTAAGGAGATAATTCTCAAGTAATCACACAAGAAAACGAGGGCATGATGGTTGTGTTGAAAGCTTGGGAATTGTTTAAAAATCTCACTCTCTTCGGGGTTTTCAATATGGCTTTCAAGCGCTAGCCAACCTTTGGTTCTGGCTAATTTGAAAATGGTAAATAGAACTGAAAGCAGCTCCATATAATCATCTTTTGAATAAGCAGCCGGCTTTGTTAAGGCACTCAAATATTTTATAGAGCCTTTAATGACTTCACCATTATTAGCAACGAGGAACGCGGATACCGCACATCCCAAAATAATAACGACCTCCCCAGGCATAGCAGTCAATACAAGCATGAGAAGCTTCATGAATTTGGGCATGTCGAAACCCATGGCAATTAAGAGACCACCAAATGTGCAAACAAAAACTAAGATAAGGCCGACTAGTTTCATGACTTTGTAATATATACCTTTAGCTAGGAGTTAGCGGGTAAGCAGTAAGTTTATATTTAAGAAGCAGCAATGTTTATTTTGCGGTTTTTTTGAAAAAATAGCAAGGATGCGCGAGGTGTTTATACCAAAAATGATTTTATTTTTGTGGCGGAATGAAGTTCGGAGATTCCTGCGCTCCACCAAAAAGTTCGCCTTGGCCGTATTGAACGCCAATGCTTTTTAGAAGCTCTAGCTGTTCTTGTGTTTTTATGCCTCTGGCATAAATGGTGATGTTTGCTTCTTTGCATTCTTTACTCACTTGAGCATATGCCATTTGTGTTCTTTTGTCTTTTAAGAGGCGCTTTGTGTATTTACGGTTTACTTTGATGCTGTCTGCGGAAAGTGTTGTTACTAGCTCTAGCGCTGTAGAATCTGCATTGCAGTTATCAAGTGTGACATCGAAGCCGAGGTCTCTTAACATTTTTATAAACTTCGCAGCTTTGCCCATATCTTTAATTTGGGCGGAGTGTGATATTTCAAAATGAAGGCGCTCTGGTAAGTTCTGGCCTTTTAGGAGTTGTTCTTTTATTTTTTCTAAGAATTGCTGATTTTCAATACATGTGGCAGAGATGCTCATTGAGAATTTGGTTCTTGAGCCACCTGATTTGAAGTTGATGTGATTTACGACGCGCTCACAAAAGGAAATGTTGAATGAGGGCATGAGCCCTGAATCTTCAGCGATCATCATCCATTCTTCTCTATTTCCGGTGTGAAAGTGAGGGACGATCTCGTAGTGAATCGGTGTTTGGTCTTCAAGTGTCATGATTGGGAGGAAGTGAAGACCAAAATCAACGCGGTCAATAATGCTCTTGAGCTCGTCAACTTTATCTTTTTGTTCAGTCGCCAGTTTTCTCAAGGTTTCGCTGAACTCAGAAAACTCTAAATCTTTTATGTCATCGGTTGCTTCAAAGCCTGTGAGCATGTAAGCGAGGGCCTTTTCTGCACCCCAATCTCCGACTTTATCTAAGTCAGCGACGACTGTTAAATCTTCAGGGATGTAACCTGTGGTGCCATCTGGAGCATGTTTCTTCGCGATTTGACCAAGTTCAGCTTTGAAGCTTTCTATGTCTAAATCCGGGTCATGAGGAAGGAGGTATTTATTGTCATCAATTTTGCATGGATTGACATTGTTGAATGAGTTGCTTTGAAGAAAACTCGCCAGTTCTTCCTGGAATTTTCCAAAAGCTTCGTCATCAAATTCTTCTATTATTTCCTGTGTAAAACCAAAGTCAAAGAGGGTCATTTCCGGATCAATGCCCATAGATTGTCCGAAGTCGAATATCTCATCTGCATCATCTTTGAAATCGGAAACGCTGGCAAGATCCCCATGGTGAACTGGGGGCGATGCAGCGAGTTTGCTCATAAGCTTGTTGCTTAGGCCGAGAGTGATGTAAAACCCTTCGCTGCCTGGCATCTTAATGCCCGTGAGTACGGCTTTGCGCCTAGAGATGCTTTCGTCTAGATCAACGAGAACTGGGCCGCAGCGTTTGCCAGGCTTTGCCTTTTCATATAATTCAATGAGCTGGGCTTGGTCATAGGCAGAAAATAAATCCAGCCATTTCTTGCCCATCAGGTCTTCTTCGCCAAAGCCTGTCATGCCTTTTGATGCGCCCAATGTGAAAATAACTTTGCCCGTATCAGAGGCTTCAATGAATAGGTCTGCAGATGCAAAGGCGAAAGCGAGGAAGAGGTCTCGTTGTTTTTTTATCTTTTGATCTTTATTATCAGACATATGAATATTTATGTGTAGGACGGTTTAAGGCTATGCCTTGTGTAAGGCTATCGTAATATAAACTGATTCTTTATAACATATTATTAATGAATATCGTTGGCTTTAAAATTTTAATTGAATAAAATTACTTTTCTTTTGTCTTTAATCCCTATAGAAAATACAGGTTTACGTTTGTGTATTAGGCTAATAATTTCGGGATTTGTGGGAGGCTTTGGTGTTTACCTTTGCTATTGATCCAATCATACATATGTGGTTTGCGCTGGCTGTTACGGTTTTTGCTGTAACATCCTTTATACGTGAGCGCGTTCCAATTGAAGTGACATGTGTGACTTTGTTAACTGTCTTGCTCTTATTCGGGCAGTTTTTCCCTTTATATAATGAGACAGGCGATAATCTACTTCGTGCTTCTAGTTTTTTGGCTGGATTTGCAAACCCATCACTTATAGCCGTGCTTGCGTTGCTTGTGATGGGGCAGGGCATGATCCAAACTGATGCATTGCGTCTTATGACGAATTACTTTGTGGCGACGAAAAAAGAGCGTGTTTGGGCGTCTATAATTGCCATTATGCTATTCATTTGTGTGTTAAGTGCATTTATGAACAACACGCCGTTAGTTGTTATTGCAATTCCATTTATTCAGGCTCTTGCTAATAGTGCGGGCATGTCGGAAAGCCGTGTGATGATCCCGCTGAGCTTTGTGGCGATTTTAGGTGGTATGACAACATTGGTTGGTTCATCTACGAACCTTCTTGTTTCAAGCTCTTTAGTTGAGCTTGGCTATGAGCCTTTAAGCTTTTTCTCTTTTGCAGTTCCTGGTGCTATTATGGCGATCATCGGCTTGGTCTATGTGATCTTAGTTGTGCCGCGTTTGCTGCCTGATCGTTCTTCTATGGTGAAGGATTTTACAAATGCGAAGAAAGAATTTGTAGCGGAGATGGATGTTGCTGCAGATTCACCTTTAATTGGTGTCGAATGCGTTGATGGCAAATTCCCTGTCCTTGGTGATTTGAATGTAAAGCTTATTCAACGTGCTGGGCACTTAATCTTACCACCTTTCGAAAATTACCGTATTGAAGAGAGTGATATTTTGATCGTGGCGGCTAATAGAGAAACGCTCGGCGATCTTTTGTCTAAATATCCTGGGTTTTTGTTATCAGAAGAAGATAACCAGTATATTAAGCCGGAAAAAGATGAGCCAGGGATGGATGCTGATAAAGCTGAAACACGTGTTATGGCTGAAATTATGATCACCCCAGCTTCGCGGATGGTTGATATGTCTTTGGAACATGTGAATTTTCAAAGACAGTTTGGTGTAATTGTTTTAGGCATTCAAAGACGGGCGAAAGCTGTGCGTCGTCGTTTGGGCCGCATTCGTTTAGAAGCCGGGGATGTGCTTTTAATTACTGGTAAGCGGCGCATGGTTGATGGTTTGCGTGATAACACGGATGTGATTGTGTTGTCAGGTTCTCGCCGTGACTTATTATTGCCACGTAAAGCGCCTATTGCTGCGGCAGTTTTTGCTTTGACGATTTGCTTGGCGGCTTTGAATGTATTGAGCATTCCTGTGGCAGCGATTACGGGCGCAGTCTTGATGATTGCAACAGGCTGTTTGAATATCAGGCAAGCTACGCGTGCTATTGATCGTAAGATCTTCTTGCTTGTGGGCTCTATGCTTGCTTTGGGTGTAATCCTTCAGGTTTCTGGTGGTGCGCATTATATCGCTGAGCAGATATTAGCGTTGCCATTCGTGCAGACACCCGTGGCTATGGCGGCTGTTTTGTTTATCATTGTGGCTTTAGCGACCAATGTTTTGACAAATAATGCGTGCGCTATTTTGTTTACGCCTATCGCGATGAGTATTGCGAGTGGTTTGCCTGAAGCTGAGGGGGCTGCATTTTCTATGGAGTTTATATTTGCAGTTACCGTTATTTTTGCGGCGAACTGTTCTTTTGCCTCGCCAATTGGTTATCAAACAAACCTTCTTGTGATGGGGCCGGGGCATTATCGCTTTAGAGACTTTATAAAAGTCGGTGTCCCCTTGATGTTTATATTATGGATAAGTTATATTGGTTTGCTGAAATATTATTTTGGTTTATAAGCTTTTATTCTTTTCTGTTTAGCTTCTCTCAACAACAATAAAAATAAATATGATCATTACACCTTATAACCCTAGAGACAGATATAAAAGACGTGCCGCTGATCAGATGGCGGGATTGTTAACTGTGGTTGCTTTAATCGCTGTTTCATTTGGCTTAGGTTTTTGGTTGGGGGGTAAAAACTCTAGCTATCAATATGGTGTGATGCAGAGAGAAGTCGTTGAGGTGAACGAACAAAATCTTGAGCTGCAAAATACAGTGACAGAACTTCGTGCTGAGGCGCAGACAGCTGTCGCGCGTTATGAGCAAGTGCAGAAGCTCTATAACCAAATGGCACCAGAAGGGCCTATGCGTGATTTGGTGAAAATGCTTAAAGACCAAGTTGATGAAGGGCGTGATCCCGAGCGCTTGGCGTTTCTAATTCGCTCTGCACGACCACCAAGAAACTGTAGTGAGGCCCAATCCAGACGCTTTGTTGTCAGTACACCTGCTTATAGCGGGCCTGAGAGTAAACTTGTTTTGGCTGATGGCGCATTGGTTGTGGCTGCTGAAGGCGCTTCTGCGTTGAATTCTCAAGGTAAGCCTGAAGCATGGTTTGATCCTTCTAAGCGGATAAAACTTAGCTTTGCGCTTTTAGGCGGGCAGGTTGAAAAGAAGGAAGCAATTTTGCCAGTGCATCATTCTGTTGTTGTCGATGATCGTGAATATCGATTTACAATCACAGACGGTGCACGTTCATTTGCTAAGGTCACATATGATAGCTGTGATTATCCTTAAACGTGGATATGTTTTACTGAACTAAAGCTCTAATAAAATCTTCAGGTTTAGCTTCTATTGTAAATGTTACAACTTGTGCACCTTTTAAGTTAGGCGCCGTGCCTGTTAGTTCTATTTCAAACAAATATAAGCCACGTTTTGCAGGCTCTAATAGCTGTCTCGCTTTTAGGAAGAATCTGCTGTAGCTAAAGTTTTTAAGACTTTTCTTGAGACGCGCTCTGTTTATGCTTGAGGCGGTAATGGTCGGGAAGTTTTTACCTGCATTAACTTTAATGGTACCGCGTGAATTGCTTTTTACGGCTAATCCGGTTATGTATGGCTTATCTTTATTATATTTTAGCTGCATGAAAGCGTCATGCTCGATGCCTAAAATCTGATTTCTAAATGTTAATTCTAAAGCGTCCTTATGTATTGTTTTAAGGAGGATTTCAGAACCTTCTACACCGTTAAGTGTCGCTAGTATCTCTCTGCTGGTTGGTAGGAGTTTGTGCTGATTTAGAAAATCAAAAAACTGTCCCATATTTCTTGCGTAAATATAGCCCGAAATATCTTCAGGGCGATTGATGTTATCAATGGCTAAGCCTAGCTCGGTTTGTTCGTAGCCTGTTGCCTTCGCTGCAATAACTGCACTGGGGGCTGCGGCGTGGCCATGCAGTGATATGGAGGCATTTGTCCAAGGGAGATTGAGAACTTTGATATTCCCAGCGGAAATTTCACCGTTAATCTGTGCCGGCTCATTTGCTGTTTGAGCAATGGTTAATGTGCCATTTGCTCTGGCAGCAGTCATTTTTTCAGTGTTTAGTTTTAGGTCTTGTATTTCAACAGTTGAGTTCCAAGCGAGGTCTTTGCTCAGTGTCCCGTTAATTTTTGCGTTATAACGTAGGTGCTTTTGTGTGTTGCTTAATGTTCCGTCGAAGTCGAGATTTTCTCCGATTTTTTTAGCTTGAGCATCTATCTTTAGAGAGATACCACCGTCAGATGCACTTAATAGGGATATAGATGTATCTTTCAAACTTATATTTTGAGTGTTTAAAAGCTGGTTTAGGAACATATTGGGCGTTGAGGGTGTGTTCCATCCGGAGATGATAAGAGCCCCTTGTTCGTTAATCTCTCCTGTTAAAGATAGCTTGTCTAGCTCGAGCTTTTTAAGCGGTCCACCCAGCAAAATATTGGTTGGAGAATAGTCTATCGTGAGCGTTTGCAGTGTTGAGAAGTTCTCTTTATCGAGCTTTAGGTTCTCATAACGTGCAGAGACGATGTTTTGTTCATTTGGTTTGCTTATTGTGCTAGCTTCGAAACCAGCAGATTTCGTATATGATTTTACGCGTTGCTCAACACTGTGTGGGATTCTCAGCAGTGCAAATATCCCGACAGCAAGAATGAAGAAAAAGGCGACGATTAAGCCGGCAAAAGGGTTGGCGCGATTAAATCGTAGAGCTTGTTTCATTTCTAGCTATGTCTTTTAAATATCAATATCGTTGGCGAATTCAGCATTATCTTGAATAAATTGAAAGCGTTTTTCAGCGTTCTTACCCATCAATCTATCTACGAGATCGTCTAAGTCTTCATTTGAGTTGGATGCTATTTCAAGTGGGTTTTCAGCTTCTTCACTATCGTCACTCAGCGCATGTATAGCGGCTGCATCAGGTAGTGTTACGCGTAATAGTGTTCTACTGGCTGGATCCATCGTCGTTTCTTTTAGCTGCTTGGCTGGCATCTCACCTAGACCTTTAAAGCGGCTGATGTCGATTTTACTTTTGCCTTTAAATGTTGATTGCATGAGCTCGTCTTTATGAGAGTCGTCCATTGCATAAGCGCTCAAAGTACCGCTTACAAGACGGTAAAGGGGAGGTTGGGCCAAATAAAGATGGCCTTGCTCAACGAGTGGGCGCATTTGAGTATAGAAAAATGTGATGAGGAGCGAAGCAATATGTGCGCCATCAACGTCCGCATCTGTCATGATGATTATGCGCTCATAACGTAATTTATCTATGTCGAAATCTTTTCCTGAGCCACAGCCCAAGGCTTGTATGAGGTCTTGGATTTCCTGGTTAGCTCTTATTTTATCTTTTGTAGCGCTGACGACGTTAAGGATCTTACCTCTTAATGGTAGAATCGCTTGTGTCTCACGGTTACGCCCTTGTTTTGCTGAGCCTCCCGCAGAATCACCCTCAACGATAAAGAGTTCGGTATCATCAGAATCTTTGCGGCTACAATCGGCAAGTTTGCCGGGAAGGCGTAGTCTTTGTGTGGCGCTTTTACGTGCCTGTAGGCGATCCTTCTTGCGATTTTGACGTTCTTCTGCACGTTCAATGATGGCGTGAAGAAGTTGGTTTGATGCGCCTGGATTTGAAGAGAGGAAGAGATCAAACGCATCTTTAATTGCCGCGTCCACCCATTTAGATACGCTGCTGGTCACGAGTTTTTCTTTTGTCTGCCCTTGGAATTGCGGGTCTTTGATGAAGACAGAGAGGATAACGGCGGCGCCGTTCATAATGTCATCTGCTGTGATAATGCCAGCTTTTTTATTTCCAGTCATTTCAGCATAATTTCTTAAGCCTCTAGACAGGGCTATGCGAAGACCGCTTTCATGTGTGCCGCCCATCGGCGTTGGGACTGTGTTACAATAGGTGTGTGAAAAACCTTCAGCATCATTTGGCCATGTAATGGCATATTCTACGCGTCCTTCACCATCTGGTAGGTTGGCTTTACCGTGGAATGAGCCGGGAATGATTGTGCCGCGCTTTTTAAGTGTGGCTTCTAAGAAGTCATTAAGACCTCCAGGGAAGTGGAAGACTGCTTCTTCTTTTGCTGGGCTACCTTCGGGGATGATAGATGGATCACATTTCCAGCGAATCTCAACGCCTGAGTAAAGATAGGCTTTTGAGCGAGCGATTTGAAATAACCAGCCTGGTTTGAAGTGGGCTTTTTCGCCAAAGATTTCTGGATCCGGGTGGAAGTAGACAGTCGTGCCGCGGCGGTTACTGACTGTGCCTAGATCTTCAAGTTTACTGGTTGCTTTGCCTCGAGAGAAATTCTGACGGTAGAGGTTTTTATTGCGAGCAACTTCTACCCACATTTCATCTGATAAGGCGTTTACAACTGAAATACCCACACCATGAAGGCCACCAGAGGTTTCGTATGATTTGCCCGAGAATTTACCGCCTGAGTGCAATGTGGTCAGGATAACTTCGAGTGCAGATTTTCCTGGGTATTTCGGATGCTCATCGACAGGAATACCACGGCCATTATCTTTGATGGTTAGGCCATAATTTGCATCAAGGCCAATTTCGATCCAGTCCGCATGGCCTGCAACAGCTTCGTCCATGGAGTTGTCTAAAATTTCGCCACATAAGTGGTGTAGGGCGCGCTCATCTGTTCCGCCAATATACATGCCAGGACGTTTTCTGACTGGCTCAAGACCTTCCAAGACTTCAATGGATGAAGCGTTGTAATTATTTTCTTTTGCTTGTTTATCTGATCCAAACAGGTCTGACATTGCTGTGTCCTTGAGGGCGTATTAATAAAATTATGTTTCTAGCTCCTAACAGCAATAGCGCTGTTGTTGTTTTAAGGCAAGGGTTACAGCGGTTTTATAAGTAGAAAACTCTTTATAAGTTGTTTGCTTGTAAGATTTTAAAGTCCTTTTTTGCTCAGTGAATATGATACAATGCAAATAATGGTCTTTGTTTATTGATTAGTAGAAGGTTTTTATCTTGATTAAGTCATTACGTTATTGGTGTGTTGCGCTTTTACTCGCATTTTCTTTTCACTGTTGTTTTGCAACAGTTTCTCATGCGCAATCGATATTAGATATTTTTGAGAAGCCAATGCCGAAAATGGAGGGTGAAGATTACGATACATTCGTAAAGAACTCTAAGTTCGAGGAAGAGTATCCTGTCGGAAGTCGTGATCTGTCTTATGAGGTGCGTTTGCCGCAAGATTGGGAAAAGGCTGAAGGCGTCAGTATGAGCAGCCTTGTTGTCGATGATAATATTTTGTCTACAATTAATAAATATTGGGGGCCTGTATCCACTGGCACACGGCATTATATGACTGTTCAAGTTGTAGGGCTTAAGGTGCAGATGACTGCTAAAGATTGGTTTGTGCGTTATATTTTAGATAATCAATATACTGTACAAGGGGTTGACGTTATTGATGATCGAGATGCGGAAGCTCTTTATATTTTTGTTCAAGATAATGTCTCATATGTGACGAGATCGCGTGTCATTATAAGCGGTAAAAAAGTTATATTTGTTCAGCACTATCTTCCAATAGAGGAGTGGCATGACAATAAGGTTGCTCAGGCTCACATGCTCAAAAGTTTTCAGCTTAAATACCCATCTGAAGAAGTGGTGGAGGAGTTGTTAGCTGCACAGATGCTTGATATTGCAGAATTTAAATATCCAGAAACCTGGGAGCTTAAGCCAGGAGCTATGCGTTCTGTAGATCGTGTAAAATCTCAATTGCTTAATGTTGATAAGAGTCCTACTGGGCAACGCATTTTAGATGGGCAGATCGATTTGCAGTTGGTTTCAGTTTTTGCAACGGAGGGTATTGAAGAGGAGCTTGATAATATTCAAGATGATTTGGTTAAGCGTGGACTATTCATTCAAGAAGAGATGGATGATCATACTCAATATATGTTTGATGGTACCGATCTTGTAGGGACTACTTATGTTTACCAACTCGCAGATAAGAATATGAGTATCAAAGCATATGAATATTGGATTACAATTATGGCGTATGGAGATTATTTTTATTTTATGACTCTCACTACACCTTCTCGTGAAACTGATTTCTTTAAATGGTCGAGAAATGTGCAGACATATCAAACTGTGTCACGTTATTTCAAAAATATAGAAACAAGCGCGTTAGAGTAATAACGCGCCAGTCTCATTTTCTTTGATTTGCTCAGTAGGGGGCTAGCAAGAATAGTACAGCTTGTACTCTGCTGGGTGAACCATAGTTTCGTAATATTCGTTTTCTTCTTCTTTTAAAGCGATGTAGGACACAATCATGTCCTTAGTGAAAACATCGCCTTTAAGAAGATAGGCGTGGTCATTGCGTAGAGCTGTAAGTGCTGTACGAAGTGAGTGACATACTGTTGGGATGTTTTCTAGTTCGTTCTTTGGAAGGTCATAGAGGTTTTTATCCATGGCTTCACCTGGGTGGATTTTATTTTCAATCCCATCAAGGCCAGCCATTACCATAGCTGCGAATGCTAGATATGGGTTTGCGCTTGGGTCTGGGAAGCGGATTTCTACACGCTTACCTTTTGGTGACGCGCTGTATGGGATGCGGCAACTTGCAGAGCGATTGCGTGCGGAATAAGCGAGCAGTACTGGTGCTTCATAACCTGGTACAAGGCGTTTATAGCTGTTTGTTGATGGGTTCGTGAATGCGTTGAGAGAGCGTGCATGCTTAATGATGCCGCCAATATAATAAAGAGCAGTTTCGGATAGGCCTGCATAATCTTTATCTGTACCTGCGAAAAGTGGGCTTCCAGCTTTCCAGATCGATTGGTGAACATGCATTCCAGAGCCATTATCACCAAAAACAGGCTTTGGCATGAAGGTCGCGCTTTTGCCATAGCTTGCTGCGACATTATGCACGCCATGCTTATAGATTTGAATATTATCAGCGCTGTCAGTCAATGTTGAGTAGAGTATACCAAGCTCGCACTGGCTAGGCGCGACTTCGTGGTGGTGCTTTTCAACGGCAACGCCCATACTCTGGATAACAGTTAGCATTTCGCCGCGAATATCTGAGAGTTGATCGACGGGGCTTTCTGGGAAGTAGCCGCCCTTATCTTGTGGTCGGTGCCCTAGATTACCAGTGTCGTAATGCTTACCGCTATTATATGGGCCTTCTTCACTGTCGATTTCAAAGCCGACTTTATTTTGTTGCATATGAATTTTCACATCATCAAAGATAAAGAATTCCGCTTCAGGACCGAAATAGGCTGTATCGCCAACGCCTGATTTTTTTATGTAACCTTCCGCAGCTTTTGCTATTGAGCGTGGGTCATGATCATAGGGAGCGCCTGTTGAGGGATCATAAATATCGCAGAAAAGTTTCACTGTTTTTTGTGCTGCAAATGGGTCAGGTATCACACGGCCTAAGTCTGGTTTCATAATCATGTCAGACTCATTGATGTCTTTCCAGCCAGCTATAGAAGAGCCGTCAAAGAAAATACCTCGATCTAGTTTGTATTCATCTAGTGATGAGGCGTGTTCTGTAGTGTGTTGCCATTTACCTCTTAGATCTGTGAAGTTCATATCCACATATTGGATATTTTCTTCTTTAATATATTTCAGAAAATCTTTGGCGTTTTTGAAGCTTAATCTGGAAACTGACACTGTAACTGACCTCGTTAATGTGAAATTTTGTAAAAAAAATGAAATTTTCTAAATAGAAAACTTGACCAGAGCTACCATAAACGTATAGAGAAAACAATCTGATTTGAAATCAGTCCTTGTGGCGGTCGTAGCTCAGTTGGTAGAGCACCTGGTTGTGGTCCAGGTCGTCGCGGGTTCAAGTCCCGTCGATCGCCCCATTTTTCTTTTGCTAAAGATTTTCAAATATCATTAAATAGTTTCATGAAGATTAATAAGCCTGAAGTTTGGGCAGGTTCTTTACCTGTTAAATCCAGCGATGCGCATAAATATCATTACGGGCATGCGGTTATATATGGAGCGCCAGAATTAACGGGCGCTACGAGGTTAGCTGCCTCTGTTGCTGCGCGTATGGGGGCTGGGTTAGTTACTGTGGTTTCACCACAAGAGCGCGCGGATGTATATCGTGCCTCTTTGCCAGCACATATAATGGTGCGTGATGAATTGGCTTGGGATTCGAAAAAGGTTTCCGCAAGGCTTTATGGTAGTGGTGGTTTGGCTCGTGGTGTGAAGATTCGCCTTAATCGTCCGTGCGTGATTGATGCTGATGCTCTTTTGTCTATGCCAGATACGCTCAATGATAATTGTGTGTTAACGCCTCATGAGGGGGAATTTGTTCGTGCTTTTCCAAAGATTGAAGGTTCGCGCGATGAAAAGGCTTTGAAGGCTGCGCAAAAGTGCGGTGCGGTGATTGTGCTTAAAGGGCAGGGGGGTGTTATCGCTCATCCTGATGGTCGTGTGGTTATTAATGAGCATGATAGTCCTTATCTGGCGAGTGCAGGGACGGGGGATGTTCTGGCGGGGATGATATGCGGGCTGATAGCGCAAGGAATGCCAAGCTTTGAAGCCGCTTGCGCGGCAGTTTGGATGCATGGAGATGCGGGCCAAAGAATAGGGATTGGTTTGGTTGCGAGTGATTTAATTAAAAAAATACCAGAAATCTTAAAAGAAACACTTGGCAAACGCTAAGAACTAGGTTAAAACGCCTCTCGATTTCACATTTTATATGTAGCGCGTGCGGCTGTGGTGAAATTGGTAGACACGCTAGATTTAGGTTCTAGTGCCGTAAGGCGTGGGGGTTCAAGTCCCTCCAGCCGCACCATT